>Ga0310909_10001691_pt1 | contig 13136 bp, 14 predicted proteins | sample GREbulkMGT000H_FD_203449 | JGI IMG/M metagenome (GOLD analysis project Ga0310909, IMG submission 203449) | Lab enrichment of tropical soil microbial communities from Luquillo Experimental Forest, Puerto Rico - GRE.bulkMG.T000H | ecosystem: Environmental > Terrestrial > Soil > Tropical forest >... | reverse complement strand
AATCACGCTGCCCGCGACCTGCAGTGCCGCCAGCGTCACCCGCGCGGTGGCCCCGAGCAGAATGCCGATGACGATCTCATGCATCATCAGCACGAGCAGCGAGGCCATCGATCCGATGTCGACCTGGTAGGCCTGCCTGTGCAGCGGCAGGATGATCAGCGTGAGCAACAGCGCGATCGAAAGCTTGATGCGGACGGGGATGTTGGATTCGCCAAGTCCCGGCAACAGCATCACCATCGCGCCGATGCGGGCGAATACCAGCATGAAAGCGGCGGCAAGCGCCGGCAGCATGGAGACGTCGATACGCATCTTTTCAACATGCCTCAGCCGCCGATGATTCGCGACGAGATCCGCATCATGTGGCTGTAAAGCGCGTCCGCCATGAACGGCAGGGCCAGGATCAGCGTGACGAAGATCGCGAGGATCTTCGGCACGAACACCAGCGTCTGTTCCTGGATCTGGGTGAGCGCCTGAAACAGCGACACCACGACGCCAACCACGAGACCAACGACCATCAGCGGCGATGACACCACGACGATGGTCCAGATCGCATCGCGCGCCACGTCGAGAGTTTCAGCTCCGGTCATTATTCGACTCACCTGTCACAGTTTTCCCATCGTCATTTCGGGCTTGCGACTTCGTCGCGACTCCGAATGACAAAATCAGATCGACATCTTCATGATGTCTTCGTAGGACTGGATCACGCGGTCGCGCACCGACACCAGCGTCGAGACCGCGACGTCGGTTTCGGCGACCGCCGTGACTACGTCCATCACATTGGCCTTGCCGGAGGCCATCGCGACCGTCTGCGCGTCGGATTTGCGGCCCGCCTCCATCACGCTGCCGACCGCCTCCTTCAAAACGGAAGCGAAGGACGGACCGTCGCCCTCGGAACTCTTGGCCGTTGCGCCGGTATCGAGGATGCGGGCGAGATTGGCGTAGGCGTTTGCTGCAACTGTCGGTGAAGCCATGGCTTGGGGATTCCTGTTCAGGCCTTGAGAATATCGAGCGTGCGCTGGATCATCCGCCGCGTCGCAGTGATGATGTTGAGGTTCGCCTCATACGATCGCTGCGCATCGCGCATGTCCGTCATTTCGACCATCGGATTGACGTTGGGATATTTGACATAGCCGGTCTGGTCGGCCGCGGGATTGGCCGGCTCGTATTTGGTGCGGAAAGCGGACTGATCCGGCGCGATTTTGCCGAGATTGACGAGTTTTGCGTCGAGCGTGCGATCGAGCGCGGAAACGAAGGTCGGGATTTTGCGGCGATAGGGATCGCCGCCAGCCGACTGCGCCGTGGATTCGGCGTTGGCGATGTTTTCGGAGATCACCCGCATTCGACCGGACTGCGCGCGCAGGCCCGAGGTCGCTATTCCCATCGAGCGGGTGAAATCGCTGCTGACGTCATCTGCCATGGCTCAACCCTTCAACCCTTGCCGATCGCGGTTTTGAGGAGGTGCAGGCTTTTGCTGTAGAGTGAGGTCACCGCCGCATAGTCCATCTGGTTGGCGGATACCTTCATCATCTCCTCCTCCAGGCTCACGGCATTGCCGGCGGGCCGGGTCTCGAAACCGGTCCTGCTGTTGACATCGAAACTTTGGGCAGCCCCGCCGGATGGCGCGATATGGCCGGTCGAGGTGACCGCCATGACCAGTGTCCCCGTCGAGCCCGCCCGGGCGCCGGACGCGTCGAATTTCGGCTCGACCAGGTCGCGCGGCCTGAAGTTCGGCGTGTCGGAGTTGGCGACGTTCTCGGACAGCACGCGCTGGCGCGCCTGATGCCATTGCATCTTGGTGCGCAGCGCCGACAAGACCGGAAGATCGCTGATGGCCATAGCGCGCCGCTTCCCAGGTTCAGTCGCCGGGCACCTCGCGGCAACTAGGCAGATTTTGCCGCGTGCATGGTTAACAGGGGGTTAAGACGTGCGAATTCGGCCCGCGGGTTGTCCCGGCCCGAACGACCGCCGCCGGTCAATTCGAGCGCAATTTCGCCACGATGGCTGCGTTAACCCCGTCGCTTCATGAACGCCGAAATCCCAAGAAGTCGTTTTGGTTCAGCCGATTCATGAGTTATTAAGATATTTGGGGCGGCGGGGTCCTGGCCGTATGGGGGTTGAGGGTTTAGTTCCGCGCTCAGGCTTCGTTTGCCTTTTGAAGTGCCGCGTCAGGGGACGCGAGGCTTGACGAAAGTGCCATTTGCCGGGGACTGGACATGCAGGTGACCTTTATTTTTGCATTTGTGGCCGTACTGGCCCTGATGCTTCTTGCCGCCTGGCTGATTCGCCGATTCGCGAACAGCCGCCTCGGCACCAACACCAATCGCGGGCGGATGCCGCGCCTTGCGGTCATCGATGCCGCAGCCGTCGACGGAAGACGGCGTCTGGTGCTGGTGCGGCGGGATAACATCGAGCATCTCCTGATGATCGGCGGGCCTACCGACATCGTCGTGGAAGCGAATATCGTCCGCGCCCAGGCACGGTCGGAACAGTTCCCGCAGCGTCCGCCTGCCGCCGAGCCGCCGCCGCGAATCGCGCCGCTTCCGGACGCCGCCGTCTGGGCCGATGGCGACGGCGCGCGTATCGATGCCTTCGACCAACATCCCGAAACGCAAATGCCCGAGCCGCCGCCGCGGCCTTCCCGCCCCCCCTTTGCCGACGAAGTGCGCCGGCAGGCGCCGGTGCCACCGGAGCGGCGCGGCGAGCGCACCACCGATCCTTTGACCGGTTTCGCGCCGGAGCCGCTCGCTCCGCGGCCTGAACCTCGTCCCGAACCGATAACGCCCCGCTTGCCGCGCACCGAACCGATGATTGCGCGCGCCTCCCGCCAGGCCGAGCCGAAGGCACCGCCGGTGGTTCGCGCCGCTCCGCCGCCTCCACCACCGCCACCGCCGCCACCTGCTCCGGCCCAGAACGCGGACCAGAATCTCGCCGAGATGGCGCAGCGGTTGGAGGCCGCGCTGCGTCGTCCTGCTGGCTCCGCCGACGCGCCGCCGGTTGCGCCCGAGCCGCCGGCCCCGCCGCCATCACGTGCCACGCGCAGCGAGCCGGCCGTACCGCCGCCGCCACCGCCTGCGCCCACGCCGAAAAGCAGTTTTGAAAATCTCGAGGAAGAGATGGCCTCGCTGCTCGGACGTCCGAAGTCGTCGTCTTCGTGAAGCGCGCGCGAGCCCCGCGTAGAGTTTTATTCATTGCCACACTGATTGCCGCAGGCGCGCTTGCTGCGCCCGCGTTCGCGCAGGATATCAGCATCAACCTGGGCGGCAGCGGCGGCGGCGTCACCGAGCGCGCAATCCAGTTGATTGTGCTGTTGACGGTGCTTTCGATCGCCCCGTCGATCCTGATCATGATGACGTCGTTCACCCGCATCGTCGTGGTGCTGTCGTTGCTGCGCACCGCTATGGGCACGGCAACCGCGCCGCCGAACTCGGTGATCATTGCGCTTGCGATGTTTTTGACCGCCTTCGTGATGGGGCCGGTCCTGCAGAAATCTTACGACGACGGTATCAAGCCGCTGATCGCCAACCAGATCACGGTGGAAGACGCGTTGCAGCGCGCTTCGGTCCCTTTGCGCAGCTTCATGCAGAAGAACGTCCGCGAGAAGGACTTAAAACTGTTCCTGGATCTCTCCGGCGAGCCGCCGCCGGCGACACCGGAGGAGTTGTCGCTGAGGATCCTGGTTCCGGCCTTCATGATCTCCGAACTGAAGCGCGCCTTCGAGATCGGCTTTCTGTTGTTCCTGCCCTTCCTGATCATCGACCTCGTGGTCGCCTCGATCCTGATGTCGATGGGCATGATGATGCTGCCGCCAGTCGTGGTATCGCTCCCCTTCAAGCTGATCTTTTTCGTGCTGGTCGACGGCTGGTCGCTGGTCGCGGGCAGCCTGGTGCAGAGCTATGGGGGGTAGCGAATCCTCCGGAGCCCAAGGACCGCCTTGAGCCCAAACGCGTGGCGTTTGCGCGGAGATCATGCGCCAGCATCAGTTACCCGTTGGGCCGCGCTTGGGTATGATGGCGCCGACACAGCCCGGGAACCCGCCATGCAGCAGCATTTCGACCGCGCCGCCGAAGACCTCGGCAACTCGATCCATCTCGAACATGTCAATGTCCAGGTCCCCGACCAGCGGTTGGCGACCTTGTTTTATGTCACCGGCCTCGGCCTGACCCGGGACCCCTATCTGATGGTGTCCGACACCAACATGTGGGTGAATGTCGGCCGCAGCCAGTTTCACCTGCCGACCGGCGCGGCGCAGGTCCTTCGCGGCCGGACTGGCCTTGTGATTTCGGGCCGCCAGGCTCTGCTCGATCGCCTGGCCTCGGTGGCGCCCAAGCTTGCCGGCACCGCCTTCGGCTTTAGCGAGCACAACGACTATGTCGAGGCGACCTGTCCCTGGGGCAATCGCTTGCGCTGCCATGAGCCTGATGCCGAACGGTTCGGCCGCATTACGCTCGGCATCCCCTATGTCGAATTCGACGTCCCCGTAGGCACGGCCAAGGCCATTTGTGCCTTTTATCCCGAGATCATGGAGATTCCTGCCAAGTTCAGGAATGGCGACGGCACGCTCGCGCGCGTGAAGGTGGGCAAGGACCAGTATCTGCAATTTCGCGAAAGCACGGCTCCGCAAGCGGAGTTCGACGGTCACCACGTGCAAATCTACATCACGAACTTCTCGGGCCCCTATCGCCGCCTCAAGGAGCGCGGCCTGGTCTCACAGGAAGACAATCAATACCAGTACCGGTTCCGTGACATAGTCGATCCCGCCACCGGCAAGCACCTCTTCACCGTCGAGCACGAGGTGCGCAGCGCCACCCATCCAATGTACCTGCGGCCGCTGGTCAACCGCGATCCCGCACAGACCAATCGCACCTACGCCCACGGCCACGACCAATGGCCCTGGGCGATGGGACCCAACGAGTACGATCGACGGTAGGGTCGATGGGGGGCACGTCGAGAGACGCGCCTGTGCCGACCTTATTTTTTGACACAGCCGCCCCGCTCGTCAGCCGACTACGACTTCGCTGATCTGGATCACGGGGGCGAGGTCGGTGTAGTTCGGGATGTCAGCCATTATCTCCTTGGCGTGCGGCCCGAAGCCGGTCTGGAACGACTCGATGGAGTCGCAGAAAATGTGGCACATTCCGACGTAGGTGGCCGGCTGACCAGGCGCGCCGCCCGCAAGGCCCTTGTCGACGGTGTAAGACTTGCACGCAGCGCCCATGCGGGCCTTGACCAGCGGCATATGCTTGTCCCGATAGTAATCGTGGTCGAAGCGCGCGCCGGGCTTGTTTGGATACATGACGCTGACTTTGATCATGGGCGTGTTCCCTGGCTCTGACTTGTTATGATACCGGTGTTATGATGCTCTCCGGGCCGGCTGGAACTCTGCGTCAGTTTCACAGATCCTGCAACCGTTCACCCTTCCAAATCTCAACACATCACCGCCGCACGAGCAACAAGGCGAAACCGCGATTAAAGCGCAAACATGGCAGACGTTCGCATTCTGATTCGAACTGGAACCACGGAGCTATCTGCGAATGTTGAGTGCAGACGACAACGAGAACAAGCCGATCGGGAAACCCGGTCAGCGCAAGAAAGCGGAGCAGACAGGCAAGAAGACCGAACCGCGGCGCCGGAAAGAACGTCAGCCACAAGAGGCGACGCCGGAGCAAAAGCAGATCGTGGCGGAACAGGTCAACGCATCGGTCAGCGCCCCCATCAGTGAAGAAGCCAGCGCCAGCGTCGGTGAACAGGTCATCGCACCCATCAGTGAACAGATCAGCGCGCCGGCCAGTGAGCAGAGCAGCGCAGACGTCGCCGTCGCAGCGACCGAAAGTTCGGCAAGCGATACCTCTTTGCCCGCGCCCTCTCCGCTCGCATCGGTCCCGCCGTCCGAACTCGCGCCGGTCAACCTTCAGACCATTGCGGAGGCCTATCGCGATTACTCGAGAAAGTCGTTCGAGCAGACCAGTTGCTTTTTTGAAAGGCTCGCGGGCGCCCGCTCGCTCACCAGCGCATTTGAAATTCAGGCCGAATTCGCGCGACAGAGCTACGAGACCTTTGTTGCGCAATCGCGCAGGATTCGTGAGCTGCATGGCGAGCTGGCGAGGCAGCGACTCGAGCGCTTCGAACGTCTGATGACGAAGACCACCAGGGCGAACTGACCGCTTCCCCGTCGTCAGCGGCGCAATCCACCGATCAGCCATCCGGGACGGATCCGGCGCGGCGGGACCTGCCACGCCCACCTCGCTCCTGGCCGCGCTTGAACAAGGCTGATCAGGTCACCGCCGAGGGGAGCAGTCAGACCGCGTCCCTACCCCTTCGCATCGTATTGCTTGGCGAGATGGTCGCCGATCTGCACCAGCATCGCCACACATTCGGGATAGCCGGGCTTGGCCTGCGTGGCCTCGTCAGCCGTCGCGCGGAACTCCCATGAATCGCCCGACGGAATCACCGAGATCGAAAGGCCGTCGGGGCAGTCGGCGTGAACCTTCAACTCCTCACGCGCCATCGCGATCAGTTCGGCTGCGGTCTTGACTGGCTTGCTCATATGGGCAGTGCCCTCCCGGCGGTTTATTTGACGAGCAAATTGCCGGTTTGCCGCGCCCCTGTCGAGGCTCTTCCGCCTCTCCGAGCAAGCAGGGGCGTTGTAATGGAGCCTTCGAGCCCATAGAGCGCTTCGATCGGGAACAGCGCTACCTCGCCGCGCTGACCTGCTTCACACCCTCGATTCGCGGCAGCGCGCCGGTGGGCTCCGGGTCAGGCACGGTCGCGCGCGTAGTGCCGTCGGGGAATCGCGTCTTCATTTCGCGCAGGAAGCCGTCGAGCGTATCGACACCCGCGGCGATCCTGGCAATCTCGGCGAACTCGCCACTATTGCCGGCGCTCGGCTTGCTCGCGATGTCGAAGGCGACCTTGTCACTCTCCCCGCTCATCAGCGCCGCATATTTCTCGCGGAAGCGCGCGAGCCCGATCGCATCCTCGGCCAGCGCATAGCCCACCACCGCGCGGATGATGTCGCTCTTCTCGATGCCATTCAGCGGCTTGAAGTCGCGCCAGCGATCTCCGTAATAGAGCTCGATCTGTTCGGCGGATTCGCGCCAGCGCCGGGCTGCCCAGTAGATGTCCGAGCGCAGCCTGATCGCCTCGCGACCCGTGATATTGGAAACGATGTCGAGCGCGAGGTCGTGGCGCCCGATGTCGCTCTGGGCGCGCGCCTCGAGCAAGAGCCGCTGCTGGCGCAGCTCGCCGGAAAGATCGGCAATGCGACTGGAGCGAAGGGCGCCGATCGCAAGATCGGGCTTGTGGCTGGTGAGATAGACCATCGCCAGCTTTGCCGCGACCTGTGCCCGCGCCGAGCCCTCGAGGCGGTGATCGATCTGGTATTGCAATAGTTCCGCCGCCTGGTCCAACAGATCGACCGCGACCAGCCGGTCGGCGAGCCGGCGGATCATCTCGTCGCCACGCCGGCCGATCGGTGTCAACTCGCGGAATTCGTAAAACATGCCGAGCGCGTCGATCGGCGGCAGGTCATCGCCCTTGCGGGTCAGGAAGATTTCCGAGAACAGCGCCTGCGCATTGTCCTGGGCGGCGCGCGAGGCCTCGGAATTGGGCCTGAGCCTGGTCGCCGTCCGCGCCGCAGCGAGCGACTCCGGATAGCGCGCGGTGACGTTGTAGATCAGCGACAGCATCTGCAGCGTCTTCACTTCGACCGCATCGCCGCGCCACACCGCCGAAAGCGTCTCGAGCTCGCGCAGCGCGTCCGCCTGCCTGATCTCGTCGCGCTTCTGCTTCAGCGCGATCTCGAGCTGTTTGGCTTCGGCCGCCGCCTGGCGGTCGGATGAAGCGCCTGCAAAGGCATATTCGTCGAGCGCGTCCTTTTCATTGCCTAGAGCCTCGGCAAGCCGGCCGCGCAGGACCGCGATCGTCGCCTTCTGTTCCGCGGGTACGCCGATCACATCGAGCTCGGCGCGGCGCTTGGCGGCGCCAGCATAATCCTTGACCTCGAGCGAGGCGCGCATCGCGTCCGCAGTGACGATGCGCTGCAGATCGAGCGGGAGCGAGGCGATGGCGAACTCGACGTTCTTGAACTTCTCCCGCGCTTCTGCCCATTTCTCCTGGCGCGCATAGGTGAGCGCCCTCCACAACTGCGCATCGTAGTTGGAGCCGATCAAAGGATTGGCGAGATCCTTGGCCGCCAGATCCGGTCGGTCGACCAGCAGACAAGCAATCGCATGCACCATGATCGCAACCGATTCCTCGTTCTTCAGGTTGGAATCGGCGAGTAGGAATTCGGTGACCCCCTTGGCTTCCCAGTACATGCCGCGCGCCATGTAGAATCTGGCGAGCGCCAGGCGAAGTTGCGGACGCCGGTCGGCTTCCGCGGTCGCAGCCGCCAGCACCAACTCGTCCTCGCGCCTGGTGAAGCTTTCTTCCTGGTTCTTGCGCCATTCCTCGACATCGAAGATCGGGCGGACCGCCGCCGGCGCGCGCTCGGCCGAGACTTTGACGGAGGACAGCGTCAACCCGCCGGGCTTGCCGACAATGACCTTGTCGGGCGCGACCTCGACGCCGACATCTTCGGAGTTTGGCCGGATCGCGATCCCATGGGCGGAATCGAGCAGCGCGAAGTCGACAAAATCCTGCCGCTTGATGACGCCGCGGATCGGCGGGGTTGCGGTCACCACCAGGAGCGTGTCGCCGGCGTCGGGATCGACAAGCCGATGCAGACGCCCGGGATTGGCCAGCGGCACCACGACATTGGCGAGCGCGGGGTCGGTGATGTTGCGCATCACCGGAAGCGGTTGCGGCGGCGCTTCCACCTTGTCGGCGAAGATCAGGCTCCATCTGGCGCCGCCAGTGTGCTCGTCGCCCGTCAGCGAGTGCATCTGTGGGCGGTTGAGGCGCATGCGGATCGCCTGTCCGTTGGCAAGCTGCTGGCGCGTCACCTCGCCGATGATCGCGCCGGCCTTGGCGCGGATCGGCTCGACATCGAACGGAGCAACGGAATCGAACAACAGCCACACCGTATCGCCGCGGCGGAACGAGGCCGCAGGCGTTGCAGAGGGGAAAGTGAATGTGAGGTTCAGGCCTTCGCTGTCGCGCCAGGCATCGACGCTCGCGGGCGCTTCGACCGATTTGGCCTCGGATGATGGCGGCGGAGACGCGATCTTCTTCGCTTCGATGCTCGAGGCTTTCGGCGTCTCGGTTGCGGGCCTTGCCGGCGCGGACGGCTCGGCTTCCGCTGCGGGTGTTACCGGCGGCTGCGCCGGCCTGGAGGGCGCGGCATCGAGCGGTGCGGGCGGCGGCATGGGGGGCTCGGACGTGCCGTCCGTCTTGATCTGCTTTGCGATCGTCTCCGACGTCGGCAAGGCGATTTCTTCCGAACGCGGCTTTGCGGGCTTCTCGGCTGGCGGCGGCGTGGCCTTCTCCGATGCGGGCGATGCGGCGGCAGTCTGGGCCGGCTGCTGCGTGCGCGACGCCTCCGCAAGCGGCAGCGCCCTCGCCTTCTCCGGCTGCTGGAAAGCCACGTCGATGAGGTAGTTCTTGTCCTCGCGGAAGGAGTGGACGTCGACATCGCCGATCAGCGCGATCTCGACGGCCGTCGACATCTCGCCATCTACCCTCTGCTTGATCGAGGCGACGTTCGGCGGGGCTGCGACGATCGCATCCGCAAGGTCGAAGCTGAGCAGTGCGTTGAACAGGATCGTGAGCTTCTGGTCGTTCAGCACGCTCGATGCGCCCACGCCGTCGGGCATCTCGAACACGAAGCGGACGAAGGTCGGCTGCACCAGCGCGCGCACGCGGACCGGCGGACGCTTCCTGGCGAGCGCATCGGCGCGCTGCTGACGCAACGCGCGCTCGGCGGCGCGCGCCCGCTCGGCAAGCTCCCGCACCACCTCGATCGGCAGGCTCGGCGGCGGACCGACCCAACTGTCCGGGAGAAAATCGACGAAGGTGCGTTCGCCGGCCGACATGGTGTTGATGGCGACGCGGCGCGCCAGCGAAAGGCGGATCGCCGTGCCGTCGGGATCGCGCCGCGCGGACGACACATAATCGGGAACCGCGTCCGACAATCGATCGACGGGAATGTCGACGGGACGTTCGAAGCGGATGACGACGATCGAGCCTGCGGTCACGACCTCGGATGGGACGTCCTCGGCAAGCTTGAGGACTAGCCGCGCATAGCCTTTTGCGGCGGAGAATGTCGCCTCGCCCTTGACCGCATCCGCAGCGCGGCAGGGCGCCGCAAAGCTCAGGCCGGAGACGATGAGCGCCGCTGCAAGCAAGCGGCTGCGCCGAAAGCCGTCATGCCAGCGCCGCACGCTCCGCGACAAGGCGCGGATTTGCGACCAAAATCCTCCGGCAGCCGTGCGCGCCATTCCGACATGTCTTCCGGTTCGGCGGCCCGCATTCATGACGCGGACGCACCCTCACCCGCTAACCCTAAGATTGCCGAATTAAGGACTTGTTAAATATGCCGTTCTCAATCGGACTTTTGCGGCGGCAGGACTCTGCCTTCGATCTTCGGCAGATCGACCGCGCCGCCGTCTGACTTGTCGCCGGCGGCGCGACGTGCGAGCTCGACCGTGAGCCGTTCGGCGGCATCCGGCTGCATCAGCCCCATGATATCCGACATCTTGCGCGGAGCGATCTGCGAGGCGATCTCGATCAGGACCGGCATCTCCAGCCGGTCGAAAACTTTTGCCGCATCCTTCGGCTTCATGCTCTCATACGTGGTGACGAGGCCCTTGAGACGTGTGTTCTCGGCCTCGGCCTTCTGTTCCTTCTCGGCCGCAGCGCGCGACTCGATTGCCTTCAGCTCCTCGACCTTGGACTCGATGCGCTTCTCCGCGGCCTTAAGCAGGTTCTCGCGGATGTCGATCTCGCGCGAGCGTGTTTCCAGCTCCTGCCTCCGCGACTGCAGCCGCTCCAGGATCGCGCGCTCCGACGGCGAGACGGTCTTTGCATTGTCTTCCGGATGTATCACCGCGCCGTCGGGCTTGCTTTCCGGAGCGGCCGGTTTCGGCGCCTCCTCTTTCGGCGCGCCGTGCACCGAACCCGTGACGTCGCTCGGCTCAGCTTTCGGACCGCCCGGGAAATTGAGCATTTGCTGGGCCCAGGAACCTCTCGACTCGCGCTTCGACTCGCCTCTCGATTCGTTTCTCGACTCGCCTCTCGTCTCGGCGCTCGACGCACCCTGCAGGCGATAGTCGAACACGTAAGCGCCGTCGATCAGAAGGCCCGCGACTTTCAGCGCCGCCAGCGAAGCGATGGCGATCACAACGACGGGAATGACACGAATATTACGAAACGATTTCATGCCGCAAGGCCGCCGGACCTTCTGCGTTCAGAAAACGCCTGTGCCGCTGCGGCCACCGCCTTGGCGTTGGAGAACCGCAGCGAGACGTCGCCCGCCGCAACATTCTTCGCGGTCGCCTCGCCGGCGGACGCGATCTCCTGGTTGGCTTGCGGCCGCGCAGCGAGCGCGATCTTGGCCAGCCGCCGAACGACGTTATCGGCTTCGGACAACTGCCCCTTCAACTGCTCCGACATCTGGCTTGCGGCCTCGAGCTGGCTGCCGAGATTTTCATTGACGTCGCGCACGGTGTGCTTGAGCCCGCCGATCGCGCGCTCGGCGATTTCGGTCGCGGTGATCAGTTCCGCGATCACGGCCTTCAGCGAATGCTCGTCCGCCTTCAGCCGCTGCAGCCGCCTGTTGAGCACCATGCAGTAACCGATGGTGAACAAAAGCAGGATCGCGACCAGCGATTCGATCGCCAAACCTAATGAATGGTTCATTGGGCCTCCATCAGCTTGTTCTGCTCGTCCGCCTTCTCGAACATCGCAAGCGTGGTCCTGGGCTTGCGCAACGGCTTTGTCACGCGGATCGCGACGCGGTCGCCGACCCGCCCCATCCGCCCCTCGGTGAGCGTGACGCTGCCGCAGCGCACCGACACCAGCGCATCCGCGCGCATGTCGAGCGGCAGCGTGTCGCCGACCTTGAGCTTCATCAGCTCTTTCAGCGGAATGTCCGATTCATAGAGCACCGCATCGACGGCGATCTCGGCCTGCGCGATCTCGGTCGCGAAATGACCCTCCCAGATCGGATCGCGGCCGAACTTTTCGCCCATGAACATCTGCAGCAGCACGCTGCGGATCGGCTCGATGGTCGCATAGGGCAACAGGAGCTCTATATTGCCGCCGCGGTCTTCCATGTCGATGCGCAGCCGCACCAGGATCGCCGCATTCGCTGGCCGCGAGATCGCGGCAAAGCGCGGATTGGTCTCAAGACGGTCGATCGAAAAGGTCACCGGCGACAGCGGCCGGAACGCCTGCTCGGCATCCGATAGCACCACTTCGATCAAGCGCTTGACCAGATTTGTTTCGATCGTGGTGTAAGGCCTGCCCTCGATGCGCAGCGTGGAATTGCCGCGCCGGCCGCCGAGCAGCACGTCGATGATCGAATAGATCAGGCTGGAATCGACGGTAGCGAGCCCGAAGTTCTCCCACTCCTCGGCCTTGAACACGCTGATGACGGCGGGCAGCGGGATCGAGTTCATGTAATCGCCGAACCGCACCGAGGTAATGCGGTCGAGCGAGACCTCGACGTTGTCGGAGGTGAAATTGCGCAGGGACGTCGTCATCAGCCGCACCAGGCGGTCGAATACGATTTCGAGCATCGGCAGACGCTCGTAGGAGACCATCGCCGAATCGATGATGGCGCGGATGCCGGAATGGTCGTCGAGATTGACGTCGCCGACGGTGAAACCGAGCAGATTGTCGATTTCCTCCTGTGAGAGGACGCGTTCGCCGCTGTTCTTGCCGGCTCCGAAATCGCGGCTGCCGTCCTCGACCATCGCGGCCCATTGCAGGGCCATCGATTCCGTGAGTTCGTTCGACTCAGCCGCTTCCGCCGCCGCAACGGGATCTTCGGAACCGAGCGAAGCTTCCCACTGTGCTGCTATGGCATCCTGGTCGACAGGATCGTTGCCCGCCATCGTCCTGATCCGTCCGTTACTGAACCATGATTTCCTTGAACAGCACCGCCGAAACCTTGGTCGGCGCGACCGCGGCGTTGACCCGCCGCGTCAGCTCCTCCTTCAGGCGGAACAGGCCGGCCGAGCCCGTGAGGTCGCTCG
>Ga0310909_10001689_pt1 | contig 13138 bp, 17 predicted proteins | sample GREbulkMGT000H_FD_203449 | JGI IMG/M metagenome (GOLD analysis project Ga0310909, IMG submission 203449) | Lab enrichment of tropical soil microbial communities from Luquillo Experimental Forest, Puerto Rico - GRE.bulkMG.T000H | ecosystem: Environmental > Terrestrial > Soil > Tropical forest >... | reverse complement strand
GCAGCGTTGCGGTTTCGAGCGGCGCGAGCATCGGTTCCTCCCGGTATTATCCAAGAACGCTAAATTTTTGGCGAAACCCTTCTTTGCTTTTCATTTGAGCCGTGAAATCGTGCTTTTCCCCACGCGGTAGCTGCGGGCGAGCTCGGCGAGGGTGGCACCCTCGGCCCGGCGGCGGCGGGCCTCGGCTTGCTGCGCCGCCGTCAATTTCGGGGGACGGCCCATATGCTGCCCACGCTTCTGCGCCCGGCTGCGGCCCTCGGCGGTGCGCGTGCGGATAAGATCGCGCTCCACGTCGGCAAGGCCGCCGAGAACGGCAATCATCAATCGCCCGGTGCTGGTGCCAGTGTCGGCCCACGGCTCCGCCAGTGAGCGAAACTGCGCCTTGGCGTCCACTATCTGTTTGACGATAGCGAACAGGTCGAAGGTGCTGCGGGCTAGGCGGTCGATGCGCGTCACCGTCACCACGTCGCCGCGAGCGACTGCCTTTAGCATTTTGAGAAGCTCGCGTCGGTCGTTATGTGCGCCCGTCACCTTCTCGCGGTAAATCTTGGTGCAACCCGCGCCGCGTAGCTGCTCAAGCTGGGCGTCGAGGGTCTGCCCGTAGGTGCTGACGCGGGCATAGCCGAGACGGCGGTTTTGCGGTTGATTTTTGGCCATATCTTGTGGGAAGTTAAACCCATTGATCGGGCAGGGGCAAGAGAATTTCCCGAAAGTCTTTATATCTGCAACACATGAACCCGGGCGACTACCGCACGATCTCGAGTTTGCGCGGCGGTGGCCAAAGGGAGGCGGAGACGAAACAGGGTAACGGCGAAGCGCAAGGTGGCAGCAAACCTGGCGATCTTCCCGTGCAAGCGCAGGCAAAGTAAGAACGGTCGTCAACTTAAAGAACAATCGGCCTTCGACCGCGGCGGAAAGTTGCCAACCCGCACACGTTGAGGACATTGCGCATTGCCCATTCGGCTCGGCACGATGAACCGTCGTGATGCCTTAGTTGAACGACAGCTGTGGGGTACGAACCCGGCAGATTTCCCGCTTGTCGCCGAACGGCTGGAATCGGCGCTCCTCGCTCGGGCAGAGGAGGGCTTCGCTCACGGCATCTCCCGCCGCACCTCAGTTGCCGGTTTATCCTCGCGCAGCCCTTCATAGACCACCTGCCGGAGCAGATTGTCTTCGGTCCAGGCCAGGAACTTCACCTCGGCGACCAGTTCCGGCCGCACCCAATGCACGCGGCTGAGCACGAGCGGCGATCCGAACCGGGTGCCGCGCGGCGGCGGCGTATCGAGCGGCATTCTGTCGGTCGCGAGCGGCTGCAGCCGCCGCCATAACCGCTCAAGCTCGGCGTAGTCGATGCCGCTGCCCACGCGGCCGGCATAAATCAGCTTTCCGTCCGGATCGTAGTACCCGAGCAGCAGGGCGCCGAGATAAGGCCTTCTTCCTTCCGGCTCGCTCCAGCCGACGACGACAAATTCCGCGCGATTGAGGCATTTGACCTTGCGCCACAGGCCGCGATTGCCGGGCGTATAGGGCGCATCGATGCGCTTCGAGACGATGCCTTCGACACGCATCGCGCAGGCTTTGTCGTAGAAAGCCGGGCCCTGTCCGAGGACATGGTCGCTGTAATGCAGCGACGGTGCAGTATTCGCGAGCAGAGTTCCAAGCCGCTCTTTGCGCTCGATCACGGGCCGCGGGCGGAGATCTTCGCGGTCGATGTAGAGTAGATCGAACAGGAAGAAAACGAGCGCCGCCGCATTGCCGCTATCCGAAGCGAGCTGCACGATATTGAACGCGGTGATGCCGTCGGGGCCGACGCCGCACAATTCTCCGTCGAGATACGCCGCACGCGCATCGATGGCCGCCACGGGTTCGGCGATCGCCGGATATTTGTGCGTCCAGTCGAGCCCAGTGCGTGTCAGCAGCTTCACCTCGCCGCGGTCGAGACGCGCGTGCATGCGGTAGCCGTCGTATTTGATTTCGTGGAACCACTGATCGCCGTCCGGCGCCGCATCGACCAGCTGCGTGAGCTGCGGCGCGACCCAGTCCGGCAGGGGCGCGGTTGTTGGGGTTCGGGTTGCCGATCGTGCCATATTCGAGGTGACGCCTTGGGCTCAATTTCCGCCTGCGGGGAAGGGGAAGCGTGCGGATCGCGACTTGCAACGTCAACGGCATCAGCGGACGTCTCGGCAATCTGCTTGATTGGCTGCGGGACACCGCGCCGGATATCGCGTGCCTGCAGGAGCTGAAGGCGCCCGACGAGAAATTCCCGGCAGCAGCGATGCGCACGGCCGGTTATGGCGCCGTCTGGCATGGGGAGAAGGCCTGGAACGGGGTAGCGATCCTGCAGCGCGCCGGCGAACCGGCGCTGATCCGCCGCGGTCTGCCGGGCGATCCCGATGATACGCACAGCCGCTATATCGAAGCGGCGGTCGATGGCCTGATCGTGGGATGCCTCTATCTGCCGAACGGCAATCCGGCGCCGGGCCCGAAATTCATTACAAGCTGCGCTGGTTCGAACGGCTGGAGGAACATGCGGGCGGCCTGCTCGCGAGCGGCGCGCCCATCGTGCTTGCCGGCGATTACAACGTCATGCGGACCGAACTCGACGTGTATGCGCCGGAGCGCTGGGTCGACGACGCGCTGTTCCGGCCGGAAGTGCGCGAAGCCTTTCGCCGGCTGACCGGGCAGGGCTGGACCGATGCGCTGCGCGCGCTCCACCCGAACGAACGGATCTACACCTTCTGGAAATATTTCCGGAACGCGTTTGCCCGCGATGCCGGGCTGCGCATCGATCATTTGCTGCTGAGCCCGCCGATTGCGAGCCGCCTGTTCGCGGCCGGGGTCGATCGCGCGGCGCGAGGCCGCGAGCATGCCAGCGATCACGCCCCCGCCTGGATCGACGTCGCGGAAACGAAGAGCGGGCCGCGCCGGGGACGAAGCGTGGTCGCTAGCGCACCTTCATCATAATTCGCCGTGCGGCGGGTCTACTGCGGCCGCGCAAGCGCGTCCTTTAGACCTCCCTGGATAAACTGTGACGTGAGCGCGGCGTACCAGGGCTTGGCGGCTTCTCAACCAGTTCTGCCGCAGCGCACTTTGGTCGCCCCCGGCATGGTCAGTGGCGCGCCGAGTGGTTAGGTGGGCTCAATTTTCGGGTACGGCGAACCGTCCTTATGACGAAACTTTCTTTCTCCATCGGGACCGGCCTTCAACTCCAAGTCGATGTCCGGATAAGTGACTTCGTCGCCTGGCGTACGGTCTCCCACGACCAGAAAGGCCGCATCATTGTCGGTCGCATTCAGGAAGTGATGACCATCGCCAGTGCCTGCCGGGAATGCGATGCAGGTGCCCGGCCCGACCGTCTCGCGTCCCGCATCGGTGACGAGGACGAATTCACCCTCGATGATGTAAACGAACTCATCCTGTTTCGTGTGGGAGTGCCGAGCCGAGGATCGGCCGCCCGGCTCGACACGTACGAAGTTGACGCCGTAGTTCTTGAGCCCACCGTGATCGCCGAGACGCCTGTTCCAACGTTTGCGCTGGGCGTCACGAAATGGCGCCGGATAGCCGGATGAATTACTCTCTGGTAAATCTGTTGGCCTGAATATCTTGGACCCTCTCGACATATGCATCCTCCTCGGTAGTTCGCCAAATGGCGCTATAGCAGGTTCTTTGCTGCCCGTTATCAGCGGGGCTTAGCGGACATTGGTCATTTATGAGCACACCGCCTAGTACGCAGCCGGCCCTCGTAATCGCGCTTTCCGAGCGGCACGCCCCGTGTGCGCAGGATGTCGTAGGCGGTGACGGCGTGGAAATGGAAGTTGGGTAGCGAGAACGAGAGGAGGAAGGTCTCTGACGTGAAAGCTAGGGTCCGAGGGGCCCAGATCGAAGTGGAGGCATTATCCTCGTTAAGCGGTCGAAAGAGGTCAATGTCCAGGTCCTTGCCGGACCAGCTATTGACCTCATCGGGGGTGAACGCCTCCAGCGCCGTTACCGCCTGGCCGACTATGGCCCTTAGGTCGGTGAAAGGCATCGCTCCGACCGGAGGGGGTGGGGCGAACACGCCGGTCTTCACGGCCTCCAGTCCCCACACGGCATGATGCGTCACGGCTTCGATTTGGAAATGGAAGGGCGCCATGTCGGGGTAGAGGCGGGCGCGGACGAAGTCGTCCGGGTCGGCGCCGGTTTCGGCGCAATGCTTGGCCGCGCGGTCGAGGAAGCCTGATACCGCGCGCATGGTTTGCAGAAACGTGGGCACACTAAGGTCGTAGAGGGATATGGTCATGACCCAGGCTAGACCGCCGGGAACTTCCCCACCACAATTCTTCTGATTATGAGTCTACGGCCCAAAGCGCGGAGGTCCGCTGTCACCGAAGGCAGCGAGTTCAGACAGTAGGTTTGCGAGACTATAAGCCGGCTTGTAGCCCAGCCAGCGGACCGTCTCGGAAATATCGAGCTTGGTTGGCTTTAATGCTGGATCGAGACCGTAAGAGAGCGCCAGATCGTAATATTTGGAATAGTATTTCCGGAAGGTCGAGCCCGGTCCCTCGGCATCCCAATGATCGAGATCGGCGTCGGTGTATTCATAGGCGCTGTCGAGGGTGAGAACGAGCTGTCGGTCGAGTTGCCGCCGGGACAGGAGATCGAGGCTCAGGATCATGGCGGTGGCGACATCATCGATATGCACCGCGCCCTTCCAGAACCAGCGCGCCCAGTCGCTGTATTTGGCGTACACCGCGCGGTCCCAATACGGAATAAACCCTCGCGGGCGCAGTGTAACGACGTTCATCAGGCGGTGCTTTCGGTAATCCTCCGCGATCTGTTCAGCAAGAATCTTGCTGCTGCCGTAGCGTGTATCGGGCCTGTAAACGCTGGTGGTGGAGATGTAGATTACTTTACCGATTCCGACGGAGGCAGCAGCTTCGAAAACCTCGAAGGTGCCGCGCACATTGAGATCGAAAAAATCGTACGCGTCTTTCTCGCCGCGGTCTTCGTGGATGCCGTGCCAGGCGGCGATGTGGACGATGCCGTCGCAGCCGCGAACTATCTCCGTCAGCTTCGAGCGGTCCAAAACGGACCCCTCGATGAACGCGGCTCCCTCCTTCAAAGACGCGGGCGCGCGAACATCGAGAATGACCGGCGTGTCGCCCTTGTCGAGTAGCCTGGGTACGAGAGCCTGCCCGAGATTTCCCGATCCTCCGGTCAGCAGCACCTTCATGGTCTTTCCCCAGCTTCGCCGCGCCACTCCGGAAACATAAAAAAACATAGGGCTGGGGCAAAACGCGGCGAATCCAGGTCTGTAACGGCGTCGCTCGAATTCATCAGCATTCCCATGCAGGCCATTACAGAACGACCAGCGGTCGCCGGTTGTCGCCGGAGGCTCGGGCGTCGCCCAGAGGTTGATGCGGACAATGCTCATCAATTTTTAAGAGGCATCGGCGATGGTGCCGGGCATGCGCTGGGACCGGCTTACCTTCACGGCCCTCGGCGGCGTTGCCGCCTTCCTGGTGGGCATAGGCTTGCTGCTCGGGGACGAGCGTCCGCTCTTTGCGCCGGTCTTCGGCATGGTCGGCGGCATTGGAGCCCTGGCGATGGCTAATCACGAGCGGCTGAAGCTGCGGGTTGACGTGCTCGAAAAGCGCCTCGGGCAGCGCGAATGGCGGGAACGGGCGGAAACCCGGTGGGACGCTTGAGACGACCGCCAACTGGATACGATCTGACGCTACGCCAAGCGGATCAGGCGCGGGCCGATTTCGCGGCGATCGAGGACGGTCAGGAATTCATCATCGCACTGGTGTCGAAAGTGCCGACCCGGAAAGAGCTCGCCTGGGTTGCAGCGGGTTCTTTTGCGAGCGGCGCCGCGATTGCCACGCTGGTCAATCTCGTCTTCGCCCATTGATTCGGGACGGCAGCTCGTCGAACGCGGCGGAACTCGTTACTAGGCGGCGAGGCGTTCGGAACCGAACGGCTGCTGCGGCACGGTTTCCTTAAATTCGGCCGCCCGCGCGGATCGTCTTTTCTGGATCTGATCGAGAAGCCACGCCTTAACCGCGGCTGCCGCGTGTTCTCGTTCCGCATCATCATGGGCGATACGGCGGGCCTTGAGGATCACGGCGCGCAGTTCGGCGGTGCTGCCACAACGCACGTCGTTGAAGTGGACAAGTGGAAGCCCGGGGCGGGGCATTGCGTCCTGCAGGAGCGCAATCGCCGGTGCCGTCGGCAGGCCATGCTTGCGGCCAAGATGCAGCAGGGCGCCGACAAGGCAGTGGCCACCCTTTCCGTCATCATAAGAGCCGCGCGTCCAATGGCCGTCGTTGACAAAGAGCTCAAGCATGAGATCGAGCAGCTGCACGGCTTCTGCGGTATCCACTTGAGGCATCGGTTTGATCGCTCCCGATCTCGGATAACAACCAGCGTATCATCAGCGGACGCAATCCGTACCGCCGCTCCCTCACGGCAAAACGATCCGCTCGACCAAACTGGGATCGTTATTCTTCACGCTGCCGACGCGCTGGCTAACTGGCCATGCGATCATGCCGTCGGAAGGGTAGGGGACGAGCAGGGATTTCAGTTGTGTCTCGTCGGCCGGTTCCTCGCCGAGCCATGTGGTCCAGGTTTCGGGCGGGAGGACCACGGGCATCCGGTTGTGCAACTGGGCACAGAGCTCGTTCGGCTCCGTGGTGACGATCGCGAAGCTCCGCAGCCATTCGTCAGCCGACGACTTCCAGTTCTCCCACACGCCGGCCAACGCCATGATGCCGCGATCGGCGAGCGCAATGGCATAAGGCTGCTTACCCGTTGCTGTTTTCTTCCACTCGTAAAAGTTGTCAACCGGCACCAGGCAGCGGCGGCGCTCGAACGCATCGCGGAAAGCCCGCCTGGTTTCGATGCCTTCGGCCTTGGCGTTTATGTTCGCGAATCCCACCTTGATGTCCTTGGCCCAATGAGGGATCAGGCCCCAGCGCAGCAGGTCGAGGCTGCGCTGCCCGGCCTTCCGGTCATAGCGCACGACAGGCAGGGAGTCGGTCGGCGCCACGTTCCAGCTCGGCGGAAAATTCGGTATCGGCCGTTCCGGCGGAATTCGGAACGCGATCTTGATCTCGCTGACATCGGAAGAAAGGCGGGCGCGGCCACACATGAGCGAATCCTAGCTCGGCTGGGGCAAAGGCCCCAAGCGGGGTGCTCTATCCGCGAACGAGTCTCTTGATTTCACAGCTTCCTCCCCAAGGTGCTCTCGATCAGGTCGAATTGGACTCTCGCGGCGGAAGTGGATCGCAAGAATGCGATCATCTCGCGCCAGGGTTCGAGCACGCGGTCGAGCCCGCTGATGAACGCTACCACGATCCCAATTTCGGTTTTTCCGTTGAGTACCATAATCCCGCCGACGAAGAGCAGGACAAAGACAGCCGTCGATTGCAGGGCGCTGATCAGAAATTTAAGTCCAAACTTCAGCGTAAAAACCGCGCGCCGAGCAAGGTAGATTGTCTTGAACGCTTTGCTAATCTCGTTGCCGATCGATGATCCGCCGCCGAGCGCAGGGTCAACCATCAAATCCCCCGCGCGCACCAATGTGTGCGACCGCTCTCTAACGTGAACATTGATGCGGCGCTGGATCATCGGGACGACGAAGAGCTGCGGAACGGCGATGAACAAGACAACCGCGCCCAAGCGTGGTTCGGTGTACAGCATATAACTCAGCACGCTGAGCAGCGTACCAGCCTGTACTATGGGAGTCGAAATGCAATCGCCGACGAATTTCCCGACAGCCTCCGCCTGACTGGAGATGGTAGTGACCAATGCGCCCGGTTTACTCTTTCCGGTCTGGTCGGAGGTTTCATCCGGTTTGGCGGGTGGCGTTGCGCTGCGGAGCACTTCTTTACGCAGGGAGCGGATCGTAAACTCTCCGAGGCCTGCGCTTTTGATATTTAGTGTATATTTCAGGCCGCCGATGGCCAGTGCTGCGATCAGGTATCCGCCGCACAGCCAACCCAACCTTTCGAATTTCTCATGCCCTGCGAGCGTATTTATAATATGACGCTGCAATTCAAGCGGTGCCGTCGCCAACACAGCGGCAATAATTGCCAGGACGATGAGGACGATTTGCTGTGATGCTGACGACCGCCAGACATAAGCGTAAAGCTCACGCATGGTTCGGGCTTTCCTCAGGAATTCAATTCACCGACCATAACGGCAAAGCCGCTGTGCCGGATGCACTTCGCACGAGGGACGGCGGAGCCTATCTTCAAAACTTCCACTTCTCCGGCACCCGGTGAAATGCCGCATGCCCCTTGAACGCCCGCACATCGCTAGGAAACAATCCGAAGCCAATAGAGCATCGGCCGTAGCGGTCATTGATGCGGTCGATCAGCGGCGACAGTTTCTGGCGCCGGTGATTGTCGGCCGTGAACAGGTCCGGCTGATGCTGGTCGGCGGGGACCAGGTCGAGCAGCACGACGTCAACGGAAAGCGGCTTGTAGCGAGGGACCCGTTTCCACAGCTCCTCGAGGCGCGCGAGCAGGAATCCGGTGTCGCGCGTCTCATGGAAATCGCCCACATGGCTCGGCGAAGAACCGGCCGACCCAGCGCAACTGAAATCTTTGCTCGTCCCGTACCCTTCGGACGGGATGATCTGCTGGCCGGTAAGCCAACGGGTCGGCAGTGTGAAGAACAACGATCCGTCGCTGATCGAGCCGATCGTTCTGCCGTGAGCGAGCGGCGATGCGGATTGCTGCCGTGGTAGTACACTGAGTTGTTATCCGGATCGGGAGCGATCAACGCGATGCCTCAAATGGATACCGCAAAAGCCGTTCAGCTGCTCGATCTGATGCTCGAGTTCTTTGCCGAGGACGGCCATTGGACGCGCGGCTCCTATGATGACGGAAAAGGCGGCCACTGCCTCGTCGGCGCCCTGCTCCATCTTGGCCGCGAGCATCGCCTGCCGACGGCACCGGCGATCGCGCTCCTGCAGGACGCTATGCCCCGGCCCGGCCTTCCGCTTGTCCACTTCAACGACAGGCGTTGCGGCAGCGCCGCCGAACTGCGTTTCGTCATCCTCAAGGCCCGCCGCCTCGCGCATGACGATGTAGAACGAGAGCGGGCGGCAGCCGCGGCCAAGGCCTGGCTGCTCGATCAGATCCGGAAAAGACGATCCGCGCCGGCGACGGATATCACGGAAAGGGCGCCGCGCGACCCGTTCGCCCCCGAACGCCTCGCCGCGTAGTGGTGAAAATCCGACACTTGTATCCTCGGCAAGTGCTCAGTTTTCTCATCCCGCTGACCCTCCTCCTCACGGCGGCGGTCGCGCAGGCTGCCGGTTTCCGGTTCATCGAGGCGCCCGCCGGACCCGACGGGCCGGCCCTTACGGGAGCAATGTGGTCACCCTGCTCCGCGGCGCCTGGCGAGATCGACCTCGGCAACGCCACCCTGCCGGGGGCGAAAGATTGTCCGATCGCCAGCGACAAGCTCCCGCTTGTCGTCATCTCGCACGGCAGGGGCGGTTCCTTTCTTGGCCATCACGATATCGCGGAGACGCTTGCGGATGCCGGCTTTGTCGTGGCCGCCATCAATCATCCCGGCGACACGGCCTCCGATATGAGCCGTTCCGACGATCTGTCGGTTTTCACCGAGCGGCCGAGCGACATCAAACGGCTCAAGCGGATGGGGGAAACGTTAGCGGAACGGCCCTTTACCGGCGACCGCTCGTGCCTGCGCGCCAGCCAAGGCGGGGCTGAGCCGGAAGTGGCCCCGCGATCAGCTATGCGGGGCGCGCCGGCGGAGGGCGAAGCTGAAGCTGACGGTCAACGCGGAGAAGACACGCATCTGCAAGGTTCCGGAAGGGGAGTTCGACTTCCTGGGGTTCACGTTCGGACGGATGTATTCACCGAGAACCGGCCAGGCAAGAAAAGCATCCGGCGCATGCCGGAGGGCAATTCTCCAAATGTCCGCTTGTACTGTTCGGAAAACCGCCCCGGGTTGGTGAAGTCGAATTTCGCGCCGTCTTCGATCACCGACCGCGATCCGTCCGAACGGGCGATCTCCTCCTGGGCCTGTTCCAGCCGAGTGTTTATCCGTCAGCGGGGATGACTTGTTGGCCGGTCAGCCCACGCGTCGGCAACGTCAAGAACAGCGACCCGAGCCTGATCGAGCGCGTTTCCTCCTGAGGAGCAGCCCGTTCTCTAACTCTAACCTTCGCCGGTGAGGTTTGCTCGACTCTCCGCTGGAGGGAACAGGATTCGAACCATCGGTTCCGCGGGAGGCGCCCGGCATCCTCGTGGTGTCGGTTGTCGTTCGCGCCGACTTTTCCGCGTGCAGGGAGTCAAGCAGGAGTGATGAGCCGGCGTCGAAAACATGGTCGTGTCACGCGGAACCAATGGTTCGAATCCGGCTTTCTCCAGCGGAGAGTCCATCAAACCTCGCCGGCAACGTTACAGACGCGCGGAGTGGGCTCTCCACGAGAATGGGTTTTCGTGCACAAGTGGTTGAACGAAAACGCTCCTACTTGACTGATAAAGGGCTATTTTCACGCAAAGCCGTCAAAGGCGACGCGACCGAACCTATAAATTTCATAAAGGAGGAAAGCCATGGCACTCGAAGTACGCCGCATCGTCACCGGACATGATTCGCAAGGCAAGGCCGTCGTCGCGACCGACGAGCGTCTTGCCGGCACCGGCGCGGCGGGGGCCGCCGCAGCGCGCAACAAGCCACAGCCTGTTCAATTCGTGCCCCAGCCCGGTTCGGTTCGAATCCGGTTCCCTCCAGCGCTGAGTCACACAAACTTGATCATCGCGACCCGGCGTCGGGTGCGATGCGGGGCGAAACCTTTCGCCTCAGCCGGTCGACGCCAGGCGCCGGCCACGATGAAGGCACTGGCTTTGAGCGGGACTGCTTGATGACTTCCCCGATGGCCACCTTCCTTGGCCGATGCGTTGCCGAGTCCTATCTAGATGGGTCGAGGGGGCCGCTCGCGAGCAGTCCCCGTCTAAGAAAGCGTCCACGGCCGTGCTTCAGATTACAGGAGGCAGCCATGCTCATTGCTGACGTTTTACGGACCAAGGGCCATAACGTTGTGAGGATACACCCCACGGACATCGTCGAACTCGCGGTCCGCAAGCTGGCGGAGCATCGCATCGGCGCTTTGGTAGTAGAGGATCGCTGGATGAAACCGGTCGGCATATTTTCGGAGCGGGACTTCATCAACGCCATGGCTCGAGATGGCGCCGCCGTACTCGGATTTCAGGTGCAACAACTGATGTCGACGCCCATGCTCACCTGCCGCTCCTCCGATCGCGTGGATGCCGTGCTTGGGACAATGACGATAGCGCGGATCCGTCACCTGCCGGTTGTCGAGAACAACGAGCTGAAGGGCATCGTGAGTATAGGTGATCTGGTGAAGCACCGCCTTGACGAGAAGGAGCTGGAAGCGAGTGTTCTTCTCGATATCTCGCGCATGCACGCCTGAGCGATTGCCGATCACCGTCCCGCACGCGCCTCGGCCATTGTTGCCGCTACGAACGCATTCTTCGCATTCCTATAACCGGAGATATCGTCGTCGAACGCCGCGGCCAGATCTCTCTTCAGCTTCGCGTAGGCGCGAGCTACCTCGGGATGGTTGCGCAAATAGTCACGAAACAGAAGACGGTCCTGCCACCGGGGATCGTCTCCTTGCAAAATATGGAGGTGGTGTGTCCATGGCCCGGAAAGTCCCTTCCGGAAGAAAAGCTCGCCCGGTAACCAGGCCTCGTACTGCGGCATGTAGGCATAACCCAGCGCCTGAAGCGGCCCGACGCAGCTTGATCGTGCTTTTGCGAGGCTGCGGACGCTTAACTGGAGATCGATGATCGGCTTGGCAGCCAAGCCTGGCACCGCCGTACTCCCAATATGCTCGATAGTCAGCACAAGGGGACCGAGAGCGGTATGCAGGCTCGTGCGCTCCTGCTCGAAGATAGCCGACCAAGCCGGATTGTAATCTGAGACCACGATCGACCCGCCGCCATATCGTTCCATGTAAACTCTCCGATGCGGAATCGGCATCCAAGATCGTAGCACCGTCGGGCATCGATTTGGGTAACTCAGACTATCGACCTTAGCTCAGTGGCCCTGGAAATCAGCCCGTCGTGGATTTTCTGTCGTGTTGGGCGACCACCACCAGCACGGTCGGCGCGGCGCAGAACTCGGAAAATGTTGCCCTCATTTCTTCCGAGGCGGTCGCCGCCGCTTATGCGGCCATTGGCAAAATCGCCTCGTCGCCTCGGTGACCTACTCCCGACGAGATGGTTGGAGCTAGCCCTGATGTGGCCGGGTTCAAGTCAGAAGTACCGCTGCGATGAAACCTGAAGACGATTGCATCGACACGGAGAGAATTCTCTCTCGAAAAGCTACAGCGAACGGAAATTGTCGGGCAGGTGGACAACCCCGTGCTCGAAGCAATGCGGCGTCTCTGGTGGCAGGCGTTAGATCGCGTTTGCGGATTCTTTGTGCTCCTACGGTTATCGATCCGCGACCGCATTTACGGACCAGATCCACCGACCGCCGCTGATCTGGAGCGCGAGGCCGATCACGAGCGGCTGGTCAGGGCTTTTCCAGTGGTCGGCGAAGCGACCGAGCGACGGGACGTCGATCTCAGAGGCGCAAAGCAGGCTGACTAAGGCATCAGCGGCGATGGCCGCGGGGGGGCGGGTTCGTTATGGGTTTCGCACCGTCTGCGATCGCTCCGATGTGTGCGAGCCGTTCGCGACGAAACTCGCCGCCCAACAGACATCGCCAACACACTTGCCGAACATCATTCCGGCCCCGCCTCGAGATTGAGGATATCGGCGAGGAACTTGGCCGAGACCCATTTGTCCTTCGCCGGGATCGGTCCCGCCCTTGTGAAAGGTCTCTCGGCTGTTGAGTGGGGGGCGAGTACGAAAGGTCGGCGAGCAGAAGCGGAGTTCGCTGGACTCGCCGCTGGCTCAGCGGAACTCCATCGTCCCGGTCAAGACACGGCAGGCGCGCTGGTAATGAACGACGTCGAAGTTTGCTGGACTCCCCGCTGGAGGAAGCGAGGTTCGAACCCTCGGTCCCCCCAGGATTAGCTCAGTTGTCGCGCCTCATGCACGCGAAGCGATGCGACGAGATCGTGCGTGCAAACTCCGGTGCGGCGGCG
>Ga0310909_10001688_pt1 | contig 13142 bp, 11 predicted proteins | sample GREbulkMGT000H_FD_203449 | JGI IMG/M metagenome (GOLD analysis project Ga0310909, IMG submission 203449) | Lab enrichment of tropical soil microbial communities from Luquillo Experimental Forest, Puerto Rico - GRE.bulkMG.T000H | ecosystem: Environmental > Terrestrial > Soil > Tropical forest >... | reverse complement strand
AACAGTTCCGGCCTCGGATCGGGAATGAAGCCGTCGCGATTAGGCATCCACATCTTTGGCAGCGTTTCGGCGTCAATGACGGTCGTCTTATCGATAATATTGCCCTCGGCAAGGATGTAGGCCGTCACAGCATAAACCTCGTCATTGCCGAGCGAACCGGCTGCCGAGAACGGCATGGCGCGCCTTATGTAATCGAACAGCGTTGTCGCGTAGGGCCAATAGCTCTCAATGGTTACTACCGGGTTGGTCGACGCCAATGTGCCACGGCCGCCAGTGAGGCGCAGCGCTGCTCCCGAGGGCATATCGGGCAACCCCGGCACGCCCTTGAGATCCGTGCCATGACAAACCGCGCACGTGGTCTCGTACACGGTCTTGCCGGCGGCGTAGTCCCCTTTGCCCTGTGGCAATCCTTTTCCGTCAGCCGGGATTGCGATCGCCACCGCCGCGATCTCCTGCTCAGTCGCGGTCGTGCCGAAATCGTATTTGGACGGGTAGCCCTGTGCGTGGGCGAGAATTGTCGGAAGTGCCAACGCAAGTCCGCTCGCTATGAAGGGGGCGGCGATTGTCTTGTACCGCCGAGGGATCGAGACAGAAAGAGACGTCGAGCGAAAAGCCAGTTCTTTCAGATGGGACAGGACGTTGTGCCACCAGCGCGCAAAAACCTCACGTGGGATGCACATTCTTCACGCTCCCATCGGGGGCAATTGCCCAGCTCTGGATTCCGTTCATGTGATAGAATAGCGGCCCAGACTCGAGCGGGCCCCGCTCATCGATAAGTTGCTGGTGTGTTGGCTGGGTATAGCCGGTCTCGTCGGTGGCGCGGCTCTGGATGACAGCCGGCGTTCCTTCCCAGATCCACGGGAAGCGGAAGCGGGTCTGAGAGATCGGCAACACCGGATCCTGCAGCGCCGCGAGGCTCCAGCTCTTGCCGCCATCGGTCGAGATCTCGACGCGGGTGATCTTTCCGCGACCGGACCAAGCGAGACCTGTGATCTCATAAAACCCAGGTCCCGGCAGATTCATCTCGCCCGACGGAAAGGTGATCACCGATTTCGCTTCCATCGTGAAAGTGAAGATCCGCGCCTTGCCGGTCTTGGTGATCAAGTCGGTGTATTTCGACGTCTCCTCCCGCGTGTAGAACGGTTTATCGCTGACCTCGAGCCGTCGCAGCCACTTAATCGAAATGTTGCCCTCCCAACCTGGCAGCAAGAGACGCATCGGATAGCCCTGTTCCGGACGGATTGCCTCACCGTTTTGAGCGAAGACGACAAGCGCATCGGAGAGGCATTTGTCGATCGGCACGCTGCGGGTCATCACCGCCGCATCCGAGCCTTCAGCCAGTACCCATGCGACACCAGGCTTGAGCCCGGTCTGTTTCAGCAGCGTCGACAATGGCACACCGGTCCATTCCGAGGTCGAGACAAGCCCATGGGTTCGTTGCACGGTCGGCTCCCGCGCCTTCATGATCTCGCTGCCGGTCGTGCCGGAGCATTCCAGGAAATAGGTGCGCGAGACGGTCGGCAATCGCTTGAGATCTGTCAGCGAGTACTTGATTGGCCGGTCGACCATGCCGTGAATAATGAGGCGGTGTCTTGCAGGATCGATATTCGGAATGCCGGCGTGGTGGCGTTCGTAGTGCAGGCCAGATGGCGTGATAGTGCCGTAGCTCGCCTGCAACGGCGTAAAAGAGGCGGTGCGGGTCGGGTTTACCCAACGCACATCCGTCTCGAACTGCGAGCGAGAACCATAGCCCCCGTCGACGCCCATGAGGCGGCCGGGTTCCTTGGTTGGGTCCTCCGGCACCTGATAATCGACCGCGCCCGACGGTGCCTTGGCAAACGTTGTGCGCGGGAGGATCGCACTCGCGCTGACCGCGACCGCCACACCGGCGCCATGGAGGAGCCCGCGGCGTGTTGGGGCGAGCGCAAACATGCCCTCCTGGCAGTCACATTTTTGTCTGGCAGCAATCTCGCGCGCCTGCGTTTCGGTGATCGGTTCGCCGAGTCGGCCAAGCGCCCCGGCGATCGCCTGTGCTCGCGCGCAGACACGTTCGGGATCCATGGAACGCCCCGTCATGGGTACACGAGCCTCCTACGAAAGGGTTAGTTTACCCGAGGATGCGCCTTTCGAGTGTTCGCGACAATGCAGATAGGTAACGCTGATGCCGGCAAAGCCGGTCGAGCCGCGATTGGCCGCGGCAAGGCTGTCACATCGCCGACGTGAAGGTCGCCGCAGCCGGCGCGTGTCCTCATGCGCCGCTCGGATACAGGGACGATCCCGGCCATTCCCGCAATTCGACCCGATCACGTGTCGGTGGCCGGCGCGCCCAGGTTGAACGAGCCCTAGTCGTGATGGCGATCGCCGATGGCGGCCGGCTTCGAAACCGATACGGCATTGAGCCTATCCGATAAGGCCGGCTGCAGCCTCACCGGTCTTCAGCTACAAATAAGGGGGCGCGCTGCGATCGACGGCGCCGTGACGAGGAGTAGAATCTCGATGGCGTACAGCCCGTATGATCGTCTCCGATTGCCGAAAATTGCCGCTGCCTAGCCCATAACAGGAACGCGACATGCGAACGAAGATCCAGTGCGGCCGGCTTGTCGGCTATGCGGGCAGCGGCCATGTGCTCTGGCGCGACGCCGAACTCGTCTACGAGGGCACGCAGATCGTCTTTGTCGGCGAGCGCTTCGACGGCACTGCTGACCAGGTGATTGACGCGGGCGGAAAGCTGGTGATCCCCGGATTCATTGACACGCATGTGCATTCTGGCCACCGGGCCTCGCACCGGCTGATCAGTGATGTCGGCCGCCCCGATTATTTCGGCCAGCCGTTCTTCGAGATCAGCGTGCCGCGAGCCGGTACGCGGGTCGGCGGCGACCCGCGTTACGCGCGTCCCGACGATGTGGCGGCAGCGGAAGAGCTATTGCTCAACGCGCGCTTCACGGTTGTGGAGCTGCTTCGCAACGGCATCACGACTTTTGTGGAGTTTGGCAGCCAACTGAGGGTGCAGGAAGCACTCGACGCGCAGGTCAATGAGCTCGGGATACGCGCCTATCTCGGACCCGGCTTCGACAGCGGCCGCTGGGTCGGTGGTCCCGGCGGAAGGCTGACCCGCGTCGTTGACGAGGCGGCCGGCGAGCGGGAATTAGCGCTGGCGCTCGACTTCATCGAAAGGCGCGCCGGCGCCCACAACGACCGGCTGCGCGGCATATTGGTGCCGCGCGAGGTCGAGACCTGCACGCCGGCGCTGTTGCGGGCAGCGGCGCGCGAGGCGCACGCCCGAAAGCTGCCTGCCGCGATCCATGCCGCCTACAACGTCCATGAGTTCTTCGACATCATCCGCGAGCACCGGAAGACCTCAATCGAGCTGCTCGAAGAGGTCGGGCTGATGTCGAGTACGCTCAATGTTGGGCATGGCAATTTCGTCGCCGAGAACCCGCTGATGAACTATTCCGGCGGCCGCGATCTCGAGATCATGGGTGCGTACGGCTGCGCCGTGTCGCATTGCCCGGTCAACATTGCGCGGCGGGCGCGCTTTCTCGATTCCTGGGAGCGCTACCGCAAGGCTGGCATCAACATCGCGCTCGGCACCGACACCTACCCGCGCGACATGATCATGCAGATGCGGCTCGCTTCCTATTTCGGCAAGGTTGCGAGCCGAAACCTGCGCGCCGCTTCCGCGGCCGAGGTGTTCGAGGCCGCCACCTTAGGCGGCGCCCGCTCGCTCGGACGTGACGATCTCGGCCGGCTCGCGCCGGGGGCCAAGGCCGACATCGTCATCATCGACCTCTCCGGCCGAGGCACTCTGCGGATGGGTCCAGTGTGGGACCCGGTCAAAAGCCTCGTCGAATGTGGGATCGGCGACGATGTCGACACTGTCATAGTCGACGGCATTGTACGCGTTGAAGGCGGTAGTATCATGGGGGTTGATTTCGGGGAATTACGCGCCCGGACGCAGGCTGCCGGCGAACGCATCTGGGCAGGCTGGGCCGATTGGGATCCGCTCGGACGAAGTGCCGATGAGATGTGCCCCTTTGCGTTCCCACGCGCCAATTGAAAGACAACATGAACCGTCATGCCTGAGCACGACGCGGTCATCCATCCCGGGACCCGGCCATTATTTCGGGCTCGTATATAGGCCGACAAAAGTGTTGGGACCGCAGGTTTAGAGCGAGAAGGTGGTTGCCGGAAATCTTGAGGCCGGCGAGGGTCGCGTAGCCGACGCTGACAGTCAGGTCGCCGTTGCGAGCCAGCCGAGCCGCGGCGGCATCAATGCCAGTCAAGCCGCTGTTGAACGCGAGAATGAAACATTTCGGTCGCTAACCTGGCAGCAACGCAATCCGCGACGGGGTAACCAACCGGCGTTCGCCCTCACCCTGGCCCTTCCCCCGTCTGCGGGTAGGGAATGAACGGAGATTGATTTCCGGGTCATGCGGCTTCCGCCCGTTTTCCGTGCCCCACCGCGGAGCGGCGGCTACTTGTCGAGCCAGAGGTCTTCGAAGCGCCAGCCGTTGTAGACGCTGTTGATCATCGAATCGAAGCCTTTGACATAGGGCTGGCGACAGGTCGCCTGCCGGCTGTGATGAATGATAGGACGGGCGCCGTCTTCCGCCAGCCGGCGCTCGATCTCCCAGACCAGTCCTCTGCGCCGCTGCTCGTCGAGCTGGGCGGACTGGCTGTCGATCAGCTGGTCGATCTCGGGATTGCAGTAGCCGTCGGGGTTGTTGTCGGCGCCGCAGGCGTAGGTCTCGTAGAATGTTTGGTCGGGATCGTCGACGGCATTGAACGTCAGGCCGAGGGCGACCGCATAATCGTGGCGCATGATCTTGGTAAACCACAGCGCGTTGTCGACCGGCTCCAGCTCGCCGTCGATGTAGATCTCCTTCAGCTGGTCAATCAGCACGACGGCCGCGTTGATTAGCGGGGTGGTATTGCGGGTCGAGACCTTCACCGCAAGACGCCGGTCCGGCCCCCAGCCAAGCCCTTGCATAATATGGCGGGCCTCGGCACGGTTTTTTGGCACGTCGAGGCCGTAACCGGGCAAGGCCGCGACCATTTCCAATGGCATTCCCCACTGCCCCTCGGGCGGCGGCAGCATTGCCGCGCCGATGTCGCCTTTGCCATCCTCCAGGATGTCGATGAAAGATTTGCGGTCGAGGCTCAGCGCCATCGCCAGCCGCAGGTCGCGATTGTCGAAAGGCGGGCGGCTGCGGTTGATCAGCAGATCGCGGCTGATGTTCTGCGGCACCAGATCACAGATCGCCTGCGGTACCTGCGACATGACCTCCTTCAGTAGTGGCGGCGTTACGGTGTATGGCTGGATCATATCGATACCGCCGCCGGCCAATGCTAGCAGCCTGGTTGAAGGATTCTTGATGATGTGATACTCGATGCCGTCAAGGTAAGGGCGGCCCGGCTTCCAGTATTCCGGGTTGCGGTTCACCCGGATGACCTCGTTCGGCTTGAATTCGACGAATTTGAAAGGCCCCGTGCCGGTCGGGTGCTGGCGCATGTCGCGTGGACCGACATGGCACGGATAGACGGGCGCCCAGCCAGACGCCAGCAGTGCCAGCAAGGCCGGTTGCGGCCGCTGCAGATGGAAGATGACCTCGTCATCGCCGATGGCGGTGACCTCCTGCACATTCCGATACCAGGGCTTGCGCGGGTTGAGGCGCAGCTTCTCGTTAGCGCGGCCTTGCAGAAGGTCCCAGGTGCATTTGACATCGGCGGCGGTGAACGGCTTGCCATCGTGCCATTTGACGCCGTGACGCAAGTGAAAGGTCAGCCGCGTCCGGTCTTCGTCCCACAACCACCCGGTGGCGAGGTCCGGCCGGATCGATTGCAGGCTGTTCTGCGGCTCGTGCTGGTCGTAGAGCACGAGATTGTTGAACACCCCCATCATGGGGCCCTCAGCGGTGTTTGAGGATTCCTCGAGGATCGACATGCCGGCCGGGCTGTCGAACTGACCGATCTTGAGGATTCCCCCCGATTTTTCCGCGAATGCCGTCTCGCCGTCCGAGACGGCCAGCATCAGTGCGGCCGCCGCCGCAAGCGCCCGTAGCCTCGGTACCATCTCCCGTTCTCCCGGCTCTAGGTCTAGCGAGATGTCGTCCATGCGCTACCGTTGTAGATGCTGTTGAGTATGGGCGTCACGCCTCTCACATGGGGCTGCCAGCATTTGCGAGATCCGGGTTAGGCGCCGCGAGCTTATGGCTGTCTTCTGTTCCGGTCCTAGGGAGCGAGGCCCGAAGGTATAGTATGGGGGGCAAATCTGACCCTTCGAGCCTGGCGACGGCGCTTTTGGCACCTGGAGTAATCCCATGTGGTTTTCCTCCTAACATGAAAAAGCAACACTTTCTCGCCATAATTCGTCGCGGATATCCGCCCTTTCTCGTACAGGGCGGGTCGGCCGCCGGCCGGTGGGGAACTCGCAAGATACGCCATCGCGGGCGACGGCAAACCAGAGGCGACGCGCTTCAAGTTGGTCCTGAGCCTGCGGGGTTTGCGCGCCGCCACGGCGCCGACACCAGCGTCCTGGAGCTTGGCAGGGGTGCGAATCCAAGCCCGCGCCGGCTCTCTGGCTGAGGCCCGCCGCTGTTTCGAGGACATAGCGCACGCCCAGCTCCCGCCCGATCCGCTTCACGTCGACCTTCTGGTCTTTGTAAGTAAAACTCGAATTGCGGGCGATGACAAAGAGCCATCGGATGCGGCTGAGCGCGGTGATGATCTCCTCGACCATGCCGTCGACAAAATATTCCTGTTCGGCGTCTCCAGTCATATTCTGGAACGGCAGCACCGCGATCGACGGCTTGTCCGGCAGCGCTGGGGCCGGCGTCTCCCGGGCTGTAGCAGATACGGCATCGGTCGCAATCTTGTAGGCCCTTACTGGTCGCGCGATGTTTTTGAGCGCCTGCTCGCCCAGATCCTCGAAGGCGAGGTCGAGCCGTCCAATGGCATCCTCCTTCACCCGAGCCGAGACGCAAATGCCCCCTGGTTCGGTCAGTGCCTCAAGCCGGGCCGCGACATTGACCCCGTCGCCAAAGATGTCGCCGTCCTCGACCACGATGTCGCCCATGTTGATGCCAATGCGGAACTCGATCCGCTTGTCTGCCCCCACCGGTGCATTGCGCTCTGCCATTCCAGTCTGCATCTCGGTCGCGCACCGCAGTGCATCGACCACACTGCCGAACTCTACGAGGAGGCCGTCGCCTGTCGTCTTGACGAGTCGGCCGTTGTGCGCAGCGATCATCGGATCAATCAGCTCGGCCCGGATGGCCTTCAGGGCTTGGAGGGTGCCGCCCTCGTCCGCCCGATCAGTCGTGAATAACCGGCGACATCAGCCGCCAAGATCGCGGCAAGGCGGCGGGTTGCAGTCATTCCTCCGGCAGCCCGGCCTTGCGCAGGCCTTCGAGCATGTGAGCTTGGTCTTCGGGCCGCACCCAGGGTACGCGCTCGCGCACATACATCTCGAAAAAGGCCGGGGCAATCGCGATGGCCTTCTCCAGCGCCTCCTTTGCCTCCTCGGTCCGGCCGAGCTGGCCGAGCGCGGCGGCGAGACAACGGTATGAGTGTGGACGATCGGGATATGATCGGATTGCGCGGGTCGCAGCCTCGATTGCTGCCTCGTATTCTCGCAAGAAGTAAAGTCCCAACGCTATCTGGTTCAAGCGGACCGCCGACTGGCGAGGGTCCAGCCTAATGGATCTCTCCAGAGCCGCTAGACCGTCCTTCGGTCGCCCCGAGAAGATCAAAATTGCGCCCCTTACCCCATGCGCGCCGGCCAGGTTCGGGCTTATTGTCAGCGCGCGTTCGACCTCGGCAATTGCCCCTTCGTAGTCGCCGCGCATACGAAGTACCATAGCAAGGCGTGACCGGGCCTCCGCATCGGCTCCGTCGAGCGCGACCGCCTGGCGAGCGAGTGCCTCTGCCTGACTTAGTGCTTTGGCGAGACCGCTCCCCTGAAAGTCAGCCACGGTGATTTGAGCCACGGCGAGACCCTTGTAGCCTCCGGCAAAGTTCGGAATCCTCGGCTCGCGTTTGATTTCGCCGATTGTCGCGAGATGCGCGGCAAAGGTCCGTCTGAGCCCGATCTCGCAGTGCCTTATCGCACCTCTAGCGATACTTGAGATGAAACTACCGGATATGGCGGGTCGGTGTCGCCTGGACCCTCTTCGCGGGTTGGCAGCGGAAATCTGATACAGGTTGAAGAGAGCCACGAAAAAGCAGCCCGATCAGTGTCGGGGTCGATTTCGAGACCTTCGCGGCCTGCTGGAAAGCGCCCGCGCAGCTCGTCGGGCATTGCACTCTCTACCGGGAAGCGGCGTGGATCGGACGACGCGAGAATGGTCCCATTCGGCAGCGCGAGGATCGCAAAGCGCGGCTCGAAGCCGGCATAGCGGTTGTCTTGCGCGCGGTCGAGGGCTTCGAAGGGCTTTGTCACGGCAACGAAGGAGATATGCATCGAGAGCCAAAACTGGCCAAGCATCATGGGGCTGTGACAGCGCTTTTCCATTGCGCGGCAGCATCGGTTCGGAATTTTCGCAGCGTGGATCGGGAGACGAGATGGCGTTGAAGATTGAAGGTATTGTAGACGGCGGCATGCATACTCAGGAAGCGCTGCGCGGAACGAGGCGACTTGAAACGCTGCACCTTGCGCTCTCGCCGTCGCACCGGCTGATGAGAGTTCTCGGCTCGATTGTTGCGCCTGATCCTCTGTTCGTGAGGGCAGCTCAGCCCTAACTGCCGGAACGCCGACGCGTAGGAGCGCAGCTTACGGCCTGCTGCACGCGGACGCGGTCGCTTCAGGTTCGTCGCTTGATTTGTCGGGAAGGTTGTTTAGCGTGAACTGGAGGAAAACTGGGATCTGGCAGGAATCTTGGTCCGGGCGCTTACCAAATGAGGTGGGTCGGACGACCGCTGCCGCGCTATGAAGACCGGTCTCTGCTGCTGGGGCGCGGCCGCTACACCGTTGATCTGGCGCGGGGCGCCCGCAAATTGCGCTTTGTGCGCAGCCCGGTAGCGTGTGGCCGTATCCTGACGGTGAACGCGCCCCCGGAAGTGCCGATCATAACTGCGCCTGTCCTCGGCGACATCAACCCGATCTGTCCGCGGCTTGATCGTCCGGATTATGTCCCGGTGGCACAGCCGATCCTCGCCGACGAGCGCGTCAACTATGTTGGCGAGCCGATCGCTGCGGTGATTGCCGACACCGCGGCTGAGGCCGAGGATCTCGCCGAACAGGTCGCGGTCGAGATTGCCGCCGAGACACCGGTCGTCACGCTCGACGAGGCGTTGGCACACGGTGCGCCGTTGGTCCATGACGCGGCAGCGAAGAACACGCTGATCGACGCGCGTTTCGAAACCCCTGGCGTCGCCTCTGCCCTAGCAGCTGCGCAGCAAGTGGTCGAATTTACGTTCACCTCCGGGCGGCAGGCGGCGGTGCCGATGGAGACGCGCGGTGCTTTCGCCGCTTTCGATGCGGCAACCGGCCGCGTCACCCTCTCGGCGTCGACGCAAATGCCGCACCTGTTACGCACTGGCATTGCCGACATCCTCGGGATTCCGGAATCCGAACTGCGCGTCATCGCACCGGAGGTTGGTGGCGGGTTTGGCCAGAAGATGCCGTTGATCCCTGAATATGTGATCGTAGTCTGGGCAGCGCGGCGTTTTGCTTGCTCCGTGGCCTGGATCGAGGACCGGCTTGAAAATCTGACTGCCTCATTTCATGCGCGCGACCAGCGTCTCCATCTGCGCGGCGCATTCAATGCGGACGGTAGGTTGGTGGCGCTCGATGCCGATGTTCTCTGTAATATCGGTGCCTATTCGAGTTTCCCGGTCACCGCTGGGGTCGAGCCGCTGATGGCGCTGGCCGATCTGCCCGGGCCCTACCGGGTGCCCGAATATCGCGCGCGCGCCCGTGGCATCGCCAGCAACACGTGCCCAGCGGCTCTTGCAGAGATGAGCGCGCGGTTGTGCTGGGTCACGGCCACTCCGACACCGCTCCGATTCCGACGTTCCCGAATCTTCCACCCGGCGACCTCGCAGGGGGTCCGCCTGCTGCAAGTCGCAGCTCGACCGCACCGGCAAGCGGGCTCCAATTGCGGTCCTCGGGTGGCGATTTGCCAATTTCAACACTTCCGGCAAATTCCTTCGCCCCTGTCCGATCAAGGGATTACGTTTGGCGTAAGTTATCACCGAAACTTACCCTGAAAAGCGCCTCCTCGGCTATGCCCGCTTTCCACCCGACTGAGCCGTTCCCTTAGCGCGTCATCCTTGGTAAAGCAGGTCGTTGTACCAGGAAAGATACCTCGGATGGTTGCGTTCGTTATCGACCCGCAGTTTCGGTCGCAAAGCTTTCGGAGCAGATCCTGCGAGCTACCATTCTGCGCGGCCGCCGTATCCGGACTGGGTCTTTGCGACATTGGTCGAAAGATGCGGTCTGGCCGATGGCAAGTCTGTATTCGAGATTGGGCCCGGCACAGGAACAGCCACCCGCCCTTTGCTTGACCTTGGTGCGAGGCCTTTGATCGCCGTCGAACCGGACCCGGGCTTGGCTGCATATCTTCGCAAGAATAACCCGGATGAAGCACTCAAGGTCATGGTCTCGACCTTTGAGGATGCGGCATTTGGCGAAGCAGGATTTGATCTTGGTGTCTGCGCCACGGCCCTTCATTGGCTCGAAGAAGGTTTTGCGCTCGCCAAGGTTGCCGGTGTGCTTCGGCCCGGGGGCTGGTGGACGATGGTTTGGAACGTGTTTGGTGATGACAGTCGTCCCGACCCTTTTCACGAGAGGACGAAGATGCTGCTTGCCGCTCGCCGTAGTCCCTCAGCCGGGACTTGTGGCATCCCCTTCGCTTTGGACAGCACGGCGCGCGTCGAGGCGCTGAGGCGAACCGGCGCCTTTGATCTCATCGAGCATCGTAGCAGCGCCTGGTTACTGGAACTCGATCCTGAGCAGACGGTGGCCCTCTACGCGACTTACTCAGATATTACCGTGCGGCAAGATCGGGAGGCGGTGCTCACGAAATTGGAGCGTATAGTCCGCGACGAGTTCCACGGCCGCGTTACTCGCAACATGACGACCATCCTGTATAGAGCATGCCAAGGCGATTATCCTCCGAACGATCAATCCGAGCGCGGCCTTTGTCGTTGCGTTGCTGAGCACCACCGGCGGGCCCGCTCGGTCCCGCGCCTTATCGCGGCAATACCGATCCGATAGTCATCACTGCGCTGTCGCGTCATCCCGAGACATCGGCGTAGGTGTACACTTTTGCCTCCCATGCGAAAATCGGCTCGCGTCCGACTGACCCCAGCCTACATCGCGCCGCTGGGTGACTTCTATCCACTTCTTGCCCGCTGGAGCCGGCCCTGGCCACGTCGGGATGACGTAGTCCGTGCCGGGCCCAGACGCAAAGTCTGAGAAGCTCGCCAGTACGATTACCGGCACCGCCGCAGTCGGCCCGCTCCGACGCCACACAATTACCCGCTTGCCCGCCCCAAGGTCGGTCCAGATGAAGTCTGTATCATTGACCGCCAGAGCCGGTGCGGTGGTTCGCAGCTGTATGAGGGTCTTTACGTAGGCGTGGATCCGCCGCCGCATCAACGCATAATAACCGTCGGGGTTGCCTTGCTTGTCTGTACTGGGTGCTGCAGTCAGCCGGCCGAAGTTCACCGGATCCACCTGCTTACCCCCATGCTGGGTGACTTTCCCATTCTGATCGAAGAAGTCATGTCGGTCAGCAAACTCCTCCCCGGCCAGAAACATTGGAATCCCAACTGCCGTCATTAGGCGCACGAATGTGAACGGGCTCACACTAAAAGCGGCCGAGAAGCAATTTGCGCTCGGTGGTTCGAATCCAAGGGCGCAAATCTCCCCGTCGATGTCGTTGCCGTGGAACGCGGGCGTAGATTAGCCCCAACCTAGTTGGAAATTCGCCTGACTCACCGCTGGAGCGAAGGCGATTCGAACCCCCGGCCCCACTTATTAGGACCCGGGTTCGCTCCGCCGCCGGCTGCGCCGCGCCACCCTGGTCATCGCCAAGCTCGACCGGCTGTCGCGCAACGTCTTCTTCATCAGCTCGCTGCAGGAGTCGGGTGTCGACTTTGTCGCTTGCGACAACCCGCACGCCACCAAGCTGACGATCCAGGTCCTCGCCGCCGTCGCCGAGCACGAGCGCGAGGCGATCGCGGAGCGAACCAAGGCGGCACTCGCCGCGGTGAAGCGGGGCGACTGAGCGGCCGTTGTTGGGTTTCGGAAGCGGCCCTTTGCCCCTGATAATCAGAAGACCCCCTCGGGCTGGGCTGCAGCCCTCCCCCTATACCGGGTTGGGCCCCTTGTGCGCCGGAGCAACTTAATCGGGTTGCGATGAGGCTCCGGCGCCAAATTCTTGTCGACCGGTTTCGTCTTCCTGTTCGCGTGAAGTATCGGTGTCGATCGTCCGCGCAGCCTCGGTTCGCTCCTGCGCCTCAAGCAGCGGTAAGTTTTGCCGCCTGAGTTCGATCAACTCCTCAGCCCCGCGCAAGGCGTTGTTCTCGCGTCGTCGTCATGATCCTGTGATCGATTGAGCCCTCGATCACATACCGATCCGTGAACATTCCAAGGTGCTTACCGAGAGACACCGCGCGTCGCGCTTTACGGCTACCTTGATCGGGCTTGCACCAGGCGCAACGCTAGCACCTGCCCCGGCTGTTTTTTCCTTTGAACCGAAGGCGGACTCGGATGACCCCCTGCGGGCTCGTCTGTGTCAGCCAGGTTGCAGGCCCTTGGCCTTGTACACTGCCGCGGCCTTGGGATCCGCGAGAAAGTCGATCAGCGCCTTTGCCGCGATTGGCTGCTCTGACAAGTACGGAGCGCCAGCAACGTAGACGAGGTCAGGGCTTTGTAACTCGGCAGGCAGGGCCCCGACCACGTCGATGCCCTGCACCTCCATCAGCTCGGTAATCGGCTGTATACCGAGCTCCGCCTCGCCACGGGCTACCGTTTCTCCAACCAACGGGCCCTGGGTGGCACTTGCCGCAACGAGCTGCGTCTTCGGTTTGAGCTCGGTGGAGATGCCCAGCCTCTCGAAGGCCTTCGCCAGGTACTGCCCACTCGTGGCGCCGCTCGCCGGAGCGGCATACGCGATCGATTTGGCATTGAGCAG
>Ga0310909_10001685_pt1 | contig 13151 bp, 10 predicted proteins | sample GREbulkMGT000H_FD_203449 | JGI IMG/M metagenome (GOLD analysis project Ga0310909, IMG submission 203449) | Lab enrichment of tropical soil microbial communities from Luquillo Experimental Forest, Puerto Rico - GRE.bulkMG.T000H | ecosystem: Environmental > Terrestrial > Soil > Tropical forest >... | reverse complement strand
GTGGCGGCCGGTTAGCTTCGCAGGCTCTAGCGGTCGTCGAAAGGAACAGGAAGACTACATGCCCAAGGCGACGGTGCGACGCGGCAGACTGACCATCCCGCTTTCTGCCGACATCCTCGAGAAGCTCGAAGTGCACGATGGCGACGAGCTTGAAGTGACAAGTGAAGGCGGTCGGATTGTATTGACGCCGGCGCCCGAGGAACCCTTGCCGAGCGAGCTCGAGGCGCTTGACGAGGCGGAGCAGGAATTCGCGGAGGGAAAAACCAGCCGCCTCGACGACGTACTTCATGGATTGGGACGTAAGGTTAAGTAGCCGAGCCGAGCGAGCCATCGAGAGAATACCGGTTCGCGATCGGGGGCGGATCGAGAGCGCTCTGCTCCAGATGAGGCACGAACCCCACAGTGGCGATACCAAGCCGCTCAGAGGCAGGCATCGGGGAGCATTTCGGCGGCGCGTCGGGTCCTGACGCATCATTTTCGCTGTAAAGGCCGAGATCAGGACGGTACTCGTCGCCGACATAACACGGCGCACGTCATCGACCTACTGAATGCACGAATTGGATTTCGCGTCTCGATCGGTGCTCGCCTTGCCAAAGATCGGGGCCGGCCGTACCTATGAATTATTCGTTACCTATGATTCATCCGAATGAGGGAGGAGTGCTGTGAAGCTGAAGGACGCGAAGCTGTTCCGCCAGCAATGCTACGTCGATGGCAAGTGGGTCGACGCGTTGAACCGCGGCACGATCCCGGTCACCAATCCCGCGACCGGCGACACCCTGGGCACGGTCCCGCGGATGGGTGCCGAGGAGACCCGCCAGGCGATCGAGGCGGCGGACAAGGCATTGCCGGGCTGGCGCGGCAAGACCGCCAAGGAGCGCGCCCAAATCCTGCGCAAAATGTACGATTTGATGATGGCGAACCAGGAGGATCTCGCCACCCTGATGACCGCCGAGCAGGGCAAGCCCTTGACCGAGTCGCGGGGCGAGATCGCCTATGCCGCGGCCTTCATCGAGTGGTTCGGCGAGGAGGGCAAGCGCGTCTATGGCGACACGATCCCGGCGCACGCCGCCGACAAGCGCATCGTCGTGACCAAGGAGCCGGTCGGTGTGTGCGCGGCGATCACGCCGTGGAACTTCCCGGCGGCGATGATCACCCGCAAGGCGGGTCCGGCATTGGCCGCCGGCTGCACGATGGTGCTGAAGCCGGCGACGGCGACGCCGTTTTCGGCATTGGCGTTGTGCGAGTTGGCCGAGCGCGCGGGGGTGCCGAAGGGTGTGTTTTCCTGCCTCACCGGCCCGTCAAACGAGATCGGCGGCGAGCTGACCTCAAACCCGACCGTGCGCAAATTGACCTTCACCGGCTCGACCGAGGTCGGCAAATTGCTGATGGAGCAATGTGCGGCGACGGTCAAGAAGACCTCAATGGAGTTGGGCGGCAACGCGCCGTTCATCGTCTTTGACGACGCCGATATCGAGATGGCGGTCAAGGGTGCGATCGCCTCGAAATATAGGAATGCCGGGCAGACCTGCGTGTGCGCCAACCGGATCTTGGTGCAGGACGGCGTCTATGACGCCTTTACCAAGCGGCTGGCCGAGACCGCCGGTGCAATGAAGGTCGCCGACGGGTTTGAGCCGGGCGCGGTGATCGGCCCGCTGATCGACATGAAGGCGGTCGAGAAGGTCGAGGCGCACATCGCCGACGCCGTGAAAAAAGGCGCCAAGGTCGTGACCGGCGGCAAGCGGTCGGCACTCGGCGGCACCTTCTTTGAGCCGACGGTCTTGACCAATGTGACGACCGACATGGTCATCACCAAGGAAGAGACCTTCGGGCCGGTGGCGCCGCTCTACCGCTTCAAGACCGATGACGAGGCCATCAAGATGGCCAACGACACAGAGTTCGGGCTCGCGGCCTATTTCTACAGCCGCGACATCGGCCGCATCTGGCGCGTCGCCGAAGGTCTCGAATACGGCATCGTCGGCATCAACGAGGGCATCATCTCGACCGAGATCGCGCCCTTCGGCGGCATGAAGGAAAGCGGCATCGGCCGCGAAGGCTCGAAATATGGCATCGAGGAATTCCTCGAGGTCAAATACCTCTGCATGGGCGGCATCGACCGGTAAGGCGTCGTAAGAAACCGCCGGCCAGGACGGACAAGACGTTATGACCAAAGATCAAGTTAAAGGCAGTGTTAGAACGTGTGCCGACCTGGCCGGAGGACCGACAGTAGGAGTTGGCGAAAATTGCGCTGGAAATCGAGGCGGACCTTTGCCGGCGCCGAATACGAGGCGACGCCCGATGAAATGGCCGCAATCGATGAAGGGCTGAGCGGCGACGACGCCAGCGAAAAGAAGTCGACGCGGCCTTCGCCTTGCTCCGGAAGGAATGATGGTCGAATATTCGAAGCAGGCCCTCGCCGATCTTCGACAAATTGCCGCCTATTACGCTCGGTCCGGTATTCGGCGATCGCCAACAGGATTGTAGAGCGCGTTCAGCAGGTCATCGCACAGATAGCCATATCTCCATTGAGTGGCCGCGCTGTTGTCGGGAGGCCGGGCGTGCGCCTCGCATTGTTTCGCAGCTATCGTTACAAGATCTTCTACGGGTCGCCGCAGACGCCATCCAGACAGTGCACATCCGCCACACGTCCTGACTGAAATTGGCGTCCCGTAGTTTCCGGAAGTCAAATATCTCGGCGTGGGCGGCATCGAGCCTTGACCCACTTGAGGCTAGAAGAGGGTTCGTCGGGCGCAACGAAAAAGTGATACCTGGTACCCGTTCGCTCGCGGCATTGCTCGGCTTTAATCCGCTCTATCGCTTTGCGAGGTAGCCCCTTGCTGGGAGTGGATGGGTTTGGTACAATTTAATTCGTACAGCCTGGCTGAATAAAAAGTGAACAGGCTGCCGTAAAGCCAAAGGGAGACCTATACATGACCGATACGCTCTCAGTTATTGTGACCCAGAGCGACACTAAGGGTGTCTTTGGAGGGGGGTCGCCGCGACCGGTCGAAATCCCGGTTGAGCGACTAAAGGCAAGTCTTTCCGACTTAGTCTCTAAATTGCGGGCTGCGACATCGGATCTTGCTGCTAAGGCGGACGGCCTTTCGTTGAGGGAGCTGGAAGTCGGCATCGAACTCACGGCGGAGGGTGGCGTAAGCCTTATCGGGACGGCCAAGGTAGGCGGCACGGCTTCGCTCAAGTTGACTTTCGTACGTGACTGATGCCCCGCCGCGCGTTGCTGCTGGCGATCGCCGACTACGACCCGCTGCCGATTTTAGACTATGTCGCCAATGACACACCGCGTCTGAGCACAGCCCTAGCCCGTGCTGGGTTCGATCCGAACGACATTGAGGCCGTTGGGGCCGGGTCAGGGGAGGCAAAACCACGTGAGCTGACGACCACGCGACTACGCGCGGCGATCGTTGGCTTTCTCGAGAGCGCCAAGCCAGATGACGAAATGCTAATTTTCTTCTCTGGCCATGGGGTCGACTCAACGGTCGTCGTATGCTGCTGCCACAGGACTTCGATCCGAGCCATTCGGGCAGCGCTGATGATATGATCTCGGACAGCTGGATCTCGGGGTATGCGCGAGGCTGTGAGGCGCGCCATGTGATCATCCTCATTGACGCCTGCCGCGAGGGAGCCCACCCCGCGCTCGCTCCGAGCAAATCGGTCGGTGCAGAAGACGACGCACCGTTAATCAACAGGTACGTAGACCAAGCAACAGACGGGCCGGCAATCGCATTCCTTTACAGTTGTGCAGCCAATAAACAGAGTGGACCCGATTCTCAAGGCGAGAACTGCAGTGCGTTCACTCGGGCTTTCGCCGAGGCTATTGAACTCGAAAACGGGCCTGCGGAGCTCAAAGCTGTCGCCGCTGAGGCAGCACGTCGCCTCGTCATCTCTAGCGCTGGCCAGCAGGTGCTGGTCTCGTCTGGACGTGATGGACGTGGAAGGCAATGGGAGGGCCTCATAACCAAGGAGGACGAGGCCGCTCGCTTTCGCGAGCGGCTCCGCCGCTCCGATTGGTCTCACCGTCTCGCTCAGACCGAGCTGTTCCAGAGCCTAAAAAGCAATTTGCCGACATTCGCGACGCAGCTCCAGGCTCTGGCATTGCGAGCGGAAGAACAAGTGGCAGAGGCTCGTCGAGTTTTGCCAAGCCAGCATTGGCGCGAGCAGCATGCCTGGTTCAGGCAGGCTGCATGTATTCGCCACATATTTCTTTCTGCCGACGGGGCGGAAGTTGTGCCCCCCGCAGAAATCGCGGTCCTGCTTGCCGTTCCATTCGTATACGAGGCAGCTCTCGCCGCCGCTGAGATTCAGCTCGTAGCTGCTGGTGCGATGCCGGATCCGGAGGCGACCTCAACCTCTGGTTACTTGGTGGGCGCCTGGCGCCATGCTTGGCGGGAAAGCGACGCGGCGCAGGCGAGGCGCGCGATGATCGCGCGGAACAGGCAAGACGCCGCAGCCGACCACTCGTGTTGGTCCCTCGTAACCTTTTGCCATGCGTCCGGCGAGTTGTGGGACGTGCAAGGAGGTTCGCAAGACCGCACCGGGTGGGCGCTTGATGCAGTGACAACGCTGGTCACGCCGGCTCCGCTCCCTGAAGTCGCAAATGATCACCGTGTATGCCAAATTCTCAGCGCGCCTCGCCTCCTGCGGCTAGCGCGTCTGATGTTCGCGGGCTTCGACGAGGTCACGCTCGATGTGACGCAGGGCAATCAGCCCCTTGATAAGCAATTCCCCGCCGGCGAATTTGATAATCAACTCACGATCAATGAGTTACGGCTAGCACATCTCCTCAACCTGGGGTCCCAGTTGGCATTGGATCCGAGGCGAATGCCACCGGTTTTGGCCGAACACGTTGGAACCGACGAAGTGCTATCAGCAGACTGGATTCGCTCGCAATTGGCAAGGGCGGAATGGCAGACCCGCGTCACGAGTGGCGTCGCTGGCGGCCAGGGGGAGCGGTGGTTCGACCTCAAATTAGATTGTGCAAATGATGCAATCGACGCCGCTTTGCTAGCGGTGGTCGACGCACTGGAGAGCTATAAGACGCGATTATTGCAGAGACAGGATGACCACGCGAAAGCAATGCGCGATCTGCTGCCGGCAGGCTTCACGGTCGATCGTTTGAACGGCGGGCCGAGCGGTTGGCGCCCGACGCGACCGCCATTACGGTTTGAACTCGATCGGACTCGAATCATTGGTCTGCTTATGGGCCAACAGCTCTACGGTGAAAGATGGCCTGCACTTCGCGAGCTTTACCAGAACGCCTTGGATGCCTGCCGCTATCGGCGGGCGGCAGAACAACTAGCTACCCACGAACGCCGTAACCGAGCTGGCAGAGCGTATCAAGGCCGCATTGCAATCAGCTTTGGGGTAGACGGCCGCCGGCGCTTCGTCGAGTGTGTGGATGATGGTATTGGTATGGCGGACCGCCATATACGCCGGTTATTCGCCTTCGCCGGACAGCGTTTTGCGCACAGCCACGAGTTTCACATTGATCGGGCAAGATGGGACCAAGAAAAGATCAAGTTTTTCCCCAATAGCCGGTTTGGCGTCGGAGTACTTAGCTATTTCATGTTGGCCGAGGAATTGGACATCGCTTCGCGCCGGTGGGCGCGCCCAAATGATCTTGCCCCCCCTTCGGTTCATGCCCGCATCATTGGTAGTGGCAGTCTTTTCCGCCTAGAGACAACTATAGATCCGACGCGGCTTAAGGACGACTACGGTACATCGGTTCGCCTCTATCTGCGTGAGGACGCGCCAGAGAATGACGCTCTCACCAAATCTATTTTGAGTTGGCTAGGCTTGCCCGAGGTCTTGGTCACCATCTCGGCCGATGCTCAGGATGAGATAGAACTGGCGGCAGGCAAACCCACGAATCGTCTCCGTGAGCTCGCCGGTGGTGTGCTGCTTCCTATTGAAGGGTCGGAAGGTACAACGGGCTCTCCGCGCGTCTATATTGCTCCTGAGCCGAGCCGTGGTCATGATTATGCGCTACCGAGCGACAATAACGGAAATCAACTTCGCGGCTTTGCGCTTGTCGATGGAATTTTGACAAGGCTTGGCGGCGAACCTTGGCCGAACTGCCTCGTTGTCAATCTGACCGAAGATCTTCTCGCTAATCTGACGGTTGATCGTCGCCAAGTTGATCCACCCGCGAAGACCGTAGAATCGGTTCTGGATTGGACACGCGAGAAAGGCGGCGCGGCACTTGCTACTTGGAGTACTCCGGAATTTTTTGCACTACATGAAATTCTCATGGAACTCGACCCGAAGGTTCTCACGTGCGCTGACGCTATAATGCGGGAGACGGCGCCGCCGGAAATGATAATAAGAACGCGGTTTTTGCAGGCGGACCGCATTGACGCGTTGGGGCGAGAGATGGAACGGCCTGACGCAATAACGCCTTTGCAGGCGGGCTGGTCACTTTCCGTCGGACTGTCTGACCTAGACCCTGAGATCCTCCTCGAGCTGTTACTTTCGATCGACGCGCTTGACGGCGGCCCCCTTGAGTACACACGCGCGCTTGACTACAGGCGCACGTTCGCGCGAATACGCGAACGGCTCAGTCTCAGAGCAACTTCCGATAGCTCCCTCGACCCTGTTATTATCCAAGGTATGTTCCATCGAACAAAGGAACTGGCCGATGCTGGACTAGTCCTTCCTAACTGGCTGCAGCATGCTGTATCGTTTGAGACGTACGATGAAGCCAGCATATTTCCCGCTGCGTACAGACCCGTGGTGGCGGCTCTCGACGCGCAACGACAGGTCGGGCTAGAGGCCCACTGGACCTCAGGTACCAGGGACCCCGTAGTAGATGCAGAAGTTTCAACGTGGAGCGCTGAAGCTTTATCCCGCCTCAATAGAAAGCAACTGATCTTGATTTCTAGGGATCTGGATGGTGTGAGTCCATTTGTTACCGATATTTCAACAACGCATTTTTTGAAGTTTTCACATCATCGCGAGACGCCCTCAGAGGCAGTAAAAATTGCCAGGTCATTCGCAGATTTGGGAATAGGGCATCTTATACGGGTTCCGTTGTCTAACGATGCTGCCATCGCCGCCATCGCCGGAATGGCCGAGGTACCAATAACTGAGAACGCCTGGACATTTGTAGAGCGGCTTTCCCATGCTTGCCGTCATCACCGACCTGCATCGGTTTGGGACTTGGCGTTGGCGGCTACGGCGGCAAGGATCGAGCCCGTCATGTTGGGCCCAGTTCTCGATCTCCTTGAAGCCGATGGCGGTGACGTCGCTCGATGCCGCGAGTTCCTCGCCTCCTGCCCCAAAGCGGCCGTTCCCCGTGTTCGACGACGCCGATCTCGAAATGGCGGTCAAGGGGGCAATCACGTCGAAGCACCGTAATGCCGGCTATGCCTGCTCCTGCACCAGGCTGATCCTGGCGCAGAACGGTGTCTACGACTCCTTCACCAAGCGCCTCGCCGAAATCGCCGGCACGATCGAGGTCGCCGACGGGCTCGAGCCGGGTGCGGTGATTGGGGCGCTGATCGACATGAAGGCGGTCGAGAAGGTCGAGGCGTCGCCGATGCGGTCAAGAAGTGTGCGAAGGTCGTGCAAACGCTCGGTACTCGGCGGCACCTTTTTTGAGCCGACGGTATCGACCGATGTGACGACCGACATGCTCATCACCAAAGAGGAGACGTTTGGCCCGGTCGCCCCGCCCTACCGCTTCAAGAGCGAGGTGGAGGCGGTAAAGACGGCCAACGACACCGAGTTCGGGCTCAGCCGCGACATCGGCCGCATCTGGCGCGTCGCCGAGGCGCTCGAATACGGCATCGTCGGCATCAACGAGGGCATCATCTCGGTCAAGTCCACTGGCGAGATCGCCCCGTTCGCCGTGAAGGAGAGCGGCATCGGCCGCGAGGGCTCGAAATACGGCACCGAGGAGTTCCTCGAAGTCAAATACCTCTGCATGGGCGGCATCGACCGCTAAAGTATCTGACGAAAGGTAGCGGTGTAGCAATAGGGGGTCGTAGATCCTCTCTGCTCGTGTGCGCTGTCGCTCTTGCCGATGGGTGGACCAACCGGTGTGTTCTCAGAGGAGAATCGGCTTACAGGGGCGCCACTTCGGGCAACGGTTTACGCGACGTTTTGGAGCGGGTTTGTTTTCGGGAAATTCTCCCTTCTGATGGGTCGATGAAGGCGATTATTGCATTCTAAAGTGTCAGAAAAAAATCAGGGCATGTGTGAGCTACTTCACACTTCACCGGCCGCCGCCTTAAGGACACTAGGCGATGTGAACTGTTGCTGACCAGGGATCTGAGGGTCAGATCCGGCGCGGCCACTTGGTCTTGGGGATTGTCGCCGAACTTTAGCAATCGGGGGTTCCAATGCGCCATATCCTCTTCCCTGGCACGCTCCTCACGATCCTGATCGGATCAGCGGAACTCGCAATCGGCTGTCCAGCGGGGACATATCCGTGCGGGCAGTTTGTTGTAAAGATTAATCATGTCATCCCAATATAGTTCTCGGGAAAAAGCCATGCGCCAGCAAATACTATTGTCTTTGGTTATTCTCGCTGGGGGATTTTGCTATTTCTTCTGCACCACAGCAAGAACAACGTCAAGCAAGCATTAGCTGAACCCGTCCAGGAAATACCAATATGCAAGCGCCTCAGCACAATCGACTGGCTTCTAGGAATCCCGAGGTGCACAAGGGACCAATTTATCATTGCCAAAGACGCCCGGGGCGCGATCTTTACCCCAGAATACTTGGAATCGGAGAAATGTCGGCTTTGAGCTGAGAAAATGAGCTGACTCGAATGGAACGCGTTCACCTCAAACGGAAGCTTACCGCGGTCCTTCTCGCCGATGTCGTCGGCTATAGCCGTCTGATGAGCGTCGACGAGGAAGGCACACACATCCGGCTTGCCGATTGCGTCAAAACCGTGATCGAACCAACTGTCGCGCTGCACGAGGGTCGACTTCTCCGCAGCAAGGGCGACGGACTCCTCGTTGAGTTCGACAGCGCCGTCAACGCGGTGAATTGCGCCGTCGATATCCAGCGCGGTTTGGCCACCTACGATGATGCCGCCGGCGACCGCAAGCTGCAACTGCGCATCGGCATCAATTCGGGCGATGTTATCGTCCAGGAAAATGACGTTTACGGCAACAGCGTCAATATTGCTGCCCGGCTCGAAGGGTTGGCCGAACCCGGCGGGATATCTGTCACAGCGGCCGTCCGCGAACAGTTGCGCGGGCATCCTGGTCTTTTTTCGAGGACACCGGAGATCGATGGGTCAAGAATATTGACCGCCCAATTCGGGTCTATCGCGTTACGAGTGCCTCGTCGCGAGAATCTGGAAGCTTTTCGCACACCCCAGGGATCTTTGGTCGTCGCTTCGCCGGGCGAATGTTTCGCGTGAGGCGCGCGACCATCTTCAGCGTAGGCGTGGTAGCGATGGTGACGACTATCGGGTTCGCGGGACTGCCGACGTTGCATCGACTACCGCTCCTTTCCTCCCAAGCATCGGTTATGGTGCTGCCGTTTCGCAATTTGAACGGACCGAGCGACGATTATTTCGCCGACGCGGTGACCGATGATTTGACGACCGATTTGTCCCGACTTGCGGACACCATCGTAATCGCACGGGCCACTGCTTTCACCTTTAAGGACAAACCTGTCGACGCGCGGGAAATCAGGCGGGAATTTGGCGTCCGCTATATCTTGGCAGGTAGCATCCAAAGGATCGGAGCGAGGGTGCAAGCCAATGCAGAGCTGATCGACACCAGCTCGGCAAGTGCTCTCTGGGCCGAGCGGTTTCAAAGCGAGCTTACCGACCCCTTCGAACTGCAGGAGGCGGTCACTGGCCGGATCGCGGCTTCACTCCACCTTCAGCTAGTCAGAGTCGAAAGTCGCCGCAGCCTCGCCGAACAGACAACAGATCCCGATGCCTACGACATGAGGTTGCGTGCCAAGGCTTATCTGATCAACAAACTCAGCCCCCAAAACACCCTGGCTGCTCGTCGCGAACTTGAAAAGGCGACGGCGCTTGACCCGAACTCGGCAGAGGCTTGGGCTGAACTCGCTCACGTATTGATGATCGATTTCTTGAGAACTTGGAACAACGCCACCATGGAGGTGGTGGTGCGGGCCGAAGAGGCGGTGCGGAAAGCCTACGCGATCGACCGGTCGGTCGCGCTCGCACATGTCGCGGAGGGCAAAATTCGCGAGGTTAAAGGGGATTTGCAGGGTGAGATTGACGCATTGAACGAGGCACTGCAACTCGATCCTAATCTTGCGGTCGCGTATGCGCACAAAGCCAATACGCTGATTTTACTCGGGCGAGCACAAGAAGCGCCGGAGCTGCTGAAAAAAGCGATCCGACTCAGCCCACGCGACCCGGAGCTCGGCCGGTTTTATTGGTTTATGGGGCGCGCCTATTTTAACGTGAAAAATTACAAAGACGCCATTCAATGGCTGCAAAAATCCGTCGAAGAGAGACCTACAACGTGGTTCAGTTGGGCGCATTTGATCAGCGCCTATGCGCTGACGGAGCGGCTCGGAGAAGCTGATGCGAAAGCAGCTTTGAACGCATACCTCCAGAAATTTCAGGCGAATTGGCCGCTCGATCCAAACATCAAGGACTACTACACCCAAGCAAAATATCGCGGTGCGGCTCCTCAGCTCCAGGCAGCGCTTCAAGAATATTTTAGGGGCCTGGAAATCGCCAAGAGAACTGCGGGCTTCCCCTAAGTGTCTCGACCGATTTGTCCCAACTTGCGGGTACCAGGCCCATTGCACGGGGCACCGCTTTCACCTATAACGACAAACCTGTCGATGGGAGGGAAATCAGACGGGAATTGGGCGTACGCCGTATCGGCAGCATCCAAAGGATCGGAACGAGGGTGCAAGCCAATGCAGAGCTCATCGACACCAGCTCAGCGAGTGCTCTCTGGTCCGAGCGGTTTCAAAGCGAGCTTTCCGACCGCTTTGAACTGCAGAAGGCCGTCGCCGGCCGATCGCGGCTTCGCTCCACTTTCAGCTGGCCAGAGTCGAAAGTCGCCGCAGTGTCGCCGCGCGGACGACAGATCCCGATGCCTATGATAGGAGGTGCACCCATGGCTCATTGGACCCCCGAGAAGACCCTCGCTGCGCGCCGCGAATATGAAAAGGCGGCGGCCAAAGCTTGGGCCGGACTCGCTCATGTATTGATGATCGATTACTTGCGAGGTTGGAACAAGGCCACCCCGGAGAACGTCGTACTGGCGGAAAGGGCCTTGCAAAAAGCCTACGCGATAGACCAATCGGTCGCTCTCGCACATATCGCGAAGGCTAAAATTCGCGAGGTTAAAGGGGATTTGGAGGGTGAGATCGACGCATTGAACGAGGCGCTGGGGCTCGAACCCACTCTTACGGACGCACATGCGCACAAGGCCAATGCACTGATTCTACTCGGACGAGCACAAGAGGCGCTGGAGGTGTTGAAGAGAGCGCCTGAACCCGACCGGGGCGACCCGGAACTTGGCCTGTTTTATTGGTTTATGGGGCGCGCATATTTTAACCTGCCAGATTACCCTAAAGCCATTGCCATTGATTGGCTACAAAAATCCGTCGGCGAGAGACCCACAACGTGGGTCAGTTGGGCGCATTTGATCAGCGCCTATGCGCTGACAAATCAGCTCCACCAGCCTGAGGCGCAAAAAGCTTTGAACACATACGAAAAGAATTTTATGCCGGATTGGCGGCTTGATAACATAAAGAAATACTACGACCAACCAAAATATCACAATGCACCTCCGCAGCTCCACGCAGCGCTTGGCCAATATTACAGGGGCCTGGAAGACTCGCATCAAGCTTATCGCGTCCCCTAAAATGAAACCATCTCGCATCAGCCGGACTGGGTCGAAAAGCAAACTGCATTGGGAGACCCCAATGATCAAGCTCACTGCATTGCGCTCGGTGCCACCCTTCGCGCAAGGCCTGGTGCGCGACGTCCGCGTGCGCTGGGCGCTCGGAAGCGAGCGTCCCTTATCAGGAGAGACTGATTGGCCCCGAAGATAAGGCGACCGCGGCCTATCGCGCGCTGCGACCGTTTGGCCAGGTTCCGGCGATCGAGACGGACGAGCTCAAGCTGTTCGAGTCGGGCGCCGTCGTATTGCACATTGCCGAGAAGTCCGAAGCGCTGATGCCCCCGGACGCCAACGCGCGCGCGGACCACGGCGTGGATGTTTGCCGCAATGAACACGGTCGAGCCTCCGATCCAGAACCTCGCCGGGATCGACCTCATCTATGCCGGCGAGGCGTGGGCGATGGCACGCCGCCCCGATGGTGGTGGAGATGGTGCAGAACCGGCTGACGGCACTCGAAGATTGGCTCGACGGCCGCGATCATCTCGAAGACCGGTTCACCGCGGGGGATCTGCTGATGACCACGGTGCTGCGCATGCTGCGCCATACCGACATCGTGGCGACGCACCGGCGCTGCAGGCGTATCAGGAGCGCTGCGAGGCGCGGCCCGCCTTCCGCAAGGCGCTGGCGGACCACCTCAGGCCATACGCGGCGGGGGGCGGCTGAGCTATTGTTTCGACACAGCAACTGAGCCGTTACACGAAAAGATGACGTCGGCCAGCTGTGGGCGGCGGCAGACTATTGGGATGCGCTCGACGGTGCTGGGGCACAGGCAAGCACGGTAGCCCTAAACCGGGTCCATTCATCGGGCGACATGGACGGGTCGCCACGCTTTCCGGCAACTGCAATCGCCTCCGCGCGCCCGATACTGGGCGGATGAGTAGAGAGGTAGGATAGATTCAGATCCCCGCGGGTTGCGAACCGCCGCATGACATGCTCGAAACCGGCCGAATCGATGTGAGCGGCCGCTAAGGTGGCAATTGCGCTCTGGTCGGCACGCGCCTCGACATCGCGGCTGTAGGACAGGCTCAACAGGGTCTTGCCGAATTCGCCGGTCGAGCGCAGACCGAAGATGGCGGCCTCCAACGCGTCCCATCCGGCCCGGTCGATCAACAAGGTGACCACGTCGCGATGCTGCAGATGACCCATTTCGTGCGCCAGGATTCCGGCAAGCTCGTCGCCTCCTTCGAGGTATGCGATCATCCCCGTGGTGATCACGATGCGGTTGCCCGGCAGTGCAAAGGCATTGACCATCGCATGGCGCAAAATCTGGAC
>Ga0310909_10001675_pt1 | contig 13199 bp, 13 predicted proteins | sample GREbulkMGT000H_FD_203449 | JGI IMG/M metagenome (GOLD analysis project Ga0310909, IMG submission 203449) | Lab enrichment of tropical soil microbial communities from Luquillo Experimental Forest, Puerto Rico - GRE.bulkMG.T000H | ecosystem: Environmental > Terrestrial > Soil > Tropical forest >... | reverse complement strand
CCTTCCCGCTGTTCGACCGCGATCGCTATCTCGCCGGCGGAACGCTCGTGGGCTTGGATGAGGAGGTGCGCGGCAAGATTAGAGGGGATGGGATCCGCAACGCGCTGCTCACCTCGGTCGCTCCGACCGGCACGATCTCGCTATTCGCCGACAACGTCTCGTCGGGCATCGAACCGGTATTTAGCTTCCGCCACACACGCAACGTGCTGATGCCCGACGGCACGCGCCGCGAAGAAGAGGTGGCGGACTATGCCTACCGGCTGTTCCGAAAGCTTAGAGGCGAGTTGGCGCCGCTACCGGACCATTTCGTCGATGCGCAGGTGCTGACACCCGAGGACCACGTGGTCATGCAAGCGGCGGTGCAGAAGCACGTCGACAGCTCGATCTCGAAGACGATCAACGTTCCTGTCGAGATTTCCTTTGACCGCTTCAAGGACGTCTATCTCCAAGCCTACGCCCTCGGCTGCAAGGGCTGCACGACCTATCGACCGAACGAAGTGACCGGAGCCGTGCTCGCGGTTAGGGAAGAGGCACCGAGCAGCCAACTCTCGCCGAGCCAGCCCGAACTCCCGCTTCCCCCGCTCGCGGCGGCTCTTTCGCCAAAACCGGCCGACATCTTCGAGGCCGGCGGTGTCGTCTACATGACGCAGCCGCTGAGTCGGCCGGAAGCGCTTCCCGGCCAGACCTATAAGATTCGCTGGCCCGACAGTGAGCACGCTCTCTACATCACCTTGAACGACATCGTTCAAGATGGCCGGAGGCGACCGTTTGAGGTGTTCATCAACTCGAAAAATATGGAGCACTACGCTTGGACGGTCGCGCTAACGCGCATGATCAGCGCCGTTTTCCGTCGCGGCGGCGATGTCTCCTTTGTGGTGGAAGAGATGAAGGCAGTCTTCGACCCGCGCGGCGGCGCGTGGATGGAGGGAAAATACGTACCCTCATTATTGGCGGCGATCGGCGACGTCATCGAGCGCCACATGATCGGAATCGGCTTTCTGCCGGCCAGGCATCTGAGAGCTGAACTCAACGCGCAGAAGGCTGCGGCGCGCGGTGTTCTGATCTCCGATCAGCGACCTTTGACCACTCGGCTGGCACAATGCCCGAAATGCGGCGAAGCGGCGCTGATTCGCATCGAAGGCTGCGATCAGTGCACTAGCTGCGACTATTCGAAATGCTGGTAGAGAGACACTTCGTCATGCTCGTCGTTTACGATTTTCGGATTGGCAGAAGTCATTTCCGTGGCAAGGGCTGGGGCAGTTTAATCGCCGTTGCGGTGGTTTTGATCCTCTTCACGGCAATCGTTTACCACATTAGCTGACCCGCAGAATTTCTTTAGATTCGGGTTCTTCGATCCCCTTCTCGGGATTCGCCGGGTCTATCTGTCGGATGCCAGTTTCTTCTTCGCAACATCTCGCCATCCGGTGGCACTGGTCCTGTCGTATTGGCCGGTTAACTGCGCGTTTGTCACCGCGGGGGGTCCGACCCTGTGACCGAGGTTCTTGAGCGGTCCGATCTCAACGGGTAGCGTATTAACATCGTAATGTGGGAGGGGACCCATGGAAAATGACGTGCCGCGGCGGGTTGTTGCCGAGTTCTTCGGAACCTTGTGGCTGGTATTGGGAGGCTGCGGCGCCGCAGTGCTCGCCGCGGGTTTCCCAAACCTCGGGATCGGCTTTCTCGGTGTCGCCTTCGCGTTTGGGCTGACCGTCCTGACCATGGCTTATGCCGTCGGTCATGTCTCGGGCGGCCATTTCAACCCCGCGGTCACCGTTGGTTTGTGGAGCGCTGGGCGTTGCCCCAGCCGGTACGTCATCCCCTACATCATCGCCCAGGTCATCGGCGCGATCGTCGCCGCGTTCATATTGTGGCTGATCGCCTCGGGCAAGACCGGCTGGGTGATGGGTAGTTTCGCTGCCAACGGATATGGCGATCTCAGCCCGGGTAAGTATAGCCTCGGGAGCTGCTTTATCACCGAGATTGTGATGACCTTCTTCTTCCTCTTCGTCATCATCGGCACCACGTCGAAGGGCGCCGCGGCGGGCTTTGCCGGCATCCCAATCGGCCTCGCGCTGACCTTGATCCACCTCGTCTCGATCCCAGTTACCAACACCTCGGTCAACCCGGCGCGTAGCACGGGGCCCGCACTGTTTGCAGGCGGCGATCATATCGGTCAGCTCTGGCTGTTCTGGGTGGCACCGATCATCGGCGCGGTGATCGCCGGGTTGCTGGCCCGCTGGATGTATGAAACCGAAGCCATCATCGAAACGGTCGTGGTGGAGGAAAGGCGGGTGACTCCTTAATACTCGCCGCGGCTAATCCGGCCAGCGCCGGTGCACCCAGAACCACTGCTCGGGGCCGTCGCGGATCCACGTCTCCAAGAGCGCGTTGACCTGGGTCATCAGGGCGGCGACATCGGCGTGAGAATCGCCAGTTCGGGGCAAGGGCAGCGGCGGGAAGACGGTGAGCCGGAAATGCGCGCCCTTGAGCCGCTCGACCCGGGCCGGGAGCACGTCGCAGTCGAAACGCAGTGCCAGGGCGGCGAGCGCCGAAGCCGTCATCGCCGGGCGCCCGAAGAACGGCACCGGTATCCCGTCATTCATTTTCTGATCGGCCAGCATCGTCAAATGCGCGCCGTTTCGTAGTGTCGCGATAGCTCGGCGAGCGGCGACCGCACCCTTCGGGATTAACTTGCCGGCATCCCCACGGAACCGGGTTATCATACGGTCAACCAGCGGATTATTCGCTGCACGGTAGATCTGAGCGACCGAGATCCCGTACTGGACTGCTGCAAGCATGGCGATCTCCCAATTGGCGATATGGCCGGAAAAGATGATCATCCGGCGCCCGGCCGCGACCGCCCGGTCCATGTGCTCAAAGCCGTGCGTCTCAACCCGTCCGCCTGGTTCGAAAACCCGGATTTTCCTGAGGTGGGGGTACTCGGCTGCGACGCGGCCGAGATTGTCCCACATGCCAGCGATGACGCTGGCGGCCTCGGCCTCCGAAAGCCCGGGAAAAGCGCGCTTGATATTGCGCCGGGCGTGCTTGGAGATACCGAGAAAAGGGCCGATCAGGCGCCCCATCGCGCCGCCGAGGGCAGAGGCACAATCGAGCGGCAATAGTGCGAAGGCGCCGAACAGCAGCGCCGCCCCCGAGGCCTCCAGGCGATGGCTCGGCCGGACCGCCTTAGCGGATGTGTTCGGCCGGCTCGCGTCCATCGAGATGGACTGAACGCAAGAAGGGACCGAAAAGCTGGCCGAGTGCGATCGGGTCGAGCCAGCGGATTCGGACATCGAGAACCTCGATGCCGGCGCGCTGCACCAAAGGCACCCGAACGATATCTTTTGTCGTGGTGATCAGACGTGCCCCTGCACGCTCGGCGTCGTTGCGCAGCGCTTCGAGTTCTGAGACGCGAAAGGGGTGGTGATCGGGAAACGCTCGCGCTCCGACGAGATCGGCGCCGAGTGCTCGTAGTGTCACAAAGAATTTTTCCGGACGCCCTATTCCGGCAAAGGCCAAAAGGCGCGCGCCGGCCAGCCGCTCTCCGAAGACGGGTTCCAGCACGGCAGGCAGGAGCGGCACCCCACAGGTTTGCAGGCGCCCGCTGTCGCTTGCCTCCCCTTTGGCGGCAAGCAGCACGACTGCGTCCGCGCGGGCGAAACCGCGGCGAAGGTTCTCGCGCAATGGTCCGGCCGGGATCACCCGCTCGTTACCGAAGCCGTAGCCGGCGTCGACGACGATCAACCCAAGCGTCTTGGGAACCGTCGGATTCTGGAACCCGTCATCGAGCAGGATCGCACCGGCGCCCTCCGCGACCGCAGCGCGAACCCCGGCGGCACGGGCGCGAGCGACCCAGCACGGAGCGTGCATCGCGAGCAGTAACGCCTCGTCGCCGACTGCTGACGCATCATGGCGGTTGGGATCAACTCGAACCGGACCGCGCAGCCGGCCGCCATAACCGCGGGTCACAGCGTGCAACTGCACGCCGCGCTCTGTGAACCAATCGGAGAGCGCGAGTGCGACCGGCGTCTTGCCGGCGCCACCAGCTACGAGATTGCCGATACATACCACCGGGACGGGAGGGCGCTGGGGACGAGACATCACACGGCGCAAACGTCCAGCGGTATCGTAGGCCACGCCGACGGGCGACAGCACATGCGCGAGAAACCCGGGGGGCTTTCTCCAAAAAACAGGGGCTGCGCGCATTCAGGCTCGCATCCGCCGCGGCGGGTCGGCGAGGCCCTCTAGTGGCGCGAGCTGATCGAGCCATGGAGCGAGACGCATCAGCACAGCGTCAAGGATATCCGAACTGGCGGCGGCGACACGCTTTCCGGCAGCGGCACGCTCAGCCTGCCGGTGCCGATCGTTGATGAGCGCCGACACCGCTCGCGCGAGTTCGTCAGCGTCGGACACGGTTTCGGCCGCTCCCGCAGCCGCCAGTTCGGCCGCCATGCGCGCACAATTGGCGATATTCGGCCCATGAAGTATCGCGCAGTCGAGCCGAGCCGCCTCAAAGGGATTGTGACCGCCGTTGGCGACAAGCGATCCTCCGATGAAGGTTATCCCGGCCAGGCTGTAGAATAGCCCGAGCTCGCCCATCGTGTCGGCGAGGTAGACATCCGTTTGATCGGTGATCGGCTCTGCGTGGCAGCGCCGGGCGACACGCAATCCGCGCGCGGTTAGCATCGCGTGGATCGCATCACCGCGCGCGGGATGACGCGGGACGATTATCGTCAGGAGGGCGGAATGGTTCGCTGCGACTTGGCGATGGACGCACGCGGCGATCTCTTCCTCGCCGGTATGGGTGCTGGCCGCGAGCCAAAGCGGACGCTGCTTGATCCGACGAGCCAGCTGTTCCAGTTGCGGGCGGTCGACAGGCAAGGCCGCCGCTGCAGCCTTAAGGTTACCGACGACGCCGACTTCGCGAGCGCCGAGCCGGCGGAGGCGGCGGGCCTGCTCCTCGTCCTGAGCGAGACACACCGAGAACGTTTCGAGCATCGGACCGATCAGTCCGGGCCACCATTGCCAACGCGCATAAGACCGCGCTGACAGCCGGCCGTTGACCAGCGCCATTGGGATGCCGCGTTCGTGGGTCGCCAAGACCAGGTTGGGCCATAGCTCCGATTCGACCCATAGCGCCAGATCTGGACGCCAATGATCTAGAAAGCGTGCAATCCAGCGCGGCAGATCGGCCGGAACAAATTGGTGCCGGGCCCGAGCGGACAGCCGGCTTTCGAGGAGGTGGGCCGAGGTAACCGTTCCGGTGGTGACCAGGATCTCGAGTGTCGGCCGCGTCAGCAGCAACCGCTCGATCAAGGCCAGCATGGCGGTCGCCTCGCCGACGCTCGCCGCATGGATCCATAGCAGCGGCGCTCGTGGCCGCCCTGCGCCGGGAAATCCCTGGCGTTCGCGAAGCCGACGTGCGTCCTCCTTGCCCTGCCTGCGGCGTCGGTTCAGGTAGACGATCGCCAATGGCGCGAGCGGCCAAGTCAGCGCGCGATAAAGCCGGGGGAGCATCAGTCTCCTGCAGCCCCCGCAGCCCTGCCGCCGCCATCTGCGGCGATCAACGGCGTTTTGTGGCCGACAAGCCGATCGGCCGCACGGACCATTTGGACCATATGCGTTTCGAGGCGCCATCGGACATTTTCAACCCCCGTCTCGTCGAGCTCTTCAGCAATCTCGATCGGCTCGCCGAACAAAAACACGCCGCGTCCGAACGGCAAAGCGAGATGGAAGCGGTCCCAAGTCGGGAGCACGCGCCGGCGGCTGGTGGCGTAGGTCACCGGCACGATCGGCACCCCGGCGAGCCGGGCGATATTGACGATCCCCATGCTCACGGTCATCGCCGGGCCGCGCGGGCCATCCGGCGTGATACCTATACAACCGCCTTCTTTCAGCTGTTTTAGTATCGCGCGCAAGGCCGACGACCCGCCGCGGCTCGTCGAGCCCGCAATCGTTCCGATGTCGAAATAGGTCATCGCTCCCGCGATGATTTGACCATCACGATGCGCCGAGATCAGCATGTGAAACGATGTCAATCCGTGCCATGCGAACGGCATCATCAGCAGCCGCCCGTGCCAGAAGGCGCAGATAAACGTTCGACCCTCGCGAGTGAGCCGGCGCGTCCAATCGCCACCTTCGACGCTCCAGCGATTGGTCACATAGACGAATCGGATATAGCAATGGGTGACCCAGCATGCGATCTGTCGTAAAAGCGCGCTGCGCAGAAAACGCCTCCAGGCCCTCGACCTGTATAATTTCACGTCACGCCGTCACGGCGCGAGGAGCTGCCTCCGCGAGATCGCGCTCCTCGGCGAACTGCATCGCCTGTAGGCGGGCATAAAGACCGTCGCGGGCGATCAGCTCGGCATGTCGGCCGATCTCGACGACGTGTCCACGCTCGACGACGCAGATTAGATCGGCGCCCTGCACCGTCGACAGCCGGTGGGCGATCACCAGGGTCGTGCGCCCGCGCATCAGCGACCGTAAAGCTGCCTGAACCTGCCGTTCCGATTCGCTGTCGAGAGCCGATGTCGCCTCGTCGAGCAGCAGGATCGGTGCGTCCTTCAGCATCGCCCGCGCAATCGCGACACGCTGGCGTTGCCCGCCTGAAAGGCGCACACCATGCTCGCCGACCAGAGTGTCGTAGCCCTCCGACAGCTCCTGGATGAACTCGTCGGCGCCGGCCGCTCGCGCCGCCGCCTCGATCGCAGCCGACGAGGCCCCGAACCGGCCATAGGCGATGTTGGCGCGCACCGTGTCGTCGAACAGACTGACTTCCTGCGCGACGAGCGCGATGGCGCTGCGCAGCGAGGCGATGGTTACCAAGCGGACGTCTTGGCCGTCGATCGCAATGCTTCCCGCCTCGACATCGAAGAACCGCGGGATCAGGTTGAGGATCGTCGATTTTCCCGCACCCGATGGGCCGACGAGGGCAACCGTGCGGCCCGCCGGGACCGTCAGCGACACCCCGTCGAGTGCCACCGCCCCGGGCGCGTAGCCGAAGCGAACCCCCTCGAAGCGAATCTCGCCGCCCTCGACGCGCAGCGGCCGGGCGCCCGGCATGTCGCGGATCGTCGGCTCGACGTCCAGCACCTCGAAAACCCGCTCGGCGGCGGCAAGGCCCTCCTGCAGCGACGCGTTCAGATTGGCGAGACTCTTCAGCGGCTGATAGGCGAGCAGCAATGCTGTGATGAATGAAAAAAGCGCGCCGGGGGTGCGGGCCCCGCTGATGACCTGATGGCCGCCGTAAAGGATCACAACCGCGATCGCAGCACCTCCGAGTGTCTCCATTATCGGCGAAGCTCGCGAGCGCGCCCGGCCGGCCCGGTCGATCAGGGCAAACAGGCGCTCGAAGAGGCCGCTTGCCCGTCGCTCCTCGTAACCTTCCATGCCGTAGGCTTTGACATGCCGGGCGCCTTGGAAGGATTGATTCAACAAGGTCGTCAGCTGGCCGATCTCGGCCTGGGTGTTGGCAGCGACCCGACGGATGCGGCGGCCGATGCCGACGATCGGATGGATTGCCAGCGGGAACACGAAGAACGAGACGAGGGCGAGGAGCCAGTCCTGGTAGAACATCACCGCGACGAGGAAGGCGACCGTAACCGCGTCCCTGCCCATCCCGCCGAGGACATTCGCGGCAGCGCCGCGCAGCAGAACTGCATCGCTAGTAAAGCGCGATATCAGGGTGCCGGTCGGATGGGCGTGGAAATAGGCGAGATCGGCGCGCATCAGCCGCGCGAAGAGCGCCTTTTGCACGTCGGCAATTATCCGCTGGCCGACCCGGGTCATCAGTACCGCACAGCTGTAGTCGCAGAGCCCTTTGATCACGGCGAGAACGAGGGCCCCGCCCGCGAGCAGCCATAACAGCGATCCATCGCGCGCGACAAAGATCCGGTCGAGCACGGGTTGCATCAGCCAGGCGCGCGATGCCGTGCTGGCGGCTGCCACTCCCATCAACGCAGCCGCGAGAGCGAGGCGCTTGGCATGGGGCCGCATAAATGCGTGCGCCAAACGAACGACGAGCGCAACGGAGTACGCTCCATTTCCCAGGACCGTCGGGAATTTCCACATGACTTCCCCGCCGGGAGTGTTAGAGGCGGGCGCCCGGCTTGGCAAGGCTGACCGAGCTTATCGCCATCTCTGGCACGCGGCGCATAAAACAACGAAAATCGCGATGCACAGTCCGAAAAACCCGATCGTTTTACCAAACAATCGTTTTATATCACTTAGTTATGATTAAAATTGGCGATCGCAGGAACAACGAATTCAGCATCGGGTATCAACGGAATCTGCACAGCCGTGAGGGAGCAAAAAACAACGGAATTCACACCCACGCTTTCCGGATGCATTCCGTACCGGGCACGTTGGGAGATCGGCGCATTGAGGCTGTCTTAATCCCGCGAACTCGACCGCTTCCGAACGCCGCGCTGAGCTTGCAACCGGAGTAACCTCGGGGGTTAATTTGCCCAGGTCGCAGCGCCGCAGCAAATCGGGCGGGGAGAATGACGCAGCTCACCAGCGGCGAGACGGCAGGGCAGGGGACGAGCGCCCCGTCCGTTGCGGCTCTGCTTCTGGGGGAGCGCCTGGATACGCGGGCGCTCGAACGCGACGAGCCTCTCGGGGTTGCGCCGCTCACTGTCGACATTCCCGGCGGCGGCGTCGCCGTGCTGTTTCGGTATGGCGCGGTCGTTCTGTTTGGCGCGGCGACCGCGGCGCTGGATAAATTTGTTGCTTCCTTAAGGCCTTTGGTTTCCTCGGCTCTGCCGGTCCCCGAACGGGATGACGCGCGGCTGCTGATCCGGCCGGAGGCAGACCAGGTGGTCGACCTTGCCGGCAACATCCTCCTTCGCGAGAGGACAACCGAGCGACTGCAGGTCGTCGCCGACATCCTCGCCAAAGGCCTGGTTCTGTCTCATTACGAGACGCGGATCGCCGACATCTTCGACGGCATCGAGCCGCTTGCCGCGACGTTGCGGGAAAAGGGCCGTGCCGGGGCGCGCAGTAAGCAGCTGCTATGCCATATCGGCGAGGTGTTGCTGATGCAGCAGAAAATGGTCGGGCGTGTGGAAACGGGGGAAAAGCCGGAGCTCCTGTGGGACCATCCCGAGCTGGAACGCCTTTATGTGCGGCTCGCGGAGGAATACGAGCTGCGCGACCGCGACCGCGCGCTCGACCGCAAGCTTGACGTCATCTCGCGCACCGTCGAAACCCTACTCGGCCTGGTGCAGACCCGCAGCAGCCTGCGCGTCGAATGGTACATTGTGCTGCTGATCGTCGCCGAACTGCTGCTGACCACCTACCCCTTGCTCCTCGGCCGCTGAGAACGCGATCACGGCGCCAGCTGTGCCAAGGGCGAGCATGGCCAACTGCCGGGGCTGCCGGCGGAAATCGACCTACCTGGGCTGCGCATGCCTTGGCCTGCGGTCGGGTAATGGGTCAGTTTCATTGTAACAGAGCCGCTGATCTGCTACTTCTGGCGCGTAAGCGCGGGGAGTGAAATCGTAGCCGAACCCGGACTTCCGAAAACATGGCGCGAAGCGGTGCCGTATGTCATCTGGATCGTGCTCGTTTTGGGTTTTGGCTTGGAGTTCACAACCAATCTCGTTCACGGGAATTGGCTACTCGCAATCATATCATTCTGCGCGATGGCTGCGTTGGCGGCAGTGACCCTTCATTGGCCACAGCTGCGATCGTGGGCGGCAACCGTAAACCCAAATTGGGTTGTTGCCTGCTTCGCGTTACTCTTAATGACTGTCGGACTGACTCCATTTATGGGGCAACAATCGTCTCATGATAACAAGGGAATCGAAGCGCAAAAATCCACCTTGATCGAATGGCTTCAACAAGCCCAGCGTGAACGCGATGAAGCAGCGAAACGGCTTGTGGCGGCGGAACACCAAATCGGTACGGCAACAGCAGGAGCACCATCCCAAGCGGCAAATCCACCGGATCATGCGCTTGAGGCAACCAGAGCCCTTGCCCCTGCTGACAGAGAACGGTTAGCGGCCGCGCTATATGACACGGCTCAGCTGCTTGATAGAGCCGTCAAGCTGTCCGACGACGCCAGTAGAGAGGTGTTCCAAATCGGAACAGACCTCGCGACACCAGACAATCCCATATCTAGCGAACGCCTTGAAGTGCACCGACAGAGATTAGCGTCGTTTTTGGATACGTCTAGGTTATACTGGAAAGATTTAGATGCTATGACAGATAAATGGAAATACTATGATACTCAGATCTCATATGTTGTTGGAGACAAACCTGGGGAAAAGGCGCGTTCTTTGAGAGATATGATCGATAGCTATATTCACTATTTTGATGCGTGGAGCAAAATAAAGAACATCGAGGAACGTGGACCGCGCGCACTTATCGTATATCAGCAATATCCGTTTTCTGTTGCGATGGCCGAAATCCGCATGTGGGGGCAACAATCCGATCGTCGCCTACAAGAAGTCAAGAATGCTATGCAAAGTCGTTAACCAACGAGGCGATCGGCGAGCCTTGGCGCGTGGCGCTCCTCCCACTCGATAACACCTACCATGTCTGTCAGCGACCAAAGCGTCTTTGTCACCCCTGCCGCCATAGCCGGCGTAACACGCAAACTCTGATGAATGCGGACGAAATTGTAGTGCATGAAGTGGATCGCGACGGCATAAGCGTGGTTCTCAACCTTTTTCGAAAAGGCATTTGTCAGCCGAGTAAAGCGGCGAATAGCCATCCGCATCGTGAGGTTTTGGCGCTCGACGTAAGACGTGCTGATGTGCCGGGGATCGGGATTGCCAGTTACTCCCCGTTTGCGGGTTCCAATACATTCAGACGGGCTGTAACGCCGAGCTGCCTCCAGTTCGGCTGGCGGCGTCCCGTACAGCTTCACCAACATCGCGTAGTCGATATCCGCTCCGAAGGCTTCTTCGACCGCTTGCAGACAGGGTGAATGGCCGTCAGTCGTCAGTTGCAGGCCTGTTGTCACGCGCTGGCGAAGATCATCGATCAGCGCCATTGCGTATTCTGCATTCCGGTCGCCAACAAGGTAGCTAATCGCCAGCTTCGTATGGGCGTCCATAGCTATCCAGGTCCAAACATCGCTGTAGACGAGATCCTTACGCTTCGCCTTGGCGACGTTCTTCTCTTTGCAACCAGCGAAGCTCCAAATCTCGTCGCATTGGACACGTTTAGCGGCAACGCTGCGAACGTATCGGTTGTGATAGAACATGCACGCTTCCCCGGCGTCCTCCAACAGCTTTGTGACCGTATTCTTGCTGACCCCGGTCATCCGCACGATGGCACGGATGCTGTTGCCCTCGACCATCATGCCGAGAATTTCAGCACGGCGTTCGCGAGAGAGCTTGTTCATGCCCTCATATATATGACCCCTTGCTGCTTGCCTGCAAGCATTAAAAGGTCAATTACCGCTTCTCGAAGCCTCCCCAACGAGCTTGAGCAGCTTTCTGCGCTATCTCGCGGCGACGCTTTGCCGACAGCTTTGCGGCCCTTGCTTTGCCGCCCTCTTTGGCGAGTTTGGCGGCTGGCGTTTCCTCCTGATCGGGCTCCCGGTCTTCAACCTGCCCTGCGGCAATATCGACGATCAGCTTCCCAAGCTGGATCGGGTCGCGCGGACGCTTGAGGCGCTTCGTACTCATACGGGAAATATGGCATGCTTGCCGATGAAGGCAAACCCTTGGTCAGATGCTCGCCGGCATTCTGTTACAATCAAACTGACCACTACCCGCTCGGCGCGGTATTTGCGGCGCGCGGCGAGATTGACTCAGGTCATCGAGGCCGATCGATTTTCGCGCTATTTGTAATCTGTCGAACGCCGCCCAGTGTTGAACCGCCTGATAAGAGGCCTGATAATGAGGAAGATGTCGGACATCGTCAGGAACCAGGATCCGGTCACGCTTCCTCCAAGCGCGACGGTGAGGGAGGCCTGCCGATTCATGCGGGACCGTCGCGTCGGCGCCGTTCTGGTGACCGAGGGCGATCGCCGCCTATTGGGCATTTTTACTGGGCGTGATGCGGTTCACCGCGTGCTGGCCGAGGGCAAAAGCGCGGCCAGAACGAAGCTCGCCGAAGTCATGACAAGTGAGCCCGACACAATGCCGCCCGGCAGGACAGCGATCGAAGCATTGCGGCTGATGGAGGACGGACGCTATCGCCATGTGCCGATCGTCGATGGGGGCAAGATCGTGGGCATTGTCTCGCGTTTCGATTTCAGCGGCATCGAGCTGGATCGCCTGGACGAGGAAACCGGTCTGTGGGAGCGGATCTGACGGAAGCGCTCAGAGATCGCTTCCTGGGGGTCGGAACATGAAGTTCGCGGATCGCAGCGAGGCAGGCCGTCGGCTCGCCGACAAGCTCTTGCATCTGAAAAACCGGCAGCCGCTAGTCCTGGCGTTGCCGCGCGGTGGTGTTGCAGTAGGCTTCGAGATCGCCGGCGCGCTCGATGCGCCGCTCGATATCGTGCTCGTGCGAAAAATCGGGGCTCCTTGGCAGCCCGAGCTGGCTCTCGGCGCGGTCACCGACGGCGCGAGCCACGAGACTTTCATCGACCGGGATCTAGCAGCGAGCCTCGACGTTTCGGAGGTTTACCTCAAGGAGGAGACCGCGCGTCAGCTGGAAGAAATCGAGCGACGCCGGAAATCCTATTGCGAAGGCCGTCCGGCTTTGCAAGTCGCCGGACGTACGGCAATCGTCGTTGATGACGGTATCGCAACCGGTGCGACGATGCGGGTCGCCTTGCACGCTGTGCGACGCCGCGGGCCGGCTCGGGTGGTCCTCGCCGTGCCCGTCGCGCCGCCGGATACGCTCGCGGCCTTGAGCGAGGTTGCCGATGAGGCCGTGTGCCTGGAGACGCCCATCGGGTTCGGCGCGATCGGCTTTTACTATCGCGATTTCCACCAGATGAGCGACAGTGAGGTGACGGACCTCCTCGCCCGCACGCCTCGCCCGACCGCAAGCGGCGCGGCAAGTCAAGCCTCGTAAGAGGCCGGGAGTAACCCGGTCCCGAACGGCGGGCAGAGCTCGCGCAACAGATCGAGGCACGGCGGGTCCGCGGCGAGTCGCCTTTGATTTTGATCCACCACCGGCGATCGGCCGAGCCCCAGCGCGCGGCCCCCTATGTTTCCCTGCGGCACCGCTCGAGCGTCTGCGAGAACCCGTTCCACAGCAGACCCTCCGGCAGCAGCCAAGGCTTCTTG
>Ga0310909_10001672_pt1 | contig 13207 bp, 13 predicted proteins | sample GREbulkMGT000H_FD_203449 | JGI IMG/M metagenome (GOLD analysis project Ga0310909, IMG submission 203449) | Lab enrichment of tropical soil microbial communities from Luquillo Experimental Forest, Puerto Rico - GRE.bulkMG.T000H | ecosystem: Environmental > Terrestrial > Soil > Tropical forest >... | reverse complement strand
TGTCGGGGTCCGACCACAGCGTCACGGTCGCGGCTCCCGTCTTGGCCCGGGAGACCAGTGTCTCGGGGATCGCGACGACGGCTTCCTTCTCGGCAAAGCGCGCGACGCGGATCGCGGTCTGTCCCGCAGCCACGACCTGGCCGGGCTCGATCAGGGTCGCGGTGACGACGCCGCGCGCGTCAGCGACGAGCGTCGCATAGGACAGTGAGTTCCTGGTAAGGTCGATCGAGCGCTCGGCGCGATTGAGCCGCGCGCGCGCCTCGTCGGCAGTGGCTTTCGCGGAATCGAGTTGCGCGTCGGTGGTCCATCCCTTGGCGCGCAGATCCTTGGCGCGCTGCTCGGCGGCGGCGGCCTGCGCCAACACGCCCGTTGCGGCATTGAATTCGGCTTCCGCCTGCTCGGCCTGCAGCCTGAGATCGATCTCATCGAGGGTCGCGAGCGGCTGCCCGACCTCGACGGTCTGACCAACCTCGACCAGGCGTTTGGCGACCTTGCCGGGGACGCGGAAGCCCATGTCGGCCTCGATCCGGGGGCGGATGGTGCCGACAAAGCTGCGCTCCGGAGTCTCCGCCTCGTAATGGGCGGTTGCGACAAGGACAGGCCGCACGGGGGTCGGCTTTTGCGCGACCTGGTCGTTGCAACCGGCGAGCGCGATCGCCACAAGGGCCAGCAACACACCCGCCAAGAGCCTGTAATAATTCGATAAAATCGACCGAGCCAACATCGGATACTCCCGCTCTTGGATCTGATAGGAAGTATCGAGTTATCAATGACGAAAGTCAATATTCGTCAATAATCAGGATTTCGTGAACGTTAATTAATGTCCGGCCCGGACACACGCCCGGTCGCGCCCGGGCGAAAACCTACCTTGCCCCGCCCGCAAACTCCGCGTTGCTCTCGTGGTCGCCGAAGAGGACGAGCAAGCCGCCGATCAGGGGCAACAGCGCCAGCACCAGAAGGCCGGACGAGGTCGAGCCGGTCGCTTCCTTGACCCAGCCGACCAGATAGGGGCCGCCGAAGCCCGCGAGATTTCCGATCGAATTGATCAACGCGATCGCGCCGGCGGCTGCCGTGCCCGACAGCCACGCAGTCGGCAGGGTCCAGAACACCGCGAAGATGGCGAAGATGCCGATCGCAGCCAGCGTCAGCGCCACCATGGTCGCCGTGGGATCGGTCAGATAGCTCGCGGCGGCGAGCGCGATGGCCGTCAGGAAGAACGGCGCGCCGACATGAAAGACGCGCTCGCGGGACGAGTCGGAATGTCGCGCCCAGAAAATCATCGCGATCGTGCCGAACAGATAAGGAATCGCGGTGACGAACCCGGTCTGTGCATTGCTGAGGCCGAAGGCCTTGACGATCTGCGGCAGCCAGAACTGCATGCCATAAAGCGCAGCGACGAAGCCGAAATAGATCAGTGCGAGCGTGATCACCTTGGGCGAGGACAGTGCCTCGCCGAGCGTGACGCGCTTGACCGCCTCTTTCGCCGCGATCTCGGAGTTGAGCTTTGCGGCAAGCCACGCCTTCTGCTCCGGCTTGAGCCAGTTCGCGTGCTCGGGCCTGTCGGTGAGGAAGAACCAACTGACGATGCCGAGCAGCACCGCAGGAATGCCCTCGATGATGAAGAGCCATTGCCAGCCCTTCAGACCCGCAACACCGTCGAGCCCGAGCAACAGCCCCGAGATCGGCGCGCCGATCACGGTCGAAATCGGAACGGCGATCCCGAACGCGGCCAGGAAGCGCGCGCGATATTCGGCCGGATACCAATAGGTGAGATAGAGGATGATGCCGGGAAAGAAGCCGGCCTCCGCCACGCCGAGCAGAAAGCGCAGCACGTAGAAGCTCACTTCGCCGCTTACCGTCACCATCAGCATCGAGACGATGCCCCAGGTCACCATGATGCGGGCGATCCAGCGGCTCGCGCCGAACTTTTCCAGCGCCAGGTTGCTCGGCACCTCGAAGAGGACATAGCCGATGAAGAAGATCCCCGCGCCCCAGGCAAAGACCAGGGGCGAGAATTTCAGATCGGCGTTCATGGTCAGCGCGGCGAAGCCGAGATTGACGCGATCGAGGTAGGAGAAGAAGTAGGCCAGCACCAGGAACGGAATCAGCCGCCAGGAGATGGTGCGGATGGTGGACATCTCAACATCGCTTTTGGCGCCGCTATGCGCTGCGACAAAACTGGCGACCTCGCTCATTTACGTTTCTCCCCTGCCCGCTCTTGTTGATGGATTTTCGGGTCCAGCCGTTTTGAGCATCGGCGCAGGCAAGTCAACGGGATTTGCAAAAAAGCGGGGAATAGCGCGTTGCGCCGAGAGAAATTGGGATGACGAGCGCGCGAGCCGCTGCGAGTGCCGAAGAAAATCTCTGCGGAGCGAAAGGATAGCCCAACACGAACGCAAGCGAACCATGAGCTGTGTTTGGGCTAACTGGACTCGCCGTCAATCGCCGAGTTGAAACCGCTCGAAGCGGTGCAGCTCTTCCTCGATCTTGCGCTTGAGATCCTTGCGCGCCTCGCCCCTGGCAGCCTTGCCGTGACCGACCCAGCTCCATTTCTGCAGCAGCAGTTTTTTCTTTTGCCGGTCGGTCTTCAGGTCGATCGCCGCGACGATCTCGTCACCGGCCAGCACCGGCAGCGCGAAATAACCGAACTTGCGTTTCGCCTTCGGCACATAGGCCTCGAAACGATGCTCGTAATCGAAGAACAGATGCGTCCGCTTGCGCTGGATGATGAGAGGATCGAACGGCGAGAGGATATGCACGAGCTCGGGCCCTGTCTCGCGGCTCGCCTCCAGCACCGCGGGCGAGGCCCAATGCTCCTGCTTGCCCGTGCCTTCGAGCGCGACCGCGACGAGTTCGCCGCGCCGCACGCGCCGTTCGATCAACCGCCGCACCGCCGTCTTGCGCGGCGCGTCGAGGTGGCAGATCGAATCGAGCGAGACCAGGCCTTGCGACCGTAACCCCCGCTCGAGCAGATAGGCGGTGAAGTCGCCGGCGCTTGCGCCCTTCGGCAGCTTGTCCCAGCCGAAATGGCGCTCGATGAGTTCGTAGGTCTTGAGCATGCCGTTGCGCTCGGAAATCGTGACCCGGCCCGAATAGAACGCAAGCTGCAGCGCGCGCTTCGACGGTTTGCGGCTCGACCAAAGATGCTCCTTTTCGGTGAGCACGTCGTCCTCGATGTCACGAATGGTCAGCGCACCCTGGCGCAGCAGCCGCATCACCTTGCGGGTGTCGGCCGGCTTGACGGAGGCGAACCATCTGTGGCCCTCGCGCCGGTGCAGGCGCATCTCCGGGATGAAGTAGCGGAAGTCCCTTGTCGGCACATAGGACAGCGCATGGGTCCAGTATTCGAACACGCTGCGGTCGACACTCTGCGCCTGGCGCAGATCGTCGCGCCGGTAGTCGGGGATACGATTCCAGAGAATGTGGTGGTGACAGCGCTCGATCACGTTGATGGTGTCGATCTGCACATAGCCGAGATGGGCGACCGCATCCGCCACGGCCTGCGGCCCTGCACCGAACGGCACCGGCAGGTCGAGGCGCTGGGCGGCAAGCCAGATCCGCCGGGCCTCACGCTTGCTTAAGGGAAAGGGCTTGGGCGCGGGAGACATTGCGCGGCAATGTAGCGGGATTTGCGCGGACGCCAAGAACGGACCCGAGCAGACATGAAGAAAAGCCGCACTGCTTGGGTCGCAGCGCGGCAAGCCAAAGGAAAAATCCGTCCCCGGCTTACTTCGCCATGCCCATCAAGGCTTCGGCCGTTCGGGAATGCTGCCGGTTGCGATATCGGCATCGCAGTTGGCCTTGCCGCGCTGCGAGGCCTCGCACCGATAGACATGGCCGGTCAGCCGGTCGATCAGCCAGGCGCTTTCTTCGCTTGGGCCTTCGAGGCCGACGTAACGAGTCCCGATCGCGTTGACCAGCGTGGCGAGAAGAATCGCCGCCGCAACCATGGCTGCGCCGATCAGGACGGGCATTGTACTGATGATGATCGTGCGCTCAGCCGCGCTGCGTTGCCCCTGGTATTCGATATGTCGTTTCGCTGACGTAATCACGGCCCCTGCTTCACCTTTTCTTCTGGGCTTTTCTTGTCCTCTTGGCTGTCACCATCTTGAGAACCTATCTGGCCAATTTGTTGTTCGCAGGTCGGCTGCTTTAAGATGAGTCGAGCGGATTCGACGTTACGCCGAATCCAAAGCTCCATTCGCATTATTGATTTGCAAGCGACACTTTGATCACAACTTTCGCAAAAAAAGGCTGTCCCGACGGAGCCAAACATCACAGGGCAAAAAAAGAGGCGGCGCGGGCCGCCTCAAGTTTGGGGAGACGAACTCAAACTCAGTGTCGGAACAATCCACCCATGAAGCCAAAGAAGCCGCCGGGTGCGCCGCCGCCGCCACCGCGATAATAGCGCCGCCCGCCACCGCCGCCGCCGCTGTGACGCACGTGCCCGGAGCCCTCGGAGGAGGAGTCCGTCGAGGCGACCCGGGCGGAAACGATCTCGGAGAGCAGCGCCTTATGCTGCAGATTGTTGAGGTAGCCGGTCGCGGGATAGCCGCGCGCAGCCTGCCAGCGACGGATCACGGAACGGGTTTGGTCGTCGAACTTGCCCGTCACCTTGACGTCGAAGCCGAGCCCGGTGAGGCGGCGCTGCACGTCGCGGCGCTGGCCCTTGTCGAGGCCGATCTGATCCTCGGAGGTCTGGTCAGCCTCCTCGGTGAACGTCGCGGGATCGACCTCGGTGGTCAGGTTCCGCGTCGTGGTCGACGGGCCGTTCTGCAGGGAGGCGATCCGGGCAAGCGCCAGCGACTTGAATGTGCCGTTCGGATAGCTGGTGAGATAGGCATTAAGCTCTTCCGGCTTGTTGGAATCCTTCACGGAGCGCCAGAACTCGAGCTCGACGTCGGAGGCGGGCCCGGGGGGCGTGCTCGGCGCCTCGGCCTTCTCGGAGGGGACACCGAGCGGGTTGAGATACACACTGCCGATCAGGTTGGTGTGGCCCCAGGGGAGTTGGTTCTTGTTGGTCTCCTCGTTGACCTGGGCGCGGACTTTGGTCATCGCCTGTTGAATCTCGACGCCGGGCTGGGTGATGTTGGCGACGAGCGCGCGGGTGAACGGCGAGTTGGTGCCGTTCTCGCCGTCAAGCGCGGTCTGGCCCGGGCCGGTGGCGAAAGCGATCAGCGTGCCCTCGCCCGACTTCATCTCGGCAAGGCCTGACTGAACGGATACGCTGCGTGTCGCCTTCGCGGAGCGGATCTTTGCGGCGAAAGGATTGTCGCGGCAGGCGTCGAGGAACACCAGCTTGACCTTGGCATCCGCCATGGTCTGTTCGAGCGTCACGTCGACGTTGATGGCGGCACCGAGCTTGACGTCCATCTCGGATCTCAAATCGGCGTCGACGGGCAGCAGATAGTTGGTGCCGTTCACGGCAATGCCGTGGCCGGCGTAAAAGAACACCGCGACGTCCGCGCCTTCGGCCTTCTTGCCGAAGTCGAGCAGTTTTTCGGTCATCTTGTCGCGCGTGAGGTTGACGCCTTCGACGACGTCGAAGCCGACACTGCGCAGAACCTTGGACATTGACTTGGCATCGATCACCGGGTTCGGAAGCTGCGGCACGTTCTTGTAGGCGCCGTTACCGACCACGAAGGCGACGCGCTTGTCGGCGAGTGCGGCGTTGCCGCTGGCGAGAAGCGCTACGACTGACATTGCTGCGATCCAGAAGCGCATGATCATTTCTCCCCTTCTCCCGTGCGGTGGCCCGTATCGGGTCCATCCGTTGGGGGACAATCTGATCCAAACCGCTGGCGCGGACTGTGATGGGCCTCACTCAGTCGCGCCGGGTCCCTCAAATCAGTTTGTCTCTCGGAGCGACGCGGCGGCTTGGGCTGATGCCGGTCCGGATGAAGCAAATTTATTTGATCCGGATCGAAGGTCACGCAGACGACGAACAGGCGCCTTGGCTGGGATCCCACGGCACCGCGGGGCCGGCCCAAATGCTTGCTTCCGAAGGCGTTTTCGCCATGTGACATGCATCACATTCAAGTGTGTGAACCTGTCCTATCGTCGCAGCATCAAATCGCCAAAGGGCGAATAGCAGCGAGGATTACGACAATGACCAGCTTCGTCAGGTTTGCCGGACTCAAGGCGATTACGATTTGCGCCGGGCTCTCGATGACCGCGGGCCTGGCGCTTGCCGCAGACAACAACGTCACCAAGGACGAAATTCTTGGCGCGCTCTACGTGAAGCCGCAGCCTTTGACCCGCGGCCTCTCGGTCGGTGCCCCGCAGGTCGATCCGGCCGTCAAGGCCAAGGAAGCGAATTTCCTCGCCAGCGTCCGCAATCGCAGGACGCGGTCGCTCTCGCTGGGTGAGCGCGAGGAGATCGCCGAGATCGCCGCGACCAAGCCGAAGATCGATCTTGAAATCCAGTTCGACTACAACTCGGCCGCGATCAGCCATTCCTCGATGCCGTCCGTGCAGGCGCTCGGCCAGGCGCTTTCGGATCCGAAGTTGCGCGGCTCGACCTTCGTCGTCGCCGGCCACACCGACGCGATCGGCAGCGATGCGTTCAACCAGGATTTGTCCGAGCGCCGCGCCGACACCATCAAGCGCTACCTGGTCGACAACTATCACATCGCCACCGGCGAGCTCGTCACCGTCGGCTATGGCAAATCCAAGCTGAAGAATGCGCAGAACCCGACCGATCCGATCAACCGTCGCGTTCAGGTCGTCAACATGGACACCAAGACCGCCGCGCAGTGACGGTCTCAGCTATCGTTCCGCCTGCCGCGCCGCGGCGGGCGGATTTTCGTGAAGCATCAGCGAACCGGCCGTTTCCCAAGTTGGCGCGAGCCAGTCCGGGACCGTGCCCACCAAACGAGGAAAGGGGATCATTGAGATGAAGACGCGTGTTATGGGTTTCGCCGTCGCAGCGCTTCTTGTCGCTGCCCCCACCTTTCGCGGCCATGCCGAGGATGCCGCCGCTCCAGCACCGGCCGCTGGTCCGACCACGACACCGGCAGCAACTCCAAGCCAGCCGGCGCCGGTCAGCGTGCCGCGGCCCTCGATCGTGCCGGCCACCACCGAACCCGCGAAGCCGGCTGCCACAACCGAACCCGTAAAGCCGGTTACTACGACGGAGCCTTCGAAACCGGCCGTGACCGACGATGAAAGGCCGCGCCGACGCCGGCATTATGCGCACCGTCACTCGCGCTATGCCTGGTGGCACCCATTCCCGATCTACTGGCCGCATCTCTATCACCACCGCTTCTACTGGAGCCGGATTTCCTGGTTCAGCTTCTAGCGCTCAGGTCGAGGGTTGCTACACGGACTCGTGATGCACCCGCTTGACCGCCTGTGGGGCCGAAGCTCCTTCGGCGTGCCGCGATGCCCGGGCATCCTCGTCTTTCTTTTCAATTCGATTTGCCAAGAGGGTCCGGCTTCACTTTGTCCGGCGTTCCGCGTGATCGTTCCATCGCGATTAGAAACAGCCGCACCGTGTCGTAGTTGACGCATAAAACGATCTCCGCGGTTCATGCTTCTGCCGCAGTGTAAACGAATTCAAAGGTTCATGGTTGCCGCGCATTGGAAGGGAGCGCATGCAGGTCGCTCTGCTTGTTACTCCTGATGTTGAGGAGAAGGACCTTGGTGAAAATTCTGATCGCAACAGGTGCAACGCTTGCCATGGTGGCCGTCGCCAGCGCCGCCGACATGCCGCACCCACAGCCCGTCTATCAACCGGCTCAAGTCGGCAAGATGCCGATCGGCAAGACACCCGTCGGCAAAAGCCCAATCGGCAAGTCACCGGTCGTAACCAGGAGCTACTGATACGAGCCATCGGCTCGGATCTCGGTATCTGCCAGACGGGAGAAGGCATGTCGAATCGACTGAACAGGTTGGCGCCGTGCCTCCTCGTGGGGTTTTGCGCAGCCGCTGTTATGCTCAAGTGCGAAATTCAATCAGCTTCTGCACACGAGGTTCACAAGCGCACGGTTGAGGCGCATGCGCTTGACGAAGCGAAACCGACGCACACGGCTCGAACGCCGGGCTCGGGATCAGCAAAGGGCTCGTACTACGTCGATTTCCGGGCCAGAACGGCGGCGAGTTGGGGACACGCTTTCGTCTGGTATGGGAGGACAGGCGAACGGCAGGTTGAAGTCGCGGGCCTTACCCCTGCGGGAGACAGCCTGGATTATGTACTTGGCTATGTGATGCGGGTGCCGTCCGAGACCGGGGCAAGTTACGGCGATCTCGATCCGCAGTACTTGACCGCGAGTTACCGGGTTTACTTGAACGAGCCGGATGCAAAGAGGGTTTTCGCATACATCAAGAAATTGCAGGCGAGTTCGCCGGTCTGGAACGCCGAGACGTCCAATTGCAATGCGTTTATCGGCAGCATCGCAAATTTCATGGGATTGAAGGTTCCCAATCGCTGGGAGCGTCCTGAGAACTACGTCAACAACCTCAAGGCAATGAATGGTGGACGCCAGATGATCTACCTGTCGGAACGCTCGCTCGCGTCCTGGCAATGAAAGCTCGGCGAGCGGCGACGACAGATACGCCGTCGCCGCCCTCAGATCCAGCTTTGAAAAATTATCAAGCGGTGGAAGGTCTGCATCGACGTGCCGACGAAGGCGGCTGAGCAACCTATCGCGCCGCGGCTAGGCGGGCATCATGCGCCTTCATAGGCTCGTCTTAGTCCTTCGATATCGAGCTTGACCATTCCGAGCATCGCCTGCATTGCGCGCTGTGCGCCTGCGCGATCCGCTCCGCCCAGATATTTCGGCAGCGCCGAAGGCACGATCTGCCAATAGACGCCGTAACGATCGCGGAGCCAGCCGCAACGTTCGGCCTGCCCGCCATTTGCGGTGAGCGCGTCCCAGAGACGGTCGACCTCGGCCTGGTCCGCGCAGTCGATCTTGAAGGAGACGGCGTGGGTATATTCCATCCGCATGCCGCCGTTCAGCGCCATGAAGCGCTGACCGGCGAGCGTGAATTCCACAACCAGCACCGAGCCCGCCTTGCCCGCGGGGCTGTCGACGCTGTTCTTCTGAATGGTCTCGATCCCGGAGCCGGGCAACAGCGACACGTAGAATGTCGCCGCCTCTTCCGCTTCGCCGTCGAACCACAGGCAGGGGCAAATTTTTGACATGAAGTGAGTTCCTTTCGTCGTCCTGGACCGTCAAAGGACGAACGGAGGAGCATGGCTCCGACAGGGCATTGCAAAATTTCCCCGGTCGTTCCGGGGCGACGCGCCGGCAGGCGCCCGAGAAGATTGCGTCAGGTCGCGATCGGCATCGGCATGTTCAGGAACGCACGCGTCACATGCCAGAACAATTGCCGGTTGATCGCCAGCACGACCGAATGCGCGGTGCCGGGCAGGATGGAGAACTGCCGGTCGCCGTTGGGCAGCTTGTTGAAGAATTCCTCGAGATCGGGGACGGTGGCGATCCCGTCATATTCGCCGCGCACGAGCAGCACCGGCGCCAATACCTTCTCCGGATGCACCACCGGCAAATTGGCGGTCATGTCGAGATAGGTACCGGTCGGGATCTGGTCGCCGAACTGCAGTTCGACATCGGCGAGCGCCTCGACGGCTGCGACATCGCTGGTCCCCGGCCTGTCGCGGGTCGCGATCGAACGAATCATGTCGCGGTCGCGCTTGCGCATGTTGTGCGTGCGATAATAGTCGAGCTGTTCGGCGCGCTTCTTCAGCGTCGGCGAACCCTCGCCCTTGTAGGTGAAAGCGGCAAACACCAGCCGGTTGATGCGGTCCGGCGCCACCATGGCGTAGGCGCCGGCGCGCAAGGCGCCTGAGGATTCGCCTATGAAATGAAACTTCTGTTGCCCGGTCTCGCGCGTCACGACCTCTGCGGCAGCCTTGAGGTCCTCGACCCCGCTTGCGATATCCGAATTGCCCGAGGTACGACCCGATTTGCCGTAGTTCTCATGATCCATGGTCCAGCAATCGAAGCCATAGCGGGCGAACTCGTTCATGACGGAATATTCGCCCTTGCCTGGCACCTTGAGATCGAAGGACCGCGAGGTGACGGAGGAGCCGTGCACGAAAAACACCACGGGCTTCGCCGGCTCGCCCGCCTTCGGTGCGCCCAGGCGCTTGCGATACATCCACAGGGGAACGTCGCCCTTCTTGGCCCAATATTCGTTGCTCCAGACTTCGCTGCCCTCGACGGGTGCAGCTCGCGCGGGCAACGCGCCGGCGAATGTGCCGGCAATAAGGCCGAGGCCGGCGCCCTTGATGACGTCGCGGCGTACCAGCGGATTTTCCAGATGAGTCATGGTGTTCGCCCTGTCGTTTCCCATTTCGCTTCCCGCGATATCTCCCAAAAGCCGTAGCTTCGACCGACAAATTGGAAGTTTTCGACCGATAAATAGACTCTAGCAGCGCGGGCGCAGCTTTGAAAGAAGTGTGCGCTGCACAGCGGAGACACCATTGCGCGATGTCAGGCGAAACCGGCTGACTCGCCGCAAAAGCAGAGCTAGTCTTTCGCGCCGCGCGAGCCGGAAAAACCGGCTACCCGCAATCAGGGAGAACAGCCGTGAGCAGCAATCTGACGGAAGAAGAACTTGCCGCGTTGATGCCATCCGAACTCTGCCAATACCAGACGCCAATCCCGACCCAGATCGTCTCCAGCGATGAATTCTATCCCGACTCGCAGAACGAACGGCAACGCGAGGTCGAGGCGCGACTGCTTGCGATGGCCGACGAGCTCGGCGGCCAGCAGGGCCTGAACCGCCGGAAATTCTTCCAGACCGCGGCCGGCATGGCCGCTTCCTTCGTAGCGATGAACGAAGTCTATGGACCGCTGTTCGACGTGACCAAAGCGGAAGCGGCAACACCTGCGATGGCTGAAGAGCGCGCCGCTGCGCTGAAAGACCAGTTCATCATGGACATGCACACGCATTTCCTGCGCGACGACACCCGCATCACGACCTTTCTCGACATGCGCAAGGCGGTCGGCAAGGCCGGCTGGAACAAGCAGCTCTCCGATCACGACCAGACCATCGAGGATTTGAAGTTCAACAATTACAAGAAGGAGATGTTCCTCGATTCCGACACCAAGATCTCGCTGATCTCGTCCGCGCCGTCCGACATCGAGCAGGACTGGTTCCTGACCAATGAGCAGATGGCGCAAGCGCGCAAGCAGATCAACGACGAGGCGGGCTCGCGACGGGTGTTCTGCCACGCGATCTTCACGCCCGGCCAGCCGGGCTGGCTCGACAAGCTCGACGCCGCGCTCGCGCTGAAGCCGGAATCCTGCAAGGGCTACACGATCGGCGACAACACGCACAAGGACATCAGCCGCTATCCCTGGCGGCTCGACGACGAGAAGATCGCCTACAAGGGCTACGAGAAGATGGTGAATGCGGGCATCAAGAATGTCTGCGTGCACAAGGGGCTGTTTCCGCCCGGCATCGAAAAGCAGTTCCCGAATTTGCGCGGCTTTGCCGACGTTGCCGACGTCGGACAGGCCGCCAAGGACTGGCCGCAGCTCAACTTCGTCATCTACCATTCGGCCTACCGGCATGTCGGCGGCGATCCGAAGGTGGCGCTTGCCGAATTCAATCGCACCGGCCGCATTGCCTGGACCAGCGACCTCGCCGACATTCCCGCGCAATATGGCGTGAGCAACGTCTATGGCGACGTCGGCCAATTGTTCGCAACGACGCTGGTCGCGGAGCCGAATGTCTGCGCGGCGCTGATGGGCACGCTGATAAAGGGCCTTGGCGCCGATCATATCTGCTGGGGCACCGACGCCTTGTGGACCGGCGCACCGCAATGGCAGATCGAGGGATTGCGGCGGCTCGAAATTCCGGAGGACATGCAGAAGAAGTTCGGCTACGCGCCGCTCGGCCCCGCCGACGGTCCGGTCAAAACTGCGATCTTCGGCGACAACAATGCGCGGCTCTACGGCATCCAGCCCAAGCGCGCGATGCTCGAGCTGAAGGGCGACCGCTTCGCCCTGATGAAGGCGAAATACGAGAAGGCAGGTGCCGAACCGTCGAACACGCGTTACGGCTATGTCGTGCCGAACGGACCCATCGACCACCGGGTGTTTGCGTAAAGCCCCGCGACGTCATTGGAAGGCAACGGGTCGGTGCGAAGCGCCGCCCCGTTTGGCTCCTCGCAATGACGATGTGGCGGTTATTTTCCCTTGAATTGCGGTTTGCGTTTCTCGCCGAACGCCTTGACGCCTTCCCTGAAATCGTCGCTCTCGCGGACGGCATCGAGCAGCCGGCGCACCTCGGCGACCGTCTCCAGCGGTCCCTTCGGCATGACATCGCGCGCGAGCTTCTTCAGGGACTGCACGACCAGCGGCGCGTTGGCGGCGATCTTCGCCGCCATTTCCTGCGCCTGCACGATATGCTGTCCCTTCGGCGCTATCCTGTTCACAAAGCCGATCTGATACGCGCGCTCGACCGACAGCTCCTCGCCGACCAGCAGGAATTCCATGGCGATCTTGTGCGGCATGCGCGCCACCACCGACGAGATGCCGCCGGCGGTGGTCCCGATTTTTGCTTCGGGATAGGTGAAGCGCGTGGTCTCCGACGCGATGCACATGTCGGCCATCTGCACGAGCACGAAGCCGCCGCCGACCACCCAGCCGGAGGTTGCGGCAATCACCGGCTTGTCCAGTTCGACGCCGAGCCCCGGCACGGCGTGCCACATGTTCACCGGGAAATCCTTCACGTCGGCGCCGACCGAAAAATAGGCGTCCTCGGCGGAGGCAAGCACCGCAACGCGATCGTCGCTGTCGCGAAAGGTGAGCCAGGCCTGGCGCAGCTCTTCGCACAGCGCGCCGTTCAGCGCGTTATGTTTCTCGCGACGATCCATGGTAATGGTGGCGACGCGCTCGGCACTCTCGTAGCGGACAAGGGTCATGGATTTCCTCACGCGGCGTTCTCTTGATTGTTGTTTTCCGTCATAGCGAGCAAAGCAAGCCGGCATCTGCCCGCGGAAACAGTCCGGATCGCGTCGTCGCTCGCGCTTCTCGCAACGACGGCAGCGACCGTTATTTCTTCTCGTCCGGGTGACGGTGCACCGGATCGACCCACAGCACCGTTTCCGGTTTCTCGACCGGCTCGATATCGAGATTGATCGCGATCGCCTCGCCGTCGCTTCGCACCAGCACGCATTCCAGCACTTCGTCGCGGCTCGCGTTGATCTCCTGATGCGGCACGTAGGGCG
>Ga0310909_10001664_pt1 | contig 13229 bp, 11 predicted proteins | sample GREbulkMGT000H_FD_203449 | JGI IMG/M metagenome (GOLD analysis project Ga0310909, IMG submission 203449) | Lab enrichment of tropical soil microbial communities from Luquillo Experimental Forest, Puerto Rico - GRE.bulkMG.T000H | ecosystem: Environmental > Terrestrial > Soil > Tropical forest >... | reverse complement strand
GGCTATCTCGACGGACAGATGCTGATCGCGATGCCGTCCATGGGCGATGACCGCTTCGCCCGCAGCGTGATCTACGTTTGCGCCCATTCCACCGAGGGCGCCATGGGCATCATCGTCAACCAGCCGGCGGCGCACATCAGCTTTCCCGACCTGCTGGTGCAACTCGACGTCATTCCGGCGGCCGACCTCATTCAGCTTCCGCGGCGCGCGGGCGGCGTCAAGGTGCTCAAGGGCGGGCCGGTCGATACCCAGCGTGGCTTCGTGCTGCATTCGAGCGACTTCTTCATCGAGAACTCGACGCTGCCCATCGACGAAGGCATCTGCCTGACCGCAACCCTCGACATCCTCAAGGCGATCGCGCGCGGGGACGGACCGCACAGCGCGATCCTGGCGCTCGGCTATGCCGGATGGGCGCCAGGCCAGCTCGAGAACGAGATCCAGCATAACGGCTGGCTGCATTGCGCGGCCGATCCCGAGCTGATTTTCGGTCAGGACACCGGCGGCAAATACGAGAAGGCGCTGAAGAAGATCGGCATCGATCTCGGCATGCTCTCGAGCGAGGCCGGACACGCGTAGCCAAGCCGGCTGATTGAGGGTTACTACTGGACGATCCGTTTGCGGGGCGCCGCATCGCTCTCTTCGCTCACGCCATCGTCCTGCAGCAGCGCCTTGGCATCGTCCGCCTTCATCGGCTCGCCGAAGTAATAGCCCTGCGCATATTCGCAGCCGAGCTGAGAGAGCTCGACCGCGTCGGAATCGGTTTCGGCGCCCTCGGCCACCACTTCCATGCCGAGATCGTGGGCGAGCGAGATGATCGAGCGCAGGACCACCGGGCGCGCGCCCTTGCCGTTCGTCCGCACGAAGGACTGATCGATCTTGATGGTGTCGAACGGGAAGCGCTGCAGGTAAGCGAGCGAGGCGTGGCCGCTGCCGAAATCGTCGAGCGCCAGGCCCGCGCCGAGGTCGCGGATGCGTTGGAGCATCTGCGCGGTGTGCTCGGGATTCTCCATCACCAGCGCTTCCGTAAGCTCGAGCTTGAGCGTGCCACGCGCTAGCCCCGCGCGCGCAATCACCGTGCGCAGATCGTGGATGAGGTCTTGCCGCAGCAATTGCCGCGACGACATGTTGACGCTGGCGAACACCGGATCGCGGCGGCGCACGGCACGCTGCCACGTGCTCAACTGGCGGGCGGTGCGCTCCAATACGAACATGCCGAGATCGACGATGAGGCCGACCTCCTCGGCCATGGCGATGAACTCGGACGGCGAGGTGCGGCCCATTTTGGGATGATCCCAGCGCGGCATCGCCTCAAAGCCCGCGACCGAGCGGTCCTCGAGCCGCACGATCGGCTGGTAGAGGATGGTGATCTGCTCGCGCTCGAGCGCCCGCCGTAGCTCGGATTCGAGCGTCGCGCGGTCGCTCTGGCGCGCCCGCATCGAGGGCTTGAACACCTCGATGCGGTCGCCGCCGATACGCTTGGCGTGGTACATCGCGAGCTCGGCGTCCTTGAGCACCTCCTCGGTGCGGCGCGGTTCGGCGTCGGCGAGCGCAATCCCCATCGAAGCGGTGAGAAATAGCTCGCGGTCGTTGAAGGTGATGGGCGCGCGCAAACCTTTGCGCAGCGTCTCGGCAAAGCCGATGATGCGCTCGGTTTCCCGCTCCGACAGCAGGATGAGCGCGAACTGGTCGCCCGAGAGGCGGGCCAGCGTGTCCTGCGGCTTCAACAGCCGCCCGAGCCGTCGCGCCAGCGTGAGCAGGATCGAATCGCCGACCGCGATGCCGACGGAATCGTTGACCTGCTTGAAGCGGTCGAGATCGATCACGATCACGGTCGGCTTGATCGCGGGATCGGCCTTGGCGAAGGTGAGCACGCCCTCCAGGCGGTCGAGGAACAGCTCGCGATTGGGCAGCCCGGTCAGGTTGTCGTGCACTGCGTCGTGTAGAAGCCGCTCCTCGGCGTTCTTGAACTCGGTGACGTCGGTGAGCGTGCCCACCAGCCGCACCACCTCGCCGTCCGATCCCACCACGGGCCGCGCCTTCAGCGCGAACCAGAGGTAATGGCCGTCGGGCGTGCGCAGGCGGAAGTCCTGGCTGAGCCTGCCGCGCCGCTGCTCCAGCACGCTGTCGAGCACGGCGCGGAAGCGGTCGCGGTCCAGCGGATGCAGGATATCGAGCCAACGCGCCGCCGGGCCTTCCAGCGAGCCGCGCTTGAGGCCGAGCAGCGCCTCGGTCTCCGGGCTGGTGAAGACCTTGTCGGCGGAGACGTCCCAGTCCCAGATCATGTCGCCAGCGCCGGTGAGCGCGAGCGCGCGGCGCTCGACGTCGGAGACGATGCCGCTGGTCACACCGCCGGCGAAGGCGTGCTGCATCACCGTGAAGCCGATCAGCATCACGATCAGGACCAGTCCGCCGAGCAGCGCGGGCCCGATGACGTCGTTGGTGATGACCGCCGTCACCGCAAGTGTCGCCGTGATCACCCACATGACCAGCAACAGCCAGGTCGGGATCAGCAGGACGGCGCGGTCGAAGCCGTGGAACGAGAGATAGACGACCAGCGCGAAGCCGAGCAAGGCGACGGCAAAGAGCGAGACGCGTGCGATGCCCGAGGCGATCGGCGGCTCATACAAGGCGAGCGCAACGAGTGCGGCAAGAAAGGCGAGCCAGGCGAGCGTGATGTGGGCGTAGCGCACGTGCCAGCGGTTGAGATTGAGATAGGCGAACAGGAACACGACCAGCGTCGCCGCAAGGATCGCCTCGCCCGACGCGCGCCAGATTTGCTCGGAGTCCGGCGAGAGTGCGAACACCCTGCCCCAGAAGCCGAAGTCGATGCCGATATAGACGAGCACCGCCCAGCCGAGCGCGGCGGCGGCGGGGAACATGATGCTGCCCTTGACCACGAACAAAATGGTCAGGAACAGCGCCAGCAATCCGGCGATCCCGATCACGATGCCGTGGTAGAGCGTGATGCTGTTGACCTTGTCCTTGTAGGCTTCGGGCTGCCACAGATAGAGTTGGTTGAGCTTGTCCGTGCGCAGCTCCAGCACGTAGGTCATGACGCTGCCGGGATCGAGCGTGATGCGGAAGATGTCGGCGGTGGCGCTATCCTGGCGGTCTGGGCGTTCGCCGCTCGAGGTGATGTTGGCAACGCGGGAGAGGCCGAGATCGGGCCAAAACACGCCCGAGCCGACCATGCGATAATGCGGTACGACGATCAGACGCTCGAGCTGCTCGTCGCCGGAATTGGCGAGCGCGAACACCGCCCAATTGGTGTTGCCCTCGCGCGCACGCACGTCCATCCGCCGGATGATGCCGTCGGGGCCGGGCGCAGCGGAGACGAGCAGCCGGTCGGTCTCGGTGCGATGGCGTTCGGCGGCGTCGGTGAGATCGATCGCCTGCGCGTCGGTACGCACATTGATCGCCTCCACGGCGCGCGCGGGAGAGAGGCCGACCACGATCATGGTCAGCATCGCCGTTACGCAGCCGCGCACGAACTGCAACCGACGTCCTCCCAGCTTCACCCCTGTCGACCCCATCGCCGGACTGACGCAATTCCGCGAGCGCCCTAGGCGAGTGGAACTTTACGGCGATTTACGTCGATTTCGCGGCCCGCCCGCGCCGGCAGGGGCGGGACTGCGCCTGCGCCGCGCGCTCGAGCGGAGGAGAAAGAGTAAGAATTTCATGGAGTTGCTATCGTCAGCACGATCTTGCCGACGTGCGCGCTCGTCTCCATGCGCGCATGCGCGGCGGCCGCCTGCGCGAGTGGAAAGGTGCCGTCGATCAACGGCCCGACCCGGCCCGCCGCGATCAGCGGCAGCACATGCTCCTCCACGGCGCGCGCGATCGCGCCCTTGTCGGGGATCGAGCGCGCGCGCAGGGTCGAACCGGTGTGAGTGAGGCGCTTGAGCATGATGCGACGAAAATCGACCGTGGCCTTTGGGCTGCGCTGAAACGCGATTTGCACCACGCGCCCGTCGACGGCCGCGGCTTCGTAGTTGCGCTCGATATAGTCGCCGCCGACCATGTCGAGGATGACGTCGGCGCCCTTGCCGTCGGTGGCGGCCTTCGCCGCGGCGACGAAATCTTCGGCCTTATAGTTAACGGCGACGTCGGCACCAAGGCGGCGGCAGGCATCGCATTTCTCTGCCGAGCCGGCGGTGGTGATGACGCGCGCGCCGAATGCCTTGGCGAGTTGGATCGCGGCGGTGCCGATGCCCGAGGAGCCACCATGGACCAGCAGCGTCTCGCCGGCCTTCAACCGCCCGCGCTCGAACGCGTTGTGCCAGACGGTGAAGAAGGTCTCGGGGATCGCGGCGGCCGCGACGATCGCGAGGTCCGGCGGCACCGGCAGCGCATGGCTTTCATGCGCCGGACAATATTCGGCGTAACCGCCGCCGACCACCAGCGCCATGACCTTGTCGCCGAGCTTCCAGCGCTTCACGCCTGCGCCCAGCGCGACCACTTCGCCCGCGATCTCGAGACCCGGAATGTCGGTCGCGCCGGGGGGCGGCGGATATAGGCCTTGGCGCTGCATGACGTCCGGCCGATTGACGCCGGCGGCCGCCACCTTCACCAGCACCTCGCCGTTGGCGGGCCGCGGCAGCGGACGCTGCTCGGGCACGAGCATGTCCGCTGCGCCGGGCGCGCGGATCGCGATCGCGGTCATCTGGGCGGGCAACGAGGGCATGGAAAAAGTCCTTGGCTGACGCGGTCTACCGCACTTGCTTAAGTCGAGGCGGGACATGTGACAATGGCGGCGCCGGAGGCTATTTTTCTTCGGCTCTCGAGCGGAGGCGAGCGATGCCGGCAATGGACGACGACGACCGCCCGAAGAAAAAGATCGTGCACGAGATCGGGCAGGATCTCGCGCTGCTCTCGATCAAGGAGCTGCAAGAACGCATCGCGCTCCTCAACGAGGAGGTCGCTCGGCTGCAGGCGACGATTGACAGCAAGCAGGGCTCGCGCAACGTGGCCGATCAGTACTTCAAGAAGTAGGGAACACCGAGATGGGAGGTCCGGTCCGCGTGCCGCGGCGGAGGGCTTGCGGGGTGCGGCGGACGAGGCAATGGCACGGGGCGATTCGGGGGCGACGAATTATTTAAAATCTTAAGACCTTGTTAAGCTTTCACGATCATTACTGGGGGCGTCCATCTTCTGGACATTGAGTGGCTCCTGTCCACTCTGTTTGACGCCTCCCTGTTTAGACTTCGAGCCGCCGGCTACGGCGGCTCTTTTTTCGTCGTGTGTCCCATTTTTGGACGACGAAAATGTCTTTTCGCGGTCCGTTCCCGGTCCTGCGGCGCGTTGCCGCCCGGCAACTATGTGCAACGCTTTGTTCGGCGGGTGCTGGACAGGCGTCGGCGGCTGCGCAATGGTTCCAGCCTCGCCAGGGGCTGGCGCAAGAGCAAAAACGTACGTGTAGCGTGAGGCGTGGACGATGTCCGAGAAGTCGGTCAACGGGGCCGTGTCTTTCGGCGAGAGGCTGGCGGGCTCGCAGGCCTTTGCCGATTTGTTCCGCGACGGCATGGCGTTGGTGGAGCAGACTGCGGCCTACCTCGATGGCCCCGGCCGCCAGGAATCGAAGAAGCTCGGCCGCAACGCCGCGCTCGCCTACGCCACCGAAAGCATGCGGCTCACCACGCGGCTGATGCAGCTTGCGTCCTGGCTTCTGCTCCACCGCGCGGTCAAGGAGGGCGAAATGTCGCTCGCCCAGGCCAACAGGGAGAAGGCCAAGGTGAAGCTCGCAAGCGGCGAGTACAGCGACGAGCAGAACATCAGGCTCTTGCCGGAGCGCTTGCGCGCGCTGATCGAGCGCTCCAAGGCGTTGCAGAGGGCGGTGCGCCGGCTCGATGCCACCATGCATGCGACCCCCGCCCGGGTCGATCGCGGCAATCCGGTCGAGCGCCAGATCGGCCTGCTCAAGGCGGCCTTCGAGCAGGAGTGATCCACCGAATCCGGTTGAAGGGCTCGATGCAACCGTCGCTCCCGCGCGCGACAACGGCGACGCCGCGGTGCCGAGCCAATCAGGGAACCGCATGAAAAACCCCCGCGAGCGGGGGTTCTAACGACCGAGCGGACGCAAACGCTATTTCTTGAGCCCGATGCCGGCAAACTTCTTCTGGAACCGCGAGAGCCGCCCGCCGCGGTCCACCAGCTGCTGCTGACCGCCAGTCCAGGCCGGATGCGACTTCGGGTCGATGTCGAGGTGCAGGGTGTCGCCTTCCTTGCCCCAGGTGCTGCGGGTGGTGAATTCGGTGCCGTCGGTCATCACCACCTTGATGGTGTGATAGTCCGGGTGCAGGTCGGGCTTCATGGGTCGTCATCCTGCGCGAGTTGCGCGCGCGTGGCGTCACGTCGGGAAAAAGTCGCGGCTCTATAGCCCAGGCCGTGCGCGGAAACAAGGCGCAGCCCGACGGCAATCCAGCGGCCGGCGCCCGATTGCTACCTGCCGCTCGGCGGGGCATTGTCGCGCCCGCTTTGGCCCGTTTCGGTCGAGGTTGCAGAGGGCCGGTTGAGATGAACGTCGCCGAGCGAGACGCCGCGCGCGCGGTTGGAACTGCGGTCGAGCAACCGCAAAGCGCGGCTGCGCCCGCCGCCACGCAAAGCCGCAAGCTCCGGCCGCTCATCTCCCTCATGCCCTATATTGCACGCTATCGCTGGCGGGCGATCGCGGCGCTCGTCGCCCTCCTGACCGCAGCGGTCACGACATTGGTGGTGCCGGTCGCGGTCCGGCGCATGATCGATTTCGGCTTCTCGCGCGAAAGCGCCAGCCTCATCGACAGCTATTTCGCCGTCATGATCGCCATCGTGGCGGTGCTCGCGTTGGCCAGCGCCGCGCGCTTTTATCTCGTCACCACGCTGGGCGAGCGCATCGTCGCCGACCTGCGCGAGGGGGTGTTCAGCCATCTCGTTTCGCTCTCGCTCGCCTATTTCGACGCGGCCAAGACCGGGGAGTTGATCTCGCGGCTCACCGCCGACACCACCCAGATCAAGGCCGCGGTCGGCGCGTCGGTCTCCGTCGCCTTGCGCAACCTGGTCCTGTTCTTCGGCGCGACTGCGATGATGGTGGTGACGAGCCCGCGTCTCTCCGCCTTCGTTCTCGCCGCCATACCCGTGATCGTACTGCCGCTCTACGGCTTCGGCCGGGCGGTGCGTCGGCGCTCGCGTGCGGCCCAGGATACGCTCGCCGATGCCACGGCCTATGCGTCCGAGCTGATCGGCGCGGTGCGCGTGCTGCAAGCCTTCACCAACGAGGCGCTGGCCAAGAGCCGTTTCGGCGCCGCGGTGGAGCGCGCCTTCCTCGCCGCGCGCGATTCGATCCGGGCGCGGGCGATCCTCACCGCGATCGCAATCTTCCTCGTCTTCGCGAGCGTGGTCGTCGTGCTGTGGGTCGGCGCGCAGGACGTGCTCACAGGCCGTATGAGCGCCGGGCGCCTATCCCAATTCGTGCTCTACGCCGTGTTCGCCGCCGCCGGACTTGGCCAGCTCTCGGAAGTGTGGGGCGAGCTGTCGCAGGCCTCCGGCGCGGCCGAGCGGTTGTTCGAGATCTTGAACATACGGCCGGAGATCGTGCCGCCGGCGCGGCCGATTGCCCTGCCGCAGCCGGCGCGTGGCGAAGTTGGCTTTGCCGGAGTTCGATTTTCCTATCCCGCGCGGCCGGCAAGCCCGGTGCTCAACGGCGTATCGTTTGACGTGCGGCGGGGTGAAAAGGTAGCCATCGTCGGCCCTTCGGGTGCCGGCAAGAGCACCATCTTCCATCTCATCCTGCGGTTTTATGATCCGACATCCGGCGTGGTCAGATTCGACTCCGTGCCGCTCGTCGATGTCGATCCGCTCGCGCTACGCCGGCACACCGCGCTGGTGCCGCAGGACGCCGTGGTCTTTGCCGCCTCGATCCGCGACAACATTCGTTTCGGCCGGCCCGGCGCGAGCGATGCCGAGGTCGAGCGCGCGGCCGAGCTCGCGCATGCGCTGGAGTTCATCAGCCTGCTTCCGCAAAAGTTCGATACCGCGGTCGGCGAACGTGGGGTGACGCTGTCGGGCGGCCAGCGCCAGCGCATCGCCATTGCTCGCGCCATTCTGCGCGAGGCGCCGCTGCTCCTGCTCGACGAGGCGACATCCTCGCTCGACGCCGAGAGCGAGACCCTGATAAAGGCCGCGCTCGAGCGGCTGATGCAGGACCGCACCACGCTCGTCATCGCGCACCGGCTCGCGACCGTGCTCTCCTGCGACCGCATCCTGGTGATGGAGGCGGGCCAAATCGTCGAGCAAGGCACGCACGAAAAGCTCGTCGCCGCCGACGGCCTCTACGCGCGGCTGGCGCGGCTGCAATTCCAGACCTGACGTCCTGCTGCCGCGGACGATCCTCACGGCCGTTGCTTAGGGGCGGGGCGCCGCGACGCGGACGTCAACGGCCGCCAGCTCATCTTGTGCACCGGGGCGCCCGAGCGCCAATTGAGGGCTTCGCCGGAGATGACGAAGCCCTGCTTTTCATAAAAGCGAATGGCACGCGCATTGTCCTTGTTGACGTGCAGATCGAGGCCGGCGGGAGATATCCGCTTGGCCTCGGCAATGAGCGCCGCGGCGACGCCCAAGCCCCACGCTTCCGGGGCGACCACGGTCTGATCGATGTCGAAGGTGCGGGGATCGACGGTGACAAAGCCGAGCATTCGTCCGTCGGCTTCCGCCACCGTGATCGTCGTCGCCGGCACGAGCTCATCGCGCCAGCGCTGGCGCCACCAGTCGACGCGGTCGTTGAAGTTGATCTGCGGATAGGCGAGCTGCCAGGTGCGCCGCCACAATTCGATCGCCTCAGCCTCGTCGGCGGGCGTATAGCGGCGAAGCGTGAAAGACGAGCTGACCATCGTGTCCGATGGAATATGCTCGCTCGGCTGGGACACGCGCTCGGCCTCACCGCTCCGTCAGCTTCAGCTCGATGCGGCGGTTGCGGCCAAAGGCCTCCTCGGTCTTGTCGGTATCGATCGGCTGGAACTCGCCGAAGCCCGCTGCGACCAGCCGTTGCGGCGATACGCCCTTGCTGATGAGGTATTGCACCACCGAGATCGCGCGTGCGACCGACAGCTCCCAGTTGTTCCTGAACTGCGGGCTGTTGATCCCCCGCACGTCCGTGTGGCCGTCGACGCGCAACACCCAGGGAATTTCGCCCGGAATCTTCTTTTCGAGCTCGAGCAGCGCGGTGGCGAGCCCGTCGAGTTCGGCAAGACCCTCGGGCTTGTCGAGCGTGGCCCGGGCGGTGTCGAAGAATACTTCGGACTGGAACACGAAGCGGTCGCCGACGATGCGGATGTCGGGCCGATTGCCGAGAATCGCCCGCAGCCGCCCGAAGAAGTCGGAACGGTAGCGCGAGAGTTCCTGTACCCGCTGCGCAAGCGCCACGTTCAGCCGTTGACCCAGATCGGCGATGCGGCCCTGCGATTCCTTGTCCTTCTTCTCGCTTGCATCGAGGGCTTCTTCGAGCGCGGAGAGCTGGCGCCGCAGCGCGGCGATCTGCTGGTTGAGCACCTCGACCTGCGCCAGCGCGCGGGCGCTGAGTCGCCGCTCCGCGTCGAGCTGCCCGCTGAGCTCGGTGGCCTTGCCTTGGGCGTCGGCGCCGCCTCCGACGCCGTCGTAAAGGCCCTTGTAACGGTCGCGCTCGCCTTCCGCCGCCGCCAGGCTCGAGCGCAACATGTTGAGCTGCTCCTCGAGGCTCAGCTTGCCGGTCTTCTCCAGCGACAGAAGCTCGGTGAGCTGCGCAATCTGCGCGTTGAGGCGGTTGAGCGCGGTGTCCTTGCCGGTGACTTCCTGCGTCAAATAGAACTGCACGAATACGAACACGGTCAGCAGGAAGATGATGCCGAGGATGAACGACGACAACACGTCGACGAATCCCGGCCAGTAGTTCATGCCGCCGTCGCGGCGGGCGCGTGCAAGAGCCATTGGGGTCCTACTTAGGGTTCCGCTTCGGTCCTACTTGTTGACGTTTTCGCGCACGAGCAGCTCGAGCAAGCGGCGCACCTCGCGATGCTGCTGGGCCTGCGAATCGACCCAGTCGCGGATCATCTGCTGCTCGCTGCGCATGTGATGGACCAGCCCCTGAATCGCTTCCGCGAGATTGGCCATGGCGGTGGTGGTGGCCCGCGTCGATCCGCCGTCGGTGATCGCCTCGCGCAGACGCTCGATCGCCGTTCTCAGGTCGCCCGGCACCGGGCCCGCTGCGGGCACGGCCACCGCGGCATCGCTGCCCACGCCGAGATCGCGCACGGTGGTGGAGAGCCAATCCTCGAGCTCGGTATAGAAGCGGTTCTGCGCCTGGCTGGTCTGCAAGTCGAGGAAACCGAGCACGAGCGAGCCGGCGAGTCCAAACAGCGACGCCGAGAACGCGATTCCAATGCCGCCGAGCGGAGCGGCGAGTCCTTCTTTGAGCGACTCGAATATGGCGCCCGCGTCGCCGCCCGGCTTGAGGCTGTTGATCACGTTGCCGATCGAGCCCATGGTCTCGATCAAGCCCCAAAACGTGCCGAGCAGGCCGAGGAACACGAGCAGGGCGGTCATGTAGCGCGACGTATCACGCGCTTCATCCAAGCGGGCGGCGATCGAATCGAGGATGCCGCGCATCACCTGGGCCGAGATCGCCATGCGGCCGACGCGGTCACGCAACAGCATGGCCATTGGCGCGAGCAGCACGGGTGGACGTTCGACCGCGAGGCCGGGGTCGGCGAGCCTGAATCCGTTCACCCAATCGATCTCGGGGAACAGGCGAATCACCTGCCGGAAAGCGAGCGCGATGCCGAAGGCGAGCACAAAGATGATCACGCCATTGAGGACGGCATTGGCGAGGAAGGCGGTCCAGATCGGCTTGTAGAGCACGATCACGACGAGCGCACAGAGGGTGAGGAACACCACCATCCGGACGAGAAAGATCCGGGGCGAGGACAGCTTAAATGGATCGATGTCTTGCGCCATGGCGATCAGCGCCCCTACCTCGACTCACAATAAGGCACGGCCGCGGCGGAAGGAAGAACCGAGCCGCCGGCGGAACCCCGCGGGAGGCCCCCCGATCGGCGCGCTCAGACCGAGGAGGGCTGAGCGATCGCCGCGGCCTTGTGCGCATCCTTGAGCGCCCGCAGCATTTCGCGGTGAATGTCCTCGTTGCCCGCGAGAATGCCGCCGGTCTTGATCATATCGTCGCATCCGTCGAGATCGGTGATGAAGCCTCCGGCTTCGCGCACCAGCGCGATTCCCGCCGCCATGTCCCACGGCGACAGCCCGCGCTCCCAATAGGCGTCGAGGCGGCCGGCCGCGACCCAGGCGAGATCGAGCGCTGCGGCGCCGAACCGCCGCAGTCCGGCGACCCGCTCCTGCACCGCGATATGCTCGCTGCGCGCGAGTTCCACGTCGCCGCGGCCGGGATGCGGGAGCGCGCAGGCGACGACCGCGTCGGCCAGCCGCTTGCGCGCCGCCACCCGCAGCCGCTGATCGTTGAGGAAGGCGCCCTTGCCGCGCTCGGCGGTGAACAGCTCGTCATTGGCGGGGTTGTAGACGACACCGGCGACGACGGTGCCTTCGCGCTCGAGCCCGATCGAGATCGCAAAGTGCGGAATTCCGTGCAGAAAATTCAGCGTGCCGTCGAGCGGGTCGACGATCCAGCGGTGAGTCTTGTCGCTGCCTTCGCGCGCGCCGCCCTCTTCGCCCAGAAAACCGTAGCCGGGACGCGCATGCTCGAGTTCGTCGCGCAAGATTTCCTCGGCTCGGAGGTCGGCGGCGGTGACGAAATTGGCCGGCCCCTTGAGCGAGGCCTGCAGATGCTCGATCTCGCCGAAATCGCGCTTGAGCGTGCGGCTTGCCTTGCGCGCGGCCTTGATCATCACGTTGAGGAGGGCGGAGCGGAGCATGGTGGGCCGCGCAGCGGAGGCGATGGACCCGCGGTGGGTCCTCAATGCCCGCTCAGGCGAGCATGGTCGTCGCGGGTGGGGTCTGCCTGCAGACAGCGTTCACGTCAAGAGCGGGACGCGCGCAACTCCTTGAGCGCGTCGACCCAGGGCTTCGCCGCTTTTTCGCCGGCGGCGCGGACGTCCGGCGGCTGCTGTTGCACGAAAGCATCGAGCGGAACGTCGCTCACCCCGCCGGCCTTGGCGATGATGTGCCATTTGATCGCCTGCACCGGATTGGGATTCGCGCCGCGTCCGACCGCGAGGATGTTGGCGAGACGATTTTGCGCAATCGGGTTGCCCTTACGCGCGGCCTTCGCCAGCAGTATCGCCGCCAGCCGCTCGTTCTTGGCGACGCCGGTTCCGTTGAACAGCGCGATGCCGTATTCGACCAGGGCATCGGTGTTGTCGGCGAGCGAGGCCGCGGCCAAGAGCCGTGTCGCCTCGACCAAATCCTTCGGCACGCCTCGCCCCTCCTTGTAAAGGGTCGCGAGCGCGTATTGGGCTTCCGCATTTCCGACCTGCGCGGCGCTGCGAAAGAGCTCGGCTGCGCGCGCAAAATCCTGCGGGAACAATTGGCCCTCGATGTACAGCAGGCCGAGATCGTAGGCGGCCGCGGGGTTCCCGAGCTTGGCGGCGGCGGCGAGCAACTTTGCACCCTCTTCGCGATTGACGGCGCCGGTGCGGCCGCTGAAATGCAACATGGCGAGCGCGAACATGGCCTCGCGATCGCCCCGCTCGGCAGCCAGCCGATACCATTCGGCCGCCTTCTTGTCGTCGCGCTCGATGCCCAAGCCGTTGGCATAGAGCTCGCCGAGCAGCGTCATCGCTTTCGGATCTTTGCGCTCCTCCACGCGACGAGTCGCGGCCGCAAAGGCGGTGATGTAGTAGCCGCGTTGGTACGCGCCGTAAGCGATATCGACCTCGCGCCGGGGTGCGGCCGGCGGCGGCACCGGGGCCGCAGCCTGGGTTGGAGCGGGCTTGGGCGGAGCCGGTTTGGGGGCGGGCTTGGCAGCCGGTTTTGCGGCAGGCGGCGTCGTGGGCGGGCTGATCTCGACCGGGGCCTGCGCTGAGGCACGCGCGATCACGGCCGCCGACAGGGCGAGCGCCAGAATGCCGGTCGCGGCAAAGCGCGCGATTCTCATTCGACCGTCTCCGCAGCCGCCAGCCGTCGCGCCGCGTCCGCCATCGCCGCGGCGCCCCCGCGTGCATCGGCAAAGATGCAATCGCCAAGCGCGATGAAATCGGCGCCGGCCGCCGCGAGCGGCTCCAGCTCCTCGAGCGAGGCGGCAAATCCGACGCACG
>Ga0310909_10001662_pt1 | contig 13232 bp, 4 predicted proteins | sample GREbulkMGT000H_FD_203449 | JGI IMG/M metagenome (GOLD analysis project Ga0310909, IMG submission 203449) | Lab enrichment of tropical soil microbial communities from Luquillo Experimental Forest, Puerto Rico - GRE.bulkMG.T000H | ecosystem: Environmental > Terrestrial > Soil > Tropical forest >... | reverse complement strand
AATTCCTCGACAAATAATGGAATCCCCTCGGCCCGTGCGGCAATTCGCGTGGCGATTGCCGGCGGCAAGGATTTGCCGGCGACACGTTCGGCAAGCGCCGTGCCGTCCTGCGCATCGAGGCGACTTAGCGTCAGCGAGGCGACATACGGCCCGCCGGTCCACTGTGGTTCGAACTCCGGCCGGAAGGTGATGACCAGCAACACCTTCAGATGGCGAACTCGGGCGATTGTCAGGTCCAACAGCTCGCGCGAGGTCGGATCGATCCAGTGGACGTCTTCCCAGACCATCAGCAGCGGACTGTGTTCGGACAGCGCCTCCATTTGCCTGAGCAGTGCCTCCAATGTCTTTTCCTTCTTTCGCTCCGGCGTCAGCTGGGCTGTTGCCCGGCTGTGGAGGAGCGGTAATGACAATAGCTCGCCGATCAACTCCGTCTCTTCGTCGGTCGCAACACTGTGCGCGAGCAGAGCCCTGAGCTTCTCCAGCCTCGTCGCGGGCGAATCCTCGCGCGCGAACCCGGCGGCGCGCTCAAGCTGAGCGGTCACCGGATAGAGCGCACTGTTCTCGTAATGAGGATTGCAGAAGTAGCGCAGGCGAAAGCTCGGTTGGTCGCGCAATCGATCAGCGAGTACGGCAGCGACCCGCGATTTGCCGATCCCGGGCTCACCCGACACCTGGACCACTTGCCCGTGGCCTTCCTTGGCGCGCGCCCAGCGACGCAGCAAGAACTCGATTTCCTCCTCGCGTCCGACGAACGGAGTCAGCGAGGACGCGCGCAATGCCTCGAAGCGGCTCTCCACCAAGCTCGGCCGCAGCACCTGCCACGCGCGCACTGCTTCGGCGAAGCCCTTTGCCTCGACGCCACCGAGATCGTGAAATTCGAAGAGGTCTCCGACGAGGCGCCGCGTATTCGCATCGATCATCAACACGCCTGGCCGAGCCAGGCTCTGCAGCCGAGCTGCGAGGTTTGGGGTCTCGCCGACCACCGCCTGTTCCTGTGCAGCGCCCGCCCCGATCAGATCACCGACGATAACCAGCCCGGTTGCCAACCCGATGCGGACTTGTAAGGGCTCGGGGGCCGTTACTTTGCCGACACCTTCGATCAAGGCGAGGCCGGCGCGTACTGCCCTCTCTGCATCGTCCTCATGCGCCTCTGGATACCCGAAATAGATCAGCACCCCGTCGCCTATATATTTGGCAACAAAGCCGGCGAAGCGGCCGACCGTCACGGCGACATACCGATGATATCCGCCGACCACCTCCCTCAGGTCTTCGGGGTCGAGCCGTCTGGAAAGCGGCGTCGAGCCGACGAGATCGCAGAACATAACCGAAAGCTGCCGGCGCTCTGCCGTCGACCCGCCTTCGTTGGCGGCCGGAGGTACCGAACCGCCCTGGCTGCGCAGCGCGGCGACTGCTGCGAGCAATTTGCGTCGGTGCCCGACGAGGCTGACACCCAAGTCCTTGAGATCGTCGGCGGTCAGCTCCGGCAATACTGCGGCATCGATCGCGTTGTTGCGAAACGCCTCTTCGTATTGCTGCATGCCGAGGCTCTGAAGCCAGGCGGCGATGTCCACACTCGCCTCCCCGCCGCGATCAACAGCGCGTCCGTTTACCTTACCCAGATTGCAGCTCGCGCGCTAGGAATCAGCGTGGCTGATCGACGTCCGAGGTCACGCTGTGCGTCGTCCAACGAGAGCCGCGGAATCCCTTCTAATGCACAAATACTATGCCATCACCACACCCGTCCGGACCCTGACCCGGTTCGCGCATCCTTGTAACGTCGCCCTGGGTCGCCGGCGGGTGAGGTCTCGCGGGCGGCGAACGGCAGCTTTCGGTCGAGCCTTGCGGTTCCACCGCGGCCTCGCGAGCGGCCGGAATCGGCGCTCTGCAGCCGGCGGTTGACCATGCGGCGTATGGGCGAAGATGCCCCAATCCGGCCATTCACGGGAGAGCTCGAGGAAGGACCGCACGCCGGCAACCGCGCCTTGCTCGAAGCGCAGGGCGAGCCGGTGCGTCATCGATGATATCAAGCATCCTCAGGCCCGAGTATCCCTCGACCAGGCGGGACCAAGCAGGCAGAGGCGGACCAGGACGTCGGTGCGCCAGGTGCTGTCAGCATCGCCTCAATGCCGATACCGTGCGCCTGGTTGGCGGCCAGAGTGCTGCCGTTTGGGCAGATTGTGGTGGGCTGCAGGGTAGCGAGGTCGAGGCCTATGGTGGCATCGCAGTTGATCGGTTCCGAGTCCGGGGGCGGCGGAAACAGTCCGCCGGCCGTGCAGTAGCGCACCGGGAATTCGCTTAACGCAGAGGAGACCGCCGCGTTGGCGAGGTTCGTGCCGGCAAGCTGCGCACCCGTGAAGTTGGCGCCCTGCAGGCAGGCGCCAACGAAAGAGGCCGGCATGCTGCTGGCCGCGGAGGGAGTAAGGACGGCATTGGTAAAGTCGGCGTTGATTGGGCACGCGCCGTCGAAACGGGCGCCCTTCAAAATGGATCCGTTGAACGAGATGCCTTCCAGATAGGCGTTGCTGAAGTCGGCCTCCTCCAGCGTCGCGGCGCTGTTCAGCTTGGTCTCAGAGCCGTAGATGGTCGCGCCGGCGAAATTCACGCCGAACAAGTTGGCCTGTGTCAGGATCCCATTGCTCATGAGCGCATAGGCCAGGACCGCCGGCGAATCGGTGGTGGACCCGCCGAGTGTCGCCTGGGTCAGATCGGCGGAATCGAGCGTCGCGCCGGTCAGGTTGGCGCCGATGAGATAAGCGGAGCTCAGATCGGCGCCGGTGAGATCCGCGCCGCTGAGGTCGGCACAAGTGAAAAAGCTACCGGACAGCTTCGCTGTCGCCGACTCGGAACCGATGGTGCAGCCTACCAAAACGCTGTTCTCGAAATGCGTGCCAATCGCTGAGATGCCAGTGCCCCAGACGACCGGGGAGAGGTCGAGGCCTGACATGATGGCCCCGTCCAACGTAGCGCTGGTAAGGTCCACCCCCCTCATTGTCGCACCGGTAAAGACGGCCCCGGCAAGGGTGGCGCCGCAGAACTTGGCGTGCGTTAGATTCGCGCCGGTGAAATCCGCGCATGTAAAGTCCACCCCGCTAAGGTCAAGGCCGGTGAGATCGACGTAGCGGAGATCGGCTTTCTGCCCCGTCTTGCTCTCCGACAGCTGCGCGTAGCTCGGCGTCACCCGCACGCCTAACAGGCTCGTCAGCGGCGTCATCGCCGAAGGGGGACGTCTGTCTTGGTAATCGAGCAGCGCCCTCTCACTACCCAGGTCGTAGCCCAACGTCGTCCAGGCCGTATTTTTCGTGTCCTGGATGGACCACGTCCCCAGCTGCTGGTCACCCAACGGTAAGATCTGCAGCTCCTGAGCATTCGCCGATACGGGATCGGTAATCACAAAGCCGAGGTCAGGCTGTCCTTTCAGGTATGCGAGGCTGATTTCGTCGGTGAGCGGGTCCTGCACCACTAGAACAACGACGTAGCCGCCATCTGGCTTGGCGTAGAGGATGACCTTCTCGGAGTCGGTCAGGGTCGGAGCGGAGACCGAGGGATAGATCGTCGCTTGGCCGACGTAACTTGTAAGGTAACAGCTCGATCTCTTGTCGGTGGACCGGAAAGCAAATTTCCCTGCGAAGGTGCCCAAACTACCCTGCATGGCTCAGGCCACACGCAACGTTTTCTGCTTGGAGAGCATCTCCCTGACTGCGGGCGCGAGGTTTTGCGGCGAGTAGATGACGTTGGTCGTGATCGATATGTAGCCGTCCGCGCCGGCCACCGGTGGGATCACCTTGATCAACGCGCTCGCGACCAGTGTGCCGAGCACGGTTTCCGTGCCTGGGTTGGTGGCCAACGCATAGACCAGCGTATTGCCGGTCGTGTCGGCAAGCGCTGCGAATGTTCCGTTGTAACCCGACGGCGCGACGCCGCTAATCTGGAACTGCTGCCCAACCTGGACCCCATGCGCCGTGGTCGTCGTGGCAGTAACAACGCCGCCAGACCAGGAAATCGCCGTCAGAGCATTGGCGGCCCAAGTGCCAAACAGGAAGTCGAACCCCGGGATGCGCGGCAGCGGCAGGCCGGCCAAGGCGATGTCATTGAACACGCGCTGCCAATTCGTGTACAGCCCATCCCATACTATCGCGAAATCCCCGCCGTCGATGCCGTAGATAGTCGAGCTGACGAAGCTTACCTGCGGAAGCCCGTCAAATGGCTGGATCAAGGTGAATATCACGCTTTGTGTCGGGCCGCTGTCGGACCCAACGCTTGACTCCCCGAGCTGGAGGTCCTGCATCACAAAGGTCTGGGCCACGTCGAAGGTGATCACCGGCGTGTACCCCCCGTTGTTCGGCACGTTCAGGGCGCAGCGCGTCGTGTGCGTGACGACCACGCCCGGCATCCCGGCGTATTGCTCGATCGCCGGGATATATTGCTCAAACGAGACCGGCAACCTCTTGCTGATGGCCTTAAGCACGTTCTCGAAGCCATCCTGGCTGGAGTAGGTCATGTTGCTTAGCTTTTCGATCGCAGTGCCCACACTCGACCAGACGGCAGAAAGCGCTTTCTGGATACTCGGCAGATTCTCCTCGTTGATCTGGTAGATGGTCTGAAATGCGGTGATCGGCGCCGCCTCCGCCCACAGATCCGCGGTCATCCATGTTTGCGGGTAACCATATTGGGGGGAGTCTAAGTTGGGTATGGTGCTTGCGTAGGTGTCGGTCCAAAGGGCGATTTGATCCGCCTGGGGCATTATGTTGTCCTTGGTCACTGTCGTCTTCAAAACGCCGGCCTTGAAGAAGCCCCAGAACAGCGCGTTTACCTCGTAATCCTGGACCCAGTAAGTGACGTGCGGCGGCGGGTTGCCGGTGGGAACCTGCGGAAACGGCAGGTCTGCGGGAGGCGTTTGGGGGAAAGCAGAGCCGTTCACCGAGACCGATCCCTTGGCGCCGATTTGGATGCCGCCACCACTTGTTGGGAACTGGAGCGGCGTGTCGCCAGGGGCGAGGAAGTCGAACGTGACCGGCCCGAGCTGGCCGCTTTCCCCGATCGATGCGAAGACTTTGTTGAGGGTTTGGGCAAAGGCGCCGCTCCAATCCATTTTCCCGAGCGCGTCCTTTGTGGCAGTGCTGATGTGCGCGCCGACGCCACACGAGACCTCCTGCTGATTAAGAATGCTTTGGCCGGGAATGTTCGGCTGCGGGTTCCCGGCATCAGCGCCGCTGCTGACGTAGGTGAGCTCGTAACTGCCGCCGGAGGCCGAGAGTTCAAAGATCGCGGTGATCGTGAGACTCGGGACCTGCACACTATAATTGTAGGTGTTGTTGCACCCTTTAGACGGGCCGTTTGGATACCAGACTCCGGTTCCGCCTCCGCATGGGTCGGGCTCACTGTACCAATACTCCTGTACCGAGTAGGTTTCGTTCCAGCCGCTTGGATAGTCGGCCTCGAGATTGCTCACGGTCATTGTGATGGTGAATTGGCTATTGTCGTTTGGCCCCTGCACGGCGCCACTAAAGACGGGGGAGAAGGCCTGGAATTGGCCCGGAAGAATGTTGATGGCGATGTTGGAATAATCGTTTCGATATGCGGTGCCGCCCTGGTCAAACGAATATTGGAAGTCGCCGGGTTGAAACTGATAGCTGGGCGCCTCGGTCATTGTCTGCAGGGCCTGGGCGATCTGGTCGCCGAGCAGGCTCTTAAGCAGATACTGGACGCCAGTTGGCGAGATGGCGACGGTGACAGGCTGCATTGCTCTCCTCCCTCTGTGAGTCGGATTCCTTCAGGGCGTCGGGGGGACCCAAACGCTCACAGAGGGTTCGGTCCGCTCGCCCTGCGGTTTGGTGATCTGCTGGTAATCCAGGCTGTAGAGCGTACGCCAGAGGTCCACCGCTATGCCGCCGGCTGGCAGTCCCACCGTCTGCGCCAGGAAGCTGCCGTCGGGCTCATAGATGTCGAGCAGATAGTACTCGGGCCGGCTGCCGTCGCCCACGTATTTCAGCACGTAGATGAAGCCCTTTGACTCCGTGGCGATGGCCAGGCAGGTGATCGGCGATGCCTCGGTCCTCACCAGGGCGGTCGGCGAATTGCCGGCGAAGATCGGCGCCGGATTGCCAAACAGGTCGAAGCCCTGCATTCGAGCCGGTGCTTGTAGACTTGCATCCGCATTCTCCAGCACGATCACGCCCGAGCCCAGCGCAGGTGCTACCCCTACGGGCTGATGCATGAGGCCGGGCCGCATACCGTAGCCGCCGAAGATGTTCGCAAGGGGCGCAACCGCATCAGTGCTGCTTGCAGACGGCAGCCGGAGCACCTCCAGCTTGGCGTTCCCGCTGTTGACGCCGACAGCGTAGCGGCTGGGGTGGACGATGCAGGCATTGATCAGCTGGTTGAAGCGGCCCCAGCTTGCATTCGTTGGAAGAATGAAACGCCCGGAACTGCCGTCCAGCAGAATCTGGCGCAGGTGATACAAGTGGTTGCTGGGATCGAGATAGAAGTTGTTGCCGCTGGGTCCGCCCGTCAGGTCGTACAGCGGGGCTGCAATGGGCGGGAACCCGCTGGGCACGAAACGTAACCCCTCGTCTGGGCTTGTTAACGCGCTAACGGTCTGGAAGGCGTAGAGCTGATTGTTGGTAGGACTGCCTCCGGGCTGCGGCGGGATGTTCTGGCCCGACGCCTGCCAGCTAAAGGCGAGCTGATTCTGCGGCTGGTTGAAGGTGATCTGCCCGAGCGCCCCGATATTGTTGCCAATGTTGCTCGGGTTGAGCGAGGTGAGGGTGGCAGAGGGTCGGGCGCTCGCCCAGACGTGCCGCTTTTCTCCCGCGTCCCAGGTCAGGCTGTTCTGGTACAGGTAGCGCGTGCTGGCGTCCAGCGGGATCAGGTTTTCCTTGATCGCCTGCTCTGGAACAGTGAGCTGGTCAGCATCGATGGGAATCGAGAGTTGCTCGCTTGTGGCCGAGCCGCACAGCCACTCGCTCTCGGAGTAGAATTTGGCGGTGAACTGCACCGTGCCGCCGCCCGGGAGCTGGTTGTTGTTCTCGGCATTGAAAGTCACCGTGATCGGCGCCGTCTGCGGCGGGGGACCCAAATTACCGCTGGCGACACGGGTGGTCCCGTCGGTGAAGGTGGCGGTGACAGTGTAGTACGTCGCTTCCCGCGGCCATATGTTGTGTTCGGGGTCTGGGTCCAGCGTCCATTGCGCGTCGATGGCGCGCGTCGCTTCCAGGGTGAAGACGGCGGGAGACAGCCCGACCTCCACCGAAGTCTCAAGGAGCTCCGCCACGGTTGACGCGATGGACAGGCCGAGCGCGATCCATCCGAAGATCGGTGTGGACTCTTCGACCGCTTCCTCGGCCACCGCGGCATTGATCGCGACGATCAGTTCGGGCGCATCCAGCAAAAGACGAGGAATCAGGTCGGCGAAAGCGAGAATGATCGACGTCGCATTGGCGCCGGTAAGGGTGCCTGAAACCACCCCGTCGACGATCTTTCCACCGATCTCGAGCGCGATGCCGCTCAACGATTTGGCAAGGGATTTTAGTTCGGCCCCGGCAATAGAGGCCCCCATCACCAGGCAGACGGTCGGTAGGCCGAGGCAGAAAATTCCCGTCATCATAGCGCCGGCAGCGCAGACCTGTTGGTCCCAGCTGCCGTAATACTCGCCATTCTGCCCTTCAATGCCGCCGCTACGGCCGATACCGCCAGCCAGAATCCGCACGCCGCTGGCGTTTTGGGGCCACGGAAATGAGATTTCAGTCGGCTCGGCGCCGAGGGGTACGGCGAGGATGGTGTCAACGGACTCGAGCAAAGTCACGTATTTCTTAGTATCGCTGTCATAGGTCTGCGCCAGTCCGCCAGGCACCTTTGATTGCCACCCCTCGGGAACCACTGGGGTCTTCCCGTCCGAGCCCAGGAACTCGACATACAGCGACAGCCAGCGCAGCCACGAATTGGTGAAGCTCGCGGAGAAGATGCCATCGTTCAGCTCCACGTCGCCGTTGTAGGTGAAGCCATGCTCCGGTGTGTAGTTGTTGACGGTCCACGACGTGTCGCTGCCGCTGAGCCGGCACGGCCGCGCGGCCGCGAGGTTCACGCCGCGCAACCGCGGGGGGGCATCGCCGCTCTCGGGGGATCCCACGGCGGTGACGCCGTTCAGCACCACGTAGTTGCCAGCGTTGGTCGCACTCGACTGAAGGTCGGGGTCGTTTTTTACTTTGCGCAGACTGTCCTGTATTGGCGCCCGCATCCATTGCTGCGTTCTCTGGGACCAGACGTAACGCATCTTCGTAGCAATATCGCTACCAGGAGGAGGCTTACTGCCGTCCGGGTTGCTATAGGGCTCCTCCTCGACCCAGTTGTCGGCGCTCGGATTCTGCATGTGCGCCTGGGCCTGCTGCAGGATATGAGACACCAGGTCGCTTATGCCCTTCGCGTGATACTTTATGATATACTTTACTTTGCTAGCGGCATCGGCGCCGATGTTGCATAGTTCCCCATGCTGAAACACCGCCTGCACGGCGGCGTCCATAGCTGAGGTCCAGTCCTCCACATCGGGCGGCAGTTCGGGGTCAGTGCCGTCGTCCTCCGCGCCGGCCGTGAGCAGGGCGAGGTCCGGGAACCGGGGGAACGTGCCTCTTGAACGCTCGCGCTCGAGTACCCTGCGGAAGGCCTCCTTCGGGACGTGCAGTTTGGTCAGCAGGAGGGTCGGCAGGCGCGCGCCCGGCCGTCGCGGGGCGGTGCTGACGAAGAGCAGTTGCGCCTGATCCGCTGGCAATTGCAGATCCGGGGCGAAGTGTGTCACCTGGTGGTCGGGCAACAGCCGAAGCGCCCGATTGACCTGCCGCGCCGCGGTCAGGCTGGCCGTTGTGTGGCGCTGCAACACGTGCCGCGCGCGGCCTACGTGCAGCTTGATCTCCAAATCGCTGGGGACGAAGGGCAGCGCGAAGTGTAGGGTCCGTTGTTCGTATAAGCGTGCCATGAGCAGGTCCTCCTCGATATTTCAGGCGGTCAGCCAGGCGGCCGGCGGCGCGAACACCTCGGCCAGCGGCTGGTGCGAGACGCCGGCCGGGCCGGCCAGGTCGTAGTCGCCAGCGTGGAAGCGGGCCTGGAAGCTGAGCAGGCGCCTACCCTGGTCGAGCCCGGCCTTCACGTCGAGCCGCTCGTCGGCCGCGCCGCTGGACACCACGGCGGTGTCGAGCAGGCCGTGGGTCGGCCCGTGGTCGGCCGATGGGACGGCGCCGGCCAAGCCGCCGGCGGGCGCGGCCGCGCGCATCCGTCGCGACCAGCGACGCCGGGGAGCCGCGACGGCCGGCCGGCCGGTGGTCGGGAGGTAGTGCTGGCGATACATGGGACGAACCTCCTCATGTGAAAGACTGGTCAGAGCGATCGGTGGCAAATCGGCGGCGACTGACGATTTGGCCTGTGGCATGTTCGAAACCGGGAATGTCATCTGCGCCATCGATGTCTTCCTCTTTCAGCGTTGTTCGGCGTGCTTCCGGCAGCGGCTCGGCAAACTCGTACGCTCCTTGGCAAAATGCGAGGTGCCGCCCAACTCGGTCATGGACGGTAAAAGGCGGGGTGGTTAAGATCTTTGGTTCAGAAGCTTAATTGTTCTGAATCGGGACAAACCGATGGTCGAGGGCAAGATCAGCTTCGGCCGGTTCCGACTTGACCTCGCGCGGCGCGAGTTGCGGCGCGATCAAACCCTGGTGCGGCTTGGCAGCCGGGCACGCGACATCCTCTGTGTACTGGCCTCGGCCGAGGGCAAAGTCGTCAGCAAAGACGAGCTGATGGAGCGGGTGTGGCCCGGCGTCATCGTCGAGGAGAACAACCTTCAAGTTCACATCTCGGCGCTGCGCAGAGCGTTCGAGGGAGACGGTGACAGCGAAAGCTGGATCGTGACCGTCCCTGGGCGGGGCTACCGGTTTTTAGGCTCGCCCGGTGGGCCAGCCGCCGCCAAATCTGCTCCAGCCTCCAGCTTGCCTGTTGCGGGCGAGCCGTCGCTTGCGGTCCTGCCGTTCCAAAATCTGGGCGGAGATCCGGAGCAGGAATACTTCGCCGACGGCATGGTCGAGGAGATCATCACCGCGCTGTCGCGCATCCGCTGGCTGCTTGTCACCGCCCGCAATTCGAGTTTCGCCTACAAGGGCCAGAACGTCGATGTGAAGCGGGTCGGCCAGGAACTGGGTGTCCGTTATGTACTCGAAGGCTCGGTGCGCAGGAACGTTAATCGGATCCGCATCGCCTGTCAGCTGATCGACGCGGGTACCGGGGCGCATTTGTGGGCTGATCACTTCGATGGGCCAGTGGAAAATGTCTTCGATCTTCAGGACAAGGTCGCCTCGAGCGTCGCCGGCGTCATCGAGCCCGCCTTGCAGGCGGCGGAAACCGCACGTTCCACTGATCGCCCGACGACCGACCTTACCGCTTACGACCTTTATTTGCGTGCTCACGCGATGATCTCGTCGTCGGCGCGGCAAATCCCGGAGGCGCTGGGTCTGCTGGAGCAGGCGATCGCACGCGATCCGCACTACGGGCCCGCGCTCGCCTGGGCCGCGCAGTGCTGTTTTTGGCTGGTTAGTGAAGATCGCAGCGAAGATCGGGAGGCAGACCGTGTGAAGGGGACCGAGTTCGCAAGGCAAGCCCTGGAAGTGGCCGGCGACGATCCCGGCATACTCGCCAATGCAGCCCATGTGCTTGCCTATTTCGGCGAGGATATCGGCGCCATGACGGCGTTGGTTGACCATGCCCTGGCACTCAACCCGAATTATGCGCGCGGCTGGCACATCAGCGGCGCCCTCAGGAATTGGGCGGGCCAGCCCGACATCGCGATCGAGCATCTCGAGTCGGCGCTGCAACTCAGCCCGCGCTCCCGAACCGGCAGGTCGCGCTTTGCAATCGGCGTCGCGCATTTCCTTAGCCGGCGCTTTGATGAGGCGGTGCCGAACCTCCGCTTCGAGATCGAGGAGGATCCGAACTTCTTAGAGCCGTACCGCTATCTCGCCGCTTGCTATGCGCATATGGGACGCCTCGCCGAGGCGCAGGAAATCGTCCAGCGGCTTCGTGCCATCGGCGGTGTCGTGATACCGGATACCCGCAACCTGCGAAGCGCCGAGCACCGCGAGCTTTACTTGTCCGGCCTGCGCCTGGCGACCGGCGAGAACCGTTCGATCGAGACCGTTTCCCGTCGCGGCGACCGGCTGCTCCGTTCGCCGCAACCGCCTGCCGCTGACAAATCCACTTCCGAGCGAAGTTTGCGAGCTGCGGACGAGCCCTCGCTCGCAGTTCTGCCGTTCCTCAATCTGAGCGGTGACCCGGAGCAGGACTATTTTTCTGACGGTATGGTCGAGGAGATCATCACTGCCCTCTCGCGCATTCGCTGGCTGTTCGTCACCGCGCGCAATTCGACCTTCGCGTATAAGGGCCAGAACGTCGACGTAAGGCAGGTCGGGCGCGAATTGGGTGTCCGTTACGTGCTCGAAGGCTCGGTGCGCAGGAACCGCAATCGGGTCCGCATCGCTGCTCAGCTGATCGACGTGAGCACCGGGGCGCATTTGTGGGCCGATCATTTCGACGGGCCGCTGGAAGATGTCTTCGAGCTTCAGGATAAGGTTGCATCCAGCGTCGCCGGCATCATCGAGCCCGCCTTACAGGAGGCGGAAACCGCACGTTCCACAGGGCGTCCAACGACCGACCTCACCGCCTACGATCTCTACCTGCGCGCTCATGCAATGGTCTGGTCGTCGGCACGACAACTCCCAGAAGCGCTCGGTCTGCTGGAGCAGGCGATCGCGCGCGATCCGCGATATGGGCCCGCTCTCGCCTGGGCCGCGTTCTGCTGTTACCGGCTGCTGCTTGATGGTCCCAGCGATGATCCGGCGGCCGATCGTCTGAAGGGTGCCGATTTCGCCCAGAGAGCCTTAAAGATCGCCGGTGACGATCCGGAGGTTATTGTCAATGCCGCCCTCGCCCTGTCCTGTTTCGGCGAGGATATCGACGCAATGATTGCGTTGGTCGATCGTGCCCTCGCTCTAAACCCGAATTTTGCACGGGGGTGGCACGTCGGCGGCATTCTGAGGCTTTTCGCGGGCCACCCCGACCTCGCGATCGAGCGTGCCGAGACCGCGCTGCGTCTCAGTCCGCGCGCTCGCGTTGGCACCTCGCTTTCGTTGGTAGGCCAGGCGCATTTCCTGGCTCGGCGGTTCGATGAAGCTGTGCCAAAACTGCTCCTGGCGATCCAAGAGGATCCGACCTTCCCGGCGCCGTACCGCTATCTCGCCGCCTGCTATGCCCATATGGGACGCCTCGCCGAGGCGCAGGAAATCGTCCAGCGACTTCGCGCCATCGGCGGTGTCGTGATCCCGGATACCCGCAACCTGCGGAATGCCGAGCATCGGGAGCTATACTTGTCCGGCTTGCGGCTCGCGAGCGGCGAGGAGGGTGGTGTCATCGCGGCGCCACCGCGGGTCGACCTCCCGCGCGACTCCGTCTCGATCCGCCATCGTGAAGCCGAACGCCGCCAGATCACCGCGATGTCCTGCGAACTGGTCGGCGCGGCGCCGGGAGGCGACGGTGTGGCTCTTGAGGATCTGCGCGAGGCGGTCGGCGGTTTTCAACGCCGCGTATCAGAGGCCGCCGGTCGTCACCAGGGGTTCGTTTGCAGGGATCTTGGCAACAGCGCGCTTGTCCTGTTCGGTTACCCCGAGGCGCACGAGCACGACGGCGAGCAGGCGATCCGTGCTGGCCTGGAATTGTGCGCGGCGGTCAGAACCCTGCAACCCGGTGCGGACGCACCGGTTCGCTGCCGGGTGGGTATCGCGACCGGCATGGTCATCATCGGCGAGCCCGACGGAACCGGGGCGAGGGGCGAAAGCATTGTCGGCGACGCGCCAAACCTGGCCTCGCGGCTATCGCTATCGGCGCGGGCCGATACGGTGGCAGTTGACCCGGCGACGCGGCATCTAGTCGGCAATCTGTTCGACTGCCACGAGCTCGGCGCACTCGAAGCCGCCGGCGGCGTCGAGGCGATCCGCAGCTGGCAGGTTCTGGGAGAGAGTATCGTCGAGAGCCGGTTCGAGGCGCTGCGCGGATCGGCATTGACCCCATTGGTTGGCCGCGACGAGGAGGTCGACCTGCTATTGCGCCGCTGGACGCGGGCCAAGAGGGGCAACGGCCAGGTCGTGCTGGTTTCCGGCGAACCGGGCATCGGCAAGTCTCGCATCGCTGCGGCGCTGGAAGAGCGGATC
>Ga0310909_10001655_pt1 | contig 13254 bp, 12 predicted proteins | sample GREbulkMGT000H_FD_203449 | JGI IMG/M metagenome (GOLD analysis project Ga0310909, IMG submission 203449) | Lab enrichment of tropical soil microbial communities from Luquillo Experimental Forest, Puerto Rico - GRE.bulkMG.T000H | ecosystem: Environmental > Terrestrial > Soil > Tropical forest >... | reverse complement strand
GGCGACACCAGCTCGGCGCGGTATTCGAACCCCTCGGGGAGCAATTCCAAGAAGCTGAGTTGGACAGGGCTCATGGCTGCTCTATCGTACCTCACGCGGTTTGACATAGGAGCGACGGGTGATGGACGGAATGGGCGTGGCGCCGAATTGCCTCGGAGGGGTGCGGGTTCTTGTTCTCTCGCAATTCGAGGCCGGGCCGTCCTGCACCGAGGCGCTCGCCTGGCTCGGCGCCGAGGTCGTCAAGGTTGAGAACCCGAAGGGCGGCGAGCCCGGGCGCATCCTTGGCAGCGGGCCCCAGCCGGGCGCCGACGCCTATTATTTTATGATCTACAACGCCAACAAGAAATCGGTCACGGTCAATCTCAAATCCGAGCGCGGGCTCGCCCTCGTCAAAGACATGGCCCGCCGCGCCGATGTTTTTGTCGAGAATTTTGCGCCTGGCGCGATCGAGCGCCTGGGGCTCGGCTGGGAGGTATTGCACGGCCTCAACCCGCGCCTCGTATACGCACAGGTGAAGGGGTTCGGCGAGGGCAGCCCCTACGAGCACAACCTCGCCTTCGACATGATCGCGCAGGCCTGCGGCGGCACGATGGCGATTACCGGCGAACGAGACGGCCGGCCCTGCAAGCCGGGCCCGACTTTGGGCGACACCGGCACCGGCATGCTGTTGGCGATCGGTATTCTCGGTGCGCTTTATCAGCGCCACACGACCGGCGAAGGACGCCGGCTGCAGATCGCGATGCAGGATGCGCAGTTGCAATACACTCGCGGCGCGTTTGTTCAGCACGCGCGCAGCGGCCAGCCGGCAATGCGCAATGGCGCCAAACCATTGGCCGGCGGCATGGCACCGTCCGGCATTTATCCGTGCAAGCCGTGCGGACCCAATGATTTCGTCTATGTTTTCACCAGCCACGCCAATCCGGAGCATTGACGGCGGCTGCTGAAGGTCATCGGGCGCGCGGATCTGCTCGACGACCCGCGCTTTTCAACGCGAGAGGCGCGTGGCCGGCATGAAGGCGCGATTGACCAAATGATCACTGACTGGACGCGGCGGCACGACAAGCACGAGGCGATGCGCCTCATCGGCACCGCCGGTGTACCCGCCGGCGCCGTGCTCGATACCGGCGATCTGTTGGGCGAGCCGAGCCTTGAGAAACGTGGCATCATTCAGACGATGCAGCACCCAAATGGGGAGCTGCGCATGCCGGCTTTCCCGGTGCGCTTCGACGGCGCGCCGGCTCCGGTCAAGCCGGCGCCGCTGCTCGGCGAGCACACTGCCGAAGTGTTCGCCGACTGGCTCGGCATGAACGATGCGGAGGTCGACCGGCGGCGTGCAGAGGGTATCGTTTGACCGGCAACGCTGCCCTCTTAGCGATGATGCTGCGCGCGATCATCTGGGCGCCGTAAGCGGTTTCAGCGGTCGGCGCCCAGGATGGCAGCCGCGCTCGGCGCGAGAGGCTCGCGTTGGCGGCTCACGCTAACAATTCAACTCGGATCATCGCTGGCATGTCCGGCTATTTGCGAGAGGACCCTCCGAGGAGCGGCCCTACTGCAGCGCCGAACAAAGTTCCGAACTCGCATCCACCGCGGCTTGGATCTGGCGTAACATCGCGTCGCATTCCGGGCGGATCTCGGCTCCTTTCCGATTGATCGGGCCCCAATGCGTTCGGAGATGTCGAAGACCCAGGGCGGCAAATTCCGCGGCGAATGCCGGACACGCCTTTGACAGTCGTTGAAACTCCGCCCCATCTCCGGAGCCGAAATTTTCAAGGTCGGCGGCCGAGCAGTGAACGCCCTCTTTGAAGACCTCGACGAATCCCGATGGATTCTCCGAGTATGCAGCGAATATCGTCGGCAACAACGGGCTCGCTGCTCTTGCATTGAAACTAGTCTGGAATAGCCCGGCCTCGGCGGTTTCCGCGGTCGTGTTCGACGCCGATCGGTCGCGACCCTCGCAGTACTTTCCAGAACTCTCACGCATCCCAAGCCCGATTAGAAGGACGAACAAATGGCGGAGCGTGTCGGCTCCCGCGGTATCATTGTTCATCCCCCGCGGCAGCAAATATCGGGTCGTACCAGGCAAGGGCATCATGAGCACCGTCTGCGCTGTTTGGCTTAGCCATCTCAGTGACGGCGTCGTCTCCCGCCCCTAGCTTGCAGTACACGCGTGCGTAGACGAGAGCCATTCCTTTGATATAACCCTTGGGGGCGATCCCACGATCTTTCCAAGAATAGCGAGCGATCGCCGATTGGGCCGCAATCTGGGTGATTTGATCAAGCGCTCCCGAGCTTGCAGCCGGCGACGCCGGGTTCGACATCTCCTCACCGGCGGCGCTATCAGGCGCACCTGCATCTGGTACTGGCGGGGTCCCGGAATCTGCGTTCGCAGCACTATCATCAGATGTGCCCGCCTCTGCCGCGGCCGGGCTCCGAGCATCCTCGCTCGCAGCGCTATCGGACGCACCGGCATCTGCTGCTGCCGGGCTCCTGGTGTCTTCGTTCACATTGCTATCGGGCGCACCCGCATCTTCGAGAGATCTCACCTGAGTTTCAGCACCAGTGTCGTTAGCCATGTGAATTGCCCTCCTTAGTCTGATGTCTCCAGGACCTGATCCGAGGTGAACCAGGAAGTCACCCATCCGCTCACACACCAAAGTAGTTGAGAGGTCCATCGATTGGTGTGACCGACTTCACTCTGGAGAAAAGAAATTTAAATGGGTTGAGGTGGCTGGCCCGGCACGCTCAGTGATGCCGCGGCGCGCCAGCCTCGGTGTCCTACGTAGTGTTTGGCGGGCTCAGACGGGAAGCCCGAGATGCCGTGACAGGGCCAACAGCGCCGCGGACCTTCCGTCAGAGCGGAAGACGGTCAGGAAGGGGTCCCAGTAGGACTGGTCCGCGCCGATCAGGCTGAGCAGATCATCGGGATCGTTGCCCTTCTCGGCTTCGTCCATGAGAAAGTTGAGCCGCTCTGGATCGTTGTCCATTTCCTGGAAAAAGTGGATCTGCGCCGCGACCGTCAGCACCTTTTTCTTGAAGGGTGGAAAGACGTCGTTCCAGACTTCCATCTTGATCGCGTTCAGATCGGGTTCTTTGATGCCGATCGCGTCGCACAGGTTCTTGTAGAATTCGTCGTCGCCGGGGTTGAGCGGCTGCGGGTTCTGTTTGATATACGAGTCGAGCGCGGCGCCCACAGCATTTTCCGCGGCTTGCTTGATCGGTAGAGCCTTGTCTGCGACATCCTCGGCATACGTCTTGGTTAGCTCCTGCAAGTAGTTCGTGGCTTCCTCGACGCTGTTGGCGACGACTTCCTGATTGGCTTTCTCGACCAACTCAGCGGCCGGCTTCACCGTCTCATACGCGGTCTTGGCCGCCTCCGCAATCTCGGCCGCTATCCCGACCTCCGGAACCAGTAGTGTGCACGCCGCCATGACGGCTTCGACGATGGCGCCGAAGCCTGAGAGGTGCTCAGGCAGCTTCTTGATGGCCTCCTTGACAAGGGTGTCGGCATCGTCTCGGAACCACTGAGCTCCTTGAATAACAGCATCGTATCGGGTCTGGAGGCGATCTCTCGCCACGCCGTGCGCGCCCTCTTTTACCTCGGGCCAGCGTGGGGAATCCACAGTTTCGATCTCGGTTTGCTCGCTCATCGATCAGATCCTTCGCTTGAGGTGGAGCTGTGTATTGCCGCTAAAACTAGATGCTGTAATTCCAGCCTTCGAGGAAGCTCTCCTCCAGCCGGACTGGGCGGCCGCGCAGTTGCGGGATCTGCTTGCTGGTATATTTCGTGATCGCCTGGCGCACCTGGGTGAGCAGGTCCGGATGCGTAATCTGCATGCCGCATTGGTTGATTGTGTCGATCAACGCCTGCGTGAAGCAGCCATGGCTGCCGGTGCCAATGGAGTTCTGGTCATAGCGGCAGGCGGTCTGTAATGTCGCCTTCGCACTGTCGGAAAAGTTGGGCCGCCCCCTGGTCGGCACTCCAGGCCTGACCGCGGATGATCGCATCACCCGGCGGATCGAACACCCCGCCGGAATGACAGCTGTCCAGCACGAGGGTGAAGTTTACGAAATCAGGCGAAAGTGCGCCGGCGAACTCGTCGATTTCCCGGTCCGAGATGTCGCCGCTCGCGTCGGCACAGCAGATGGTTTCAAAATATGTCCCGTCCGCAAGCCGATTTCGGCCGCCATGGCCAGCGAAGAAGAAACAGGCGACATCTCCGGCCGCTGATTGCCGGAGCATGGTCGACAGTGCGGACAACACGGCCTGACGGCTCGCATTTTTGTCGGTGATCAGCGTAACTTTGTCGGCATCAAAGGTGAAAGCGTCGACCAGAAGCTTGTGCCCAGCCCCGTCCTGCCGCGCATCGGGTAATGTCACACAATCGCTGCGGGCACTGTAGTCGTTGACTGCTCGCTTGGTCATGCTTAGCTCCTCTAGGATTGACGCCGCTCGACGGCGAGCTTGATCGATTGTTGATTTCGAAGTGAGCGTCAGCCCGGCTGTCCGACGTTTTCGATCACCACGCCAAAGCTGGGTCGGGATTAGGGCATTTGGGCAGCTGCTTGCAGATGAAGCAAAGGATGGAGACGTCATTGGACCCCTGGTCCTCTGGCTCGCCCGGGGGCGGTGGAGGCGGTGGCGATATTATCGGTCCATGGTGCCACATGACTCCATCTGTATATATCATACCGCGGGTGGCCAGGGCGGACTGAGGGGCGGCTGGCGGCGCGTGAACCGTGGAGGCAACCGGCGACACTGCCGCGTGCACCGTCGGCGTCGCGGCAGCAGGCTTCGCGCTCATCATAACAGCCGGTCGCGCAACGGATGGAGCCGGGGAAACTCGCACCGCCACTGGAGCTGCGGCCACGACCGGCTTCAGGACCGGCGCGCTATTCCCTGCGGTGGGTTGCGCGACGAACTCCAGACGCTGGGTAATAGCAGGTAAAGCGCGAAGCTGAACCGGCGCCGGGGCACCGCTCGCTGCGCGCACATGTAACACGATGTTGCGGGCAAGCACGATCGCGGTAATATATGCTGGCCAGTCGCCGCTCGGTGGGTTACCCCCATCGCTGAGCTGCGCAGCGGGATTGGCCGCCTTCCAAAATCGCGCGCTGAATATTTTAGGTTCGAGCCAGGGCCGTTCGAGTCCCACAGAGCGATACTCGAAGGAAATGCTGTCGATCTCAGTCGAGTTTGGCAGCTCGCCAAAGATTGCAGCAAGCTCCTTCGGCGCTTGACCGACCAAGCGGCCGATCTCGAAAGCGCTCAGCGTGAAGCTCGGCCAGTCCTTCTGCTCAACGGCATTGTTTGGCAAGAAGCCAGTTAATGCAAACGTATTCTGTTCTGGGTCGGTTTGAAGGTCGATTTCCGGAACGAACTTCGACGACCACTCCCGCCATAACAGCTGTGGCGACTGTGTGGCGATCTCTGTCGCGGTCTGCTGAGCGCGCTCTACCGCAGCTTTGTTGCCCTTGCTTTCCCAGTTTGCCTCCGCCTCGGCAATTTTTGCCCGCAGCGCCGGTTCATCCGTGTCCTTCCATTGCGCCTGCTGCTTTGGATCTGTAGACGCACTGGCGGTGAGCTGCTTTTCCTTGTAGTCCTGTAAGGCCTTGAACCAAGCATCTCGATACTGTTTGTATGCGACGAGGGCGGGGCTGTCGGTTTGCACTCCGTCCGATGTCGTGATGTGCAGGTAAGCCTGAGCGGCGGCAATCGCCGCCTGTTGCTCGCTGGAGGGCTCACCAGAGGCCAGAATGCTGGTGGTCAACACCTCATGGTATTTGTCCCACAAGTACGTATCGGCCTGAGGCTGGAAAATCGTGCCGAGCGGCAATGAGTTTGTCACCCGACTGAACTCCGCGAACGTTTGCAGCTGTTGGGTCGACAGTGCACTGCCACTCGCAAAGCTCAGTTCGTCGGGCGAGTAGCTGAGCGGCGATAATGCGGGAAAGCTCAAGAACGTGTCTGCCGCGGCAAAAACCAACTGCGCCTTCGTCATCAGCGCGAGATTAACAAGCGAGTCCATTGTTTGCACTCCGGAGGAGGGCCGCGGCTAACGCCGCGGCCGTTATTCTCGCCGGCATAGGATTACACCCAAGTTTTGATGGTCGGATCTGGATTCGGGCATTGCGAGGAGAAGACGTGGCACTTGAACCCGGCGAGCTGGAGGCCCGGAACCACCAGACCCTTGTCGTCCCAGCTATAGTTGTACTGCGACTGAGAATAGCCAGAGCTCGAGTAATGCGTGGCGCTTCCCCCAAGGAAAAACCCTCCAAAAGTCGCCGCACCACTGCCACCGGCAGACGATTGTGTTTGCTGATCGATCCACTGGCCCGCCGAGGATTGCTTGTGGATCCCGAGTCTCAGGTTGCGAATGAAGATCGCTGCCGTGGGATAGGCGGGAATCAATCCAGTCGGGGGCTTGCCGCCATCCGAAACATAAGGGTTTTTCTTGATGTCCGGATTGGTCGAGTCGAACCGCCACGCTTTGCTGCAAATGTAGGCCTCTTTGAACCACGGCCGGCAGATTGGAATTTGCGCGATCTCGAAGCTCAGGTTGAAACTCTCGAGATCCATCGTGCCGTTGTAGGTATTGGTGCTCTGGCTGTGCGAGCTACTCTCTTTGACGCCGACAATGCCCAAGTAGCCGCCGGAACCCGATTGCGACCATCCGCTCCGATCGAAAGTAGATTTTCTGTAGGTAGCAAAATCGCCACTGCTGAAGCTGAAACCCGACCAGCCGCTGGATGTCGCGAAATTGCCGGGGATGAGAGCGGTATAGAGGAAGTTGCTGCCGGATGAGATGCCGGTGAGTGTCGCCTTAGCGAAATCGTCCTCGTATTCAGCCTTTAGCAGCTTGAGGTCGCGCTGCTGAACTTGGTCGATATAGGCCGCGATCTCCTCGTAGTCAGTCTTGTAGCCGTTGGTCACCCAGTCCAACTTCGCCGCCTCGACCCGGTTGCGCAGGATGCCGGCATTGAGGGCGAAATTCTGGACGGCGGCGGGGTCGTTGGCGGCGAGCGCGGCGATTCGGGCGTTGTTATACTGCAGCGCGGCCGTCTCGTAGGCCGCCATCTTGTCATTGTAGGCTTGAATAAGTGCGCTCGGCCCGACGACCTGCGTCTTCTCGCCGGTCACAAGGTCGGTATGGGTGTTTGTCGTCTGCAGGAGACCGCGGAACTTAGCGATTTTCGCCTGAGTATCGGCGTCCAGGTCCTGGGACATGACTTGGCTGAACTTTAGGACCATCTCGTAGCGGTCGGAGAGGGTCCCTCCGTTGTTCGCAATATTGAGCGTCGCGAGCTGATTATTTGTCAGGCTCGATACATCGGGGACGAAGTCGCACAGCCGCGCGAGCTGTTCTGCCTGCATGTACATCCTACCTGCGTCACTCGCGCGGAGCTGGTTCATCACCTCGGGTGTCAGTACCTTGCCCGCCGAAGAAGTGGACCCATCGCCACCTGCCGTATTACTGCTCGATGCAGCGCCGGTTGTCGGCGTGCCGGGCACCACCAGCTGTTGGACGTCGCTGCTCTTGACCACGCCAGTCAACCCCTGGGTCAAAAAATCGAAATCTTCTATCTTCATAGGAATTCCGGGTGCACACATTGTGAAGAAGTTCTCGGGCGATTTAGGAACGGTGGCGTCTCCGTTCGTCAGGACGTCATAGAGACGGCCCATAATTGCATTCGCTAGGTCACTGGGCGCTACTTCGGTCATTTTCAAACTCCGAGAAGAAGGGTGTGTTTGTTGAGGTGGAGCGCGATATTGCCGTTGTGCCCTTCGGTCAAAGGTGCAGTGATCACTTGCTGTAACGTTAGCCACCCAGGTCGCTTCGGCACATCACCGCGGGACGTACTTAGTATAACCGTCGGTGAGGGCTCGAGTGTGTGAGCCGCTTCACACCCCGGTCATACGATGAAGTGGAAGGTTCGGTTGGGAGCTTGTCGCGTTTTCCCGAATTGTTCTGACGACCCCCGGCAGCACCAAAGTGCAAACGTCCCGGGACGGTTCGCCGCCTTTTAACGTGGCTCGGGTCACCCATGATTTTGTCAATCAGTTGTCTCAGCAGGTCTTGTAATGCGTCCGCTTAGGCTCCGAAGCTGTGCATCGAGTTGCGCTCCCGGTCGGCGCGCTTTTCTTACGCCTCCACGCCAGCCCGCCGGTCCCTTTCGACTTCCAGCGCGATCTCGACATCGAGCCGGGGCAAACAAAAGGAACCCTACCCTCAGAACCCTACCCTCAAGAGCCATTGCGGGTACGGCCGTAGGGGGGGGGCAGGCCCCGCCACTTCAACCGGAATACCGGCACCTGGTCGGCAAATCCCTTTAAGCGGCGCTCGCCGAGGCCGACGAAAAACGCCTTGTCCACCTCGCACAGCTCACGTACCAGGCCGGACACGACGATCCCATCGACCTCCGCTTCCGCACAGAGCCGGCAAGCGAGGTGCACAGTTGCACCGAAAAGGTCGTTGTGATCGGCCAAAGGCTCGCCGGCGTGGATCCCGATCCGCACGCTCAGGCTCTCGGTGGTGTTTAGATTATAGAGCCAGAAATGCCATTGGATATCGGCGGCGGCACGTACCGCGTGGGCGACGTTGTTAAAAGCGGCCATTATCCCATCGCCGGTATGCTTTACCTCGCGCCCTTGGTTCGCCGCCAAACCGCGCCGGACGAGCGCATCATGCACGCGGACCAGTTCGAGCGCGGCCGCATCTCCCAGTCGCGTCATCATCTCGGTCGAGCCGACGATGTCGGTAAACATCACGGCGCGCAAACCGGCATCGACCTTCGGCGCTGCCGCACTTGAGCCGGAATGGGGATGGCTGATGCGGCCGAGAAAGGCTTCGACTGCCGCGAGGTCGACAGCGATGATGTCTGACGGGATCTCTCCGTGAGCCTCTCGGTGGACCTGCTCGGCGGTACCAGCGTCGGGAGCATCCACCAGGCAAAACCCGGTCCCACGGTCCTGATCGAACCAGTAGGTCATATACTTGACGCCGTACTTGTCTTGAACCTGGAGGTCCCTGCGATGCGCGGCGGCGATCGCTTCGGCGGTCATGTCGCGCATATCGTGTCGGTCCATGAATATCGGCATGGCGGGCCTCTTTGCTGAACTGCCGCGCGATCGGCAAACCCTCTCCGGACCGCGAGCCCGGCGGGAAGCGGCTATACCGTCCCGCGCGGGCCGCGCGATGCGTTCACTCGACGACGAGGGTTGGTTGCAGGGCGATGCGCTGAGAGACGTTGTAGAAATTCGGCGACGTCGCCATCACCGCGCGATGGATCTCGGCGAACTCTTCCTTGCTGCCGCTGCCCTTGATGTGGACGACGTAGTGCAGGTTCTCGTACCCAGGCGGTACCGCGGGATCGATCCCGAGGAAGCCGCGGAGGTCGATGTCGCCTTCGGTCTCGATCTCCAGCTTCTCGATGGTGATCCCGCGCACCGCGCATTGTGCGACGTACCCCACCGTCATGCAGGCGTTGAGCGCCGCGAGCAGATGTTCCTGCGGATTGGCGAACTCATTGCCGCCGCCGAGTTCGCAGGGTTCGTCGATGTCGATCGAAAAGCGGCGCAACACCTTTTGTCCGCCGATTCCGAAAGCTTCGACCTGCGATCGGCTGTGCGTCTGTCCCTGCCAGGTCGTCCTGACGCGCCAGTTTGTCATCGCTTTCGCGGGCTCCTGCTTGACGATCTGGATCAGGGCGAACAGGTCGCCGAGGTTGATGCCATTGACGACGTTGCTAGACGAGGAGGGCGCGCCCTCCGCTTTGCGAGTTGCCGGCATGGTGACAATCCTTTCCGGTTGGGTGTGCGAGTGTGGTTCAGGCCGCATTCAGCATCTGCGGCGGCGCCAGCGCGGCGAGCGCGGCGTGGATACGTGCCTGCTGCGCCTCGGTCGTCATGCTGGCGAGCGCGGCGGCAAAGTGGGGATGCCGGGCGCCCGACAGGATGTATTGCAGCCGATACGCCGCGAGCATCGTCTGCTGCACGGCTTCCGCCGAGGTCGCGTCCAGCCGCCGGCCGCAGGTCGCGGTGAAATAGCGGCTGTCCGCCGGGGCTTGAGCCGTCACAATCGAGTCCACCGCGCCGACTAGCTCGATCAGTTCGTCGACCGCTGAATCGCGCGCTTCAGGTGTGGTGGCGGCATCCACCCGGCGCCATTCCAGCTCGTCCATGATCGCGTGCTGGCATTCCTCCCTCCAGTGGAACCGGAAGACGTCGCGTGCCAGCTCCGACAGCTCGGGATCCTGACGGATGCTTTCGCGATAGTGGGCTTGGGTGAACAGCTCGATGTGCAGGGTCAGCGCCAAGACGGCCCAGCTGCTCTTGCCCAGGACGACCGCGGCGACATCGTTTGGGTTCCACGAGAAGCTGTAACCGGCCGGCATCGCCTCGCTGATCAGTGCTTCGACGCGGCGGAACAGCGCCTGATGCTTTAGCTCCTCATCGCTGAACCGTATCAGCGCTTCGAGCGCGGTCTGGTCGCCGAACCAATGATCGCGGCTCAGCTCAAGGACCTTGGCATTGATAAAACGCTCGACCAGGCCGAACATGTTGGCGTAGGTGCGGCCCTGCACTTGGCTGAAATAGCACTTCTCTTCCGGAGCGAGGAAGGGCAGCCTGCTCGCCAGGGTGAGGCCGTCGGGGAGAAACTTGTTCGCGAGATCGAACCGCCTGCCACGGATGACGTCGGTCTCGACGTCCCAGCGAACCCGCTTCGAGGCGGCAATGCAGCGAGCAAACCGCTCGGTCGGGGATCCATCCATCGTTCAAACTCCTGCTGCGGGATGGCCTCGAATGGCCATCGACCGCAGCATCGGCGCCGAAAGTTTGAGCCAGCGTGTGAGCGAGCGTGGAAAGTTGCCGAGCAAACGTGGTTGGCTGTAATCGGGTCATTCCCTCCGACGCGCCCACCGTCCACCATGATCGTGGACGCTAACTTGCCGGCGAAGTCAGCAAAGGAGTTCGCGGTGCTGGAGATCAGGGTCCTCGGCGGTCTCGAAGTGGTCCGGGACGGTGTGCCGGCGACCTTACCGCCCTCCAGAAAGACGAGAGCGCTGCTCGCCTATCTGGCGCTGGCGCGAGGCCGGCACCGTCGTGAACAGCTGTGTGACATGTTCTGGGACGTGCCGGACGACCCGCGCGGGTCGCTGCGTTGGAGCCTCAGCAAGATCCGGCCGATCGTCGACGAGGTTTCCGTCCCGCGGCTTCTGGCGGACCGCCAGAGCGTCGAGCTGCGCACCGAGGCGACCAGCGTCGACTTCCTGGCCGCGCAGTCCTGCGCCGGCCTCGCCGCTGATGACCTGGCGGGCATTGTCAAATCGTTCCGCGGTCCGCTGCTGAGCGATCTCGACCTGCCCGAGAACAGCGGCTTCCACACCTGGCTGTTGGGGATGCGCGAGGATGCACGGAAGCTGCAGGCAAGACTTCTCCGCTCGTTGGTCGAGCGGCTCGCGGCAACGCCGGAAGCGGCGTTGCCCTATGCGCGCGAGCTGGTGAGCGTCGATCCGTTTGATGAAGACGCCTGGGCGTTGTTGATCGCCACCTTGGCGGAAGCCGGCCGCAGCGGCGAACTCAGACCGCAATTCGAGACCGGTTTGCGTACTCTGCGCGATGTCGGAGGCGGCTTCGGGTCGCTGCTGCGCGCCTGGCGGGCGGCACAGGCCGCAAGCAGCCGCTCCGTCGACCACGCGAAGGCGGCCGGATCCCCGGCGGCACAGCGCGCGTCCATAGTGGTGTTGCCATTCGCCAATTTGAGCAACGATCCCGCACAGCAATATTTCGCCGACGGGATCACCTGCGAGCTTACCACCGATCTTTCGCGCATCCCGGACATGCTGGTGATCTCGCGCAACACCGCTTTCACCTACAAAAACAGACCGATCGACACGAGGCAGATCGGCCGCGAGCTCGGTGTGCGTTGTGTGCTGGAAGGAGAGGTTCAGCGGTCGGGAGACCAGGTGCGCGTCACGGTGCAGTTGATCGATGCAGAAAACGACGCACACCTATGGGCGGAGCGCTTTACCGGCAAGGCCGGCGACCTTTTTGCGTTGCAGGACCAGATCACCCGCAGAATAGCAGTGGCGCTCGACCTCGAACTGGTTGACGTCGAAGCCTCCCGACAAGTCGAGGCGCCGGATGCCCGCGATTACATCCTGCGGGGGCGAGCCGCGCGGCTGAGGCCGCCGTCACGGGAGAACCGCGCAGAGCAGGTCTTGCTGTTCGAGCAGGCGTTGGCGCTCGATCCGCAGTCGGCCGGGGCGCAGAGCTGGTTGGCTATCGAACTCGCCGCCCGCGCCGTGGACCTGATGACTGATACGATTGCGGCCGATATTGCGCGCGCGGAAGAGCTGGCGAAGCGCGCTTTGGCCGTAGCACCTCGCTACTCGGTCGCGCGTTTCGCCATGGCCCAGGTTTTGCGAGCGCAGCACCGGTACGACGAGGCCATCACCGAATACGAGGCTGTGATTGCACTCAACCGCAACTGGGCGCACGCATACTCGCACCTGGGCTGGTGCAAGTTTATGACCGGATTGGTCGAGGAGCTGATCCCGGTCCAGGAAGAGGCTATCCGACTAAGCCCGCGCGATCCGCAGATTGGCCTTTTCTACAGCCGTATCGGCCGTGCGCATCTGCTGCAGTCACGCATCGACGAGGCGGTCATCTGGTGCGAAAAGGCGTGCAACGCCACACCCGCGGCCGCCATCTTCCGCTCGTTCCTCGCCTCCAGCTGTGCACTCAAGGGCGACATGCAGCGCGCCGCCGCCGAACTCGCCGAAGCCCGCAGATTGGTCTCTGACGATCGCTACTCCAGCATCACCCAAGTGCGCGCCGCCACATCATGGGGTGCGCCGGCGATATGCGACTTGGCCGAAGCGACTTATTTCGCAGGCCTACGAATGGCCGGGATGCCCGACGAATAAATATCTCTGCTTGATTACAGGTCCGATAAAACAATCGAACAGCAAGAGTGCAATTATAGCGGTTGGGCAGCGAGCTCCGAATAAGCTTGCCCGACGTTCGTAAAGCCGGATCTTTAGGGCAACTGTTGCTCAGGTCTGGGACGAGTGGCTGCTTTGGGGCGAGGATCGCGGTAGGGATGCCCATTGCTGGACACCCACCGGGTCCTCCCAGTCTACCGTTGATCCGCGAAGCAGCCGCCGTCGGGTAACGTCAGGGAGGTTCAGCAAAAGCCGCTGAGGTGATTGTCATGGTATGCGGGTGATGTCGTCGCAATCACCGGATCCTTT
>Ga0310909_10001653_pt1 | contig 13262 bp, 12 predicted proteins | sample GREbulkMGT000H_FD_203449 | JGI IMG/M metagenome (GOLD analysis project Ga0310909, IMG submission 203449) | Lab enrichment of tropical soil microbial communities from Luquillo Experimental Forest, Puerto Rico - GRE.bulkMG.T000H | ecosystem: Environmental > Terrestrial > Soil > Tropical forest >... | reverse complement strand
ATATGGCACTGGAGAATATTGCGGTCGGAGCCAATGTGCGAAACAGATGGGTGATCACCTTTGGCTTCGGGCTAGTGCATGGATTCGGTTTTTCCTTTGCGCTGCGTCAGAACATGCAGTTGGCCGGCTCCCATTTACTGACTTCCTTGCTCTCGTTCAACATCGGCGTGGAGATTGGGCAGTTGGTCGTGCTCGCTCTTGTAATTCCGGTACTGAATATGCTGTTCCGCTTTGTCGTCACCGAACGGATGGGGACCATTATTCTTTCGGCGCTCGTGGCCCATACCGGTTGGCACTGGATGATTGATCGCGGCGAGCGGCTCAGACAGTTCCCCTGGCCTGCGTTCAACCTCGCGCTGCTCGTGATGGTGATGCGCGCGCTCATGTGGACGCTAATTTTTGCGGGATTGCTGTGGCTGGCGTCAAAGGTGTTCGGAGATCGCACGTCTAATTCTGCTCGGGACAGAGTCGTGACGCACAGCGGATTTGATCTGTCAAGAAGCCGAGCAAGTGCGGCAGGACCACGCGGAAAGAATAGCGAATCCGAGTTCGAAACAACGGGGCGTGTCTCGAGCGGGTAGAGTTCCCGGCGAAACCGCGGGAGTTGGACCCGGAGAGGAGTGGCCATGCTGAATTTGTGGCGAGTAAGGTTAGCAACGGTTGTAGCGACGGTCTCCCTATGCTTCGTTTCCGCCGAGATGGCCAGTGCGCAGTCCGACATACGGCCTGTCAACGATCTGCCCAATCCGTACCTAACTATCGAAGGTTGGGCAAAGATGCCGGAAGGGAGAACCTGGGGATCCACCTCGGCGGTCGACATCGATCGCGACGGCCAGAGCATTTGGGTAGGCGAGCGCTGCGGCGCCAATACATGCGCCGGTTCCGATCTGGATCCAATTCTCAAGTTTGACGCCAGCGGCAAACTGATGAAAAGCTTTGGGGCTGCAATGTTTGTCTTTCCGCATGGCATCTTCGTGGACACGGGTGACAACGTTTGGATCACCGACGGACAAGGCAAGGACGGGAAAGGTCAACAGGTCTTCAAATTCAGCCCTGAAGGCAAAGTATTGATGACGCTCGGGAAGGCCGGGGTTGCCGGGGACGGTCCCAACACTTTTAATCAGCCATCGGACGTGCTGGTGGCACCGAATGGCGATATCTTCGTCGCCGATGGGCATAGCCCAACCTCGAATGCGCGAATCGTGAAGTTCACCGGGGAGGGAAAGTTTGTCAAGGCGTGGGGCAAGCACGGATCAGGCCCCGGGGAATTTGAGACACCGCATGCTTTGGCTATGGACTCTGCGGGGCGGCTCTTTGTGGGTGACAGGAGCAACAACAGAATCCAGATTTTCGATCAGAACGGAAATTTCTTGGACGAATGGTACCAATTTAGCCGCCCCAGCGGACTTTTCATCGACAAGAATGATCGACTGTACGTGGCCGATTCGGAATCAACCGATCAGCCGGGCTACGGATATCATCCAGGGTGGAAGAGAGGGATTCGAATTGGAAGCGCGAAGAATGGCCAGGTCATGCGATTCATAGCGGACCCGAACCCGACCGGAGCTTCCAGCGCAGCCGAAGGTGTGGCAGCGGACGCCGCAGGCAATGTCTACGGAGCGGAAGTCGGTCCTAGAGCGCTGAAGAAGTACCTTAAGAAATAGCAGGTATTGAATTCTACCTACGTTAGCTGCTAATATATGAGAGTTACTAACACTATGCCCATCGGTGGCAGAGGATTGATTCTGAATGAGGTCCCCGGGCTGTCAGGAAAAAGCACCTTTCAGCTTCGGCCAGCAGTTTCTAGGAACAGTTGTTTGTTTTAGCGGCGAATAAGGAGCGGGCCATGGCGAATTGGGAACCTGAGCTCGGCGCGTGGCACGTTGTCAGAATGAGCGCGGTAGCTCTCGCTCTCCTAATGCTCTCGAGTGCGACGTATGCAGGTGGCGTCGATAACACCAAAAACAAGGTGACATTTTCGAAGGATATCGCCCCCATCTTCCAGGCGAAGTGCCAGGAATGCCACCACCCCGGAACGCCGGCTCCCATGTCGCTGATGACGTATCAAGATACGAAGCCCTGGTTGGCGGTGATTCGCGACCGAGTGGAGAAGCGCCAAATGCCCCCGTGGCACATAGACCAGACCGTGGGCATTCAGAAGTTCGCAAACGACCGCTCACTGACCGACGACCAAATCGACAAGATCGTGCGCTGGATCGATTCGGGCGCTCCCGAGGGAAATCCGAAGGATCTGCCGCCGCCGATCGAGTGGCCAGACCACATGCAATGGCAATTGGCCAAGCAGTTTGGTCCGCCGGATCTGGTGATTAAGTCGGAAGACTACACCGTGGCGGCCGAGGGCCAGGATGTGTGGTGGCGACCGACGACACCGATTCCCATTACGGAGCCGAGATGGGTGCGGGCGGTTGAGATGCGCCCGGGAACTATCCAAGGGGCGAGGGTGACGCACCACGCGCTCGCGCAGCTGGTACAGGTCGAGCCTGGTAGCGAACCTGCTGTCGCTACGGGCGTGGGCGGCGCCAGTGTCTTGACGGGTCCTGGGTTGCTGATGGAATGGGCGATCGGCAAGAATTTCGATATCTACCGTCCCAACACAGGTAAGCTGCTTTTGCCCGGCGCCAAGATTCGCTGGGAGGTTCATTACCACTCCCTCGGTGAAACCATTCGGGATCACGTCGAGCTAGCGGTATATCTCTATCCCAAAGATGAAACGCCGAAGTACCGGACGCGGCTGTTCATTTTCCCGTCAACTTGCGGGCCGCCTTGCCTCGATATTCCGCCGAACTCAACAGCCGAGACTCAGGGATTTTTTGTGCTGCCCAAACCAGCGCGACTCGAGAACTTCCAGCCTCATATGCATCTGCGCGGCAAGGCGATGGAAATGGAAGCTATTCTGCCGGATGGAACCGTGCAGGTACTCAGCTACGTCAACCGCTTCAACTTCAATTGGATGAACAACTATATCTACGCAGAGAATGCGGCACCGGTGTTGCCCAAGGGCACCGTGCTTCGCTTCACAGCGTGGTATGACAACACGGTGAACAATCCGTCCAATCCCGATCCGAATCAATGGGTTGGTTGGGGCGAACGCACGATCGATGAAATGGGACACGCGTGGGTCAACGTGACCTATATCAGCGATGAAGACTACCAGGCGTGGGCCACAGCGCAAAAGGCGGCGCAGCCAACGCCGGTGTCTGAGGGCGGTGCGAGCTTACACTAGACGAATTCGTCCAAGAGAAAATCTCGTTCCGCTGTGACCATTGGCAGGCGCGGGAGTGTGCAAATTTGAGACTGCGGATAATCCAATCGAAAGCACGGGGACTGAGCCTTGCGGTTGCCGTTGCCGGTTTCATGTTGGTGGCGGCAACTTGCACCAGCGCGCAAGCCACATTGCCGCTTGAACCTTCGCACGACGAAGGGCAAAGCGTGACCGGCGCTTACGAGGGCTGGTTCAAGAATCCTGACGGTGGCTTTAGCATGCTCTTCGGCTACTTCAACCGCAATCTAAAGGAAGAGCCCGACATCCCAATCGGCCCCGAGAACGATATGGAACCAGGCGGCCCGGACAGAGGTCAACCGACTCACTTTCTCCCGCGGCGCCAATGGGGCATGTTTACCGTGACTGTGCCCAAGGATTTCGGTCTCAAGAAGTTAACCTGGACACTAAAGGTGCACGGAGTAACAAATGTGGTTCCGGGAACTCTCGATCCTCGGTGGGAAGTTTCCCCCTTCCAGGAAGTCGGTATAGGGAATACTCCCCCGGTCATCAGTTTCAAAGACGGAGCGCTTTCGGTGCAGGGGCCGCGCCCCGTTCAAGACAGTTTGACAGCGAGCGTGGGTGTTCCGCTGGAACTTGATTTGTGGGTCGGCGACGACGCGAAAACCTATCCCGGTGACAAGCCACCCTTGCTTCCGCCGGTAACGCTGAAATGGAGCAAATATCGCGGGCCGGGCGCTGTGACCTTTGCCAATGTCAGACCGCCGGTAGAGAAGACCGATGACAAGACGGTGGTCAACGCGGCGTTCACCGGCCGCTCGGTCACCACCGCGACCTTCAGCGCACCAGGAGAGTACATGCTGCATGTCACGGCTAACGACTGGTCGGGAGACGGGGGCCGCGGATTCCAATGCTGCTGGACAAACGCGCTGGTGAGCGTTTCCGTGAAGCCGGCCGCCAACAAGTAAGGCTGGCTGTAGAGCGCAGATCACGCTTGACTACAACCGCTTTCCCAACTCGTCGCGCAGGTTTTTCTTGAGGTTTCGCACCAAGACAACCAACGCGACCGGCCCGATTCCGCTGATCCAGGAATAGCAAATCAAGTCAGGCGAGAACTGCGATCCAGTCGACGGGACTGGTCACTGTGCGCTTGCCGTTCGAGGTGAATTCCATTTGAAACCCTTCGTAAATCCCTCGCAGCTTGCAGATGGAGCCTCCTAGGGTAGCTCCCGCCAAACTTGCTGGAGTTAACTCGTGAAAAAAGGAACCACCGCGTATCAAGACCTCACCACTATGGCCGTCAATGATCGTGATTTCATAAAGGCTATTTCGCGTTCGGACTTCCAGCTTTCTCATGTCTTCCATGCGGTCCACCTGCACGCCATTGGCCCATGGGAGATCGAGCCAAGTATCGAGCATGGCTTCTGAGGGGACCAGGCCTTGTTGGGGGATGGATTCAACTGTGGTTTCTCGTGTCGGGTCTCTCACCGTTTGTCCTCTGTTATTGGATGCTGCGCGGAACCGTTCCGACACAAGGTAGGCCGAGACTCTGGTCAGTTGAGCCGCAGCCTTCCGTAGCGGTTCGCGACGGAAACGGAATGCCCTTTGAAAGTCAGGGCGCTAACACGCTCGAGCACGCGCTCGGCGAGTGGCGAGTCGGTCGGACAGGAGCTCCCCTGCAGGTCGATGTGCCTGCCACCGGACTGCGCGACTCCTTAGGCGACGCTCAGCGTTTCTGTCACTTCTGACAGTGTGCAGGTTTTGGGTTCTCCCTAACAATTCACGCCTTGAGAACCATGCCAAGGAAGCACGCGATCCTGATTCTTTCCGTTCTCGGCTTAGCGCTGGTTTCCGCCGCAAAATCTTCGAAGCTGGCGTTCTCCTGGAGAAACCCCAACTATTCAGGTGGAACCTTCAAGAATATTCTCGTGCTTGCCATGAACGGCCAAGCTTCAGGACGTGCGGATTTCGAAGATCGAATGGTTGAAAGACTCGCGAGACCCGGACTGCAAGCTGTTCCCAGTTACTCCCTGCTTCCGCGGCCGGAAGCGACCCCCATCGAGATCGATCAGTTGAGGAGCGTCGTTCGGGGTCAGGAGTTTGACGCAATTTTAGTTTCCCGGCTGGTCAAGTATGACAAGACCACCACGTATGTTTCAGGACAGGCCTACCCCCTCTATCCATACTACAGCACGTTCTACGGGTATTACGGCACGCTTTACCCCGCGGTCTATTCCCCTAGTTATCTTCGGACGGACACGACTGCGCAAATCGAAACGAATTTGTACTCGACAGCCAAACCAGACGGCGAGCTGGTTTGGACAGGAACGAGCGACACGGTCAATCCCCGCTCGGTGTCAAAAGCCATCAAAGATGTGGTCGATTTGATCGTGCGGCAATTGGAAAAGGAAGGCATCTTCTCGCAAGCTAGCCTACATCTGGCCAGCTCCTGTTTCCTCTGCTAGAAGTAACAGCCTACATGCGGCGATTCTCCTGGGCGATGGAAAAGTGCTGGTTCTTGGGGGCATTCCTGATGTCCAAAACCTACCTGAGCAACCGCCGAATCCGGCATACGCCGAACGCTACGATCCGGTTGCTCACACTTTCTCACCTTTGGCAGGCCTCTCTATAACGCAAAAAGACTATACCGCCACGCTTTTGAATAACGGCTTCATTCTGATCGCGGGAGGCGAGGATTCTCTAGGAAGTGTTACATCGGCAGTAGAGCTACTCGATCCGAACACCAGCGCACTGGTCACCACGGGATCGCTTGCACATGCGCGAAAAGGTGCCACCGCCACTTTGTTAAAGGACGGTCGAGTGTTAGTCACCGGGGGGATCAACGATCAGGGCAACGCCCTTGCGAGTGCGGAAATTACAAGTTGGCCGCCCCGATTGCAGCGGAAAATATCGGCTGCCAGCGCTTTCGCTCATCGAACGAATTTTCGCTTCATCTAGCAGAGGCCGATTCCTGACGGGGCTCGACCGGCATGTTCTTAACCAACCACGCGGAGATCTTCATAGCATATGCTTCAGAGATCGGTCCTGGCGACAGATAGTGGCTCGCGCCCGGCACCCATATTAAGTCGCGCTGTGGCGACGCCGTCAGGCTGTCGTAAATCGTCTGAGCATTCGGCGGAAAAGAAATCTCATCCTTCTCACCGTGGATCACCAGAGCCGGGACCTTGATCTGCGGCCCGAATCGGATCGAGCTCGGCGCGCTCTGATCGCTGGGCGCTCCGAAAAACCCAATCATGGATTTCGCGGTTGCCATGAAAGACCGCCCGTCCGGGAACCAGTTCTCGAACGCCAGCGGCTCTAGCCCTTTGCCTTGCGCGACGAGAGAGCGCGCGCGCTTGAGCACGTCCTCCAGGCGTTTCTTGTCCACTTCGGTCGAACGGATTTGAAACTCCAGATAAGGCGAAGGGATTGAGGCTATGAAGGCGACAGCCTTGACCGCGGGATCGTTGCACTCAGCCATGTACTGCGCCATACGGGGGCCGCCGAGACTGATCCCGAGGATCGCGATGCTCGCGTATCCCGCTGATTTGGCGTAGGCGACGAAGGCAGCGATATCCTTTATCGCGTCTGAGTACTCGGCGTAAGGATAGTTATAGGAGGCACGCATGTTGGCAATCACAAATGTGTAGCCCTTTTCCGTCAGCGCATTGGCCATCGGGTAGTAGTCATGTGAAGGCACGAGTGCGGCCCCCGTGGTGGCACCGGGCACCAAGATCACGAGCGAATTGCCGCGCTTTTGGGGTGTCCACAAGAGTCCGTTCAACGCGACGTTGTCTTCCGCTTCCACCCGAAGAAGATCCATGCTGTCACCTCCCTAAGACCTTGTGCCGACTGCCGAACGGCGCTGACTATACGGCAATGGAGCGTATTCGATCAACTGCACGGAGCAAGGGGTAAGTTAGGTTTGGATTCTGCCTGAAGGGTCGTTCGTTTAAAGTTGTGGCCAGACCTCTGGTACGGTGGCTTGTTGTCGGCACACGCTTCTATTGACATTGCTCAAAAATCCGTTCAGAAAGGACGCGCGATGGGACGCGCAGATAGCCGTCAAAGGCGTGCTGACCTCTCAAACCGCGTCATCAATCCGGCAGACAAGTGCGCTGACGGCAGCTGTCAGTCGCGCGTTCAGCGACTATCGAAACCAACCTAAAAAAGCGGAAACATGGTAACGAGTCAGGATAACGACCGCGTGTTTGACTACGTGATCGTCGGAGCGGGAACGGCGGGCTGTGTGCTTGCCAACCGGCTGTCGGAGGATCAATCGAATCGCGTCTGCCTGATCGAAGCCGGACCTAGGGATAGTAACTTTTTCATCCACGTGCCCGCCTTGGTGGCCGCGGCGATGGTGAGGCCGAGCATTGTTTGGGGCTATTGGTCAGCGCCGCAGCGAAACCTCGACGGAAGGAAGGTTCCCATTCCGCGGGGTCGTGTCCTCGGTGGTACGAGCTCGATCAACGGCATGGTGTATATCCGCGGGAATCCGAGAGACTACGACGACTGGGCCGCCGCGGGGAACCGAGGTTGGAGCTATCAAGAGCTGCTCCCCTATTTCGTTCGTTCCGAGAACAACGAAGCCTTCCATGGCTCTCCTTATCACGGAAAAGGCGGGCCGATGAATGTCCTCAGCATCAAGCGGCCCAACCCGCTCAATGAAGCCTTTTGGGAAGCCATGCAATCGTTGCAATATCGCCGCAACGATGACTTTAACGGGCCGGATACAGAGGGTTATGGCCCCCGCCAGGGCACGATCAAAGACGGCCGCCGCGAATCGGGAGTGACGGCCTTCCTTGAGCCCGCGATGAACCGACCAAACCTCACCGTATTGACCAAGACGTTGGTCACCCGCGTTGTCCTTGAGAATCGCCGTGCGATTGGCGTCGAAATTCAACGCGACGGCGAGACTCGGCCTATAGGAGCGCGACGCGAGGTCATTCTGTCGGGCGGCAGCATCGGATCGCCTCAGATCCTGTTGCTTTCGGGCATCGGCGATGGTGCTGCGCTACAAGCTCTTGGAATTTCTGTCCAACACAATCTGCCTGGTGTCGGCGCGAACTATCACGATCATGTCGCCTCGGCGGTGCTGATGGTCACGTCGAACTCCACTTCGTATGGTATTTCCCTGAAAGCACTGCCGCGCGGAGCCTGGAATGTTTTTGAATATTTGTTGATGCGCAAAGGACCATTCGCAAGCAATGTATTCGAGTCGCATGCGTTCGTGAAGACCACGAGCGGCCTGGACCGCCCCGACACACAAATCGTCTTCCAGCCGGCGCGCCGCAATCAGTCAACGTTCCCCTTGCCGCTTGGGCACGGCTTTAACATCAGCGTCGTTCTCTTGTACCCCAAGAGCCGCGGCCGCATCGCTCTATCGAGCCCGGACCCACGCGCGATGCCGATCATCGATCCAAATATTTTGAGCATGCCCGAAGACTTTGACCCGCTTGTGCGCGGTCTGAAGCTGGCACGTAGAATACTTGCAGCGCCGGCTTTCTCCCCCTACCAGGGGACCGAGTTTCTGCCCGGTCCAAAGGTGGAGAGCGACGAAGCGTTCAAAGAATATCTCCGCGCTACGACTGCAACCGTTTTTCACCCGGCCGGAAGCTGCCGTATGGGAGTGGATGACGCCGCGGTGGTCACTCCTGAACTCAAGGTGCGAGGCGTTGATGGTTTGCGGGTCGCCGATGCCTCGATCTTTCCCAGGCTCATGGGCGGAAACACGAATGCGCCGGTGGTGATGGTTGCGGAGAAGGCGGCAGACATGATTTTGGGGCGGACGCCGCCTCCACGGATTCAGTTAACGCAAGATCGCCAATAAGTTGGGGGAATAGGATGGCCGTCGAACACATCAGAAAGTGGAAGATTGGAGACGTCGAAGTCGTCCGCATCGTCGAAGTCAACGCGCACGAAGACCCTTTTGATGTACTGATGCCCGGCGCGACGCCAGAGCTCGCTAAGCAGTACGACTGGCTTTTCCCTAATTTTGCAACACCGGATGGCCGGATGAAGATTTCGTTTCAGGCTTTCGTTCTGCGCTCCAGCACACAAAAGATCATGATCGATACTTGTATCGGCAATGATCGCCAGCGTGAGTACCCGATATTCACAAACATGCAGACCTCGTTCATCGAAGACCTGACCGCTGCCGGGTACGCGCCCCAAACAGTCGCAAAAGTCTTGTGCACGCACATGCATTTCGACCACGTCGGTTGGAACACGCGCAAAGTGAATGGCTGCTGGGTGCCTACCTTCCCGAATGCGCGCTATTTGTTCGGCCGCAAGGAGTATGAGCATTGGCAAATGCTCAAGCGCACGGGCGGGTATCATGACTTCACGCACCTGGCGGATTCTGTCGATCCGATCACCAGTTCCGGTCTGGCCGACTTCATCGAGCCAGATTTCAAGATAACCGATGAGGTTTCGCTCGTAGCGACCCCCGGACATACCCCCGGCCATGTCAGCGTGCATATTTCGTCAAAAGGGCAAGAAGGCTTCATTACCGGCGATATGCTGCACCACCCGCTGCAGCTCGCCGAAGCGGACCGTCCCGGCAATTTCGATATGGACAAGGAGCAAGGCGTCAAGACACGCCAAGCGATGTTCGAGCGTCTTGGCGATAAAAAGATATTGGTCATCGGCAGCCATTTCTCAGATCCGACTGCCGGTTACATTGTTCGCGATAAGAAGAATTGGCGCTTTAACGTTCAGTGAAGGTAACAAGCCGCGGTTCTTGCCGTTGAGCAGCCGGCGTGCACCAACTACCGCCTTCGATCTCAGCAGGCAAACGTTCCAGATTAACGAGCGCCAGCGGGGAAGTGGGAACCAAGGCCACAGCTTCACTGATTTCCGCAAATGGAGCGAGAAGATGCTGCGTGTCAAAGGTCAGGTTGCCTTCGTCACGGGAGCCGGACGCGGAATTGGACAGGCAATGGCCCTCGCTTTCGCAAAAGAGGGCGCAATCGTGGGAGTGGCGGACGTTGATCCTGCAACTGCGAAGTCAACAGTGAGCCAGATTGAGAAAAATGCGGGGACGGCTCGCGCTTTCCCGATTGACGTCAGTAAACGAGATGACGTGCTTGGTTCCGTGGCTGGGCTCGTTTCCGAATTCGGCCGCCTGGATATTGTGGCTAATAACGCGATCGTGTTCCGTAACGAGCCGGTGTCGGAGGTGCGGCAGGAAACGATCGAGAGAATGATTTCGGTAGGACTGACATCCTTGTTCTGGACCGCGCAAGCCGCTTTGCTGCACATGGATCCTGAACGCGGCGGAGTGATTATCAACAACACCTCGCCCGTGGCGGAGCTGGGCATCCCGCGCGCAAGCGTCTATTCGGCGATTAAGGGCGGTGTGTCGTCTTTAACTCGTGCACTGGCTGTTGAATTCGGCCCTCGCCGAATTCGCGTCAACGCCGTATGCCCGAGTTCAGTACCAACGCCGGGTGCGCGCGAACTGAATAAGAATGACGAAGCCGTATACGAGGTGCGGCGTCGGCGAACACCGTTGGGTCGCTTGGCTACGGTCGAGGATGTTGCCTCCGCCGCAGTATTTCTTGCCTCAGCGGAAGCTTCCTTCATTACCTCGGTAGTTTTACGAGTCGACGGCGGGGCCGTCGTGTACGGCGGGGCTTGAGAAAGACCGTGAACGAATCGCGTACCGGAGGTTAACTATCCTGCGGATTGGCTGTCGACCCGGGAGGCGATTGGCTTTCGGTACAATGGCAGGCCGATAAGGCCTTCGTTACTTCAAATGCGCGCCTTTCGGGTCGATTTCCTCTCGCAACAAGCGCAACTCCTCGCCACTGGGAAGGGGCGTCGTTGGGATGTCGCTCGGGATGTGCAACGGGAATCCCGTATTTTCTACTAGCTCCTCCACTCGAATCCCAGGATGCAACGAGAGCACCGACATTGAATGTGTCTTCGCGTCAAATCCGAGGACTCCCATGTCAGTAATCACGCGGCTGGGCCCGCCTCCGCGCAAATTCAATTCTTGGCGACTGCGCCCACCTGCGAAGCCAGGACTTGTGAGGTGAGCCACGGCGAGGGGAAGTTTTCTTTTCTCATGGCGCATGATCACAATCACGCGCTTGGCGAGGGAGGCGACATCATTTCCGCCCGCACTGCCATTCACGTACCGGATCTTCCCGGAATCATCTTTCACAAGCGTCGTATTGATGTTGCCGTACCGGTCCAGCTCCAAAGCCCCCAGAAACCCTACGTCGACGACACCTCGGTGTAAGTTCATACCCATTACATCGAGGAAACCGCTCAAGCAGGTGGCTCGGTAAAACGCTCGGGAGTCGGGCAGCCCCACCGGCGTGTCCTTCGGATTGGGATTCATCACCCCGGTCTCCAGCATCGTCGTGAGTCTGGGCGCGTGCGTACGTCTAGCAAGCACGCTGGCAACTTCGGGCAATCCAAGGCCTACCACGACCACTTCGCCGTCACGAAGTTCTCGGGCTCCAGCAGCGGCCATGATTTCGCTGGCACGGATATCGGAGGGTGCATGGCTGCCTTTCATTCCTTCGCTCACTTGCTTCGAACGAATCCGTCCTTTCTACGCTGCGCTCTACTTCCCGGTCAGTAACCTAAGATTGGCTCAGCCCTCAATTCCTCCATTCGCGGTAGTCCGCCAAGCTTCTCCAGGTACTCCCAGTGATCACGGCAACCCAGAACAAACTTCTCCAAATATTCTTGAAAGCGCCGGGGTTCTTTCGCGTGGTCCACGTACAGGCGCAGATGATCGGCATCGTAGTCGTAGCAACCAAAAACCGAGGTCGGCATCGCGCCAAACGGTTGATGAATGATCGCCTCTACTCGGTGTCCGGGTATGATGGTCCGCTCAGGCGACCGCTGGATAAACTCGGTGGGAACAAGCTCCTCCGCCACTACGACCAAGCGGCGCCCCGCCTTAGCTTGCTCCTCGTTCCCCCAGCGCGCTCCGTTGATCTGACAATTTCCTTCCCGGTCCGCAATCTGCACATGAATGAAGGACACGTCCGGCGTAAGCGCCCTCAACAAGACGTACTCCTCACCGGTGAAGGGACACTTTAGTTGCTTCACATCTGAGGCGCCCGGCCCCGCCTCTAACCGCTCCAAGATCTCGGAAGCAAACAGCGACTTGATGGGAATGAAAGAGAGACCCAGCGCTCCTGCCAAATAGCGAAAGCAAACGGAAAGGCTGGTTAAATCTTCACAGCGTAGCGACTTTGATTCCCTCGCGCGGTTGACACAGTGGGCGGGGCCAAAGCGGTCGAGCGACCCTCCACCCATGATCAAGTGGCTTACTAGACCAGCGCCGACTAGCAAGTCGGTTTCGAGTCCCACAACTCCTTGGGACACCGTTAGGTCCCGCTTCTGCTGCCGGATCAATTCGTGGACAACCGCGATCAGGTTGCGGGCAATCGCGAAACCGCCCAAGGCAATGTGGCTTCCCGACGGAACCGAGCGAACCACTTCGGAAACTGACTTGACTTTGTCAGTCATATTTGAGGTACCAGTCTATCTGTCAGTGCAGCCGAATCGTGTGGTGCATCGGTCGCGAAAGGGCAGAGCTTACCAAGCAGAACGGCTCATGGTCAATGAGCGCAGTCTGTAGACGACCGCCGTCCGGATCCTGGCAAGCAGACACCCGAATCTCTCTTACATCATGAGGGAGCTCGTGTCGGCTCAGGAAAAGGGGCCGCTCGAAAATACACGCAGGGCCGGCACGCTCTTTTCGGTTTCCGGTAGACTTTGCGGGAGGCCGCCCAGTTCTCGAAGCGTGCAGGCGACGTAATAGCGCGCCATGTGTTTGCGCCAAGACATAGCAAAATCGGTATTGTCGAGAGGTTTTACAGGAGAGTAGGCCGCCTCTGCAGCATCATGGATCGTTTCTTCCGTCAGCTTTTTCCCAATAATCGCCTTCTCCGAGAGCGTCACCTCAACGGGATAGGAGCCAACCCCTCCCAAAACGATCTTGGCGTGCTCCACTGTCCCATCGCCGGTGAGGCGCAGGCAAGTAGCCACG
>Ga0310909_10001650_pt1 | contig 13265 bp, 15 predicted proteins | sample GREbulkMGT000H_FD_203449 | JGI IMG/M metagenome (GOLD analysis project Ga0310909, IMG submission 203449) | Lab enrichment of tropical soil microbial communities from Luquillo Experimental Forest, Puerto Rico - GRE.bulkMG.T000H | ecosystem: Environmental > Terrestrial > Soil > Tropical forest >... | reverse complement strand
GGCATTCAAGCTCATCCGGGTGTGCAAGGAGGACGAATGCATCGGCATCGCCTCCGGCCTCTTTTATTGCGACAAGCGCGCGTTGTCGCTCATCCAATACACGGGCTTTCTCGACTCCATCAACGCCATCCGCGGCGTCGCGGTCGAGTATCGCCAGCCGATCTGCATGATGGTCGGGCTGCTCGGGCACGATCCCTCGACCACGCCGCGCAATTCGCCCCGCTACAGCGTGCGCATCATCGAGCCGATCCTCGACGCCATGGGTATCCCGCACCACCTGATCAATGAAGACGCCGACGTTGCGAAAATCCGTCCCGCGATCGAGGATGCCTACGCGACCTCGCATCCGGTTGCGCTCCTGATCGGCCGCAGGCCTTCCGCGTCATGATGAAGCGAGACGAGTGCTTCCGCGCGCTGGCGCGGCACGTGACCGACGAGATCGTGGTCGCAACCTACAGTTCCGCCGTAGACTGGCTCGCACTCGGCGAGCGCGCGCTCAACTACTTTTCGGTGGGGGCGATGGGGCTTGATTCCTCGCACGCGCTCGGACTGGCGCTGGGCCGGCCGGACAAACGCGTCATCTGTCTGCAGGGCGACGGCAGTCTGCTGATGAACCTCGGATGCCTGGTGACCATCGCCGCAGCGGCGCCCAAGAACCTCCTCCATATGGTCGTGCAGAACGGAACCTACGAGGCGAACGGCTCCCATCCGATCCCGAACACCAAGGTCGAATTCGCCGCCATGGCGCGCGCGGCCGGCTACGCGCACGTGCATGAGTTTTCGGAGCTGGCCAATTTCGAGCAGCAGGCCGCGCACGTCCTCAAGCAGGACGGCCCGGTGTTCGCAACGCTCCATGTGGAGCGATCGAAGCCGCTCACCTACGACTATGCAAACCTCTACGATCCGGCACGGCGCGTCGCGCTCAAAGCGGCGCTGCGGGCAGGGTAGTACGTTGTGGTCGCACCGCACTTGCCGCGCATTCGCGCGGAAATCCCGTAGCCCGCATGAGCGAAGCGACATGCGGGGCCCCGGATTTCGCTTCGCTCAATCTGTCAAGCGCGTTTTAGCTAGCATCGTCAGAGGCCTACGGCAACACCGCCCAGCGCCATGCTAACGCTGCGCTAACATCCCGTTTCCCGGCTACACTGCCTCATGCCGAGGACACCGAGAAACGCGAAGAAGCGCAAGAAGCCTGACGCCCGCTACGACGCTTTCCGCGACGAATGGGAGCGGCGGCGCAAAGGGCCGGATCGAGGCGGCGGCGATTGGCTCGTCGAGAGGCCGGACCTGCCGGTGGACCCGCTGCCGTTTCTCCAAACACTGCGGCGGCTCTTCTACTTCACCCAGGATAGTCGCTTCATCGAGTTGCATCGACACCTGATAGGAAGCGATTTGATCGACCCCGTCACCGAAAAGTGGTCCCTTTTCGGCACCAAGCTAACGCGGACTCTCTTCGAACTCATCGAGGAGGAAATCCGGGCGGGCACCACCGAGCGTCAGGCCATCGCCGACGCGGTCGCGGCGTTCGTACTCTTTCCTGACGCGCAGAGTTTTGACGCCGCGTGGAAACACTTGGAGCGTCGGTTACGCGAATGGCGGAAGGCGTTAGACAAAAACCAGCCTAAAAAAGTCTAATGCGGATCGTCGCAAACTGTATCAAGTAACTGTTCGTCTCGTCCACGAGGAGGCGAACAACAATGTCTGACCGAACGTTGGTCAAGCTCGGCCGCCGCTATCCCGGAACCAGCCGAATGACGCGGTGGCGCTGGCGGCGCGACCCTGATTTCCCCGACCCGGTCGTCATCAACGGCACCGAATACTATGATTCGGATGAGTTGACCGCATATGAAGAAGCGCGCCGCCGTCGCCGCCCGCAGAAATCTTCCCCCTGATTACACGAACGCCGCTCCCGGTTGGAGCGGCGTTCGCAATCTTACCGACGCTGGACGGCGTCGGCATCGGCAGCGCGATTGCCAATAACACCGTCCCGCGTCGGCCCGCAAGGACCACGACGAGGACGGCCATGCCGACCAATCTCACTGAAACCGAATCACGCGACTGGCAATGCCACGCGAAGCGGATCGCCGCCGCATGGCAGAAGGGCGTCGAGAGCATCATCGAAAACTCACGCGCGGCGGCACTCGCAATCGCGGGTGTCGCCATTTCTTCGAGGCAACTCCCGTGCGCGACATTTATCGAAAAGTCTCAGTGCAGGAGGTTCGTTATGCGTGAGTTACCGCAGACTCGACCGCTCGCCGCACATATCTGGGCGAAGGATCCAGACGGCTTCTATGTTGAACCTGAGTGGGTCGACGAGCGGCTATTTGACGTCGAATCCTTCGCTGGCATCATCATGGATCCGGCCTGCGGCATCGGCCACATCCCCGACGCTGCCCGTGCTGCAGGCTATCAAACCATCGCAATCGATCTCGTCGATCGCGGTTACGAGCACTTCGACGGAGTCGCGGATTTTCTTTGCCGCGACCGGCGCGTCGCAAATATCGTCTGCAATCCGCCTTACTACATCTGCCGCAACTTCGCTCTCCACGCGCTGAGGTTGGCGTACCGGAAGGTGGCGATGATCTGGTTGTTGCGCAGATTGAACGCAGCGACCTGGTTGCGAGCTACGCCACTTCGCGCGGTCTATCTCCTGAGTCCGCGCCCGAGCATGCCACCGGCGCAAGTCATCCTTGCCGGTGAAAAGCCTGGAGGCGGCCGTCAGGACTTTTGTTGGCTCGTTTGGGAGCGCGGTTACATCGGCGCGCCGGAACTGCATTGGCTTTGTCGCGACGGAGATGACCATGCGGCATGAGTGACCGCTTCGCTATCCGGCGCGCGCGCAGTTATGACGGCGGCCCTGCCGCAAAGCATCTTGCGCAGATCGATGCTCCTTCGATTGCCGCCACTGTTCTGAAAGCCGCCGCATATCTGGACGCGCTCCGCCACGGGAGCACATCATGAGCGACCTGCCGGCAAAGTACCACTTTCACGAATTGAAACGACTGCTCGGCGATTACAAACTCAAGGTCTACATGCCGTGCTTTCACTGCTGGGAGCCCGAAGCGGCAGAGATATTATTTGCGTTTGCTAAGTTTGGGGGAGCGGCTCACGAACAATTGCCGTCCGGCACGCTGCCCAAAATGGACGCTCTTTTCGCTCCCGATCCTGAGCCCGAAAATCTTTTTATGCTCCGGGACTACGTCTTGAGCGGCGACACGATCGTGGCTGCGGCAATTAAAGCAGCAGGCGGAATTCGTTTACTGGCCCGCAAGCTCGGCATTCGCCCCCACGCCATCGAACAGTGGAAGTGCATTCCTACTGAACAGTTGCAAGCAATCGCAAGAATCACTGGCCTGCCGCAGCACGTTCTGCGCCCCGATTTGTTCGATGTGTCCGAACCGCAATTCTATTGCACAGAGGAGGAAGCAGACGAGATTTGGAAGTGGAGCCACGCCTGGCAGCTCTGGCTGCCGTTGCCATACCCACCGGGATTCCTTCCAGCTTGCTGCTGCGCGCGCCGACCGCGACTAACGCTCGTCGTGGACAGGGGCGCCGCATGAACCCCGGCCCATGGGAAGGATTTCCCCGGCTTGTGATCGAGTACGCGATCACACGTAACCGACAGACGCCGCTGGAAGGTGATTGGAATTACGGTTGGACGTGTCATCCAGAGCCGCCGCAATCTGATGCCGGCTGGCACATCTTCGACAGCAGCCGAGATTACAAAACCAAATGGCGACGGGTGTCAGTGCACTGGCGACCGGGCGAAGCGCCGGAAATCATCCCCAGCATGCTGGCGACACAAGTCATCGACCATAGGCTCGGTGAATGGCGCATGGGATTGGGCCGGAGCAAGCGCCCAGTGAATCAACAATGATTAACGCTCTCAAAGCAGCGGAGTTTAGCAATGTCCACCAAAGAAAAAACGCTGGACAAGCTCTTCGTTCTCAACACTGTCAAGGTCGTCTACTGGGACCTCGAAACGTTCTCGAGTCTCAACCTGACGCAATGCGGCGCCTACAGCTACGCGCTCGATCCGTCGACCGGCATCCACTTCATGTGCTTCGCCATCGACGGCGGGGAGGTTCAAACATGGCGGCGCAGCGATCCTGTGCCGGTGCCATTCGCTGACCCAGTTGGATACAAGTTTGTCAGTGACAATTGGGAGTTCGAGCGCCTGCTCCTCGAGCACGTGCTAATTCCGCGTTACGGATTTGCTCCGATCCCGATCGCACAGCAGGACTGCGCTCAGCGACGCGCGCTCGCGAACGCATTTCCAGCTGAGCTTGGCTTGCGCTGCGAGGCGCTCGGTCTGCCCTATAAGAAGAACCCAGAAGCGCGAAAGGCGATGCTGCGCTTGTCACGGCCGCAGACCGCCAAGAAACGTAAGAAAGCGGAAGACCCTGCTGCACACGAGCGTGACCTCGCGCTGGTGCTGGAGCGCTGCCGTACTGACGTCGAAAGCACACGCGCCGCTTACAATCACCCGCGCATGCATCCACTATTACCGGAAGAGCAGCACTTGCTCACGCTCGACGCAGCGATCAACGCGCGCGGCGTCTATGCCAACATGCCGTTCCTGAATGCCGGCTGCACGCTCGCGGTCAATGAACGCAACGCCATCAACACCAGGCTCAACGAGCTGACCGCTGGTGTCATCACCTCGGTGTTCCAACGCGACCGGATCGTCAAGCTGATCAACGCCCGCGGTCACGCGATAAGCTCGCTCACCAAACGCTCAGTGTCCGCCACGCTGGCGCACAAGCCCGAGGACCTTGTGCGCGAGATCCTGACGCTGCGTCAGCGCGGCGCCTACACCAGCGTGCAAAAGTTCAAGAAACTGCTGGCCTTCACCAATCCCGACAGCCATCGCATACACGGCTCGCTGCGCTTCCACGGCGGCGCTCCGGGGCGGTGGAGCTCGATCGGCGCGCAACTGCACAATCTGCCGCGCAACGACAATAAGTATCCCGCCTCCCTGGTCGATGCGCTCATCGCCGGCAACCACATCGAGCTGGCACGCTTCGGCAATCCGCTCGAGGTTGTCCGCGGACTATCGCGCGCGATCCTGTGCGCGGCTCCCGGCCAGGTTTTGATTTGCGTCGACTTCTCCAGCATCGAAAGCAGGGTCACCGCCTGGCTTGCCGGCGAAGAATGGAAGCTGGAGCACTTCAGGCGCTACGACGCCACCGGTGACAAATCGCTCGATCTCTACGTCGTTCTCGCGCGCACCATATTGCAGAAGAACGATCCCAATAGCGAGATCAGCGCGGCTGAGCGCCAGCTTGGTAAGTGCGCCGAGCTGGCTGCCGGATTTGGCGGCAGCATTGGAGCCTGGCGACGGATCGCCAACGACGAGGACACCCGCACCGACACCGAGGTGCTGGCGATCATCCACGCTTGGCGCAGCAAGCACCCGGCGATCGGCGCGTTCTGGCAGCGGTTGATGCGCGCCGCCCGCATCTCGATCCGCAGCAAGCAGGCAATCCGGGTCATGCCGCCGCCGCGTCCATCGGTCGTCACCAGCTTTGACGGCATCGACCTCAACATCACACTGCCGAGTGGTCGGGCAATCAATTACCCGAATGCCCGTCTGGCCCCGAACAGAAAATTCGAGGACGGCGAGCCCGACATCGAGTTCATCGACAACGCGCGCGGACAGTGGAAGTGGGCACGCGCCTGGTTCGGCACGTTGGTCGAGAATATCGTGCAAGGTGCTGCAAGAGATTTGCTGTCCAGCGCCATCGTGCGCGCCGAGGCCCGCGGTTGGAAAGTCGTCTTCCACTGCCACGACGAGCTCGTGGTCGAGGCGCCGAAGGGTACGCTTTCCGAGCAAGACGTGCTGACGATGATGCTGGAACCGCCGCCGTGGGCTGAAGGTCTACCGCTCGGCGGAAAGGTGCACACCGGTCCACTCTACCTCGAAGCACCGGCAACCGGCGAACCGCCGGCGGCGAAAGACGAAGAGACCGTCGCGCACGCGATCGACGCCTTCATCGCCGGCGCCGCACCGCTCCCCGACACCAAAGAAGTCGAGCAGGGCGCCGAAGAGGATTTCCTCGCCAGTCTGGGTACGACGACCGCGCCGCTCACCGATCTAGTGTCGCTGCCGATGAACGCGTCGCATCACGTCGCGTGCCCGTTCCACGAGGATTGGGAGCCGAGCTGCAAGATCTACGCGGATCATTGGCACTGTTTCAGTTGCGGCGAATCGCCAACGATCAGCGACGCGCTGCGCTTTCACCCGAATTGCGTCTTCGGTCCAGGCGAGCGCCGTCCCTGCATCGTCGCCCTGATGCGCGATCCGCTGACCGACGCGCCGGTTGGAATTCACCGCATTGGACTGCAGTACGAGAACGGTGTGGTGCGCAAGATCAGCCGCATGGCGCTCGGCCGCATGGGGGTGGTGAAGCTCTGGCCGCTGAATGGCAGCGATCAGCTCATTGCCGGCGAAGGCATCGAAACCACGCTCGCCGCCGCCACACGAATTCCGTACCGCGGCGCAGCGCTCACGCCGGCGTGGTCGACCGTGAACAGCGATGGCATGGGCCGCCTGCCGGCGCTGCCCGGCGTCAAGCAGCTCATCTTGCTGATCGACAACGACGAGAACTACGAGGGCCAGCACGCCGCAGAGCGCTGTCAACGCATCTGGAAATCCGCGGGCCGCACGACGGTGCCGCTGATGCCCAAGCAGAAAGGATGGGACTTCAACGACGTCGTGCTCGGGAGGAAGGCATGACTGATTTTGCTGACCAATTTGGAGAGATGCAGTCGAGCTCGCAGTCGCCCGGCGCGCTGCCATCATCATGCACACTCGACGACTTGTGCTCCTATGCACCGAGCCGCGCGTGCATTTACTTGCCGTGTAAGACCATGTGGCCGAACGCCAGCGTCGACGACCGGATTGCCCCACAAGCGCTGCTCAAGCCCGACGGCACGCCGGTGCTCAACAGCAGGGGCAAGGTGGTGATGATCCCGGCGAGCGTGTGGCTGGCGAAGAACCGCAGCGTCGAGGCATTGACTTGGGATCCCGGCAAGCCGGAGTTCATCCGCAATTGCGTGGTTGTCGATGGCGGGTACATCAACAAGGCGGGCGCGACGACGCTCAACTTCTATCGCCCGCCGCCTGACATCCAGCTCGGTGATCCCGCGCAGGCAACGCGCTGGATTGACCACTGGCGCGCGATATATCCCAACGACGCCGACTACTGCATTGACTGGCTGGCGCACCGCGTGCAGCGCCCAGGGCTCAAGATCAACAACGCGCTTGTACTTGGCGGTGCGCCCAAGATCGGCAAAGACACGCTGCTTGAAGGGGTTGTGTATACCGTCGGCGAATGGAATTTCCAGACCATCAAACTCAACCACCTCGTCAGCAAGAACAACGGTTTTCTCAAGGCGCTGATCGTGCGGCTGAGCGAGGCGCGTGACGTGAGCGACCAAGGTAACATCAATCGCTACCAGCTCAATGATCACGTCAAGGAGATGCTGGCAGCTCCGCCCAACACGCTGCGAGTCAACGAGAAGTACATCAATGAGTACTACATCCTGAACCGTGTCGGAAATGGTCGTCACCACCAACTACCGCGACGCGCTCATTCTGCCGCCCGACGACCGCCGGCACTACGTGGCATTCTCCGAGCGCCGCGGCGAGGAGTTTCCAAAGGAATACTGGAACGGGTTCTGGAGCTGGTATGAGACCGGCGGCTTCGCGCATGTAGCCGCACTCCTCTACCAGCGCGACCTGTCGAACTTCGACCCGAAGGCCGAACCGCTGAAGACACCCGCATTCCGTTACATGGTCATCGCCGGTCGCGGCCCCGCTTACGGTGAGCTTGCTGATGCCATCGATGAACTCAAGAACCCGCCGGCATTGACGATCGACGAGCTGTCAGCAGTGGCTCCTAGCCTCGAATGGTTGCGCGACCCGACGAAACGCAAGAGCACGTCGTACCGGATCACGGACTGCGGATACGTCATGATCGAGAATCCCGGCGCCAAGGACGGTCTGTGGAAGATCAACGGGCGCCGGCAGGCAATCTACGTCCACACAGACATACCCCCGGATCAACGCATCGGTGCCGCCGAAGCACATCGCGACAAGCTCACTACGAAGAAGGATTGACTGGTATGGATCGGGACACACTCGTGCTCATCCTCGCTAACCCAAGCCGCTGCCCTGTCTGCGGCAGCGACCAGTACGCCTGCCCTACGCTAGAGGCGGCGACTCCAGAACCCTGCGACAACGACGGGCGACCGTGACGGCCCTCATCGAGAACGCACAAGTCGGCGATGACGGCGGTTGGGGTGGTCAGTACGGCGGTTGGGGTGGTCAGTGAAGTCAGTGGTTTTTTGAGAGGGGTGCGACGAAAAAATCACTGATATCGCTGACCTGGTCAGTGAAGTCAGTGGCCTTATAGAGTCTATCCTGTGTTTCAAAGAGAGGGAAAAATTGGTGTGTAAAAGTAGAGAGAAGTCTGAATCACCACTGACATCACTGACCGGCTGCCGTCCGTCGAAGGTTCGGGCTGCTCCGTCGAAGGTTCGGGCTGCTCCGTCGAGAGCTCCTGGGGGCCTTCCTCAGCCCAATCCCAATCGTGATCGCAGGTCACGATGAACCCGGTGCTGCACTAACCGGCGGCCGTATTACGCACGGCGGTCGCCTCGACGGTCAGGTCGGGGTCGGGGGTTCGATGCGTTGACCCTGACCCTGGTCTGGCCGATCTTCCATCTTTAGAACGTACGGCGCCTTTGAGACAGAGGACCCGATGTATCCGCTTTATGGAACTCGCAAGTGGCGAAACCGTCGGGCCCAGCAGCTGCGCATCGAGCCGTTGTGGCGGCTATGCCTCGTTGACGGCAAGGTCGTCGCCGCCACGGTCGCTGATCACATCGAACCGTGGAACGGCGACGTTAATAAATTTTGGCTGGGTGAGTTGCAGAGCCTATGCGCGCATTGCCACGAAAGCCGGAAAAAGTTCCGCGAGCGGCACGGTTACGACAGAGGTTGTGGCCCCGATGGTCTCCCGTTGGATCCCCGTCATCCAGTCTACACCGGGGTGGTCAAATAAGGGCGAGGAGCACTTCAAGGGGTGGTCTGAAATCGGACCGACTTCGCGACGATGACCTCGGGGGCGCCGCCTAGCGAACTCGTTCGCATCCGCTACTCTGGAAAGCGCGCGATATCCTGGGCGGGGGGGATCGCGAAAATTCGCGCGAGGGGCAATTTGTCGACCGCAGGGACAATCGCGTTCTCGTGCTATTGAGTAAAACATTCAAGCATTGAGGCTCGTCATGGTAAAAAATCCAGCGCTGAGCATCGTTGATCCGACACTATCCATCACGCCTCCGCCGTCAAACCTAGGGCCTGCTGGTTTAAGATTGTGGCAATCGGTCCTGACCGACTACGACATCTCAGATGCGGGCGGGTTGGCGCTGCTGGAGCAGATAGCCTTCGCTTACGAGCGTGCCGAGCGGCTGCGGGTCGAGATTGACCGCGATGGCGAGATCATCATCGGCCGCAGCGGCAAGCGGGAGCACCCCGGATTGAAGGGCGAATTGGCGGCACGGTCGTTCGTTTGTAGAAGCTTGCAGCGATTGGGTGTAAATCTTGAAGCGGTCAGTCGGGTCGGGAGGCCGTCGTCGTTGAACGCGAGGTAGCCGGCATGCCGACCAAGCGATATGTCCTTCGTCGTTCGTCTCGAGCCAAGTTGAACGCCGCGCAAGAAATGGAATTATGGCTTGGTCCTTCTCATAACGGTTCGGCTTTCGCGAGCGACGAGCACAAGCGCGCGGCGTGGTTTCATCATCGCGCCAGGTTGATGGGGTGGTGGGGCAAGGGTGGTCGGCGGCCGATGGGGTGGTGGGCCTACGAGGCTCGCGAAATGGGCCTGCGCTATCCGGGCTTCGAGTATGAGCGCAGTGTTTTGTGGGAAACCCCTGGTGTTTTGAGCGAGACGGAACGGGCCAATTTAGAGCGCGAATGGCGGCATGAGTTTGATCGTTGCTGGGATGAACATTTCTTCTATTGCGCCGGACCGGACAAGAATTTCACTGGCGACGAGGCTCGCGTGCTTCATCTGAAGTGGGCAGACGTGCCACCCGAGCTAGTTTATCGATGGCTGGATGAGCGCGAGCGGCGTGGCCGGGTTTGCGAGGTGCAGGAAGAAAGCCAGCAAGGGGAAGCTGTGGTCGAGACCAGCAGCCAGCTTCAAAACGAACCTCATGCCGGTTGAAAGCTTACACAGCATCATGCGCGGCGGCGCGGATCCGGAACGCAAAACGGCGTTGGACGCCGGACAATCTCAAGCGCGGGAGAAGGGCCTGCGGCGTTCCAATCACCGGCCCGACAGTTCACCCCTAACCCTCTCTAGAAACATGAATTTTGCTGACGAAGGGGCCACGCCGCTCCAGCGGTGGAAAAACGCATTTTTGTGATCGCAATCACACGCGAGCGTGACGACCGTACTTATTTCCAGGGGACAGGGGGGAAAGTGGTGGAGGTCGCCATGACCATGAATTTCCTCCCCTCCTGCAATCCGTCGGGCCAGATTGAGCCTTCGGACAGCAAGTCGGAAGGATTCCGTGCGCACGCGGCAGAATGTCGAGAGCTTGCCAATCGTTGCTGGCAGGAAGAAAGCAAACGGCGCTACGAAGAGCTGGCGCGCTATTGGCTCGAGCTCGCCGAGCAGCGTCAGCGTTCCGCCTAGCTGTGTGATGCAGTCCAGAGCCGTGTTCAAGTGGAAGCCGCCGCCGAGGGCTAGGACACGTGCTGCACGCGGATAATCTCGCGTGTCTGCCTTCACGAGACCTGCAGTAGGATATCGACCAGCCACTGCGGCGCATCGACCATGACGTCGTGCCCGGCCTCGGTGGTCTCGAACGTGCGCCAGGACTTGTCGGCTTTGCACTCCGCCAGCGCCTGATCGAAGGCGGGCTGCGGATATATCGGGGCGCGGATGTAGGTCTTCTTCGCCACCCTCTCGCGCGCGCCGGTGAGCTTGATCGGCTGCAACGCCACGCCGTTCGGCTGCGGAGTGAGCTTGGAATCGACCCAGGCGCGATCCTTCTCGTTGACCTGGAACACCTCGGCCTTTGGCCCCGGCCGACCGGGCTCGCCCGTCTCGACCGCCGAGAGCAACGCCTTGCGGCTGAAGTCCGAGGCGAAGTCGAAACCACGCTGGCCATTCTCCGGCTTGAACGCGTCGAGCCACACAATTGAGGACACGCGCTCGCCGATCTGCTCGAGCGCGCCCGAGCCTGGCCAGCCGCCGTAGGAATGGACCACCAGGCAGATGTCCTTGAGGTTCTCCCATTTGATGACATTGACGACATCGGTGATGTGGGTGTCGAGATTGATCTCCTTGCTCATGAGGTGCGAACGCTCGCCGAGGCCGGTCAGCGTCGGCGTGAACACCTTGTGGCTGCTGCTCGAGCAAGTCCGACACCCGCCGCCAGCACCAGCCGCCATGCCACGCGCCGTGCACGAGCACGAAAGTCTTGCGCTGCGCGGTCTGCGCCCTGGATGGCGTGCCGCCGAGCGCCGTCGCGCCCACGCCGACACCGGCGCTTGCGAACACGGCGCGGCGGGTGAGTGGAAAAGTCGTTGGTCGCGGCCATTTGCTTCCTCCCCGAGAATTATTGTTGTCCCATCTTAGCGCCGTCGCGTTGACGCGTCCCGGTCATGCCGATACTGCGAGCAGCGAGGCGCATGGTCTGCAAACCGTCCACCGCCCTACCGACCGAACGGGCCCGGGACTAAGCCGCCATAAAGTCTCCTCGGCTGGCGACCCCCTAAACTTCTGTTGCTGCTCTGTATCATGCACCACGTGCGCACCCTTCCCGCAGTGTGATCGGCCGCCGTGGGCGAGATTCAGAACGATTCAGGTCTACCCCAGGACCTGCGGGCGCTTCCGCGCCATCCTGAGCTTGCTGTAAGCTGGCACAGCGGGTTCCGGGAAGGAGCCCATGCCCGACCTCAGACGACGCCAGTTCCTGACGCTACTCGGCAGCGCGGCTGCCTAGCCGCTCGCGGCGCGCGCGCAGCAGCGGGAGAGGGTCTACCGAATCGGCTTCCTCGCCAACGATCCAACGATCCCAACCACCCCGCCCGGCCAAGCGTTTCTCGAGGGGCTACGTGAGAGCGGCTTCGTCGAGGGCCAGAACATCACGATCGAGCGCCGCTTCGCGCGCGGGCCGGTTGGAGTCGGCCCCGAACTCGCGGCAGAACTGGTCCGACTTGATCTCGATCTCGTCGTGGCTTCCGGAGACCAGAACGTTGTCGCACTGAAGAGAGCTACTTCGAAAATCCCTATCGTGATGGTCAATGCGATTGACCCGTCGGCGCAGGCATCGTTGCCAGTTTGGCGCGGCCCGGCGGCAATATCACTGGCCTCGTTCAGGTGCCGTCAGCCGAACTCACGAGCAAACGTATGCAATTGTTTAAGGACGCTGTGCCGCACATTTCGCGAGTCGCGGTCCTGATGAATCCGGACATCGGAGTCGACAATTCTCAATTGAGAGACCTGGAGCGCGCAGCGCAGTCACTGGGCATCGCGCTCATCCCGGTGCGCGTGCGACAAGGTAGCGAGCTTATCGACGCGCTTGCCGGCGCGATCCGTGAACATGCAGATGCGCTGTTCGGCATGAACGACGGCCTGAATTTGACTCATCGGAGCGCAATCATCGACTTCTCTACCAGGAACAGAATGCCGTCCATGCATGCATTTGCCGAACTCGCGCAAGAGGGCGGCCTCATGGCTTATGCAACGAGCCGCCCGGACCTTTTCCGACGCTCGGGCGTGTACGCCGGAAAAATTCTCAAGGGCGCAAGGCCGGCTGATCTTCCGATCGAGCAGCCGGTTAAGTTCGAGCTGATTGTCAATCTCAAGGCCGCTAATGCGCTCGGCTTGACCATCCGCCGTGATTTCCTGCTGCTCGCCGACGAGGTGATCGAATGAAGAGGCGCGAGTTCATCACGCTGCTCGGCGGTGCTGTTGCGCCATGGCCGCTTGCCGCACGAGCACAGCAACCGACGATTCCGGTGATTGGGTTGCTCAGCCCCAGAGCGTCCAGCGACGTGCCGCAGCTTGTAGCCGCCGTCCGCCAAGGTCTGAAGGACTCAGGCTATGTCGAGGGTCAAAATGTTACGATTGAATATCGCTTCGCCGAGAATCAAAACGAACGGCTAGCCGCATTGGCAGCCGATCTAGTTAATCGCCAAATGACCGCGATTGTCGCGACCGCTGCTCCGGCAGCAGTCGCGG
>Ga0310909_10001646_pt1 | contig 13280 bp, 10 predicted proteins | sample GREbulkMGT000H_FD_203449 | JGI IMG/M metagenome (GOLD analysis project Ga0310909, IMG submission 203449) | Lab enrichment of tropical soil microbial communities from Luquillo Experimental Forest, Puerto Rico - GRE.bulkMG.T000H | ecosystem: Environmental > Terrestrial > Soil > Tropical forest >... | reverse complement strand
CCGCGCGGCTGGAGCACGCCGCCGAGCCCGGGACGATCCTCGTCAGCGAGCCGATCCATCTGTTGGCGCGAACCGGACCTGGCGATCGAGCTTGCAATGAGGCGGGATTGCTCGCGTCGGCGTCGGTCTCGACGAGATCAGAGCCTTTGCCGACTCCTGCCTGGCCCAGGTGTATCTCGTCGCGGGCAGGTTGCACGAAGTAGTCGAAGCTGGTGAACGCGCCCTTGCCAATTTTGAGACTCTCGGCAATTTGTGGTGGGCCGGCCGGACTATTGCGCACTTGAGCCCAGCGGCAATCGCGCTCGGCGACTGGGACGCGAGTTTGAAGTATTGCCGCCGTGTCGTCGAATACGGCACTACCCTCGACGATCTCCGTCTCAAAGTGGTCGGCCTATTGCGCATGGGGGCAACCTACGTACAGCAGGGTGATCTCGAACGAGGGTTGCAGTGCTGCGACGACGCACTGGCGCTCTGGCCCACCCCGTACGACGCCGCAGTGATGAAGAGGATACTTGGTTAGGGAGGTCAAGGCGGACCATCTCGATCTCGGCATCTCGGAACTCGGCGAGATAGTCGCGTGGTTCGAGAGCTCCCGGCTGCGGTACACCCGTGTGCGCTTCGTCTTATGGCTCGCGGAGAGCATATTCGCCGAGGTGATCGCGCTAGCGCGATCTCTAATAGAGGACGCGCTCGAGACGAGCCGAACCACGGGCTACCTGCACTTCGAGGGTCTGGGGTGCTGGCTGATGAGCGAATGCCTCGCGCCCGAATCCCCGGCGATGGCCGAACCATACCTCAAGACCGCGATAGCGGTTCTGGAACGCATCGGTGCGCGTAACGATCTCGCGCTCGGGCGATGATGACACGAGCGGCACTGCGCCAAGCCGGAGACGACGTGGTAGCGCGTCAACAGCCCGGCCAGGCTGATACCATTTTCCGCGAGCGCGGCACCCTCGATGAGCCCGCTCGGGTCGAGGCCGCTCGCGCCGCACTCGACCGCGGTGCGCCGACCCACTTGTCGGCGGCGGGTGGGTAATGATTGATTTCCCCAACCTTTAGCGAGACCTAGGGGGCCAGACCTGACTAGAGGGCAGAGCTCGGCCGCGAACCTCTCGGGTTATGGATACGAACCGAGGCTAAGTATCACAAGTGGTGTAGAGGGCGGTTGATAGGCTATTTTGGGGATAGGTTTCGACTGCCTTCGTGAAAGCGGGACAAGCGCTTATTCGGCACAATCCGACAATCCGACAGCAACCAAGCTGCGAACGCCTTCGGGGAGAACATTGATGAAGCCAAATGCGTTGATCTTTTCTTTCGGGCTTATTGTGCCTCTGTGCAGTGTTTGCCAGGAGGTTGCCGGCAGACCCCCTGTGATATCAAGTCGATGGTCGTGGTGCTGGGGCGCACCACTCGGGCGCGCCTGACACCTGGGGGAGGAGGCGGCACCCCCCCACTTTTGATCCCGTCAAGTATGGGGAGTGCAATGTTTCTGGCACTGACTGTGACTACCAGCCCCGACCTTGGGACACTAGCAATGATGGCCCCGCACCCGATATATCTAACCAAGTGAATGATATAGCAGCAGCATTCTCTATCGCTCCCGTTTTCTTTCAACAGGAGTTATGCACCTTGGACTATATCTATATCGACACTCAGACATCATCATCAAGACCTCAGGTTTGGGGCTTGCGCGAAAGACTTCATAAAAATTCGTGTCAAAAGACGCAGCAAGCAAAACACATCAGTATATCTCAGCAGGTATGGAATTCGATGACGACTACTCCATACGCTACGTACGAGACCTCGATCCTCAACTCGTTGCTTAACAACCCGCCGTTGCCGTTGCCGTCGGTTACCCAATGGATGGGTCAACTTTCTTACGCAGCGTATCGGGATCCGGCTCAGTCTCCGGCGCCCTCAAGCCCGAATGCTATCGCAGTGTCTTGGCGATCCTAGCACATGAAATCGGCCATATACTCTGGTGGGACAAGAACGTCGGTAATCGGACATGTGTTAAGGCGAGCCAGTCGCGGTTCTCTAACTATTCTTGGCCAAGTAACCAAGTGGCGCATGGGTTTCACCGCTTAGGCCAACAAGACAAACAAAATCGCACAACCGACCGACCAGATAAAGACGATGTTTTATTGGACTTTAGATATGATAATCCTCCGGGCTCGAGCAACTATCCTGATGCCGTAGCTGATCTTCAGACTATGTATCTCAGTGGAAATTGGGCCAGCTTGTTCGCAACCGTCTCGGTCGATGAAGACTTCATCGAGACATATAAATTATGGATATTGACAAATATAAACAATTTGGGGCCGATAACATCGTTACATATAAACATCCCTTCTCTGTCGGCGATCGATATCCTTTCTCGTTTTAATAATACCAAAACAAAATTATACGCTAAGACGCACTGGATCCAAAAATGTTTGAGTTGGCCCTAAGTCAAGCGACGGCCGCGACCCATCGTGTGGTGATCCTGAGATCCCTGGTGCGTTCATATGTAAAAATCGCGGTGCCGTCAGGCATCCTTCACGCGCGTATGGATATTGCGACGACATCATGATGACACTTCCTTTTTTCCGATGAAGAAGCGTCTGGGTTGCGCGGCGCGTCAGCCCCTTCTGGCGGACGGACCGCCGTGCTCGACAAGGCCTCTCGGATGCCGCGCTTTCAAAATCAGCTCCTCGAACGAGGTTCCGTTCTCGGAAATTGGAGGCGCCCCTTCTCTATCCGGATCAGCAGGTCTTCTTGTCCGACCTCATTCTGCACCGCGATCCTCGCTTCGGGCTCAGCGTTTGCGGGCGCGAGCGTACCCATTCCCAGGACAGCGCGACGCGGCTCGGCAAACACAACCATCGGCGCATGGAATGTGGTACGCCATCGGCTCCTCCCCTGCACCTCAGCAATGCTAATACGGACCCCGGCTGTCGCTACACGAAAAGACTCGGAGGCGCTATTCGGCCCTGGCGCGCATTAGGTGATGTGTCCGAGCGCCTCTTTTGTTGCGGTAATCACCATCACAAAATTGCCTGGTTCTTATCATATGCTCTCGGCTGATGGAAGTGGATGCGACCGCAATGCGATGATCGTGGAGCGAGGGGACTGAGGGGGGCTTTCACGCACACGACCAACAACCTGAAGACGAGTATTTGCTGCTGATTTGCTGCAGACCTACCGACGGTTAATAAATGATACAGGTTCAGGTTGTAGTTGGCAACAAGCGAGTGCAGTAGCAATTTGGCCTCGCGCGCTTGCGCGCACCCGAAGGCAGGCGCATCTTCGGCCGGCCGGGAGGTATCAATGAAATTCGGCTATTTCACGCTGAGCGACAATCGCTACGCGAACAACACCAGAACCGCCAACCAATTTGTCGCCGATATCATCGACGAGGCGGTCTACGCCGAAGAGGTCGGCCTCCACTCGGCGTGGATCGGCGAGCATCATTTCAGCACCTTGGGTGTGCTCTCCTGCCCCGATCTCGTGCTGGCCAATGTCGCCGCCCGGACCCGGCATATTCGCCTCGCTCCGGCGGTCACGGTGCTCCCGCTGCATCATCCGATCCGCGTTGCCGAGCAATGGGCGACATTAGACCTGATCAGCGGCGGCCGCGTCGATTTCGCCGCCGGGCGCGGCTATGACCGGCAGGAATACCGGCCCTTCAAGGTGTCGTTCGAGGACAATCAGTCGATCTTCGAGGAAGGGATGGAGATCGTCCGCCGGCTGTGGTCGGCCGACGGCCCGATATCGCACACCGGCAGGCATTACCAATTCGAGAATGTCGTGATCACGCCGAGCCCGGTGCAGCGCCCGCTTCCGGCTTACGTCGCCTCGTTCTCGCAGCCCTCGATCGAGCTTGCCGGCCGGCTCGGCTGCGGTCTGATCGTGGCGCCCTTTGCCGCCGCGATGAGCTATGGCGGGCTGCGTCAGGTTGCCGATCTCTATCACCAGACATGCGCCCGTCACGGCCGCGCGCCGGGGCGGCTGATGTGCAGCTATTTCATCCATTTCGGCGACACCCCGGGGGACGAGGAGGCCGCCCGCGCCCGGCAGATCCGCTACTACAAGGAGTGCGTGATCGCCGCCTTTCCGGGCGATCCCGCGACGGCGCCGCCGAGCTATCGCTATTTCATCGGGATGGTCGAGCGGCTGCGCAATGTGCGCCCCGAGGACCTGACCGAAAACTCGGTATTGCTAGGCTCGCCGGCGCGGATCACCGACACCTTGAAGAAGGTCGAAGCGGCCGGCTTCGACGAGGTCATCCTCTATTTCAATGTCGGTTTGAAGCCGCACAGCCAAGTCAAGGACGAGATGGCGCGGTTTATGGCCGAGGTCGCCCCTGCCTTCGCCTAGTCTGCGATGGCGGAGAGCGGCCGGGCGACGCTTTCCAGTGGCTGCCGCTCGGCCTTGACGCCGATCGCGAGCTCGGTCAGCGCCGCGGCGATCATCAGTGCCGCACCGAAGAGATAACCGCCGAAGACCGCGCCGCGCTCTCCCGAGGCGACCAAGATGCCGAAGAGCCAGGGTGCTGCGGCGCCGCCGAGCGCCGTCCCGACGGCGTAAAAGAACGCAATGGCGAGCGCCCGCGCCTCGAGCGGAAAGCTCTCGCTGACCGTCAGATAGGCCGCACTCGCCGCCGCCGAGGCGAAGAAGAAGATGCCGCTCCAGCACAAGGTCAGCTGGCGGGCGTCGACCAGGCCCTCGCGAAAGAGATAGCCGACGACCGCCAGCAGCACCCCCGAGACCGCGTAGGTCGCGGCGATCATCGGCTTGCGCCCGATCCGGTCGAACAATGGCCCGAGCAGCAGCGGGCCGAGGAAATTGCCGAGCGCGAAGGGGAGGATGTACCAGCCGATCGCGACCGCCGGCACCGCGTAGAATTTCGTCAGCACCAGCGCGTAGGTGAAGAAGATCGCGTTGTAGAAGAACGCTTGCGAGCCCATCAGCACGAGACCGAGCACGGTGCGCTGTGGATAGTCGCGGACGATCGCCAGCACCATCCGTACCATCGGTGTGCGCGAGGTCGCCGTAAGGCGTATCCGGCCGCCCGATGGCACCGGCAATCGCACATCGGCGGCATGCGCAACGCGGCGCTCGATCTGTCCGATTGTCGCCTCGGCCTCGCCGAGCCGGGCGTGCAGCATCAGCCAGCGCGGGCTCTCCGGCAGCAGTCGCCGCAATGTCAGGATGCCGAGGCCCAGCACGGCGCCGATCCCGAAGGCGGCGCGCCAGCCCCAATCGGGGGGCAGGGTGCCCGGCTGCAGAAACAGCACCGCACCCGCCGCGCCGAGTGCGGCGCCGATCCAAAAGCTGCCGTTGATCGCGAGATCAGTGCGGCCGCGAAAACGCGCCGGGACAAACTCCTGGATCGCCGAGTTGATTGCGGTGTACTCGCCGCCGATGCCGGCGCCGGTCAGTGCACGGAACAGCGCAAAGCTCCAGAAATTCCATGAAAGAGCGGTCGCCGCGGTTGCGGTCAAATAGAGGCCCAAGGTCACAAAGAAGAGCTTCCTGCGGCCAAACCGGTCGGTCAGATATCCGAACAGCACGGCGCCGATGACCGCCCCGGTGAGGTAGGCGGTGCCGACGAGCCCGACCTCCGCGGCATCGAATTGCAGCATCGGGCTTTCCTGCAACGCCCCCGCGATCGAACCCGCCAATGTCACCTCTAGCCCGTCAAGGATCCAGGTGATGCCGAGCGCCACGACGACGAGAGTGTGAAACCGGGTCCACGGCAGGCGATCCAGCCGTGCCGGGATATCGGTCTCGATGATGGCGGCGGTGTCAGGCATGCTGGAGTGACGACTCGGAACGACAAAAGGTTTCGCGATGACGATACGGCAACTAACCCTGATCCTGCTGCTCTGCCTCTCCGCCGCGGCGGCGCAAGCCGACGACATCGGCCGGTTCAGCAACGACTGGACCGGCAACGGCATCGTCGTCGAGGCGGTTGCCGACCCGAAGGTCGGCGGCGTCACGTGTCACCTCGTGCATTTCGATCGCAGCGTCATCGACCGGCTGACCAAAGGGAATTGGTTCGAGAACCCGTCGAACAGCAGCATCTCGTGTCAGCAGACCGGGCCGATCGTGATCGGCAATATCGTCACCGGCGGCAAGGGCGAAGAGGTCTTCTCGGAGCGGATGAGCCTGTTCTTCAAGTCGATAGCGGTGCGCCGGATCTATGACAAGACCACCAACACATTGGTTTATGTTGCTTATAGCCGTCAGGTCAAAGATGCGAGTGCCAAGATGGGCCTGTCGACGATCGCGCTCTTCAACACCAACGTCGCTTGGAGCACGGGCAAGCCGTAGCCCTCATGAAAACCGTGGCCGCGGGTCATGGCACAACCTATCCTCGCCTCCGGTATGCCGATCGGAGGTGATTTCCCATGAAGCAGTTCGGCATCGGTCAACCGGTGCGCCGCGTCGAAGACCGGCGTTTCATCACCGGTCGCGGCAACTACCTCGACGATATCAGCCGCCCGCGCCAGGCCTATGCCTTCATGCTGCGCTCGCCGCACGCGCATGCGCGGATCCGGAGGGTCGATCCTGCCGCCGCGATTACTGCGGCAGGCGTTCTCGCCGTCTTTACCGGCGAAGACCTCGCCCGCGACGGGCTCGGCACGATCCCCTGCCTGAGCGCCGTCACGAATCGCGACGGGTCGGCCGCGACGCTTCCGCCGCATCCGGCGATTGTCCGCGACCGGGTGCGGCATGTCGGTGATACGGTCGCCATGGTCATCGGCGAGAGCCTCGCCGCGGCGCGCGACGCCGCCGAATTGATCGCGGTCGACTACGACCCGCTCCCCGCCGCGGTCGACACGGCACGTGCTCTCGACCGTGGACAGCCGCTGGTATGGGACACCGCACCGGGCAATCTCTCTTTCGACTGGGAAGTCGGCGACGGCGCCGCGGTCGCGCAGGTGATGAGCGGGGCGCACCATCGCGTCGTCCTGGAGCTGGTCAACAACCGCGTCGTGGTCAATTCGATGGAGCCGCGCGGTGCGATCGGCGAATACGATCCGGGCGAGGATTCCTGCACCTTGTGGAGCTCGACCCAGGGCTCGCATTTCGTGCGCAACCTGTTGGCCGAGAGCATCTTCAAGATCCCGGAGAACCGCATCCGCGTCGTCACCCGGGATGTCGGCGGCGGCTTTGGCATGAAGCTCTTTCTCTATCCCGAGCACATCCTGGTGCTGTGGGCGGCAAAGAAGCTTGTCCGCGCCGTCAAATGGACGGCCGAGCGCTCCGACGCCTTCATGACCGACACGCAAGGCCGCGACAACATCACGCGGCTCGAGCTGGCGCTCGACGAGGATCTGCGCTTTCTGGCGCTCGATGTCGCGATCCTGGCCAATATGGGCGCTTATCTCTCGAACTTCGCCCCCGAGATCCCGACCGTCTCGGGTGCGGTGATGCACAGCGGGGTCTACGCGATCCCGGCGATTCATGTCGGGGTCAAAGGTGTCTTCACCAACACTGTGCCGGTCGACGCCTATCGCGGCGCCGGCCGGCCCGAAGCGGCCTATGCCGTCGAGCGGCTGATCGACTTTGCAGCGCGTCGGCTCGGGGTGCGGCCGGAAGAATTGCGGCGGCGCAATTTCATCAAGCCCGAAGCGATGCCGTACTCCACACCGCTCGGTCTTAACTACGACAGCGGCGAGTTTGCCCGCAATATGGACCAGGCGCTCGCCGCCGCCGACCTCGCCGGCTTTGCGGTGCGCCGTGCGGAAGCGAGAGCGCGGGGTCGTTACCGTGGGCTCGGTCATGCCGTGTATATCGAGCAGTCGGGTTTCCCGCCCGACGAGTTCGCCGAATTGCGGTTCGACCCGAGCGGCACCTTGACGATCCTGATGGGGACGCAATCATCGGGCCAAGGGCATCAGACCGCCTACACCCAGCTCGCCGTTGAGCGACTCGGCGTCGCCCCGGAGAAAGTACGAGTGCAGCAGGGCGACACCGCCTCGATCTCCTTCGGCCGCGGCACCGGCGGCTCGCGCTCGTTGCCGGTCGGCGGCGCCTCACTCGCCCAGGCCGCCGACAAGCTGATCGCCAAGGGCCGGCGGATCGCCGCACACCTGTTCGAGGCGGCCGAGGCCGATGTCGAATTCGCCGACGGCGTCTTCACCGTCAGCGGGACCGACCGCATGCTCGGCATCGAGGAAGTGGCGCGCGCCGCCTTCAACCCGGCGCAACAGGCGCCGGGGATCGAGCCCGGCTTTGCCGAGACCGGCCATTACACGCCACCGCAGCCGACCTTCCCCAATGGTTGCCACGTCTGCGAGATCGAGGTCGAGCCCGAGACCGGGCATATAGATATTCTGCGTTATCTGGTGGTCGACGATTTCGGCACGGTGATCAACCCGCTGCTGCTTAGGGGCCAGGTGCAGGGCGGGGTCGCGCAAGGGGTTGGCCAGGCAATGCTCGAACATTGCGTCTTCGACCCGGAGACCGGGCAGCTGTTGACCGGCTCGCTGACCGATTACTGCCTGCCGCGCGCCGACGACCTGCCGGCGATCGAGTTCGCCTTCAACATCGTGCCGTGCCGCACCAACCCGCTCGGCATCAAGGGCGCCGGCGAGGCAGGCGCCATCGGCGCCCCGCCCGCTCTGGTCAACGCGGTGGTCGACGCGCTCGCCGAGCTCGGCATCGAGCATCTCGACATGCCGCTGATCCCGGAGCGGGTGTGGGCCGCCATTCGCGCCGCAGCAGGGAGGAAGGCGGCGTGAGCACCGACCGGCAGCAAATGCTCGACACCGTATGCCGGATCGCGGTCGCGGCGGGTGAAGCGATCCTCCAGGTCTATGCCGAAGAATTCGACGTTCGCCACAAAACCGATAAGACCCCGGTAACCGCGGCCGATCTCGCCGCCGAGCGGATCATCGTCGACCGGCTGATGTCGGCCTTTCCCGATATCCCTTGTGTCGCCGAGGAATTATGCGAGTCAGAAGGAACGCCGCCCTGCTGCGATCGTTTCTGGGCGATCGACCCGCTCGACGGCACGCGCGAGTTCGTCGCCCGCAACGGCGAGTTTGCGGTCCTGATCGCACTTGTCGAGGAGGGGCGGCCGGTGCTCGGTGTCGTGCATGGGCCGGTGGTCGGTGTGACCTATGCTGCTTGTGGGCCGGGCACTGCGGTCCGCCGGCGCAACGGCGGCCAGCCAGAGCCGATCCATGCGCGCAGCCCGGCGGGCGGGCTTATCGTGATCCACAGCCGCTCGCATGAAAACAACCGGCGGCTGGGCGAGTTCTTGCAGCATTATCCGGTGCGCGAGCGCAGAACCTGCGGCAGCGCCCTCAAATTCGGTGTGATCGCCGCGGGCGAAGCCGATCTCTACCCGCGCTTTGGCACGACGATGGAGTGGGACACCGCCGCCGGGCAGGCGGTGCTCGAAGCCGCCGGCGGCCGGGTCGAGACTTTGGCCGGCGCCCCCCTTACCTACGGCAAACCCGGCTTCAAGAACGACGGCTTCCTCGCCTGGGGCCGGCACCCGGCAGATTAACCCGGTGCCCGGCAGCACCGGCTCGGTACGCAGGATCAGCTGATTGCTGGAGCCTCCGCAGGGCCGTTCTCGCTGTTTTTGCTGTTTTTGCAGGAAATTTACAGCGAGCGAGGTCGCGTTCCCTCCAGAAATCCTGCGCCGACGACCTCTCGGCGAGAAAAATAACAGCGGGGCGACCTCCGCTGTTATTGGAGACAACGAGTCGCAAAGGGCACGAGCGCCACAAATGGCCGGGCGGGGCGGGTGACGAGATCTGCATGTCTGCAATCATATCGCAACATTTCGTGCATTGTCAGTTTAACAAATAACGAATCGGCAAATAACGAAGCGTCAGTCGCGGACCCAGTCGCGCAGGTCGCGTATGGGTTTTGATTTATAGGCCAGCGACGGACAGAGGGATTTGGATGGCGTCCAGCGCGATGTTCAGCCATCCGGCCGCCATTGACACTGACCCGATCCCGGCGCTCGAGAAGATGCGAACGAGATCCGACTGCCGTTTCGCGCCGGCTTTTTTGAGGATGGACCTAAGCTGGGTTCGCAGAGTTGGCACCCGAAGGCCGAATTCGGCAGCGATTTCTGTCAGCGTCTTGCCCGTCATCAGGGATGCCGCAAGCCGCGCCTCGGCCGGGGAAAACCCAAAGAGGTCTACCAGTTCGCTGTCGGATGGCGAGTGTCGCTCGGGGTCGACAATCACGATCATTGCGAGCGGCCGGCCACGGATAGCCAAGTCCGGATGGAGCGGCGCGACCGTCAATACATAGGCGGGCCGGCCGTCGCCTCTGCCGATCAGCATCCGTCCCGCGGCAACCCCGCTTTTACCCGCCGCTGCTGCGGCGGAGATCAACTTGGCCATTTTTGCGGTCTCAAAGGCGCGCCTTGCACAAAGCCGGCCGTTGCGGACCGCCAACCCGTCCTCGAGACGCACCATCGCTTCCGCGCCCCGGTTCATCTCGACGACCCGCCCTCCCTCGTCGCTGACGATGACCCCCGCGCACAACCGGTCGAGCGCGTGGAGGGCCACGGAGGATCTCCATCTCAAACTGCGGACCGCCGTGCATGCCCGAAAGCCGGCGTGCTGCGACGCAGCCCTTCTTGTCCTTGAAATTGCTTGCACTCTCTCCTCCCTACCGGGGTTTGTTAATAAATTAACCCTTTAGTACTATAACCTATCATTACACAGACTTAAGAACAACGGTTGTCAGCCGCGTGTAAGGGGTCAGTCTGCAAAATCGACCAACATCTGGGCGCTCATGGCCCCGTCAGCGCGAGCCGGACCCGCTGCCGACTATGCAAGCGAAAACACCCGCACGGGTTCGCGACGGAAACCCTCGGTACCGGATCACGACGCCGGTCGCCCCGCCATTGGGGCGTTGGTTTGCCTTCAGCGCCTTGAAACGGATAAGGACTCTTGCGCTGAGAAAGACAGTATTTGGAGATTCATCTGAATACAGGGCAACTTTTTAACATCGTCTATTCGGATGATACGAGGTTGGTAGAGATTTCATTCAATTAGCGGAGACAAGGAGACCCGCTGACCCACTCAATCAGCATACAAGCGTTGGCCGACGCATTAACCTGTATGGAAAATCGGCCGTTTTGACAGGGAGGCTTCTATGACTTTTGCGCCCTTTTGTCGTTCTCGCCGGCCGATGCGCTGGGCGGTGGTCGGGGCACTCGCGTTTATGGCGGTCTTGGTCATCACGCCGCCATCCGAGAAAGCCTATGCAGCTAACAGCTGGCAGAAGTTGTCCCAGGCCGAGCTGACGGTGATCTGGTGGCAGTGGCTATACAGCATCCCCGCGTCCCAAAGCCCGGCCCTCGACGACACTGGAGCCAATGCCTATAACGGACAGCCATACTCGGATCTGCTCTTCCTGACCGGCACACTTACGTCCACAATGGTTGGCGGCGACGTGTTGTCGATCGAAACGCGCTCGATCAGCGTAAGGCAAGGCATAGCCCTTTTTTCCCCGCTAATTAACGATGAGTTCGACAATGTCTGCGCCAGACCTCGTCTGGACTGTGATCCCACTGTGAAGACTCGCCCGAAGAACCTCGGCGCCCCGCAATTGCAGGCCATGGCAGCCGCGCCGATTGATTCCGTGACCGACCTCTTTGTCACGCTGACCCCAACAGATCAGAATTTCATCCAGAGTGGACCGCCGGTCCCTGTGGTGCCCACCCGTTTGCCATCGCCCCACCCGTTCCCTTACAAACTGCCGGCTACAGACAATTTGTACCAAGCTGGAGGGATTGACATTGAGGGAACGGTCGCTCCCGCTGTCGGCGATGGCTATTACAGCTTCATTCCTCTGGGTACTCTTCAGCAGGGCTATTATATGCTGAGGTTTGGCGGGAAAGTCCCGCTCACCGGTGGGAATTTTATATTGGATATCACCTATGACATCACCGTGACGCCATGACGCGATCGCCCGCTCGGCCCTGCGGCCGGAGATGGGTATTAAGCCCCTCGGTCGGCAGTTCCGGTAGGTCGGCTTCTACTCCGCGGCCTGTTGCAATGGGCGCACTGCGGCGCGCATCTGCATCTCGTAAGCATCGCGCCAGGCGATCTTGGCGTCGGAAACAAAATCGCCGCTGCGCACAGCGGTGTAGATGCCGGGATCGTCGACGCAAGGGGGAACCGTCCCGTCCTTGGCGAGCGCACGGGCCGCGCGCAACAGCCGCCGCCGGGTGCGGGCGATCATGATGTCGCTTGGGCCCAGATTCTCGAAATCATGGTCGGTAATGGCGCCCATGCTCTCGGTCACCGCCTGGTCCTGCCCGTGAATGCTGGCGATGCCGGTAAAGCTCTCGCCCTTCTGCGCAGCGCGGTCGATCATCCAGTCGTTCGACGGGTTCTGGGTCAGCCGCCAGCGGCCATACCAGTCGGTCGTGTTCGGCAGGTAGTCGAAGCCGAGCCGCGACCCCGGCACCATCTGCCCGTTCTTTAGCGGGCGCATCGATGCCGGCGAGCCGCGCCAGCTCAAGCTGACAAACATCGTGTGAGTGTCGTCCATCGGGATCCAGGCACGGGTGTTGACGCGGTCGAACGGGCCCTGTGGCGTCTGCGTCCAGAACGGAAACAGGAAATTGGCAAAGCGCCAATATGTCTGGCCCTTTTCGGCCGGGCGATAGGCGCAATACATCGTGCCGTAATCGGTGTCAGTCATATGATATTCGGGCGCCCGATTGACCACGGTCCAGCGCATCAGGCTGTCCGGTGCAACGTCCTCGGGCTGCACACTGCCGGTATGCAGGAAGCCGAAATGCGAGGTGTCGATGTCACCCTCCAGCGCCTGCAGCCAGTTACATTCGCGCTGCACAAACGAGATCTGCAATTCGCTCTGCGGCAATAGCGAGGCCTCGATCGCAGGCAGTGGCGGCGCCTCCTTGCGTGCGCCCATATAAACCCAGACGAGGCCATTGCGTTCGGTGACCTTGTAGGCCTTGGCCCTGACCTTGTCCTTGAAGTCCTGGTGCGGTGGCGCATTCGGCATGTCGACGCAATTGCCTGCGGCATCGTATTTCCAGCCGTGATAGACGCAGCGGATGCCGTTCTCCTCGTTGCGGCCGAGGAACAACGACGCGCAGCGATGTGGGCAGCGGTGGTCCATGACCCCGACCCGGCCCGAGCTATCACGGAATGCGATCAGCTTTTCGCCTAATAGGACGAGCCGCATCGGCGCACCGTCGCGCTCGAGCTCCGACGACATGACGGCCGGGATCCAGTACTGCCGGATCATTTCGCCCATCGGCGTTCCGGCGCCGACGC
>Ga0310909_10001644_pt1 | contig 13284 bp, 18 predicted proteins | sample GREbulkMGT000H_FD_203449 | JGI IMG/M metagenome (GOLD analysis project Ga0310909, IMG submission 203449) | Lab enrichment of tropical soil microbial communities from Luquillo Experimental Forest, Puerto Rico - GRE.bulkMG.T000H | ecosystem: Environmental > Terrestrial > Soil > Tropical forest >... | reverse complement strand
CGGACGATTCGGCCGCGCGACATCGGATGAGTATAGAAGGTGAGTTGAGCGGCCATTTCGCAATCCCGCACCTAGTCACACATGAACGTCAGATATGGCGCTCAGAAACACTCATTGGGCCACTTCCGCGCACCACGCCCGCAATACAGCACTGACCGGGTGTTCCCGGGCACCTGCAAGGGAGCTCGCCCGAACCATGTCGGCGTCGTCATCGCCCGGCACAAGCGGGCCGGCCGCATCGAAGAACGAGATGGGAGGCTCTACGCCATACAGTCGGCTGGGACGACGCAACCTGCCGCCGTCTGATTCCGGAAGATAAGAAAGCGCCGGCCGACTCCAATAGAAAGCGGCTGGCGGGTTTGAGTGCTCCACGGTGGGCCCTTTTTCGCTAACCCTTTTTACCTTGACGGACGTGATCGACGGAACATGATGACAGTGGCTGCCGCTTCAACGACCGGCGCACATGAAACGGGGGTGAGACATGTCAGGTAGCGCTCCTGGGCCGCCTCCAATTCGCTGTCAAGCGACGCGGCTCTGCCTCGGCCTCAGTCGGGCTCTCAACGGACCGAGGAGGCCCTGTGGCAGAAAGATGATGACCACGACCAGCAGGATGCCGTAGACAAGGTTGTCCCAGCCGACGGCGCCGGTGCCGAACCAAATGCGCAAGAGCTCGGTCGCCAGGATCGTGATCGTGGCGCCGACAGTTGGTCCAAGGGGAACATAAAGCCCGCCGAGTACGGCCGCTCCATCTGGAGCGTTACCGCGATGCCGCTCACCGTATCGGGCGAGATGAACATCTGGTATTGGCAATAGATTCCGCCAGCTAAGCCGGTCATCGTCGCACTCAGGACGGTGATCTTCAGCTTCTCAACGGTTACGTTCACGCCGATGGCCGCAGCTGCATCTTCGTCCTCAGCGATCGCCTCCAAGGCATGGCTCAGCATGCTGCGATCAACGCGCCAGAGGATCAACGGCCCGAGCGCCCAGACGCCAAGCGCGATAAGATACCAAGTTTCCTTGCCGAGAAACTGCAGGGCATAGAGCGAGCTGCCACCTTGCCAGCGCTCCGGCGTATAGCCTAGCGAACCGCCGGTCACGTCGCGCGTCGCGGTGATGACCTGCAGCGCAATCGCGCTTAGCGCCAAGGTCAACAGCGCGAAATAATGCCCGGTAATGCGAAAGCGAAAGCACGGATAGCCGATCAACAATGCCATTACGGCGGCGGCCAGCATTGCCACCGGAATCCCGAGCCACGGCGTCAGATGCCAATAGTTCCATAAGAGCGCCGTGACATAGGCGCCGATCCCCATGAACCCGCCATGCCCAAGCGAGACTAGGCCGAAGCGGCCCATCACCGACCACGAGGTGTAGGCAAACGACCAGATCAGGATCAGGACCAGAATGTGAAGCGGATAGGCCCCATGGTAGACGAATGGCAAGGCGACCAACGCCACCGTCGCGATGGCACAAAGGGGCCAATTCACGACCGGCGCGCCAACAGCCCCTGCGGGCGGAGGAACATCAACACAACGAAGAGCGCGAAAGCGAAGACATAGCCCCACTCCTGATCAAGATAGAGGCCTGAAACAGAAATAATCTCAGCGAACAGAAACGCCGCGACAAAGCCGCCAAACACATTTCCGAGACCGCCTAAGCACGCAGATCAAGAAGGTGATCGGCGCGAAGGTCAGGCCGACGAAGGGTTGAACATCGTATTGCAGCACCAGCAGGCAGGCGGCGAGGCCGGCCAGCGCGCCGCCGATCAACGAGGTGACGATGTAGATCTTTCTGGTATCCACCCCCATCAGCGGCATGATCTGCCGGTCCTGCGCAATCGCCCGGATCGCGGCGCCGGTATAGCTGCGCGCCAGGAACATGTAGAGCCCCAGCATCCCGGCGAGGGCCGCGCCAAAGGCCAAAAGCCGCGCATAACTGACGTACATGCCCCAGACGCCGAGCACAGGGAGGCGGATGCCGAGATTGTGGAAGTCGATGCCGAACATCACGGTGGCGGCGCTCTGTAGAAAAAACAGCACGCCGCCGGTGGCCAATAGCTGATTGATTGGGGCGGTGCCGAGCAGCGGCTGGATCACCACAAGGTGCAGCAACACACCGAGGAACCCGACACCAGCGATGCAGATTGCCGCGGCCACGAGAAGCGGCAGGTGATAGGTGACGTAGAGGAAATACATGCCGTACATGCCGAACATGATCAGTTCGCCGTAACAGATCCAGACAACGTCAATGACACCGAAGACAAGATTGAGCCCGAGCGCCAGGAGCGCGAACACGCCGCCGAGCAACAGGCCATCGATGATCGCTTCGAGGAAATAGATATCGAAGATGCCGAACATTGCGGCTGAGCCTCATACTCCGAGATAGGCTTCGTGGATGATGTCGCTGCCGAGCAGCTCGGTGGCGCTTCCGCTTGACCGGATCGTGCCGGCTTCGAGCAGATAGCCGCGGTCGACGACGTGCAATACCTGCCGGACATTCTGCTCGACGATCAGCACTGTCACCCCGACCGCCCGAATGCGCGTGACCAGTGCGAATACCTGCTGCACGATCAACGGGGCTAGACCGGCCGATGGCTCATCGAGCAGCAGCAGTTTCGGATGCGACATCAGCGCGCGACCGATCGCGCACATCTGTTGCTCGCCACCAGACAATGTGCCTGCGAATTGACGGCGCCGCTCTTTGAGGCGCGGGAAAAGGTCATAAACAAGATCGAGGTTGTCGTGAAACTTTGGCCGGGCGACCGGGATGAATGCGCCCATCCTCAAATTGTCCTCGACGGTCATGCGCGGGAAAAGCCGGCGGTTTTCTGGAACATGTGCAATGCCCAGCGCGACGATGCGGTGCGCCGGGGTGGTCAGCAGATCGGTCCCCTCCATCGCAATCGTGCCCCGCATCGGCCGGATCAGACCGGAGATGACCCGCATCAAGGTAGTCTTGCCGGCGCCATTTGGGCCGATTACCGCCACCGCTTCGCCGGCGCGGATCTCGAGCGAGACATCGAACAACGCCTGAAACCCGTCATACCCTGCGTCGACTGCGGTCACTTCCAGCATCGGCCTGACAGACTCAGCGGCGCGCTGCCGCCTGCACGGCGTCCGCCTCAGTTCCGAGATAGACCTCGATCACGCGCGGATCGGCCGCCACTTCGGCCGGCAGCCCCTCGGAGATCTTCTCGCCGTGATCGAGCACCATGACCCGGTCGACGACGCGCATCAGCACCCCCATGATGTGCTCGACCCAGATGATGGTGATGCCGAGCTGGGTGCGGATGCGCCGCAGCATCTCGGCCGCCTGCACCATTTCGGCCTCGTCGAGCCCACCGAGGCTTTCATCGGCCAAAAGTAAGCTCGGCCCAGTTGCTAGCGCCTTTGCCAGCTCAAGCTTCTTAAGTCCCGCGGCACCCAGCCCAGTGACCGGAGCATCGCGGTCGACCGGCAGGCCCACTAATTCGAGCGCCCGCTCTGCCGCCTCGTAGGCGCGGACATGAGAATGGCGGCCCTGACCGTAAATAGCCGGCCAGGGCGACGTTGTCGAACAGCGACAAGCGGCGGAATGGCCGTGGAATCTGGAATGTGCGCCCGATCCCCTGGTTGATGATTTGGTGCGGCGGACGTCCCGCGATCTCTCGCCCGTGAAAGCGGATCGAGCCGGCGGTCGGAGCCAAAGTGCCGGAGAGAAGATTGAAGATCGTGCTTTTGCCCGAACCGTTCGGTCCAATCAGCCCGAGAATTTCGCCGAGACCGACCTTGAATGATACATTATTGACCGCCGTGAAGCCGCCGAAGCGTTTAACCAGGCCGCTCACCTCCAGCACGGAGGCCGGCTAATTCTGGGCGTAGGGCGAGCTGGCCGGCAATCTCAGGACTGGTTCGCGCTGCTGCTGCGCCTTCGGCCAGACCACGTAGCTCTGATCGTCGATATATTGGACGATTACCGGGTAGGCGCGTTCGTTCTGGCCGGCCATCGCCTCACCCGGAGGCTCGAACTTCACGCCGAAGCCGAGCATCGTGGCCCCCTCAGACAGATCGGTGTCGAGCGCCGCCTGGCGCAGATCGTCCGAGGTGATACCACCGTATTTCTTGATCGCCCGCGGGAGCACGTTGGTCAGGAACAGGTAGGTATTGGAGGCTGCCATGCCGACGTGGGCCGATTTGATGATTGTATCCGGCTTTGCCTTCTCATAGGCGTCGCCGACCAGCTTGATCATCGGAAGAAGGTCCGGCTGTAGCGACTTCGAATTTGTCTGCCAAATTGAGATCGGGTCGACATTGAAGAAATAGTTGACGTCCTTGCCCGCTGTCTCCTTCAGCTTCGAGTAGACTCCGTAGCCGGCGCCGTGGCCGATCAGCGTGCCGAAATGTAGCCCGAGCTCACGCGCCTGGCGTAGGAAAAGCGTAATGTCCGGGTTGTAGCCGGTGTGGAAGATCACATCTGGATGTGCCCGTTTGAGTTTGGTGATCAGGGAGGATAGGTCTGGGGTGCTCGACGAATATCCTTCGTCGTCGACGATCTGGAACCCGTATTTCTTGGAGCCCTCTACAGTGCCCTTGGCGACATCGGTGCCGTAGGGGCCGTCTTCATGAATGATGGCGACCCGTAAATCTTTCGGCTCCTTATCGAGCTGCACCTTCGAATAAACGTCGACCATCGCGGTCGAAGTCAAACCCCACTGCCGCCCATAAGGCTGCGGTCGGAAAACGTATTTCAGGTCTCGCCCCTCCAGTACCGGTGAGGCAATGCAGGTGGTGATCCACATGAACTTCTTAAATTGTTCAACACGTGCCGCCGCCGGTACGCACTCGGCCGAAGAATAAAAGCCGAGCAGCATGTCCACCTTCTCCTGCTCGATCAAGCGGACGGCCTCATTGATCGCGACATCGGGCTTGCTCTGCGCAACGGCGTAGATCGGCTCTACCCTGTAGCCGTCGATGCCACCGTGCTGATTGAACCAGTCGATCATGATCTTTGCGCCGAGGTATTGTAGGTCGGACCCGCCGCCGGCGAACGGCCCAGTCAAATCGTAGACCACGCCGATCTTAATCGTCTTGGTGGGCTCGTCCGCGCGCGTTTCCGGTGATGCGAGACACGTGGCCGCGGCTAACGACCCTAAGGCGAGCCAAAAAAATCCTTTTCGTGTCATTGAAGCCTCCTCGACCGGCGTTCCCACGCCCGTCTCGCTCGTTAGCTTACGGGCGGTCAAGCCGAACTGGCAAGGATCGTTACATCTAGAGCCTTGGGTCTTGCGTGAAGAAATCTTCGACTGCGATGCGCAGAGCCGATTCGGGCAAACAAAATTGACTAAGTAGAATTCGAAAAGCCCCACCCGGAGCTGCTCGTTGGCGACGATGATGAGCGTTGGTGAGCGCGGGTGGGGTAGCGAGTTATTCAATCGGAGCTACTCAAATCTTGACTCCTGTTGGGGCCGTGAACTTTTCGTCGATGAGGTTCCCCGTATTGAGGACACCCGTCGGCTCTAGCACGATGACTTCGGCCTCTTGGTCGGCCGCAGTGCTGGCCATTGAGCTCGGCCACGATCTTGGGCTGCCACTGATCCGAGAACCGGGCAAACTTTTCAGCGATGTTGACGCGTTCCATCCTCTCCCGCGTCGCGCGGTCACAGAATATTATTCCACATGAGCCGCGTGAGATGCTGCCCATCGCCCGATAATTCTCTCAAGTTCCGCAAGGCCGTCGGTCAATGCAGCCGGGCCGGGCTGCAAGATCAGCGACGATTTGATTTCGTAGATATCTTGGTCCCGCACCGCCGGGATTTCAGCAAACCCAGGCCGCGCTACGACCCGCTCGGGCCGAAATTTCTTGCCGCACCACGAGCCGATGATCAGATTCGGTTCCCCCTCGACGATCTCCTCGGCGGTCACAATGCGGTCCTTGGCAGCGCCCCGATCCCTGCAGTCGGCGAAGATGTCGATGCCGCCGGCGATCTCGATAAGCTCCGAGACCCAGCCAATTGCGGAGATCAGCGGATCGTCCCACTCCTCGAAGAACACCCTTGGCCGCTCCGGTAGGCATTCCGCCCGGCGCCGGGCTTCGGCTAAACGGGTTTCGAGGCTCCCGACGAGCTCTTCGGCCCTGTCATTCGCGTCCACCATTGCCCCGACCATCCGGATCATGTCGAGGATCCCCGTAATGGTTCGTTGATTGAACGCGTGCACGTCGATCCCGCGGCGAACGAGATCGGCGACGATATCCGCCTGGAGGTCGGAGAACGCCAATACAAGGTCTGGCTGCAGCGCGAGGATCTTGTCGATGTTCGCCGACGTGAAAGCGCTCACGCGCGGCTTTTCACGGCGAGCCTGCGGCGGGCCCACGACATAGCCCGAGATCCTACGATGCGATGCTGCTCGCCGAGCAGATAGAGCGTCTCGACGGTTTCCTCGGTGAGGCAGACAATTCGGCTCGGCGGGAACATAGCGGTCCTCGCCCCTTCAGTAGCCAACTAGGCTCAACCAGGCAGGGTAAGGCTCTGCGATACTACGGCTGTTCTGCGCGCGGTGGCGTCAAGGACAGGGTAGGATTTGTCCGTCTGGTCAGGTGCGTGATCGGTTGGTCGAAAGGGCTCCGCTGCCCGGCTTGTGGTGGCGTGAGGGATTGAAAGGGATTTGAGAAATTCTCATGGTGCGCGCGGTCCATTGTCGCTGACAATGTCCGCTGCTTCTCGCCCTGTCCCCCGAGTTCCTTGCGGACGGGCTGCCGATGGTGGTCGGATCGGTCGCGGCCAGCCGCCGAATGAGCGTGGCTTCGTCTGCCGCCGTTTGCGTTCTGCGTTGGCTCGCCGGGCGGCCCCGCGAACTCCGCGGCGGTTGGAGTCGAGCTCACCGGCGGCGGCGGGGCGGGAAGGTCTAGCGGATCCGATGCGGGATCTGGCGTCGGGGCGGTCTGTTCAGAACCGGTGATTGTCGTCGGCGCGTCACCGGCGGCCATCGTATCCTCTGCGGCGCTTACGGCTTCCGCCACACCGGGAGATGCCGGCCCGGCCGTGACAAGGGACTGGTTCTTGGGCTGTGCCAGGAGGAAAAAGGCGACGACAAAGAAAACGCCGATGATCGCGGCAGCGACGAGACCGACCGGCAGGAGATAGAACGCGCCACCGACGTGAAGCCTCTCCACCGGGACACCGCGGCTTGGCGCCGAGACTAGCTGTCCTTCGCGGGGCACAGAGTCAAACAGCCGTGGTGCCGTGTCGGACTCCGAGACCATGCTCGATATTTCGGTGGCTGCGGACGTAGCGGTGGGATCGGCCGTCAGAAGCGCTGTCCGCGGCCCAAGTTTGGGCTCTACCCTGCCCTGGCGTTCGTGCCGAGCGAACTCGGCGAAGGAGGGGCTCGCAAGCCCTTCGCTGGGCATCTTATAACTCTCCCGGATGGCACATCTTAATCCCGTTGCTCCAACCGAAATTGGTTACCTCCCCCGGATCCTGCAAGGCAAGGGACGATCGCGAAGCGGCCCGTACCTGCTAGATTTGCAAAAGATGCGCTAAGGCAGATTTTCGTTGGCGATTACGGCAGATTCGTTGATGGTGGCTGAGCCAAGAAAAGCTCTCCGCTCGGCCGGGTTCGGCACTACCGCAGCATTGTGAAAATCGCCAGCGGAGGCCGGTGATCTCAGGCCAGTGGATCAAGGCGGGGAGATGTGGAACGGCTTCACCGGCGACCTCCCGAACTCCCTTATTCCGCGTCGGACTGTTTTGCTGGGTGCGCATCGGCGAAAGCCGGGATGGCCATGCAGGTGTTGTAGGTGTACATGACCCCCGGATAGAGATCGACCACACAGTTGAAGGTCTTGGCCGGCGTCACCTGTGTGACGAGGCAGATGTCCGCGACGGTCGGCCCACCGCCATGGCAGAACCGGCCACTCGCGGGATGTTCAGCGAGCAAGGCCTCTATAGCCTCGAGGCCAGCGCCGAGCCATGCTGGATCCAGGCGAGCCTTTGCTCGTCACTCACCTTTAGCACATCCGTCAAGTAATGCCGAACACGCGGCACGATCAGCGGGTGCGAGTCGGCCGCGTTGATCAGTGGGAGTCCGCGCACCCAGGCCCGTGCCACAGGGTCGGAGGGCAATAGCGGCGGCTCTGGATACCTCTCCTCGAGATATTCGAGGATGGCCAGCGACTGAAACAACTTGACGTCGCCGTCGATCAACGTCGGCACCACCATCTGCGGATTGATTGCGCGGTATTCGGCGGCGAACTGATCGCCCTTCTCGAGGTGTAAAAAGCTGTCCTCGCGCGAGATGCCCTTCAGGTTCAGCGCGATACGCACGCGGAAACTCGCTTGCGAGCGGTAGTATGTATAAAGCTTCATGCCTCCCTCTCCTGCGGTGACGGCCGATTACGGTGCCATTGCCCGGTAGAGGTGGTGCAGCTGCAGCCCGTCGATCCCCGCGATCCGGTAATCGCTCATCCATTTCTCGCAGCTGCGATCGGACCCCGACACCAACAGCCGATGGGCCGCAAGGACATGCTGCTGGCGAGCCGTGAACTGGATCGTCTGGCCGCCTCGCTGGTGCGGCAGTGCGATCGCGCCAAAACCCGCGTCTTTCCTGGGACGGAGGCGAAATCCGGAGAGAGACGGACTGTCTGCTGGAGGGAACTGGATTCGAAATTTCAGTTCCGCGCTACCGTCGGTGGTCTCGCGGGTCTCCGAGATACGCGATCCGGGCAGAGCCACGGGGTCGCATCGGAGTTCGTTTCGACTCGCTGGGAGAACTTGGATTCAACTTCCGGTTGACAGGCTTCGGTTCCAAGGCTTCATCGCTTGTCTGCCGGCTTGAAAGTCTTCGCATTCCGGCGAAGCACGCATCTGCGCGAAGGGCCTTGTCACGTTAAACAACCATGGAGAGAATTAAACCCAAACCGACGTTAGGAGTCCCGTACGAATCCTGCCGGGCATACAACCTTTCCTGGTCCCCCAAATGTAAACGTGACAAAGCCCGAGCGGCTGCTTGGCGGCAATTGGAAGATCCGGCCGGCCGCCGGGCTCTATTTCAAAGCGAGTGGTGCGCCGTTGTCGATGAGGTCCCGGCAAAGCTCGACCACATTGCCCGCTATTGGGATCTCGCCGCTACCGAAAAGACCGAGTTCAACGACCCTGATTGGACGGTCGGCATCAAACTCGGCCGCGACCGGAACGGCGGCTACTGGCTTTTCGACATGGTGCGCCAGCGCGCCAATCCGGGTGACATCGAGAGATTGCTGCTCGATACCGCCATGCAAGACGGCAAGAGGGTGCGCATCGGGTTCGGCCAGGATCCGGGGCAGGCCGGCAAGAGCCAAGCGCAGCACCTGGTGCGCACGCTCAGCGGCTTTACCGTAGAGCCGGCTCGGGAGACCGGCGACAAGCTGACGCGGTTTGGGCCGTTCAGCTCGCAGTGCCGCGCCGGCAATGTAAAAATCCGGCAAGGGTGCTGGAATGAGGAGCTGTTCCGCGTCCTCGAGGGCTTCCCCGATCTCGCCCATGACGACGAGGTCGACGCCTGCAGTGGCGCGCTGGAAATGCTCAGTCCGCCAATGCAGAGCTATGCCGCCTACGAACTCATGCGCCGGCAGGCCGAGGAGGTCCTCGCCGCGCAGCAACGCAAACTGCAAGGCGCCTCACCCAGTCCGGCCCGCGGCTCGGTGGAATGGCAAGACCTGCAGAAGAGCCGTAATGAGTCGAGCTAATGGGCCGCGACGTAATTCGGATAAATTTAAAATTCTTTATAAATTGCACTGCGGCACGCCGCTCTGGGCGGCGAGCAATCCGATCGGCCGTCAGTCTTCCTTCAATTGAGCGGGGCAGCATAACAGGCGAGAAAAGAGTTCCCCGACCCGAGCCGCCGCGCCACCGACACGACGAGCATACCACGGGTCTTTAAGTTGACAATGCGGCTGCGGGCTCTGGGCCCAGAAGGGCTTGTCGATGCCGCCGCGGTCGTCGGTCTGTCAATGCGATCGACCGAGTGACCGACGCGACCGGCATCCCGCTTGAGGCCGAGAAAGCCCAGGCTAGCGCGGACTTCCGCGCTGCGCTCGGCCTCGACTGCCTCGCCGTCGGCGCCCGCTTGTGATCGACGTTGGTATTTTCCACCCGGTGATACACCGTCCGGTCTCTAGGGCACTGTCCGCTCTCGTTAAATTGTCCGACAGGCCGGTGGAAGGGTGGCGAAGACGGTGCCGACTAGAGAGAAGCAAGCGCGTGGAACTCGTCGAAGCTCAACCGGATCGAGGCAGAGGCGAGATTCTCCTCGAGATGCGCTATCGAGGAGGTCCCGGGAATTGGCAGCATGGCGGGGGAACGCTGCAGTAGCCAGGCAAGCGCAATTTGGCTGGGCGTGGCGCTGTAGCTCTGGGCGATCCGAACGAGCCGCGAGTTTGGAGCAGCGAGACTACCCGCGGCCAGCGGGTACCAAGGGATAAAGGCGATACCGGCAGCGGCGCATATGTCGATCAGCCTGTCAGACGATCGATCGCGGAGATTGTAGCAGTTCTGGACGGAGATGATCGTCGCGACAGCGCGTGCTCGGGCAAGCTCACGCTCTGAGACGTTCGACACACCGATATAGTGGATCTTACCCTCGCGCTGAAGGTCGACCAGTGCGCCGATCGAATCTTCGATCGGTATCCGGTGATCAACCGCATGCAACTGGTAGAGCTCGATGCGTTCGAGCCTCAGCCTTCTCAGGCTGTCTGCACAGGCGCGACGCAGGTGATCAGGCCGACAGTCAGTCACCCAGCGGTTGGGACCGGGTCGTGTAAGCCCACCCTTTGTGGCCACCACGAGCTCTGCCGGGTAGGGATGGAGCGCCTTTGCGATCAGGGTCTCGCTGATCGCGGGGCCATAAGAATCGGCGGTATCGATAAAGGTGACGCCCCGATCCACGACCCGCCGGAGCAGCACGATTGCCTCTCTCTCATCCCTCGGAGGACCCCACACCTCCGGCCCGGTGATGCGCATCGCGCCGAAGCCAAGATATCCAACCGGCAACTGAGCGGGGGTGGTTGGGGCTGACATGTTCGACCTCTTTAGCGAAATAGCGATCAGCCGCCGCACTGCAGTCTGGCGACGAAATCGTGTCGGCATTAGCTATAAATGCTGTAAGGCTGTAGAGCTACCGCAACGGCCGGCCATAGGCTTCGCAGCAGAGCTCTCCTCGATCGAACGGCTGACCATTGGATTAAAGCGAAGACAGGAGGAGTGATGCGCCTGAAGGACAAAGTGGCGATCGTGACCGGCGCCGGACACGGCATGGGTGAGGCCGAGGTGCGGCTCTTCGCGGCGGAGGGTGCCAAGGTCATTGTCGCCGACATATTGGAGAATGAGGCCGAACGAATTGCCGGCGACATCCGCCGCGCCAACGGGGATGCCATCGCGGCGAAGATCGATGTCACCAGCGAGCCCGAATGGGTGGCGCTGATCAGCAAGACGGTTTCGACCTACGGCCGGCTCGACATTCTTGTCAACAATGCCGGGATTTCCGGCAGCTCGGTCGGCGATCCTAACGGGCTCGAAGGCTGGAACCGCCTCATTGCAGTGAACCAGACCAGCGTCTTTATCGGCACCAAGCTGGCGGCCGAACAGATGGCGAAAACAGGCGGCGGCTCGATCGTCAATATCAGCTCGATCATGGGCTTTGTGGGCAGCGCTGGCGGCCATCCCGCCTACCACGCCTCAAAAGGCGCGGTGCGGATCTATTCAAAGGCTGCAGCCGTGCGCTACGGACCAATGGGTGTGCGGGTCAACACGGTCCATCCCGGCTACATGCCGCCGATGCTCAACGCCACCAATGCCGGTGAGCGCGACGAGAAGATCGCGCTGACCCCGTTGCGTCGGATCGGTCAGCCGATCGAGGTCGCGGGTCTTGTTTCTCGCCTCCGACGAAGCCTCGTTTGTAACCGGCGCCGAACTCGTCATCGACGGCGGCTTCATTGCGCAATAGCCCGCGGATTTTTATCATGTTGCCCCGTCCGATCACGCGAAGAAGCTCCGTTTCATCCAAGCGATCGGCGCCGGCACCGACCAATTCCCCAGAAGGAGTTGGGGAGGCGCAGTATCCGCCCGGCCGGCGCGCGCGGCGTCGGTCGCTGAGCACCTGAGCGCCCCCATCTTGGCCTTGAGCCGCCGGCTTCCCGATGGGCGCGACAACCAGGCGATGCGCATCTGACGTGGTATGATCGGCGAGCCCACGCATTGAGAGGACGAGCTCGGCGGCAAAACGCTACTTGTGGTCGGCCTGGGTCAGATTGGCGGACGCCTGGCTCAGCTCGCCACAGCGTTCGAGATGCGCGTCGTCGGGCTGAGGCGCGAACCGGTGGCCGCGGCGCGGCGGTCGCGGTGCACCCTATCAGCGAGCTCGGCTCCGGGTTGCCCGGCGCCGATTTTGGCGTGCTGACCTGTCCGCTCACCAAAGAGACCGAAAAACTCGAAGCGACCGACTCGTTTCGCGAGAGGAACCGATGGTTCGAATCCACTTCCCTCCAGCAGACAGTCCGTCTCTCTCCGGGTTTCGCGTCCGTTCGAGGGCAAAGCCCGGGTTTTCAGCCATTATGCGGACCATTCCGGGCGGCAGTTGTCGGCAGAGACGCGCAAAGCCCAGCAGCGTCGGGCCGAGCAGCGTTGGTGTCTCTGTCAGGCCATATTCCAGTACCGCAGTGCTGCGGGTGCGGTTCGCGAGGTTTGCGGCGCCGGCCGCAAATGAGGTCGGGTTAGCGATCTCGGTGGGGCTTGGAGTTCGGATCGGCTCAAGCAACGCCGAGCAGGGTCCGTTGATCTTGCCAGGCCAATGGCAGACGTGAGTGCGCCAGGAGCTTGTCTGTGGTCAGATCGCGCGGCTGGCGCCCGTCGAGAATGGCTTGGGTGATGTCCGGAGCGAGGTAGCTGAGGCGGATCAGCCGCGTGAAATAAGACGGGCTCACGCCCTGCCGCCTGGCGACTGAGGCAAACGGTACGCCGTCGCTGCCGATGAGGGCAATGTTGAACCGGCGCGCCCTGATCAGCAGCTTGATCAGCCGCGCATCGGGTTTTGCTTTTGCAAGCCAGTCGCTGCTATCGATCAGCATCTTGATCTCCCGCCCGCAGCGCCGCAGCCGTACTGGCACGGAGAGGATCTGGGTTTCATCGTCGGTTGCGCTCGGCGATGACGCGGCTACGACATCGAGGAGCGCGCCGAGGTATGTCGGAGCGAGGCGGATTTCGATTCGATCGGCTCGGATGTCGATGCGTTCGACCAGACCGGCAAGCAAGGCGCGCCGGCGTAGTGCGGGCAACTG
>Ga0310909_10001642_pt1 | contig 13285 bp, 8 predicted proteins | sample GREbulkMGT000H_FD_203449 | JGI IMG/M metagenome (GOLD analysis project Ga0310909, IMG submission 203449) | Lab enrichment of tropical soil microbial communities from Luquillo Experimental Forest, Puerto Rico - GRE.bulkMG.T000H | ecosystem: Environmental > Terrestrial > Soil > Tropical forest >... | reverse complement strand
TCATCACCACGTTTCTGTTTCGGGTGCGCAACGTGCCGGCGGCGCTCTACAAGGCGCTCGGCGGGTTCGCCACCAACGGCGTCAATATGACCAAGCTCGAAAGCTACATGATCGAAGGCAATTTCTTTGCGACCCAGTTCTACGCCGATGTGGAGGGCCATCCCGACGACCGCAGCCTGGTGTTCGCATTCGAGGAGCTCGCGTTCTACTCCAAGGAGATGAAGATCCTCGGCGTCTACCCGGCGCATCCCTTCCGCGCGACGTTCGAGGAAACGGTCCCGTAAGCGGGCGCGAACCAAGCGCGATTGCGAGCGATGCGTCGCCCCCGAGTCAAGCCCGGGGGCGACGTTTATGGATACGCACTCAATTGACGCACAACTACGCTAAGCCGCGTGCTTCTTGATCAACGGCCTGGCGGACGGCTGAGGCCTGGGCGCCGTAGCTGTGCCCGCGGCCGGATCGCGCCGGCGAGAACGGTTGGCCGTGATGGTCGCATCCCGCAGTCGCGTGTCGTCTTGGCCGTCGACCACCCACTCGATCTCCGAGCGGTTGATCCCGATGTCCTTGAGCGCGCGGTCATCGAGCGCGCGCAGCTCGCGCACCGCCGCGTTGCGCTCGCGCCGCAGCGCGTAGGCGCGCCACCATTTGCCGGCCGTGGCGGCGACCGCCGCGGCAAGGGTCGCGACCGGGCGCAGGACGGCGCGGGCAAGCTCGCGCAGCGCCCGGGCGCGCGCGGCCTGGGCGCGGCCGATGATGCGCTGCCGCGCCCTCTCCCACTCGTCCGGCGGCAAGCCATTGTAATAAAAAGCATTCTCGTCGTCGGCAAACATGCTTCATCTCCTTCGATCTCGATCTTGAGATCAGGCTTTACGCGCGGAGATTCATCACGTAAAATGAATAATTATGATCATAATCATCTTGAGATGAGAACGATGGATCTGACCGACCTGCACATCTTCCGCTCCGTGGTGCAAGCTGGGGGCGTGACGCGCGCCGCGGAGAAGCTCAACCGCGTCCAATCCAACGTCACCACCCGCGTGCGCCAGCTCGAAAGCGAGCTCGGCGTCGACCTGTTCGTGCGCGAGGGCAAGAAGCTGCACCTCTCCCCCGAGGGCAAGCTGCTGCTCGACTACGCGGATCGGCTGCTCGATCTTGCCGAGGAGGCGCGCGAGGCCGTGCACGATGCCGAGCCGCGCGGCCTGTTGCGGTTAGGCACGGGGGAAAGCACCGCCGCGATGCGGTTGCCCGTCCCGATGAACGACTATCTCGGCCGTTACCCCGACGTGACGCTCGAGTTGCGCACCGGCAATACCAAGGAGCTTGCGGCCGCCGTCCTCGCCGGTGAGCTCGACGCCGCGCTCGCCTCCGAGCCCCTCGCCGATGCGCCCTTCGAGAAGGTGGCGATCTACGACGAAGAGCTGGTGATCATCGCCGCCGCCGGTCATCCTGCGATCAAGTCGCCGCGCGACGCGAGGCCGCAAACCGTGCTCGCCTTCGAATCCGGTTGCTCCTACCGCCAGCGGCTCGAGGATTGGTTCGCACATCACGGGGAAATGCCCGATCGTATCGTCGAAATCACCTCCTACCACGCCATGCTCGGATGCGTGGTGGCGGGCATGGGTATTTCGCTGATGCCGCGCAACGTGCTCACCACCTTTCCGGACGCCAAGCTCCTGAGCGTGCATTCATTGCCGCCGGCGCTCGCCCACGCGCCAACCAGCCTGATCCGGCGCAAAGGGATGCTGTCGCCGAAGGTGGGCGCGCTGATCGAGGTCCTGCTCGCGCACTCCGATAAGGGCAAGAAACGACGCGCGACCCGCAGCAACGGGCGTGGCGCGCGCCTCCCCGACACCGGTCGTTCCAGCTCGTAACGCGCGACGATAGCCGCGCCGCGGCATGCGACGCGGGCCTGCGACCGGACGTCAAATCGTCTGATTGTAGGCGCCGACCTCGCGATGGGTGCGCAGCACGCCGTCGATCGCCTTGAACATCTCGCGCATGCGCGCCTCCGACACCGGGCTCTCCACCACCACCACCAGCTCCGGCTTGTTGGAGGAGGCGCGAACGAGCCCCCAGGTGCCGTCCGCCACCGTGACGCGCACGCCGTTGACGGTCACGAGGTCGCGAATCGGCTCGCCCGCCACCTTTTCGGCCTTTGCCTTCGCTTGCTGGAAGTGCTGCACGACGTCGTCGACCACGCGGTATTTCACCTCGTCGGCGCAGTGCGGCGACATGGTCGGCGAGGACCAGGTCTTCGGCAGCGCGTTCTTGAGGTCGGCCATGCTCTTTTTTGGATTGCGGTCGAGCATGTCGCAAACCGCGAGCGCAAATATGAGCCCGTCGTCGTAGCCGCGGCCGAGCGGCGGGTTGAAGAAGAAGTGGCCGGATTTCTCGAAGCCCGCCATGGCGCCGATCTCGTTGACGCGGCGCTTCATGTAGGAGTGGCCGGTCTTCCAATAGTCCGCCTTGGCGCCGTTGTCGCGCAACACCGGATCGGTCATGAACAAGCCGGTCGACTTCACGTCGGCGACAAAGGTCGCGCCCTTGTGCTGGGCGGAGATGTCGCGCGCGAGCATCACGCCGACCTTGTCGGCGAAAATTTCCTCGCCTTCGTTGTCGACCACGCCGCAGCGGTCGCCGTCGCCGTCGAAGCCCAGCGCCACGTCGGCCTTGACGCGCAGCACCTCGTCGCGCATCGCGTGCAGCATCTTCAGGTCTTCGGTGTTGGGATTGTATTTGGGGAAGGTGTGGTCGAGCTCACAGTCGAGCGGGACGACCTCGCAGCCGACGGCGGCGAGCACCTGCGGCGCGAACGCGCCGGCGGTGCCATTGCCGCAGGCGCAAACGACCTTGAGGCGGCGCTTGAGCTTCGGGCGCTGCGTGAGATCGGCGATATAACGGGCCGGGAAGTTCTCGACGAAGGCGTAGGAGCCGCCGCCGCGCGGGCTAAAGCGCGCCTCGAGCACGATCGCCTTGAGGCGGCTCATCTCGTCGGGGCCGAAGGTGAGCGGGCGATCGACGCCCATCTTCACGCCGGTCCAGCCGTTGTCGTTATGGGAGGCGGTCACCATCGCCACGCACGGCACGTCAAGATCGAACTGCGCGAAATACGCCATGGGGGTGAGCGCCAGCCCGATGTCGTGCACCTTGCAGCCTGCCGCCATCAGCCCCGACGTCAAGGCGGTCTTCACCGATGCCGAATAGGCGCGGAAATCGTGGCCGGTCACCACCTGCGGCGCAACGCCGAGCTCGTGGATGAGCGTGCCCAGCCCGAGCCCCAAGGCCTGCACGCCCATCAGGTTGATTTCCTTTTCCAGCAGCCAGCGCGCGTCGTATTCGCGAAAGCCGGTGGGCTTCACCAGCGGCTCGGATTCGTAGGCATAGGTGTTGGGCGTGAGCGCGGGCTTCGGCTTGGGGAACATCACCAGTCCTGCGGCGGGTCGATGCGCCCGAGCCTCATAGCGCAGGCGGCTCATTGGGGAAAGCGCGGTTGCGGGCGAGTTCAGTCCGCATTGAAATAGAGCAGGCGTCATCGCGAAGCCCGCGTAAGTCCGTTCGTCCCCGCGAGGGGCGCCTCGCGACAGCAAAAGCGCGGTTACGCGCGTCTGTGACGCGCTATGCGTCGCGGGGTTCCCGTTGCGGGGATCCAGGGTTACGGACTATGGCCCGGGATTCCCGCTTTCGCGGGAATGAGCGGAGTTTTGTTGGAGGCTTCGACACCGCCGCTAGCGCGAGCGCGGCTTGGCGCGGCGCGTCGCCGCGGCGGCAAGCGGATCGTCGGGCCAGGGATGGCGCGGGTAGCGGCCCTTCATTTCGGCTTTGACCGCGGCGTAGCTGCCGCGCCAGAAGCCGGGCAGATCGCGCGTCACCTGCACCGGCCGATGCGCCGGCGACAACAGCTCGAGCACGAGCGGCACCCGCCCCGCCGCGATGGTGGGATGGCGGTCGAGGCCGAACAGCTCCTGCACGCGGATCGCAAGCTTGGGCCCCTCCTGCGCCTCGTAGTCGATCGGCACCGAGGAACCCGACGGCGCGGTGAAATGCGTGGGCGCCTCGGCGTCGAGCCGGCGGCGCAACGCCCACGGCAGCAACCCTTGCAGGGCCTGCGCGACGTCGTCGCCTGCGAGTTCGCCCAGCGCCGTCTTGCCGGCGAGCGCGGGCGCGAGCCAATCGACCGCGGCGGCCGCGAGCGCGGCATCCGACAGGTCCGGCCATTCACCGCCTTCCGCCTGGCGCAGAAACATGACGCGGTCGCGCCATTGCCGCAGCGGCTTCGTCCATGGCAGCCGCTCGATGCCGAGCCGGGCGACGCCTTGCGCGAGCATGCGGGCGCTCGCGTCGTCCGGCGCCACGGTCAGCGGCTGCTCGGCCAATGCGATGGCGCCGAGGCGGCGCAGGCGGCGCGCGCGCAGGCTCGCGCTGGCGGCGTCGAAGGCGATCTCGTCGCCGCTCTCGATGCGATCGGAGAATTGCGCTTCGATCTCGGCTAGCGTCAGCGGCGCGGCCAGCACGATGCGGCCTTGCGCGGCCGTCCCCGTGATCTCGGCCACGGCGAGGAACGGCGCGCGCGCAAGCGTCGAGGCCGCGTCGACGTTCGCGCCACGGCCGTTGGCCAGGAGGAAGGCGCCGCCGGCGCCGCGGTTCTTGGCGATGCGGTCGGGATAGGCGAGCGCGAGAAGCGCGCCGACTGATAGCCCCTCCTCTGCCCGCGCCGGCTCTCTCTGCTCGTTTGCAAGCGGCGAAGAATTCGCCTTTGCAATTTGCGCCCACCTCCTCGCCGTCGCCCGCGCCTCGGTCGCGCGCTTCGAGCGATCGCGGCGCAGCGCGTCGAGGCGATGGCCGAGATCGACGTCATTGCCGCCGAGCCCGCGCTCGGTGAGGACGACGGCGATCTCGGCGGCACGCTCGGCTTCGCCCGCCGCTGCCGCGTCGACCACCATGCGCGCCAAGCGCGGCGGCAGCGGCAACTCTCGCAGCCGCCGTCCCTCCTCGGTGATGCGTCCCGCTCGATCGATCGCGTCGAGCTCGCCGAGCAAGGCCTTTGCCTGCGCCAGCGCCGGCGCCGGCGGGGAATCGAGAAAGGCGAGTTGAGCGGGATCGGCGACGCCCCAAAGGGCGAGGTCGAGCACGAGGCCGGACAGATCGGCGGCGAGAATCTCCGGCCGGTTGGCGGGCTCGAGCGCGGCGGTCTGCGGCTCGTCCCACAGCCGATAGCAGACGCCGGGCTCGGTGCGGCCGGCGCGGCCGCGCCGTTGGTCGGCGGCGGCGCGCGAGACCCGCACGGTCTCGAGCCTGGTGAGCCCCACGTCGGGCTCGTAGCGCGGCACCCGCGCGAGCCCGCAATCGATCACCACGCGCACGCCTTCGATCGTCAACGAGGTCTCCGCGATCGAGGTCGCGAGCACGACCTTGCGCCTGCCGGGCGGCGGCGGCGCGATCGCGCGGTCCTGGACGTCGGCGTCGAGCGCGCCATAAAGCGGCACGATATCGATCGCGGGGTCGGTAACGCGCTCGCGCACGAGCGCCTCGGTGCGGCGGATCTCGGCGGCGCCGGGAAGAAAGACCAAGAGCGATCCGGCCTCGGCACGCACGGCGCGCGCGACGGCGTCGGCGACCTGCCGTTCGATCGGGAGGCGCGCGTCGCGGCCAAGATAGCGAGTCTCGACCGGGAAGGCGCGGCCGGCGCTCTCGATTACCGGCGCATCGCCGAGGAGCTTGGCGACGCGCGCGCCGTCGAGCGTCGCCGACATGACCAGGAGCTTGAGCTCGGCGCGCAGGCCCTGCTGCACGTCGCGCCCCAGCGCCAAGCCGAGGTCGCCATCGAGGGAGCGCTCGTGGAACTCGTCGAACAGCACGGCGGCGACGCCCGCGAGCGCGGGGTCGTCGAGGACGAGGCGCGTGAACACGCCCTCGGTCACCACTTCGATGCGCGTTGCCGCCGAGATTTTGGAGCCGAAGCGCACGCGGTAGCCCACGCTGGCGCCGACCGCTTCGCGTAGCGTCGCAGCCATGCGTGCGGCCGCGGCCCGCGCCGCCAGCCGGCGCGGCTCGAGCACAAGGAGCTTTTTTCCCTCCACCCAAGGCTCGGCGGCCAGCACGAGCGGAACCCGCGTGGTCTTGCCGGCGCCGGGAGGGGCGACCAGGACCGCGGCGTTTCCCGCGCGCAAAGCGCGCGTGAGTTCCGGCAGCGCCGGATCGATGGGAAGAGGCTCGCCGATGGCGCGCATCGCCGCCACTTTGCATGCACGCTCCGCCTCAGGGAAGCCGCACGCAAGACAAGTGCATAGCGCGCCCGAATCGGTGGCGAAACCGCCCCTCAAGTGTTAAGTCCGAGCCATGCCAAGCAAAGCCGCCCAGAGCGCTCGCAGCGCGCCGCCCCCCGCCGGGGCGCTGAAAAAAGGCGACCACGTCTTCCTGGTCGACGGCTCGTCGTACATTTTCCGCGCCTATCACGCGCTGCCGCCGCTCAACCGCAAGTCCGACGGCCTGCAGGTCAATGCCGTGCTCGGCTTCTGCAACATGCTGTGGAAGCTCTTGCGCGACATGAAGCCGGAGGAGCGGCCGACCCACCTCGCGGTCGTGTTCGACAAATCGGAGAGGACGTTCCGCACCGAGATGTACGCCGAATACAAGGCCAACCGGACCGAGCCGCCCGACGACCTGCGTCCGCAGTTTCCGCTCATCCGCGAAGCGGTGCGCGCCTTCGACCTGCCTTGCCTGGAGCAGATCGGCTTCGAGGCCGACGACCTGATCGCGACCTATGTGCGGCAAGCCTGCGAGGCGGGCGCGAGCGCGACCATCGTCGCCTCCGACAAGGATCTGATGCAGCTCGTGAACGACTGCGTCGTCATGTACGACACCATGAAGGACCGCAGGATCGGCATTCCCGAGGTGATCGAGAAATTCGGCGTGCCCCCCGACAAGATGATCGAGGTGCAGGCGCTGATCGGGGATTCGACCGACAACGTGCCGGGCGTGCCGGGCATCGGCGTGAAGACCGCGGCGCAGCTCATCGGCGAATACGGCGATCTCGAAACGCTGCTGGCGCGGGCCGGCGAGATCAAGCAGGAGAAGCGGCGCCAGGCGCTGATCGACAATGCCGAGCGCGCGCGGCTGTCGAAGAAGCTCGTCACGCTCGACGCCCACGTGGCGCTCGATGTGCCGCTCGCCGAGCTCGCGGTGCACGAGCCCGACTACAAGCGCCTGATCGCATTTCTCAAGGCGATGGAGTTTGCCACGCTGACGCGGCGCGTGGCCGAGTTCTCCGGCGTCGATGCCGGAGAGATCGAGCCCGACGGCAAGCTCAAGGCCCCCGGCGGCTTCCCTCCCGCGCGCGAGGGTGGCGAGCCGCGCGCCGGCAAGGGCGCGCAGGCGCAGCAAGCATCGCTGCCGCTGCCGCCCATCCCCGCGAGCGGACGCGAAAGCAAACCGGTTCCGGAACGCGCCGCCGCGCCGCCGACGCAAGGGGAGTTCACGCCGCAAGCGCTCGCGGCCGCCCGCATCGCAGCCGCGCGCTACACCAAGATCGACCGCTCCCATTACGAGATCGTGCGCAGCCCTGAGCGGCTCGCGGCCTGGATCGCGCGCGCGCGCGAGCTCGGCGCGGTCGCGATCGATACCCAGACCACGAGCCTCGATCCGATGCAGGCGGCGCTGTGTGGCTTCTCGCTCGCGCTCGCCGCCAACGAGGCTTGCTACGTTCCGCTGGCGCACCGCAAACGCGGCGACGGCGGCGACGGCAGCCTGTTCGCCGGCGAGATCGCGCCCGATCAGATCGAGGAGCGCGCGGCGCTCGCGGCGATGAAGCCGCTGCTCGAAGATCCGAGCGTGCTCAAGGTCGGCCAGGACATGAAGTTCGACCTGCAAATGTTCGCGCTGCGCGGCATCGAGGTGGCGCCCTATGACGACGTCATGCTGATGTCCTACGTGCTCGATGCCGGGCGCGGCGGCCACGCGCTCCCCGCGCTGTCGCAGCGCTACTTCGATCACGCCACCATCGATTACAACCAGCTCACCGGCTCGGGAAAATCCAAGCTCGCGTTCGATTGCGTGGCGGTCGAGAAGGCCGCCGAATACGCCGCCGAGGACGCCGACGTCACGCTGCGGCTGTGGCAATTGCTCAAGCCGCGCCTGACCTCCGAGCACGTGGGCAGCGTTTACGCGACGCTGGAGCGGCCGCTCATCGCGGTGCTCGCGCGCATGGAGCGGCGAGGGATCTCGATCGATCGGCAAGTGCTCTCGCGGCTGTCGGGTGAATTCGCCCAACGCGCCGGCGCGCTCGAGGCCGAAATCCAGACGCTCGCGGGCGAGCCGCTCAATCCGGGCAGCCCGAAGCAGCTCGGCGATATCTTGTTCGGCAAGCTTGGACTTGCAGGCGGCACCAAGACCAAGACCGGCCAGTGGTCGACTGGCGCCCGCACCTTGGAGGACTTGGCCGAGCAGGGTCACGCGCTGCCGCGGAAAATTCTCGACTGGCGCCAGGTTTCGAAGCTCAAATCGACCTACACCGACGCGCTGCCAGGTTACGTCAACGCCAGCACGCACCGCGTCCACACGAGCTACGCGCTCGCCGCGACTCCCACCGGCCGCCTCTCCTCCTCCGAGCCCAACCTGCAGAACATTCCGATCCGCACCGAGGAAGGCCGCAAGATTCGGCGCGCCTTCATCGCAACCGACGGATACAAGCTCGTCTCCGCCGATTATTCCCAGATCGAGCTGCGGCTCCTAGCCGAGATCGCCGGCATCGAGGCGCTGAAGAAAGCCTTCCGCGAGGGCCTCGACATTCACGCCATGACGGCTTCCGAAATGTTCGGCGTGCCGGTCAAGGGCATGCCGGGGGAAATTCGCCGCCGCGCCAAGGCCATCAACTTCGGCATCATCTACGGCATCTCGGCCTTCGGGCTCGCCAATCAACTCGGCATCGAGCGCGAAGAGGCGGGCGCCTACATCAAGAAATATTTCGAGCGCTTTCCCGGCATCCGCGACTACATGGAAGAAACTAAGGCGTTCGCCAAGAAGAACGGCTACGTGCTCACCCTGTTCGGCCGCAAGTGCCACTACCCCGAAATCGCGCACTCGAACGCCTCGATCCGCGCCTTCAACGAGCGCGCCGCGATCAACGCGCGGCTGCAAGGCACCGCCGCCGACATCATCCGCCGCGCCATGGTGCGCATGGAGGCGGCGCTGGCGAAGGCCAAGCTCTCCGCGCAGATGCTGCTGCAGGTGCACGACGAGCTCGTGTTCGAGGTGCCCGACACCGAGGTGGCGAAGACCTTGCCGGTGGTGGAGAAGGTGATGGCGCAGGCGCCGATGCCGGCGCTCTCGCTCTCGGTGCCGCTCGCGGTCGAGGCGCGCGCCGCGCACAATTGGGACGAGGCGCATTGAGCGAATCTCGCGGCGGGCTGCGTCCTCATCCTGAGGAGCGCGCGTCCTCCAGCAGTCCCGCAAAGTCGAACGGGGGTGCGCGCGCGTCTCGAAGGATGAGGACGGCCCTCATAACACGTCGAAGACGCGCGTAAACGCGCTTATGCTTCGAGACGAATCGCAACGCAGCCGAGTCCGTAGAAACGTCTGCGCTCGATTGTCGCTGCGATGCTCCTCAGCATGAGGTCCGACCTAGGCTTGATCGCGATGAGCCGGAAGCTTTACGGCGGCGTCTTCGCCGCGATTCTTCTCATCGCGCCGGACGTGGCGCACGCCGCCGCCGGCATCGACGGCGCGGCGCTGCGCTGGCCGTGGGCGCTGCCCTTCGTCGGCATTCTCGTCACCATCGCGACCGGCCCGCTGCTGTTTGCGCGATTCTGGCACCGCCATTACGGCAAGCTCGCCTTCGCCTGGAGCGTGCTCACGCTGGCGCCGCTTGCCGCGATCCACGGCACGCCGGCCGCGCTCGCCGCTTTCGTGCATACCGTGCTCGCCGAATACTTGAGCTTCATCGTGCTGTTGTTCGCGCTCTACGTGGTCGCCGGCGGCATCTTGGTGACGGGAGAGCTGCGCGGCACGCCCTTCGTCAACACCGTGATGCTCGCGTTCGGCACCTTGATCGCCAGCGTGGCGGGCACCACCGGCGCCGCCATGATCCTCGTCCGCCCGCTCATCCGCGCCAATGCTGCGCGGCTCCACAACGTCCACGTGGTCGTGTTCTTCATCTTTCTCGTCGCCAATATCGGCGGCGCGCTGTCTCCGCTCGGCGATCCGCCGCTCTTCGTCGGCTTCATGCACGGCGTCGATTTCTTCTGGACGGCGCGCCACATCTGGCTCGAAACCGCGCTCGTCGCCGGTTGGGTGCTTGCCGTCTTCATCGCGCTCGATGTCTGGTACTACCGCAAGGACCGCCTGACCGCACCCGTGGGCGAGACCAGGCCGCCGACGAAGCTTGCCGTCAGCGGCGGCATCAATTTGCTGCTGATCGCCGGCATCATTGTCGCCATGCTCGCCGCCGCGACGTGGAAGCCCGCGCTGAGCGTCGACGTTTACGGCACCACACTCGAGGTGGGGACCATCGCGCGCGATGGCGCGCTGGCGCTGATCGCAATCCTCTCGCTCGTGCTGACGCCGAACGAACATCGCGAGGCCAACGGCTTCACGTGGGAGCCGATCGCGGAAGTGGCCATTCTGTTCGCCGGCATCTTCGTCTGCATCATTCCGGTGGTGGCCATGCTCGATGCCGGCAAGGACGGCGCGTTCGCGTGGCTCTTGGCCGCCGTCACCGCGCACGACGGCAGCCCGCATGACATCGCCTATTTCTGGCTGACCGGGGCGCTCTCGGCCTTTCTCGACAACGCGCCGACCTATCTCGTATTCTTCGAACTCGCCGGCGGCGACGCGCGCGAGCTGATGGGGCCGCTCGCCACGACGCTCGCCGCGATCTCCATGGGCGCGGTCTATATGGGCGCCATGACCTATATCGGCAACGCGCCGAATCTCATGATCTACGCCATCGCCGTCGAGCGCGGCGTCAAAATGCCGAGCTTCTTCGGTTACATGCTGTGGTCGGCGGTGGTGCTGCTGCCGATCTTCGCCGCGCTCACCCTCGTCTTGCTCGCGCGCGGCGCCTAGTCGGGCGGGTCGCGCGCCGTTTGCGCGCGGCCCTGGATGAGGGCTTCGACGCCGCCTTGGCTCGCGCGGCGGCCGGGAGCACCGCCACCGCCTCGATCTCGATCAGCGCCCCTTCCCGCGCCAGGCCCGAAATCGCGATGGTCGTGCTGGCCGGGCGGTCGTTCTCGGCCAGATAGCCGTCGCGCACCTCGCGGAAGGTCGGCAGGTGCGCGCGGTCGACGAGATAGTTGTTGAGCTTCACCACGTGCCGGAACTGCGCCCCCACGGCGGCGAGCGCGGTTTTGAGATTCTCGAAGGTCTGCACCGCTTGGCGCCGAAAATCGCCGACGACCTTGCCGTCGCGGTCGACCCCGAGCTGACCGGCGATGTAGACGATCCGCCCCGGCGCGGTGACCTCGACCACATGGGTGTAGCCGGGCGGCCGGCTCAGCGCTTGCGGATTGATGAAACGGGTCTGGCTCATGGCTCTTCTCCTCTGCGTTCTCGATCATGCGGCCACCGGCGCCGAGAATCTAAGCACACCGGGCCGTCGCCCTGGAATGGGTGCGACGCGCCCTCTCTTGACAGCGCCCGGTGCTTCCCCAAGCCTGCCCGCTCGCGTTGGGAGGGACTTGGGTGACTGGGCAGTTCGCGCCGCACATCTTCTTCGGCCTCGATCCGATGATGGTCTCGACCATCATCCTTTGCATCACCTACGCCGTCATCATCTGGGACAAGCTCAACCGCGCGATCGTCGCGCTCATCGGGGCGGCGGTGATGGTCGGCAGCGGCGCGCTCGACCAGAACGAGGCGTTCAAGGGCATCGATTGGAACACGATCGGGCTGCTCACCGGCATGATGATCCTAGTGTCGGTGTCGCGCCGTTCCGGCATGTTCGAATATCTGGCGATATGGTCGGCGCAGAAAGCGAAGGCCAGTCCCGCCGGCATCCTGCTGCTGCTGCAGCTCACCACCGCCGTCGTTTCCGCGCTGCTCGACAACGTGACGACAGTGCTCTTGGTCGTGCCGGTGACGCTCGCCATCACCAGGGAGCTCGACGTGCCGCCCTACCCATTCCTGTTCGCGGAGGTGTTCGCCTCCAATATCGGCGGCACCGCGACGCTGATCGGCGATCCACCCAACATCATGATCGGCTCGCTCGCCGGGCTCGACTTCAACGCCTTCATCATCCACCTCACGCCGGTGATCATCGTGGTGATGGCGGCGCAAGCGCTGATGATCCATCTCGTGTGGGGCAAAGCGCTCAAATCGACCCCGGCGCGGCGGGCGCTGGTCATGGGAATGAGCGCGAAAGAGACCATCCTCGACTGGACGCTGCTCAAGCAGTCGCTGGCGGTGCTCACCGCCGTGATCGTCGCCTTCGTGCTCGCGCGGGCGCTGCATCTCGAGCCCGCGACCATCGCGATGACGGGCGCGGCCGTGCTGATGCTCCTCGACAATTGGCAACATCACACCGAGAAGCAGTCGCAGAACGTTCACAAGACGTTCAGCGACGTCGAATGGATCACGATCTTCTTCTTCATCGGCCTGTTCATCGTGGTGCACGGGGTCGAGATTGGCGGCCTGCTCCATCTTCTCGCCAACGAGTTGGTGGCGGCGACGGGCGGCAACATGGCGACCGCCGGCTACGCGATCCTGTGGGCGTCCGCCTTCCTCTCGGCGATCGTAGACAACATCCCGTTCGTCGCGACCATGATCCCGCTGATCAAGAGCATGGCGCCCGCCTATGGCGGTGCGGATAAGATCGAGCCGCTGTGGTGGTCGCTCTCGCTCGGCGCCTGCCTCGGCGGCAACGGCACGCTCATCGGCGCTTCGGCAAATCTCACGGTCGCCGGCATTGCCGAGCGCAATGGCATCCCCTTCCGCTTCGCGACCTACCTCTTCTACGGCATGCCGATGATGGTGGTCTCGGTCGCCATCTCCCACGTCTATCTGTGGTGGCGCTATTTCTGAGCCGACCATTCCGCCGCATCGCGGCTTGACCTTGGGCGCGCTGAATTTCGCGTAACGCTTGCGGCCGCTTAGATGCGTAGTGGCAGCACGCTCGTGTCGACGCCAGCGGTTATTTCTTCACGACCACGATCAGCGGTTTGTCCTTTGCCGCCCGGCTGTGGACGACCAGCGCCTTGCCGTTGGCGCTGGCGCTCTCGTTGCGGGCGAGGTGGACGAGTTCGGCGGGAATGATTCCTGCTTCTCCGGCCTTGAGCAGCGTGCTTCCCTTGCCTTC
>Ga0310909_10001640_pt1 | contig 13295 bp, 13 predicted proteins | sample GREbulkMGT000H_FD_203449 | JGI IMG/M metagenome (GOLD analysis project Ga0310909, IMG submission 203449) | Lab enrichment of tropical soil microbial communities from Luquillo Experimental Forest, Puerto Rico - GRE.bulkMG.T000H | ecosystem: Environmental > Terrestrial > Soil > Tropical forest >... | reverse complement strand
AGAGTCCAGGCCATGCTGGGAGCACATCACTTCGTGCCCGTCCGCCTGCAGTGCGGGGATCAGCTTCTGGAAGCATGAGCCATCGGCCCAAAGTCCGTGGGCGAATACGATGCTAGGTTTGTTCTGACCTGCCATAGTGCAACTCCTGACTTGATTTGGCTGTGTACGCACCCCCAGTAAACGCCGAAACGCTCTGGTCTAAAGTTGGTTCCAATAATGCCGACGCCGGAATACTTCCAGGAATTCTGTCATGCCCGCTTTGGGTCAAAAGTCCCCTTAAACCGGCTATAGCCGTGACGCACCGCAAGCCCGGTAAACTCCGATACCGGACAATAACCCCCTTCGTGGTACCGCGATGGGGACCACGGACATAAGTTAATTCGGCCCCCCGACCACCGTGGGGATCGGGGCGTTGGTGGGCGGAGGTTATAGCCGTGCCCCTTTGCACAACAGGGGCCTATGTCGGCGGGCAGTCTCGCCGGAGTGGTGCCAACCGAATCCAATCGGGCTCATCGCCCGGTCGTTCCCGCCGGCCAACGCCGCGATCGAGAACTGCCATTTCATCCGGAGTAATCGATCTTCCTCACGATGGCGAAATACAAATACGGCGCGCCTGCAAGCGATCGGCGTCCTCCAGATCATCCCGCTGCATCTTGGTCGTGACGGCGCTGCGTTTCATCGAGGCTCGTATGCAACGGTGCAGCATGAAATAGGGGCGGGTTGCAAACCCGCCCCCAGCATTCACGATGCTTTTCTGCCGGTCAGGCGGCAGCGGCAAGATTGCCGAACTTCTTGAGGTTCTCCTTCTGCTTCTCGTTGCGCGGCGGCAGCTTGAACAGGCGCGCCGCGGTGCCGCCGAGGATGTTGTGCTTGGCCTTCTCCGACAGGAACGGCAAGTCGGTGATCGTCGAGGGCAGGTCGAAATCCCAGTGCGGGTAGTCCGAGGAGTACAAAACCTGCGTCTCGGCGTTGATCATGCGGAAGGTGCACTCCAGCGCCTTGATGTCCTGAATTTCCATCGGCTGCGTCGAGTAGTACATGTCGCGCATGTAGTCCGACGGCTTCTTCTTGAGCAACGGCGCCTCGGATGGGCGCAGCATGTACTCGTGGTCGAGCTTCTGCATCAGGAATGGCACCCAGGCAAGGCCGGACTCGATCCAGATCACCGGCAGCTTGGGGAAGCGCTCGCACATCCCGTTAATGACCCAGTTGGTGCAATGCAGGATGTTGTACCAGCTGAAGCCCAGCGCATGCACGGCGAGGAAGCGATTGCAGGTCTTGAAGATCGGCTCGGCCCAGTTCGGGCCGGAGTGGAATGACAGCACAAGGCCGCGTTCCTCGATCGCCCGGTAGACCTTCATGTACTGGTTCTCGTGCACGCCGGCGTTGCGCACGGTGGTGACCATGAAGCCGCCGACGTGCTTCCGGTCGCCGAATTTCTCGACCTGGCGCAGCGACTCGTCGGCGTCGTTGAACGGCAGGCTCAGCATCGAATAGAAGCGGCCGCCGGAATCCGGCAGCACCTTCTCGGTGAGCCAGCGGTTGTAGGCCCAGCACAGCTGGACCTCCATCTCCTTCTGCGGATGCAGGCCGATGCTCAGCATTCCCGTCGGGAACAGGCAGGAATAATCGACGCTCATCGCGTCCATCCAGCGCTGCCCGAGCTGGACGTCCCGGTGATAGCCGGTCTCCTCGGTCTTCTCCGTCGAGCGCATGGGGTAGCGCGTCACGCGGCCGCCCATGTCCTGGTAGCCGATCGTGCCCTGCGTGACGCCGCCCCGGCCGCCCTTGCTCAGCGACGCGAGGCTGAGCTGCCGGACCACGTCATTCTCCATGTAGGGGATGAACTCGCGGAAGTTCTCGTTTTCGTAGTGATGCGCGTCGACATCGACGATCAGCATGTCGTCGAGCTTGCGCCGCACCGCCTGCTTGCGGGCGTGTGCCAGGAGGCGGCTTGTATTCAACTCCTCAACAGTAACGCGTCGGCCACGGTCAGCAATCAGGTCCATGATTTTTCTCTCCTGACGATCCAATCCTTTGTGCGGCGGAGCGCCTCAGCGTCCGGTCCAGCTTTGCCACATTCCAAGTTCGAATACCGCAAGATTGGCAGCGCGCAACAGTCCGCTGGCTGTGAGCATGACGCCGGTCGGACTGACGGCTTGCCCTTGCGGGATCGGCGTGAAGGTCGCTCCACCTTCGACCTGCGTGGAGTAGATTCGACATAACGTGCCCATCAGCGTCTGCATCGCCTCGACTGACAGCGCGCGCTCGTCCCTCGCGAATTGCCGCTCGATCTCGCCGGCGAGCGCAATCGCCCGATCCGACAGATCATTCCCAGGCACGACCTTCGGCTTTCCGGAATCCCCTTTCGGCCTGCCATTCGCGGGCGGGCGCCCCGGTTTTGCGGCCGCCTTAGGCGACGACATACACCTCGTCTCCCTTTTGCACGACCTGGTACTTGCGCAGCTTCATCCTGCGGTCGGAGACGCACTCGCCGGTCTTCATGTCGTATTCCATGCCGTGCCAGGGGCAGACGAAATGCATCTCGGTGTCCGAGAAGAAAAGGCCTTCCGACGTCTTGTCCGGACGCAACCGCTCCTCGACCTTGGCGATGGTCAGACCTTCGCAGGCTGGCCCCCCCTGATGCAGGCAGAAATTGCTGTACGCGTAAAATTGGCCTTCGTGGCGAAATACGCCGATCTCATTGTCTCCGGCGAAGATGATCCGGCGATCCCCATCCGAAAACTCAGCGATCTTACCGACGTATTGCTCGGCCATACCGGCACGCCTCCTTCCCTTTTCCCTGCGAGGAAGTTCTAATTTTCAAAGCCTGGGACGCTCGGCCGAGTTCTTGGCCCGCGAAATGCGTCCAATCGGCACTTTATAATATAATTGCCGGCGGGCAACCAGCGGTAAGTTGTCAAAGCTGTATTGCGTCGCCTATCGCAACCGATGCTCTGATCGCTACCTCTGCGGCGGGTCGACCCGACCGTAAGCCCCGTAAATCATGCGATTTTGGTGGTCAGCGTCCCGATCTTCTCGATCCAGATCTTAACTATGTCACCGGCCTTGAGGAATTCGCCGCGCGCGGAGCCGACCCCCGCCGGAGTGCCGGTGAGGATCAGGTCGCCGGGGTGGAGCGTCATGGCGTTTGAGAGCTGCTCGATCTGCTCCGCCAGATTGAAGATCATGTCCTCGCTGTTGGAATCCTGCTTGAGGACATCGTTGACCCACAGCTTGAGGCCGAGATTTTGAGGATCGCCGATGTCGCTTGCGGGCACGATCCACGGCCCAAGCGGGCAGGAGCCCTCGAAGGTCTTGTGCTTGGTCCAGTCCGATTTGAACGGCGAGGTATCGCTGATGCCTGCACGGGGACCGCGGTCGCGCGCCGAAAGATCGTTCGCGGCGGTATATCCGGCGACGTAGGAAAGTGCCTTTTCCTGCGAGACATTCTTGGCCGGGCGTCCGATCACGGCCGCCAGCTCGACCTCCCAGTCGACGTGATCGGAGATGCCTGAAATCTTCACGGTCGCCCCGGGGTTGGCAAGCGTGCGCGATGCCTTGATGAAATGCCACGCCTTGAGCCCGAGCGTGTGCGGGTCGGGCTCCGGCGGCCTGTTCATGCGGCGCGCCATCTCCGCGGCGTGATCGGCATAGTTGGCGCCGGCACAATAGATCGCGGAGGGCCAGCGCACCGGCGCCAGCAGCCTGGTGCGGCCAAGCGGCTCCCCTTTGACCTTGCCCTTTCCGGCGCTCGCGGCAGCCTTTCGCAGGATACCCTGGGAGGCGCGCCAGTCTTCCAGGATGCCGAGCACGGTCGCATAGGCCGTCTTGCCCGTGAGCTTTGCTGCATCGAATACCTTGTCGTCGACGACAAGTCCCGCGCGCGGTCCGTTGGAGGATTGGTAGGTCGCGAGCTTGTAGCCGGCCATATGATGATGCTCCCTGGGCGCAAGTTATGGTTTGGAGGTTCTTGCCGAACAGGGCGGCCTTGTCGAGTGCCAATCGTCTCAGGTGCAAGGTCGTATTTCAGGCTTGCGCGAGTGCGCTATAATCCAGGCTGAAGCCACGCTGTCGAGCCGCCGCGCCGCAAGCAGGAGAAGGCCATGATCAGAGCAAGACGGATCGGACATGCCACTTTCGAGACGCCTGATCTGGACAAGGCGATTGCATACTATGACAGGTTCATGGGCTTGGTCGTGGCCGAGCGCGAAAAGGACCGGGCGTTCCTCGCCAGCAAGATCGGCCAGCTCGTGATTGCGCTGCACAAGTCGGACCGCGCGCACTGCATCAAGCTGTCGTTCGAAGTCGCGCCCAATTCCGATTTCAGCGAGATGGCGCGCGAGCTTGCCGGGGACGGAGTGCGCAGCGAGCTGCGCAACGATTCCGTCCCGGGAGTAGGCCAGGTGCTGTCGTTCCAGGACGACAAGGGCACGGCCATCGAGCTGTTCAAGGACTGGAGCTATCTCGGCAAGCACGAGCAGGTCGCCGGCATCGGTCCGCTGAAGCTCGGGCATGTCGCCTTTTTCACGCCCGACATCCAGCGTACCGTCGGCTTCTACGAGAAGGTGCTCGGCTTTCGCGTCTCCGACTGGGTCGGCGATTTCTTCTGCTTCATGCGCTGCAATCCCGATCATCACACTGTCAATTTCTTCAGCGGGCCGGACGTGAAGCTCCATCACATCGCGTTCGAGCTCAAGGATTTCATCCATTTGCAGAACTCATGCGAGCTGATGGGGCAGCGGAAGGTGCCGATCATCTGGGGACCGTTGCGCCATGGCCCCGGTCACAACGTGGCGACCTATCATCGCAATCCGGACGAGCAGGTGGTCGAGTTCTTCTGCGAGCTCGACCAGATGAAGGACGAGGAGCTCGGCTATTTCGAGCCGCGTCCGTGGCATCACGACACCCCGCAGCGGCCCAAGCGTTGGACCCCGGGCCATACCAGCGTCTGGGGCCCGCCGCCCACGCCGGACTTCCATCGCACGCAGGTATGAGGTCAGGGAGAACAGCGCCGTCATGACGATCATCGAGCGCCCCGGCGTCTGCACGCTGGACTGCCCCGATACCTGCAGCCTCACGGTCGAGGTGGACGCAAACCGCATCGTCAAGGTGCGCGGCTCGCATGCGCTGCCCTATACGGAGGGGGTCATCTGTAACAAGGTGGCGCACCATACCGGCGAGTTCGTGCACGGCAGTGGCCGCCTGAGGGTTCCCCTGCAGCGCACCGGCGCACGCGGATCCGGCCGGTTCGAGCGCGTGAGCTGGGAGCATGCGCTCGACGTGATCCATGCGCGCGTGGCGGTGGTCATCGATCGCTGGGGCCCGCAGGCGGTCATGCCGCTCAATTATGCCGGCCCGCACGGGATGCTGGCCTACGACAGCATGTCGCTGCGCTTCTTTCACAAGCTGGGCGCGACCCAGCTCTATCGCGGCGCTATGTGCGGCATGGTCCGCAACGAAGCGTGGGCGGGAACCTATGGAGCAGCTCCCGGCATCTCGCCGGAAGCGGCGGCCCAGGCGAAACTCAATATCGTCTGGGGCAACAACGCCACGGTGACCAACCTGCACCTCGTGCGCCAGATCCGCTCGTCCAAGCGCCGCGGCGGCCGGCTGGCGGTGATCGATCCCCTGCGCACCAAGATCGCCGAGCAGGCGGATCTGCACCTCTCCCCGAGACCCGGCACCGACGTGCTGCTGGGATTTGCGCTGGCGGTCGAGCTTGAGCGCCTGGGCGCCCACGACCGCCGTTTCATCGCGGACCATGTCAGCGGCTACGACGAGTTCATGGCGCTCGCGCGCTCATGGCCGGCCGAAAAGGCGGCCGAGGTCTGCGGCGTGCCGGCGGCCGATATTCGCCTGCTCGCGAGCTGGATGGCCTCGGCACAGCCGCTCGTGATTGCCCCGGGAAACGGGCTGGAACGTGGGCGCAACGGCGGCAGCGGCGTGCGCGCCGCCATCGCGCTGCCGGCGCTGCTGGGCAGGCTCGGGCGTGAGAGCGGCATTGTGCTGTGCGCGCGCTTTGCTTTCCCCAAGACCCCGGCCAAGCTCACCCGCCCCGATCTTCTCCCGGCCGCGACCCGCACGCTCAACATCCTCGATATCGGCCGCCACCTTGCGCAGGATGACGTCGATCCTCCGTTGCGCGCCGTCTTCATCTACAACCACAACCCGATTGTCGTGCACCCCGACCAGAACCGGATGAAACGGGGGCTTGCGCGCGAGGATATCTTCCTGGTCGGCATCGAGGTCACCATGACCGAGAGCATGCAGCGTTGTGACATCGTGCTGCCGGCCGCCACGCATTTCGAGTGCGACGATCTCTATCCGGCCTACGGCCATCATTGGCTGCAGCGCGCCGAGCCGGTGATCCCGCCGGTCGGCGAGGCGCTGCCCAATACGGAGATTTTCCGGCGACTGGCGGCACGCTTCGGCTTCGATGATCCCTGCTTCAAGGCGAGCGATCGCGAGCTGATGGACGATGCGGTCGATGGCTCGCATCCCTTCCTGGGCGGGCTCAAGCCGAGCGAGATCCCCACTACATCGGCGCGCCGCATGGCAGGGCCGGACGCGCGGCCGCTGGCGCTGTTCGACAATGTCATGCCGGCGACGTCGTCGGGGAGAATCGAGCTTGCTTCCGATGTGCTTGCGCAGCGCTGGGGAGCGCAGGCGCGGTTGCCGGCCTTTCGCCCGCGCGCGAGCAGGTTTCCGCTCGCGCTGGTCTCGCCGGCGTCCGACAAGCGCGTATCCTCGACCCTGCTCGGGCCTGCCGGATCGCGCGTTGCTTCGCCGTTGCTCATGCACCCGGACGACGCCCGCGCCCGCGGGCTCGAAGGCGCTAAATCCGTGCGGTTATGGAACGATCTCGGCTCGGTGGTGCTGCCGCTCGTGATAACCGATGCAGTCTCGCGCGGCGTCGTCGCCTCGCAGAAGGGGGCATGGCTCGCGACGAGCCCGACTGGACAGACCATCAGCGCCCTGGTCTCGGCCGACGAGCGCGCCGACCTGGCGCAAGGCGCCTGCTACAATGATACCGGCGTCGAGGTGGAACGCGCGTAATGCGCGCCGGCCGGCGGCGAGGCTCCAATCGGCTTATGCCGCATCCGATGCCAAGCTCTCCCGCGGCTTGCCTGTGGGTCTCGGGGCAGGGCCATCAACCACGACCGTGTCGAAATCCATTTGCATGCCGGGCGCTATGACCGGCTCTTTCGGCAGGTTGTTCGAGGGCTCGTACCACGGCCGCTTTTCCACCACGCCCTCCTGGAGCGACTGCGCCAGCAACCTTCCGATTTCCTCGCCTTCGAGGGCGATGAGCTGGCCGTCTCCGTCGGCCCTGTAGAGCTGGGGGCAAAAATAAAGGGCATGAATTCGCGGGTCGTATTCTTCAAGGACAAGATAGTGCCGCTTGCGCAGGAAAATATTGTATTTCCTGACGATTCTTTTCTCCATTGTGGCTTTGGCAACCCGCAGCTTCTCGGTCGACGGTCCGATGATGGTCCCCGCTTCCAGGAGAATAATCCAATCTTTCTTGGCTACATTGTCCGGATGGATCGGGATGTAGTGACTTGGAACTTTCCTTCGAAGGATACCCATGTTGTCCGATGTTCCCTGATGGTTGTCGGTCTCCAAAGCGGCATGGGCGTAAAATATCAGCTCAAATGCTTCCCTGCCAGCCAAGCGCGGGCGCAATGGAACCTTGCTCGGCGCCGCTAAGGTGTCTCAATTTGGGACGAAGTCGGCCTGCCAAGACGGAAAGCCGGACCGGAAAGCCGCCGGTTGGGGCGCAGATCACTCCTTCGGCGGAACCGTACGCAGATAGGCAACGATGGCGGAAATATCCTCGTCATTCATGCGCGCGTACCAGGCAAAGCCCATAGGAGGCTTGAGCCGGGTGCCGTCGCGACGCACTCCCTCCGTGATGGCGCGCTTGATCTCGGCATCGCTCCAGGCGCCGATACCCTTCTCCTTGTGGGAGGTGATGTTGCGGGAAACCGATTCCCCCCATGGTCCGAGGAATTTCTGGTCGCCCTTTCCGAGGCTTCCCGCAAAGTCATGGTGACCATTCAGCACCGGGGTATGGCACTCCATGCAGTGGCCGATGGTCACGAGGTAGAACCCGCGCTTCACCGGATCGTTCAGGTCGGCCTGCGTTGGCGGCCGCTCGGCGCCTGGAAGCACGTTGGTCGGCAGTGCCGTCTTGTAGATCGGAGGTTGCACGGCATTGCGCACCGGAGGAACCGAGCGCACATAGTCCACCACCGCGTCAAGATCACCCGGCACGAAAACCTTGTAGAAAAGGTAGGGCATGATCGGTGCAATCCGCGCGCCGTTGGGACGCACGCCCTCTCCAATCGCCTTTCTTGTGTCGGCCGCGCTCCATTTGCCGATGCCGGTCTCGGGGTCGGGCGTGATGTTCGAGCCCTTCACCGTGAAGGCGGGTTCGTCCCAGGTCTGCGGGCCGCCGGAATAGAGCCTGGCGGGATCGATTGCGCCCCCGGATCCCCGCGGCGAATGGCAATTCCCGCAGGTGAGAATGCCTTCGACAAGGTATCGCCCCCGCTCGATGGAGCCTTGTGCCTGCGCATCCGCTATTGCGGTGAACGAGGCGATGATGACGGATGTCACGATGCTGGACCTGCGCACGAACCCTCCTGCGTTGCAATCGACAGCGGCTGTTTGCGTGTAACGCGCCCCCGGAATCCGCTTATGCCATCGCGGATGTTGTTTGTCATGGCGTGCGCGGTGGCGGATTGGAAAATCGCAGCGGGAAAACCTCACGGCCGCACGGCCGGAGTCTCGACCTTCATTCCGCGGGCCCGCCACATCAGATAAAGCTCGAGATCGACATTTTCCGACGCGCCGTATGCAAAAGCCTCGGCGCGCATGCCGATCAGGCAGTTGCGCAGCCGCCGTTGCAGCGATCCCAGCGTCTGCCATTCCAGCCGGTAGAGCGGATAGCCGTTGGGATGTCCCTGCGGAATAGGCGCGCCCGCGAGCTTTCCTCCCCAATTATCGTCGTGGCAGGTGGCGCAGGAGAGATTGAGCTGGCCTTGGCGGAGCTTAAACAGCTCCTTGCCGGCCCGCAGAAACGGCGTCAGGCGTTCATCGTCCTTGCTCTCGATTGGCATCCCGCGCGATTGCATTCCGATATAGGCGGTGAGGGCGAGCAGCTCCTTGCCCTCGAACGGCAACAGCGTCGCCTTCTGTTGCTCCGCGCGGCAGATGTTGATCCGCTGCTCGAGATCGACCGGACGTGCCCGCGCGCCGTCGAAGGCCGGATAGCGCGCCGCCACCCCCTTCATGCCGGCGTGCGCATCGCCGTGACAATCGGCGCAGGATTTTCCTGCCGCTCCCTGCTTGCGGTTCCACAGCGCCTCGCCGTCGAGCACCCACAGCATGGCGGGGTTGGCAGTGTCGTCGTCCTGCATGGCGCGCGTATCGCCGCCCATGAGCTCGTAGCCCGATTGGCGCTCGGAGAGCGGGATTTCGGCCGCCACGGCGATGCCGCCAAGCCAAGCATCAACAAGCCGGGCAGCAAGCAGTCCAATGACGACGCTCGGCGTCATTCGACCGCGATGTTACGGGACGCTGTTGCGGAAAATCCGTTGTCGCCGCTCCATTCGAAGGTGACGGTTCCGCTTTCGATGGCGGTGGTGAAGAAAGAAAAGAACGGGTTGGCGGCAATTGCGGGAAACAGCTCGGCGCGGAAGATCTCCTCGTCGTTATATTTGCAGATGAAATCGGTGATGATGTCGCGCGGGAACACCCGGCCCATGTTGTCGACGCGGAAACCGGTCTCCATCTCGTGCTGGATCAGGGCTTTGATCTCGATGATCTCGCCGCGTCTCGCCTTGGGCGGCACGTTGATGATTGCACGCGCCATCACAGTGTCTCCACGCAGGCGGGCAAGGTAACGATCACCGAGACGCTGTCGCTCCAGAACGAGCCGTCGCTGAGCTCGGCGATGGCGGTCACGGTCTGGCTGTCCGCAAGGCGGATGCGGGTTGCAAGAGTGGCGCGCCCGGCGCGCGGCCCAAGCCGGATACCCACCACATTTGGGAGTGGGTTCTTCTCATTGAAGACGTGGATGGCCTTGACGTGGGCGTTCGCCGTCATCGGGCTTTCGACGGAGACGGAGAGCGACACGGTGTTGCCGCTCTCGACCAGCGGCGGGATATCGAGCTTGACCTTGCCCTTGTGCACCGGCGCCTCGCCGATGACGTTGCGGATCGCCGCGTGCATGGTGTCCGGCGTGGCAGCGGCCGGTCGCACGGTGAGCGGAAAACCAAGGCCAAGACCAAGATCCGCCGCGACCACACCCGTGCCCGCAGCCGCGGCCGCATCGGTCAGGAAACGGCGTCGCGTCGACCCCGCAATGGGATTGTGCCTCATGGTTTTGAGTTCTCCCGCAAGGTCATGAGGTAGGCGACCACGTCCTCGATCTGCTCCGCCGTGAGAATGGGCTTGCCGACGAAGGCCCCAGCGACGCGCACCAGACCGTCTACACGATAATATGGTGGCATGATCGTATCGGGGTAGAGGCGGCTCGCATCGACCATGCGCAGCCGCAGCTGTCCCTCCGACCAGCGGCTTCCCGTTCCCTCGAGGCTCGGTGCGAGCGTGCCCTGGAACCTCTCCTGCGGATAGGGGCCGCTGTGGCAGAGCAGGCAAAGGCCCACCTGCCGATTGAGCACGATGGCGCGCCCGCGCGCCGCGTCGCCTCCTGCGCCGGTAAGCGAGCGGGGAATGGCATCGCCGACAACTGCATACGGACGAAGGGAATCGCCGGCCTGTGCCGCCGTCATCATGGCGAGAAGCAGTGCTGCGCGCAGCGCGCCTTTCCCGAATGAGCAGTGCGTAGCCCGGATCGCGTCAGCAATCCGGGAACCGCTTTCCCTGGTTTCGCTCTGCTCAACCCGGGCTGCGGGCTGCCACGATAACATCATCCGCTGCGCAGATCGTGATTTCGCAGCGGCAGCGAGCGGACGCGCCGCCCGGTCGCCGCGAAAATTGCATTACACAGCGCCGGCGCGATGACCGCAACCGGGGGCTCCCCGACCCCGCTGCAGTCGCGGCTGCTCGGCATGATGAGCGTTTCGATTTTCGGCGTCTGCGCGAGACGCAACATCGGATAGTCGTGGAAATTCGACTGAGCGACGCGGCCGTTCGCGATCGTGACCTCGCCGTGGATCGCGGCCGTCAGCGCAAAGACGGTTGCGCCCTCGACCTGCATTCGGACGGTCAGGGGATTGACCACCCTGCCGCAGTCGATCGCGCTCACGACCCGATGGACGCGCAGCTCCTCGCCCACCGAGGCCTCGACGACGGCCGCGACGTAAGTGTCGTACACCTGGTGGAGCGCAATGCCGCGGTGCACGCCTTCGGCGGGCGGCGTACCCCATCCCGCCTTGTCTGCAAGGGCGTCGAGCACGGCGAGGAATTTGTCGGCGCGCGGATGACTGCGCAGGAGCTTGCGCCGATATTGATAGGGGTCTTGCTTGGCCGCATGCGCGAGCTCGTCAATGAAGCACTCCTTGAAGAAGCAGTTCTGCGTGTGGTTCACGCAGCGCCAGAAACCCACGGGGACCGGGGTGCGCCGCGCCGCATGGTCCACGAGATAGTTCGGGACGTCATAGGGCATGTCCTCGAGGAAGCCCTGCTGGAAGTTCCTGTCGACGTGGCCGGGAGGAATCATGGCCAGCAGCGAGGGACCGCTTAGGCGCACATGCCAGGCGATCGGCTCGCCGGCGGCGCCAAGAGCCGCCGTCATCCTGGCCATGGCCATGGGCCGGTAGAAGTCATGCCGCGTATCCTCCTCGCGGGTCCACAGAACCTTGACCGGCGCCGGCACTTGCCTCGCGATCTGCACCGCCAGCGCGACAAAGTCCTGCGTCAGGTCGCGCCGGCCGAACCCGCCGCCCAGCATGGTCTTGTGCACGACGACATTGCCCGGCGGAACGCCGGCGGCCTCCGCGGCAACTGTAAGCGCCGCTTCGCCGTTCTGCGTCGGAGCCCAGACCTCGACCTGATCGCCGCGCACATGCGCGGTGGCGTTCTGCGGCTCCATGGTGGCATGCGCGAGGAACGGCACTTCGTATTCGGCCTCGATGCGGCTGTCGATTTGCGCAAGCGCCGCGGCCACGTCGCCGTCGCTGCGCCCGACACCGGCCTCACGGGCGGCAAGACCGGCCCGCAGATACTGCCGCAGGCTCTCGGTGCTGAGCGTCCCGTTCTCTCCTTCGTCCCAGGTGATGTCGAGCGCCGCGAGCGCCTTGCTCGCCCGCCACCAGTCGTCGGCAATGATCGCGACCGCCCGCTCGAGGCGCACCAGCTTGCGCACGCCCGGCATCCCGGCGAGCCTCGAATCGTCCACGGCGTGAAGCTTGCCGCCGAGAACCGGACATTGCACCAGCGCGGCATGGAGCATGCCCGGCAGGCGAACGTCGGTGCCGTAGATCGGCTCGCCGCGCACCTTGGCGAGCGTGTCCAGCCGTCTGCGCGGCGTGCCGATGAGGCGCCATTCGCTTGCGGGCTTGAGCTTGACGTCGAGCGGTACCGGCACGCGCGCGGCAGCCTCGGCCACCTCGCTGAAGCGCAGCTGCCGTGCGCTCGGCAGGTGCGTGATGATGCCGCGATCGGCGCGGCATTCGGAGGAATTCGCGCCCCAGCGTGCGGCGGCGGCGGCGATCAGCATCTCGCGCGCGGTCGCACCGGCGAGACGCAGCGCCTGTTGCGAATTGCGCACGGAGCGGCTGCCGCTCGTCGACATGTCGCCCCAGACGCGCCGGCGTTTGAGGTTCTCCTCCGGGGCCGCATATTGCGCCCGCACCTTGCTCCAGTCGCATTCGAGCTCTTCCGCGACCAGCATGGGCAGTGCGGTCAGCACGCCTTGACCCATTTCCGATTTTGCGACGCGAATGATGATGGAGTCGTCGGGTGCGATGACAATCCAGGCGGTGATCTCCGCGCCCTCGCTCCCGGCCCGTGCAGGCTGCGCTGCGAACGGGATTTCGAACCCGAGCGTCAGCGAGCTCCCCGCCGCTGCGATGCTGGCGAGGAGCGAGCGGCGATCGATCGGCGGCGTGCGGCTCATGGTGGGACGTGAGATTTGGCCGGCCAATCTACCGGTGAAATCGCACTTGCGCGAGGCGGCGGGCGCTATCCTATCTCTCCCCGAAGGGGAGGGTGGCCGCGTAAGCGGCCGGGTGGGGGATTCGCAGCGAGCACAATCGGCTATATTCTCAACAGGACCCCAGCCGGTCTCGCTTCGCGAGACCACCCTCCCCACCCGAACT
>Ga0310909_10001627_pt1 | contig 13340 bp, 10 predicted proteins | sample GREbulkMGT000H_FD_203449 | JGI IMG/M metagenome (GOLD analysis project Ga0310909, IMG submission 203449) | Lab enrichment of tropical soil microbial communities from Luquillo Experimental Forest, Puerto Rico - GRE.bulkMG.T000H | ecosystem: Environmental > Terrestrial > Soil > Tropical forest >... | reverse complement strand
GTAACCGACCACAAGAAAAAATACGAGCAAAGCAAAAGTCACCGTGATGATCAGCTGGCTTGTGACGGTGAACGAATACGGGATCAGCCCGATCAGATTGGCGAACAAGATGAACATGAACAGCGTAAACACGAAGGGAAAGAACTTCATTCCCTCAGTTCCGGCCGAACTGCGGACGGTATTGGCGACAAACTCATAGGACATTTCCCCTATCGACTGGAGCCGCCCGGGCACGATCGCGCGGCGCGTGGTGGTGCCGATCATGAACAGGGAAACCAACCCGACGATAATGAACATATACAGGGCTGAATTGGTGAAACTGATCTGATAGCCCCCAATATGGAACACGGGGAAAAAATCCTTGATCTCGAACTGATGGATCGGATCGACCTGCATGGGTCCCATCGCCGCGTGTGTGGGTGTTGGCAGCTTACACTGGCCGCCTTAGGCCTGCGCCACGTCCCAATTATAGCTAAAATATCTGCAGCCATCGACCACATATCGCCGATGGTTAGGGCCAGTGCCGCACCGGGTGACGTGCCCCGGCGCTGGCCCGCCTTGTCGATCCACTAGTTTGATATGGATCAAGTTGCACTTTTCGGAAGCTTCAATTGCTCCTTAGTGGCCATTGGTGTTGAGTCTCCGCTTGCTCCAAAGTGCCAGGCCGTGGCCATCCGAAACCGAACAAAGTTCCAAAGAAACTTGATCCTAATCAAAGCTTCCGTTGGCGCCGCCGTAGGGAGAACTATCATGAAAAAGTTAGCTTTGATTGGCGCGACCGTAATAGGCGCCGCGATCCTTTCGGCCTCAACATCGGCCAGCTGATTGCAGAGGTCATGTCAGGAAGGCGCCCATCGCGGGCATGCGCGATGAGCCAACCCATGATCTCCGCGGTTTCCTCAATCGAACCGAGTCGTCCCGAGCGTCCGTCATGGCCGGCGGTCATATCCGTCTTGAACACGAGGTCATGCGTATCGGTCTTGCTCGCCCGCAGCTTTGCGACCCACTTGGCAGGTTCGGCGTAGTTGACCTGGCTGTCGTAGAAGCCTGCGGTAACGAACATCGCCGGATAGTCTTTTCGCGCGACATTGTCGTAGGGTGAATAAGACAACATGTAATTGTATTCCGGCTCTACGGCCGGATTGCCCCATTCGTCGTATTCGAGTGTCGTGAGCGGGGCCGAGGCGTCGGACATCGTGGTAACGACATCCACAAACGGCACTTCCGCGACAATCCCAGCATAGACATCAGGACGCAGATTGGCGATCGTACCCATGAGTAGGCCGCCGGCGCTGCCGCCCTGCGCAAAAACGGCGCGCGAATCGGCATAGCCCGTTGCGATCAGCGCCTCGGTCACAGCAATGAAATCAGTGAATGTGTTGCGCTTATTGAGCATGCGGCCCTGCGCCTACCAGCGTTCACCTTTTTCGTGTCCACCACGCACATGGGCTATGGCGTAGACGAAGCCGCGATCAATCAAGCTGAAAGCAGATCGGGTGAAAGTGGCACGCAAGCTCAGACCGTAGGCGTCGTAACCAACGATCAACGTCGGAGCTGGGCCGCGCATGTCCTTGCGGTAAACGATTGTGATCGGAACACGCTCACCGTCGGGCGCAATCGCGCTGAACCGATCGAGCACATAGCGACGGCGATCGAACCAGCGGCTTGCCGGGTCCTGCTTGCGCAAGGTTAGCGCGCCGGTCATCACGTCGAAGTCATAGACGCATTGCGGCACCAACGGATTGCTGAAATGAAAGCGCAACACCGTTGCTGCTGGATCGAGATTGGCCTCGTTGTCGTCGCCGAACGAGCTCGAAGCGACGCCAATTGCGACCGGACGTGGTACTGGAATTTCGCGGTGGTCGGGAAGGTTGAAAACACGGACCCTCGTGCCACTTTCGTCTTCCACGTCCACAGCCACGAATGTCTCGAACGCTTCGAAATGAATAAGATGATGCCCCGGCTGTTCTGGAACGATCTCCTTCCAATGCAACGCCGTGGTCGTCACCTGCGGTGCGCTCATCAATCGGAAGTCTGGCGCATCAAGATTAGTGCGGATGAAGAACTGGTCGCCTACGTGATCGACATCGTAGATCACGCCTCGCCGACGCGGCTCAATGACCCTCAACTCGGTCGGCTGATCAATGGGCAGGTAGCGAAACTCGCTGGTGCGCTCCTCATTGATGTTGACTAGGGCAAGCTTGCGCGACTTCGACAGGCCGATCGAAACACTGAAGGTCGGATCGCTCTCCTCGTAGATCAGCACGTCGCTGTTCGGATCGGTGCCCAGCCGATGAAGCCAGACCTGGTAGGAGCGCAGCGTCGTCGGCTCATTGCGTACGTAGAGGAGTGCATCGCTGTCACCGGCGAACACGACATCAGAGCTCGCGTCGTCAATGCCCTGATCGACGGTTTCGCCCGTTGCGATCGATCGCACGAAGATACGAAATTCGCGATCACCAGTGAAATCGACCGCAAAAGCAACGCGCTTGTTGTCAGGGCTCACCGTCCAACAGCCAAGCCGGCATTGCTGCGGATGAGCAGCTGCGAGCGCGCCGACATCGAGTACGATTTCTTCCTGCGCCCCGGGGGCATCGTTAGAGCGCACGATGTATGGGTACTGCGCACCTTGCGAAAAGCGGTGCTCATAAACATAGCCGTTGTAGGTTGCGGGGACGCTTGCATCCTCTTGCGCCTCGCGCGCCTTCAATTCTGCGGCAAGCTCATCGACCAGCGGCTTGATCGGCTTAAGTCGCGCATCGGTATAGGCATTCTCCGCATCGAGATAAGAAACGACCCGCGGATCCTTGCGATCGCGCAGCCAGTCGTAGTTATCGATGCGTACGCCGCCAAACGCTTTGAACGTCTTCGGAACGACAGGCGCAATCGGGACGGCGCGTACCGCCGACTAAACCGCGTTGGCCGAACTGAATCGGAGTCGGCTTGCCAGAGGAACCGCTCCGGCAGCCACGAGGCCAAACGCGAAAAACCTTCGAGTGGAAACCCCGCCCATCGGTACCCCAGGGCGGCTGCAAATAGGGGTCGAATGCGGCGTTTAGCCGGCACTCTTTGGGCGCAAGCGTGGTTCGCACTTGTTTGTTCCGGCGGGCAAATTGGCCCGTTAAGACTCGTGAATCGCGGGGACCGTACCTTTGCGCACTGCGGTTTTTAGAGCGGCATGATCGCGCTCAACTTGGTCTGCGTATGCCAATGCAAATTTACCCATGGCTTCATCAAATTCATCACTTGAGGAGCCAAGGTACCCGCTAATGGTTGCCGATATCTCGGTGACCTTCGAGTGTGCGCGGGCGAGCGCCCAGCCACATGCCCTAGCATACACGTCCAACATTTCAGCATTAAACGTCTCGACCAAAGGCTTGATCTTCGCATCGTGCAGCTGTCGCACATAGAATTGCCGACCGTTCGGAGCCGTCACCCAACCCAAGAAAATATCCGAAAACGGCTGCATGAGACGCTGCCCCATCACTACCCTCTGGCCGTGATGGCCATAGGCGCTTTTCCCGACGTATGTTTCGAGCACTGACTCCACGGCCTCCTTGAATTGGAGGAAGAGTGGATCGTTGTCCGCTGACATCAGCAAAGCAATCCAACAGCTCCGGCCTACGCTGCCGATGCCCACAACCTTGATTGCCGCATCAACCACTCGATAGCGATCAAGCAGCATACGACGATCCTCGGGTAGCGTTTCGCGATATACTTGGAAGATCTGCTCACGTGCTTCCCAAAACTCGGCAGCACGGGAGCCTTCCGGGTGGAAGATCAAAGGCGGGTGATCGGTAATGTGGATCTGCCTGTCCACCCTTCCCGCAAGTTTGGGGTAGTCATGCTCCGCACTACTACGCGACGCCGTCTTATCTATGTGCTTCAAAACGCGTTTGCGCACGGCCTTCGATAAAACTCCAATAAAATCACTAGCGGTAATGTCCGTGTACCAGACCTGAAGCGGGTCCATTCTGGAGAATCTCCGCATGTGTTCCCGGTAACTGCGCGCAGAACTGACGGCACAATCACTGGCTTTATCATCGGAGAGTCCAATAGACCTGGCAGCCAGCGCAATTGACGCGGAAAGCCGCTTTACATCCCATTCCCACGGAGCAGGCAGCGTCTCATCGAAATCGTTGATATCGAATATGATGTTGCGTTCAGGCGTGGCGAAGCCGCCGAAATTCATCAGATGACAATCGCCGCACGCTTGTACCTTGAGACCCATGTTGGGCAATTGCGCCAGGTCGGAGGCCATCACTCCGGCAGCTCCACGATAAAACGAAAAAGGTGACTGCAACATCCGACCGTATCGGATCGGCACGAGCCCCTTCATTCGGCCGCGGTCCGACTCGCGGAGGGTGTCGACCGGATTTGGCCGGCCTTTGATTTCTTTCCATCGGCCGTGTTGTTTTCGCGGAATTTTTTGGCGTAGCGCCTTACCGAGGGCCAGTCGGTTCTCGCGTGAAACATCATGGGCGGCGCCGCCACAAAACGCAGCTTCAGAAATTTTCTGCGTGCGTCTCATACAACCTATACCTTCAGGCCATTGTGACAGGAAGAATCCTATTCGAAAGAAAACCCAATAAAAAGGAGGGGCGACCGCGAGCGTCACTCACATTGGAGCGATTGCGGCAATAACCTCTGGCCGCCAACCGCGGTCGGAGGTATGAAACGTCGGCTCGTTCAGATCATGCAGCGCTAAACCCTTAGCTATGTCGAGCTCGGTTCAAGTTGCATCCTTGGTTCAGCGGTCATTGCCGATCCTAAAATGGGCCGGCGGCTATGAGCGTGAATGGCTGTTGCCCGATGTTTTTGCCGGCGTCGCACTCTGGGCAGTCATGGTTCCAGAGGGTATGGCCTATGCGAGTATTGTCGGTGTTCCGCCGATTATGGGACTCTATTCAATCGTTCCGGGACTGGTGGCCTATGCGCTGCTCGGTACGTCGCGACAGCTCGTGGTCGGACCTGATACGGCCACCGGTTTGATTTCTGCGCTGACCGTGGGCGCTCTCGCAGCTCAGGGCACCGCGGAGTACAACACGCTTACCTCCACCCTCGCTGTCCTGATCGGCGTTTTTTTCCTTTTTTTCGGCATCATGCGGATGGGCTGGCTGGCCGCATTCATTTCCACGCCGGTGATGCGTGGCTTCATTGAAGGACTTGTTTATGTGACCATCATCGGTCAAGTGCCGCATCTGCTTGGCATAGCAGGCGCCTCGGGCAATTTTTTCACTAAACTCGCTAACGTCTTCGAGCATTTGCCCGATCTTGCGCTCATGCCAGTGCTGACCGGTTTGCTCAGCCTCGCAGCGATGCTGTTACTGCGACACCTCGCACCAAGCATACCTGCTGCGTTGGTCGTCATGGTCGTCGCTACGATCGTTATTGGTTTGTTGGGCGGAGAAGCGACCGGCGTACACGTCGCTGGCCGTATCCCGTCAGGACTGCCCCACCTCACCTTGCCGCACTTCGACAGCACAATATTGCAAGAGCTGGCCCCCGGTGCGCTTGCCATCGTGCTGATCGGCTATGCGGAGTCGCTGGCCGCAGCAAAGGCCGCAGCTATCGAGAGCGGTGGCAACATCGATCCGAATCAGGAACTGGTCGCATATGGGCCAGCCAATATTCTCAGCGGGCTTTTCGGCGGATTTCTTGTGGTGGGTAGCCTGTCCAAGACTTCGGTGGCTATGGCCGCCGGCGCCCGTAGCCAGTTCGGTAATCTTGTTGCGGCCGCCTTTTCTGTCCTCACGCTGCTATTTTTGACGCCTCTTTTCCGAAACATGCCACAGCCGACGCTTGCCGCCATTGTTATCGCGGCCATGCTTCATCTCACGAAACCGCGCTACTTGCGCGATCTGTTTTTCCGAAGTCGGTGGTCATTTGCGAACGCTGTGATCGTCATTGCTGCCGAGCTTACGTTAGGTGTGATGCAAGGCATCCTCTTGGGCATCGCGCTGTCTCTGTTTGCGCTCATTTACCTGACCAGCCATCCAGCGTCAGCAGTGCTCGGTCAGCTTCCGGGCACGGAGGCTTATCGTGACGTCAAGCGGCATCCCGAGGCGCTTACCTTCCCCGGGTTGCTGATTTGGCGCGTTGGCGGCGACTTATTCTTTGCGAGCGTCGGCCAAATGCGAGTGTCGTTGAACAATGCGCTGGCTGGGATTCGACCACAGGTGAAGCATGTGCTTCTGGACTTCAGTTCAGTAAACTTCATCGACGTCAGCGCTTGCGACGAGCTGCTTACCTTCATCAAGGAGCTGCAAAATCAGGGCGTCACCATCGCTTTCGCCCGTGTACGCGATGATGTCCGAGAGAATATGCGGCTCGGCGGAATCGAGGCTGTGGTAGGCTCCGACAACTTCCACGAACGTACTACGGACGGCGTGCATGCCTGCCAGCAGCGAGTGCCAAGTTCGTCATAAGAAATGGTGCCCACTGAGGCTGGCTAATCAGCGCATACTGAGTATGCTTTTGCCGGCCGTCAGCACCGCGAAGCGAGGGAGAAAGCTAGTTTGACCCAGATCAAACAAGCGTTAGGTGCTTTTGCTCTATCTTTAATCGGCGTTCGACGCGGGGATCTCAGGTATGATGAAGTCTTCGAAGGAAATCCCATGAAACCGGCGGGCATTTTACTTGTTATGTTTTCGGTTCTTGGATTCTCGACAGCGCAAGCGCAGATGACGGTAGATGTTGCGAAAATTACGTGCCGACAATTCTTGCTTGGGCACGTTGGCGGTAGCACAAGGTCCGTCGCAAACTGGCTCAGTGGTTACTACAATGGAAAGCGCGACAATACAGTGATTGAGGTTGGGTCCATGCAAAAGAACGTGCGCGACCTGGAGCGCTATTGTCGCAAGCATTACGAAATGCCCGTCATGGACGCCGCCAAGACTGCGCTCGGCGCTGAGAAGTAGGCGGCCATACGCGAGAGTAAGCTTGACGCGTATCGGTGCGAAGCGGACAGGATCATGTAATGCAAGTGGGGGAGTCTATTCCTCTGCTGAGTAGCGGCACCAATTCCGCCTCTTCCCGCTTGCGCGTAGCTGCTTGCGCAATTCCGGTTCTGCTGTGGTTGTGTGTTCTTTCCGCGGGGGCTCAAGAAAAAGCGTCGCCGGTCGGAACCGTCTTTGCTGAGCGGCAACAAGTCGCGAAAACGCGCGATTTTGTCGGTCGCGTGGAGGCCATTAATCGGGTTGAGATCCAGGCCAGAGTAAAAGGCTACCTTGAAGAGGCTCTCTTCAAGGAAGGTGCCGCAGTCAAGAAAGGCGACCATTTATATCACATCGAGAAAGGCGAATACCAAGCAGCCGTAGAGCAGGCCCAAGGTGCTTTGGAGCGGAGCAAGGCTGCAAAGGCGCTGACTGCAATTCAGCTGCAACGCGCTGAGGAACTGCTCGCGAAGAGTGCCGGCACGGCGGTTGCGCGCGATCAGGCCCTTGCGGCCGACCAGCAGGCCCAAGGCGCTATCATGTCTGACCAGGGCAATCTGGATAATGCGAACATCAACCTGGGGTACACCGATATCGTATCTCCCATCTCAGGGAAGATCAGCAAAACCAATGTGACAGCGGGAAACGTTGTCGGCCCTGACAGCGGCAACCTCACGCTCATCGTCAGCCAGGATCCGATGTATGTGACTTTCCCCGTGAGCCAGCGTGAATTTTTGACTTTGCGGGTCAAACCCGAGGAGATCAAAGTTAAAATCCGTTTTGCCGATGGCACGACTTATAACCAAATAGGAACAATCAATTTCATCGATGTGTCGGTAGATCGTGCGACCGACACGGTCTTGGTGCGAGCGACAATGCCGAATCCGGACGGCGTGCTGATTGACGGTCAACTGGTCACTGTGGTCCTCGAGGCCGAACAGCCGCAGGAACAGGTGGTGGTCCCACAGGCTGCGCTCATCGCGGACCAGGAAGGTATCTATGTGTTTGTCGTCGAGGACGGCAAAGCCATCGTAAAGCGCGTCAAACCTGGCGGCGAAATCGGAGCGAATGTTGTTATCAACGATGGATTGAAAGGCGGTGAGCAGATCATTGTCGAAGGGCTCCAGAGCATTCGCCCTGGGCAGCCGGTCCAGGCCGCTCCAATGCCGGCAAGCCTAAAGAGCGGTTGACCCATGCTGTCGGCCATCTTCGTCGATCGTCCGCGGCTTGCGATCGTCATCGCCGTCGTCACGACGATCGCCGGTCTCTTGGCGCTCTACGCCCTGCCGCTTTCGCAGTACCCCGATATTGTGCCACCGCAGGTATCAGTCACCACGACTTATCCCGGCGCCAACTCCGCTGTCGTCGAATCGACCGTCGCGCAAGTCATCGAGGCGCAAGTCGTCGGCGTCGACAAGATGATCTACATGAAGAGCACGAGCGGCGATGACGGCAGTTACGCTCTCACCGCTTCGTTCGAATTGGGCACCGATCCGGATATCAACACCGTCAACGTCAATAACCGCGTTCAGGTGGCGCTGGCGAACCTGCCGCCGGAGGTGCAGCGCCAGGGCGTCACCGTCAAGAAGAAATCATCCGCCCTGCTCGGCGTTATCGCGCTCTATTCGCCGAAGCAAACGCATGATCCGCTATTTCTTTCCAACTACGTCACCATCAATCTTCTCGATCAGATCAAAAGCACGCCCGGGGTCGGTGACGCGACATTGTGGGGTCCGCAGGACTATGCAATGCGCGCCTGGGTGCGCACCGACCGGCTGACTGGGCTCGGGCTCACGACGGGCGATATTATCAACGCCATTCAGTCGCAAAACATCCAGGCGGCTGTCGGCCGCATCGGCGCTCGGCCGATTTCCAATGACCAGCAGCTGCAGCTCAACCTTGAGACCAAGGGCCGCCTCAACACGGTCGGGGATTTCGAGAACATCGTGATCCGGACCAATCCCGATGGTTCGGTACTTCGGCTTGGTGATGTTGCCCGCGTGGAGTTGGGCGCTGCGAATCTTGATCGCTCCACGCGTTTCAACGGCGGTCCTGCAGCGGCCATCGCCATCTACCAATCTCCGGGAGCGAACGCGCTCAAAACGCTCAAAGCGGTGAAAGATCGCATCGCCGAAGCGGAGAAGAGATTTCCCGAAGACCTGGCCTGGAAGGTCACTTACGACCCGACGCTGTTTGTCACTGACACTATTCACGAGGTGCAAAAGACGCTGTTCGAGGCATTCATTCTAGTGGTTATCGTCGTTTTTCTGTTCCTCGGCAGTGTGCGCGCGACTTTGATACCGACTTTTGCTGTGCCAGTCAGCCTGATTGGAGCTTTCGTCGCGCTGCTCGCCGTCGGTTATTCGGGCAATACGGTATCGCTGCTGGCCGTGGTGCTGGCGATCGGCATTGTGGTCGACGATGCCATCGTGGTGGTCGAGAACGTCGAGCGCGTGATGGAAGAACATCCCGAGCTCACGCCGGGCGAGGCGACCAAGCAGGCGATGAGCGAGATCACCGCGCCGATCGTCGCCATTTCGCTGGTGCTGTTGTCGGTTTTCGTGCCGGTGGCGTTTATTCCTGGCATATCCGGCGTACTGTTCCGGCAATTCGCGGTGACGGTCGCCGTCGCAATGTTCCTCTCCGCGATCAACGCGTTGACACTGTCGCCGGCGTTGTGCGCCATCCTGCTGCGGCCGCATCACGGCCCGCGCCGCGGCGTCATGGGCTATGTGATGCGCAGCATCGATCACGTGCGCGATGCCTATGGCGCAGCCGTGGCGCACATCGTGCAGTTCGCGGTGATTGGCATTGTGATGGTCGCAGTCGCGATGGCTGGAATTGTCGGACTTGCAAAACTGACGCCGACTGGATTCCTGCCGGAGGACGACCAAGGGGCGCTGTTTGTCGTTACTCAGCTGCCCGGCGGTTCTTCTGTGGCGCGAACGACCGACGTTGTGCAGCGAGCCGAGGCAATTTTGCGAGATGAGAAGGAGGTTGAAGATATTACGTCGGTGGTCGGTTTGAATTACATTGACAATTATTCACAGTCGAACGCGGCCTTTATGGTCGTGACGCTCAAGCCATTCGAGGAGCGGAAGGGACATGATCAGGGCGCAGCGGCGATCATTGCGCGACTTGGTCAAAAATTTCGCCAGATCGAAAACGCGAACGTTCAGCCGCTCGCGCCGCCGCCAATTATCGGTCTGGGCACCGGCGGCGGCTTTACCTATGTGCTGGAGGACTTGCGCGGCGGTGATCCAAAGGCGATGGCGCAGGCGTTGCGCGGCTTAACTGTCGCGGCAAACCAGAATCCACAACTCACCCGGGTGTTCAGCACATTTTCAGCGACCAATCCCTCGATCCATCTCGATATCGATCGCGACAAGGCGCAGATCATCGGTGTGCCCTTGAGCGCGGTGTTTCAGGCGCTGCAAGCCTCACTCGGCGGCTACTTTGTCAACAATATGAATCTTTTTGGCCGCACCTGGCAGGTCCAAGTGCAGGCAGAAGCTGTAGATCGAGCGAAAATCGATGACATCTATCGGATCAATGTGCGCAGCAATGAAGGAAAGATGATCCCGCTGCGGAGCCTCGTCGAACTCCGCGTCGTCGTCGGCGCACCCGCTTTGATTCGGTACAACAATCTGCGCGCTGTTACCGTTCAGGGCAGCCCGGCAGCTGGTGTCTCCTCTGGTCAAGCTTTGACCGCGATGGAAAACGTCGCTGCCAAAACGCTGCCTCAAGGCTATGCGGGCGAATGGACCGATACTGCGTTCCAGGAAAAACGCGCCGAGGGCAAAGCCCCGATCATCCTCGGCTTTGCTCTCTTGTTCGCCTACTTGTTCCTTGTCGGGCTGTACGAAAGCTGGACCATACCAGTGCCGGTACTTTTGTCGGTGTCGATCGGAATTTTGGGTTCGTTTCTGGGAATTCTTCTCGGCGGCCTCACACTTAATCTCTATGCGCAGATCGGCATGATCGTGCTGATCGGCCTGGCAGCCAAGAACGGAATTCTCATAGTCGAGTTTGCCAAAGAACAGCGTGAGAAGGGAGTTCCGCTGTTGGAAGCCGCTACGGAAGGTTCACGGTTGCGCTTCCGGCCGGTGATGATGACCTCGTTTGCCTTCATCCTCGGCCTTTACCCCCTGGTGGTCGCGTCCGGCGCGTCGCAGCTCGCACGCCGCGACGTTGGCACTCCTGTTTTTGGCGGCATGATCCTCGCCTCGTTCATCGGAATTTTTGCGATACCACCGCTCTATGTGATGTTTCAGTCGATCCGGGAACGATTGAGACCGTCAATTCGGCCCGAAAAACAATCCAAGCCTGCCGACAAAGCGATTGAACCGAAATCGGCGCCAGCAGAGTGAATGAGAGTGGTACTCGGGCGGCAAACTGGCAATTCTCTATATCGCGTCGTCGTGCTCACCGCTTATTGGCTTTTAAGAACGGCGATTAAAACAGGAAATTAGCGTTTGTGTTGTGTTGTTCGGATTTGGTCGTTAGCTGGAGAAGTAGATGGTAGACCCCGCTACGGGACTGAGTGAAATTGCTCGAATGCTTCTCGTTCCCGATAGCGATCCAAGCAAAAGGGGTATGGATGATCCATTCCTGAACTACTTCGCACTGGGATTGCTTATTTTTGTAGTCATCGTGAACTTCTACGGGATTATCACGATTCTCCGCAAACCTATCCGCTGGAGCGCCGCACGACTCCGGATTCGGCAGGGTTGACGGTCCAGCGCTCCGTCGAGAGCGTCGGCGGCACCAAGCGATTTAGGGATTAGACGGTTTATGCCCGAACCACGATCGCAAGCGGGTGCCGAAACCTGATTGGCTTTTGGCAGCGGTTTGGCAGACTTTTTCTTGCTCTTCGGCTGCCGTTCGAGCCGCTTCCGCATCAGCGAGTTTGTTCTCGGCCTTTGCCTGCGCCTCCCGCGCACTTTGTGCGTTATCTTTTGCCTGTTCCGCTTCTTTGGTCGCTCGTCCAGCTTCGTCCCTTGTTCGCTGTAGTTCTTCCTTTGCTCTCTGTAGGTCGGCTTCCGCACTGGCGAGTTTACCCCGGACCGTTGCTTCCGACGCCCTTGCCTTTTGGGCGTCCGCTTTCACCCGTTCGAGTTCTTTCAGCGTTGAATCCGCTCCTATCTTCGGGGGCTCGTTAGTTGAAGGCAGCCGCGAAGAATCAGCGGGCGCTGGCGCCGGTGTCGGCGTCCGCGTCGACGGTGCTGGCTGCACCGCCGGTGTCGGGGGCGAAGACGGAGTTTGGGTCGTAGCCGCCCGTGAGGAGGTGGCCTCCGCAGACCTTAAGGCGCGCACATCTCGCGCCATTTCCATACAGGTGATGAGCTCGGTGTAACTCGATTCTCCTCCTGTCTTAGCCAAAGCAACGCAATGACTCTTGTCTGCTGTCGAAAACGTGGACCATTCTTTCTTTAACTGCTCACGAACGGCTTGCTCACTTTGCACGCATTGCTCAAAACTGGTCTGCTGAAGACCTGCTTCTAACTCCGACTGACTGGCAATTCCGCGACAGACCGGGCGCACATCGAGAGTTGGGATGTCATCAGATCGTGCCGACAAAATTGCAGGCATGATCATCGCTAGAGTGATGGCAGGCGCGAAATAGCTGCGCATTTTTGTAAGACCCTTCGATAGGTTAGGCGGGGGCCACCGAATGATGATTGATTTGTTTGCACCGGACGAGCTGAGTTTTCCTCCCGCTCAGACAAGATTGCTTTGATTTGAGTCAAAGAGCCGGGCGGGAGGTTTTATGCTAATCACTGCGATCGAATAAGGCCGCGGGCGGGGTTCAAAGTCTCAACCAAACTATCGGAAATTGACTGAGAATTTTCCTAAGCACGATGAAGCGGCGGGCCTCGAATTCCTCGACTGTCCCTTGCGGCGGAAAGCGGCACTTTTAGCTTTGCCCGCTCGCCACCGGCTCGCACGGGAAAGACTAAGGCCAACCCAGTTTGGATGGTTTGCGTCATTCTCATGAGGAGACAAGAAATTTGCTGAGAAAGAACGCAGCTCGCAACCGAATTGCCATCGCTGATCCATGTCAAGACGGCATTGTGTTTGCGCGGCAAGGTTGCCACTAGGAAGGGCGATTAATTTGTGATCGCGACCGCCAATATCCAACCAACGCTGGCAAATATGCAAACAGGGACACGACGGCCGCCAACACCAGCAATGCAAACCCCATCTGAAGGGCTACGAAACTAAGCGAGTCTTTACTAACAAACCAACTTGCAACAATGCCGCCTGCACTCAGGACTAACTCGGCGGGCCAGGTGAGCCAATCGACCATGACAGCCTCTGCCGCAATGTTCAGACCTTCCATACCACCAAGCATAAGCTGTCAGCCGAGCGCAAGGCGGCGATGTCGCCTATTGGCACGAAGCA
>Ga0310909_10001625_pt1 | contig 13352 bp, 6 predicted proteins | sample GREbulkMGT000H_FD_203449 | JGI IMG/M metagenome (GOLD analysis project Ga0310909, IMG submission 203449) | Lab enrichment of tropical soil microbial communities from Luquillo Experimental Forest, Puerto Rico - GRE.bulkMG.T000H | ecosystem: Environmental > Terrestrial > Soil > Tropical forest >... | reverse complement strand
ATCGTCGGCAACCCGGAAACAATCCTGAAAGTCACAAATTAAGCGGTCAAGTCCTACTAAACGACGTTCCAGGTAACTTGAGCGTACTCAGAATCGAGCTCCAACTAATTTTTATGTGGTCCACTATAATGCGTGAGGAGGATTCACAGCATTGAAGGAACCCGTATGGTAAAAAAAACTCGTCTCGGTCACTGCCCTGAGGAACAACTTATTGTTCAGCGGCCGTCGATGATAAATCGGCCGCGGAGGTCTTTTGCCAGGGGAGATTCCCGGCATCCTTAATATATGTGCGCACTGTGAGCCCATCGCCCGCTGCCCCGTCGACTCTTATGCCGCTTCCCTTTGGTAATACTTCAGCAGGCCGCCCAATCGTTCCCGACACCGCACTGCTCCCTCTTTCCTTATTGCCTTCGTCTGAAAAGGAAACAATATGCGATTTTCCTTGCCCTGATGGTTCCGCTCTTCATGGTAATGCAGCAAATATTGCTGCAGCTCGCCGCAGCGATGACTCTCCAACCAAGATGAACTTTGCCAGGCATTCCTCTTTGACTGATCTCACCCAGCGTTCTGCATACGAGTTCAAATTCGGGCTTCTGGCCGGCAAGCGAAGCGGCTTCACGCTTCCCGATTCGATCAGTTCCCGAAAGGATTCGCAGAACTTCGTATCTCGGTCATGCAGCAAATAGCGGCAGCCTCTCAGGCATCCCCACTGCTCCATGGTCAAGTTTCGAGCCTGCTGCTCCATCCAATCCTGGTCTGGGTACGGCGTGAATCCCACCAGGCTCACTCGGCGAGTCTCCAAGTGAATGAAGAAAAGCACATAGTAGGTCAGCAGCCCCTTGAGCGTCAGGACTTCCGTCGTGAAGAAGTCCATCCCCACCAAAACGTCCGGTCGACAGTTCCGGTAACGCAGGGGGCCGCGGGTTCGAGTCCCGCCACGTCCACCAACTATATTTTTTTCAACGAAATAGCGTCGATGTTTTCTCAGCTTACCACCTGCTACTCAAGCAGGGGGTTAGAGGTTTGAATCGCCTCACATCCACTACTACTACTCTTTACCGACCAGGGCAGCTGCAAAGTGACGAAACACGCGACGGGCGAAAAAATGAATGGAGCGAACGCATAACTCCTCCCGAACCACACTTTGGGCCTTGAGCCTGGAAAATAGGTCACTCAATATCGTCAGAGTCTTCGGAGAGGCTGGTGTCCGGGTCGTCGACTCTTCGGAAGTAGTGACTCAAGAGCTGACGAGCGACTTTGCGCCCGATCTTCTCACCAGCTAGCACAGAACTCGGATAGTGCATCCCGCCGTAAACGCGGGCTGCTGCGACCTCCGTCATGACATCGCTGAAGCGCACAAAAGTGTGTGTGGTGCCGGTCGCTGTGCTGGTGAAGGTGATAGAGACGTTATCTGTCGCGAAAAACCCCCGAAGCGCTTCGGTGGTCGCTTTGGTATAGCATCCATGTGCGGCAGGGAACTCCGGATGGTTTGGAGTCACAGCCAGCGGCGTCCAGTTCGAATCCTGAATCGTATTCGGATTCCCGTCGGTGTCTCCCGCGCGGATTGCTGTAATCGGCCGCCAAAAATGGAAGAAGTACTTGGCGTCAAAACAAGCAATGAAGGCGTCTGCTGCCGCGGTTTCCACGATTGCGAAGTACCGTGTCGCATCGGTCGTATCGAGATTTTGTTGCGCGGCGAGAGCACGGTAGGCACGGTTGGTCTGGGTCGCGGGATTTTCCACTCCCCAAAACAAGCCAATCTCGGTCTGCTGCGGCGTGCGCACTGTGCTGTTGATGTCGCCAAGAATCTTGGTCGCATTGTAGTCAGCGGTCCATGCAAAGCTGCCGAGTGGAGGCGGGCCCTGTACAGGGCGAAACTGAGAAGGGCTTTTCATCGTGAAGGGCGTCACCTGCGCCAGCCAAGGAGTCTGAGGAGGGGCAAAAGCCGGTGGAGTTAACTGGTATTCTCCCGGCCCAGAGCCTGGCACAAACACCACGTTCGCATTGCGGCCGTCGTTTGCGCGAAGCGCAAGAATGGCCAGCGCTGCTGCCTCACCAACAGCGATGCCATTCGCTTTTGAGGCGCCATCGGGAATCAACGCGAGTGTTGAATCGTATGAGGCATCCAGCGCTGCCTGCTGTGCAGGAAATAAACTCACGAGGACTCGATGAGCCGCGGCTGCTGCGGCGGCATCTTCCGATGCTCCCTGGAGAGCCTGAAGCTTCACCGCATAGGGCTGAAACCGGCCGTTAGTGCTGTTCACGGCGTCGTACATGGCCAGGTGCATGATGGCCAGGTTCACCGCTGTCGCGCCGGGCGGCACCTTGGCGTTCACCGCGCTCGTTTGCACCGCAATGGCGTTCCAATCCGTGACAACATTCTGTGCCGCCGCCTCACCACAAGCCATGTAAGCGGCGAGCAGCGAGAACAACAAGCGAAAGATTGTGGACCTCACACTCAGCTTGATCTGGGCCGGTCTCATTGCACTTCCTCCTTGTATCTGCCAGGTTAGGTTCGGAAAGCCTTTCTAGACCCGCTGCCATCACTGATAAAGCTCGGCGCTAGCAAGCTCATTGCCGTTGGCATCGGTTCCGCCAGTGACCAGAACCCGCCCGTCTTGAAGTAATGTGGCGGTGTGCCCGACGCGAGGAATCCTCAGGCTGCCCGTAGCGGTGAGTCCGGCCGTGCTGGTGTTCAACAGTTGAGCCTCGGAAGTGACATTGCCCGCCGAGTCTCGCCCACCAGCGATGAGCACCATTCCGCTGCTGAGAAGGGTGGCTGTATAGCTCTCGTGCGAGATTGTTAGCCCTGCAACTGGCGAGAAGATGTGCGCTGTGGGATCGTAGAGTTCCGCGTGTGCTGGATTTATTGGCTGCGCGTGTAGGTTCTGTACTACAGGGACGCCGCCCAGCACCAGCACTTTTCCGTCCGGTAAGCGGACAGCCGAGTGACCGATTCGCGTGGTGCTCATGTTTCCTGATCCCCGAAAACTCTTAGAAGTAGGTTCGAACAATTCTGCGAAGAGCGGGTCCCAGGGAGGGTCATCAGACGAATCAGGCGCGCAGCCATTCCAGCCGCCCGCCACCAGCACCTCTCCAGTGGCGAGCAAGGTACCCGTGTGGCCAACTCGCTCGGACAGCAGGAAGCCAACCGACGAAAAGGTCCCTGTCGTCGGGTCGAACAGCTCAGCGCTGGCGGTAGAGCAAAGGTGGCCTTTCCGCCCTCCCGTGATCAACACGCGGCCGTCGTTCAGCAGCGTGGCGACATGGTTCCACCGTGCTTGTTGCATATTTCCGGTGGCGCTGAATTTGCCCGTGGAAGGGTCGTAGATTTCAGCGGTGTCTAAAACTGGTAGAGATCCATCCGGTCCGGCCGTAAGCCCAAGTCCACCGGCGATCAATACCCGGCCATCCGACAGAAGCGTGGCGCTCGCTCTCGAGCGGCTAGCGATGAGTGATCCAGTGAATGAGAAGGCAGCGTTCGTCGGGTCAAACAGTTCTGCCGTATTGTCAGCTGCACCGCCGACGATGATCACTCTGCCATCTTTCAGGAGTGTGGCCGTGTGACTACTGCGAGCACTGTGCATACTGCCAGTCTCGGTGAACCCTGAAGAGACTACAGCCACCGAGGCAATCGCGCTCTCGGAAGGTGCATCCGCCAAAGTTGCGACAACATGAAAATTGCCGACGTTCGCGGGTGCGGTGTAGAGGCCTGTCGGATTAATCGCCCCGCCGGCAGAGCCTTCTTGAATATCCCAACTAATGTTTCTGCTGCTACCGTTGATACTTGCCGTGAATTGTCTCGTGCCATTTGGTCCAAGTGTGTCTGCGGCAGGGGAAACTGCCGTCGTGGCGGCTGTAGCTGTAACACTGAAAGGTACAGAATTCGACCTGCCTAGGGGGACGTCCCCCATCGGATCCCCGTATTCGATCGAGATATGGGCCGTGACTGGTGTGCCCAAAAGTGCTGCGGGAACAACGGCGGTGAGCTGAGTGTCGCTAATCGGCGTTGTAGCCAAATTCGTAGTCGATCCACTCACGGACCACAAGGCACGTCTGATATCGTGAGGACCACCTTTGAGATTTGATCCGGTAATAGTCAGGGTAAGGTCTGGGCTGCCGGCCAAGGCACTCGTGGGAGAGATTGCGGTGATGGCGACAGGCCCCAACGAAGGAGTGGGCGAAGGAGCGGGCGAAGGAGTTGGCGAAGGGGTGGGCCGGGCAGATTGAGGTGCGGAATACCCGCCACCGCAGCCAGATCCGGCCAAAAGTAGAGCCATGATAAGTGATATGCCTGTTATCCGCGACATAGGACTCCTCCTCTATTTGGATATGCGGGAATCCGGCGGAAAACCTGCAAAGTCCTAATCGCGGTTCAAAGGGCAAGGAATGGGTGTATTATCGCGCCAACGGGGGGCACATCTCATGGCCGGGGAACTATCCGAAGGTCAGTCCGTTTCCCCGCAGGAAGTTACGCGGCTCCTACAGGCATGGAAGGCTGGCGACGAGGGTGCTCTCGAGCGGCTAATGCCCCTTGTCTACGACGAACTCCACCGCTTGGCCCGGCGATATATGGCCGCAGAGCAGACCGGCCATCCCCTTCAAACTACAGCTCTTGTCCACGAGGTCTATCTCCGTCTGGTCGACGCCAATAGCATCGACTGGCAGAACCGCGCTCATTTCTATGCTATCTGTGCCCGACTCATGCGCCGCATACTGATTGACTTCGCTAGGTCACGCAATTATCAAAAGCGGGGAGCCAGTTTCGCGCATATACAGTTGGAGGAGGCGGCGACGGTCTCGGAGGCAGTGGGTTCCGAACTCTTGGCCGTCGACGAGGCACTCAAACAACTTGCAGTCATTGATTCACGGAAAAGCGACGTGGTGGAAATGCGGTTCTTCGGTGGTATGACCGTCGATGAAATCGCGGGCGCTCTACAAGTGTCTCCAGAGACGGTGGCACGGGACTGGAAGCTCGCCAAGGCATGGCTCCAGCGCGAGCTGAGTCGGGAAAGGGCCCATGAGTCCTAATCGTTGGCAGACCATCGAGGAGCTTTATCACACAGCCTCCGATCTGCGAGACGAAGAACGGGAGTCATTCCTGCTGGCAGCCTGCGGTGAAGACGAGAGTCTTTTCCGAGAAGTGAAGTCCTTGCTCAAGTACGGAGACACACCACAGTGTGTGTTGGACTCTCCCGCCATCGCTGTTGTCGCGAAGGCCATTGCAGCCGATGAGATCGAATCCAATACGTTCCTCTTGGAAGGTAAGACCGTTTCTCATTACCGCATCCTGGAGGCCATCGGACGTGGCGGCATGGGTGTGGTTTACAAAGCGGAAGACCTGAGACTTGGACGTCTTGTTGCCCTCAAGCTACTCCCGACTTTCCTGGCCCGCGACCCACAAGCGCTTCAGCGATTCGAGAGGGAAGCACGTGCCGCTTCAGCGCTTAACCATCCCAACATTTGCACCGTGTACGAAATCGATGAAGCGGACGGCCTGCACTTCATTGCTATCGAACTCCTGCACGGCGAAACCTTGAAATCGCGTATGGCGCGAGGCCCATTTCAGATTCTGGAAATAATCAGTGTTGCGAGCGACGTGTGCGAGGCACTGGAAACAGCTCACTCAAACGGAATCGCTCACCGAGATATTAAGCCTGCGAATATCTTCCTCATGCAAAGAGGTGGCGCCAAGGTGCTCGATTTCGGTGTGGCCAAGCGCGTCGGGTCTGAACTGGAGAAGTCAAGCACCGAAACTTCCATTTCGTTGGCAACGAATCTCGACGTCATTCTCACAATCCCTGGTGCTCAGCTCGGTACGGCTGCGTACATGTCTCCGGAACAGGCCGCAGGGGAATCTGTGGACGGACGCTCCGACATTTTCTCTTTGGGTGCAGTTCTTTATGAAATGGCCACCGGGCAATTGCCTTTCCGCAAAAATACCTATGCTGATTTGATTCGGGCAATTCAGAATGAAAACCCCACATCGCTAACGGACGTGAACCGCAACACTTCGCCGGCTCTCTCGAGAATCGTCGAGAAAGCAATGCAAAAAGAGCCTTGTTTGCGTTACCAGACTGCTGCTGAGATGCGAGCGGATCTAGCGGCAGTGCGCTCACGCCTTAGAACAAAGATAAATTGGCAGAAGGCAGTTTTGGTGCCCGCACTGGTCGTAGTGCTCCTTGCACTCGCTGTGCCCGCTTCCCTGCGTTCACCGCGTGTCGGCAATTGGATCCGGGGAAAGCCACCGTCCAGTTCTGTTCGAGAAATCAAGTCACTGGCTGTCCTGCCACTTGAGAATTCATCTGGGGACGCGGATCAGGACTACTTTGCGGATGGCATGACCGACGCCTTGATCACAAATTTGGCTGAAATTGGGCCCCTTCAAGTTATCTCGCGAACTTCGGTAATGCGCTACAAAGGTACGCAGAAAAAGCTCCCCGAAATCGCAAGGGAATTGAATGTGGATGCGGTGATTGAAGGTGCAGTGATGAATTTGGGAGATCGCGTCCGCATCAATGTCCAACTTATCCAGGCGGACAACGACCAGCGACTCTGGGGGAAGAGTTACGACAGAAAAATCAGCGATATTTTGAGCCTACAGAGCGAGGTCGCACGCGCCATCGTGGCAGAACTGCAGGTGAAATTGGCATCATCTGAAAAGAAGCCTCCGCTGACCCCTGCGCAAACCGTGAATCCACAGGCCTACGAGGCCTACCTCAAAGGAGAATATTTCCTTAATAAGTGGAGCACCGAGGGTTTCAACAAGGCGAAGGACTACTTCCAGCAATCCATCGACCTCGACCCGAATTATGCACAGGGTTACACCGGACTGGCCGAATACTATGGGTTGGCAGCGTTCACGGGTTCAGCTCCCCCACGGGACGCCTGGCTTAAGTCGGAGGACCTGCTTGCTAAATCCCTGGAAATCGATAGCAACTTGTCCGACACCCACACGCTGCTCGGAATGTTGAAACTGCAATTCCGCTGCGACCGGGCAGCCGCCGAAAAGGAATTGAACCGCGCCCTCGAGCTGAACCCTGGTGATATGCGTGCGCTCGACTACCACTCGTACTACCTGCTGGAAATAGGACGCAAAGACGAAGCTATTGCCGAAAAGCAGAGAGTCCTAAAGCACGACCCGGTCTCGCTGATAACCAATGCCGAGTTGGGTCTGTACTTCGTATTGGCAGGACGTCCCGATGAGGCCATCGTGCAGCTCAAGAAAACTCTGGAACTCGATCCCAATTATCCTCCTGCACATATGCGCCTTGGGCGGGCCTATGAGATGAAAGCACAATATGACCAAGCCGCCGTTGAGATGCAGAAGGCAATTTCGCTGGGCAAGGAACCGTTCAGGCTCATGAAACTAGGCGCATTGTATGCCCGCTGGGGTAAGAGACGAGAAGCATGGCAAGAAATCAGAGAATTGCGCGAAATGTCGACGCAGCGCTATGTGGCTCCGAGCGGCATCGCGCTGATCTACGCGCAGCTCGGCGAGAAAGAGTCTGCTCTCGCGTGGCTGGCAAAAGCCAAAGGAGACGATGAGCCGAAGGTAACCGATCCTGGCTTCGATGGCCTGCGATCGGACCCGCGGTTCCAAGCATTAGAGGCAAGACTCAAACCAGACCCGGCCTGTCCGCCCTTTTAGGCCGCGGTTTCTTGGTTGATTTTAGGGAATCAGATTACTTGTCGTGTAGGACCTTCGGATGAACCGGAGCATTCCCAGCTCGTGGATGCTACTTGCGGCTTTGCTGCTGGCAGCGACAGTAGGTGCACAGACCTTCGCTGGCAAAATTGTCGGCCGGGTTGTGGATTCGCAGCAAACCGCCATTCCGAATGCGGGTGTCACGCTCCGCAACCTCGAACGGGAATTCAAGCGGCACACCGTTGCGAACGCCCAAGGCGAGTACACCTTCGAACTGGTCCCACCAGGAACATACACCGTACTGATGGATCACGAGGGATTCGCGCCGACCGCCGTCAACGTTGAGGTGGTGGTCGCGACGACCGTGCGTGTCGATATGACGCTGGGCATTCAGCCCGTACAACAAGAAGTGAGAGTCGTTGGCGAAAGCGGAGTGGCTGTTCAGACCGAGAACGCTGGCCTCGGCCGCGTCGTTTCGACACATGAGATAACCGAGCTCCCGTCCCTAGGCCGAAGCCTGTACGACTTCATCGCTATCATGCCAGGCGCTTCTCTTTCGAACGACGCACTAGGCGTTGGATATGCAGTCAATGGCGGCCGCACCCAGAGCGTGAATTACCTTCTCGATGGCTCGGAGAATAACGAGATCTCCATGTCCGCTCCTGCGATGGATGTTCCACTCGATTCCATTCAGGAGCTCAATATCCAGACCAACCATTTCAGTGCCGAGTATGGCCGTAACTCCGCCTTTACCGCGAATATCGCCACCAAGAGTGGCACGAACGATTTTCATGGCTCTCTTTACGACTACGTCCGCAATTCAGCGTTTGCAGCCAACACGTTCGACAACAATGCTCATGGCTTACCGCGGCCCGTGTTCAATCGGCACCAGTTCGGCGGCACTGCGGGGGGCCCGCTGCGCAAAGGGAAACTCTTCTACTTCGTTTCCGCCGAGGGAATTGTGGTTAGAAGCAGCGGACCTACTTCCTTTTTTGTGCCCACGCCGGATCTGTTGGCCATCAGTGCTCCCGGGACGCAGGCCATTTTTGAACGCTTTCCGCTCCCTACCAACCTGTCGTCGACCAACGTGAAAAGGGAAACATTGTGTCCGTTCGCGGTCTCTTGTGATGCGCATACAGGTGCAGGGTATATCAGAATTCCGGCGTTTGCCTACACTACCCGGATTGGCCCCCAAGACTTTGGCGCTGGAACTCCCCAGAACACGATTCTCGCAACGGGACGCCTAGATTGGATAGCAGGCCCTAAGACACAGGCATTTCTCCGTTACGCGGTCGATAACGGGAATGAATTTGCAATTGCCCAGCAGCCCTATTCAACCGAACTGGACCAGCCACTCTATGGCCATAACCAGAATGCAAGCATAAACATAATCCGCACTTGGTCCCCAAGATTTGCGACTGAGTCACGCATTGCATACAGCCGAGTGACTGGCGATCCTGAGCGCTTTGGCGGTGACGCTTATTCCGTGCCTAAGCCCCCCTTCCCTTGGTTCTATATTCAGAATGAGGCGGTTTCACTCCCTGCTGGAACCGATGGAGCCTTCGGTCCAACCAACGGGTATCAGTTCTTTCAAAGCGCAACATATTCTAAGGGCAGGCACACTCTGAGATTTGGCGGGCAGTTTGTGCACCTCCGTCAAAACGTCTACTTTGGCCTGCCTGGAGAGGTGGCGGAAGCACAGTTTGCCAACACGCAAGGGTTCGTGGATGGGATATTGCAGTTCTATTCCATCGCGCTAGATCCGAAAGGGCATTACCCGGGGGAATACGTCGACCCACCTTTTGGGCCGCCCAGTTTCACGCGTCATTACCACTACAACGAACCCGCTCTGTTTATTGCGGACACCTGGAAGATCACGACGCGCCTGACGCTTACGCCCGGGCTGCGCTGGGAGTATTTCGGCGTCTACCACAGTCCAGGAGCTGAACACAGCCTGGATTCGAATTTCTACCCCGGCTCAGGCGCGACTTCCCCGGAGCGAATCGCAAATGGTCGCATGATGCGCACGATTGATGCTCCTAGGGAATTGCAAGGCCGTTTCTACCTCCCCAACTACAAAAACTTCGCACCTCGGGTGGGTCTCGCCTATGATTTGTTCGGTGATGGAAAGACCGTTTTTCGTGCTGGTGGAGGAATCTTCTACGATCGCTGGGTCGGCTGGGAACTGTTCCGCGCCCACCAGAATCCTCCCGGATACAGCTTTGAGAGGCTGAGCGATGTGTTCCTCACTTCCAGCATGGTGACGGACCAATATGCCGCGTTCCCGACAGGACCAGTCCGGTTGAGTAAGAGCGGGACTCAGGACCCCGACCTTCATATGCATTCCGCCTATGTGGCTTCGTGGAACGCGACCCTCGAGAAGCAGCTAGCCGCCACACTTGTTATCGGGGCATCTTACCTGGGTTCAAGCGGCAGCAGGCTGTACTCCGGAAACAATCTCAACCGCGTTGGCAGTGGCGGCTTGTTGGATCCCAGCTGCGTTACCACGAGAATTGCTGCCGATGGACTCGCCGCCATCGGGCCTGATTACTCCAACTGCTCGCGTTTGAATCAGGGCTTGAGCACCATCCTTGCTCGTGGTAACGGCGGGCACTCCTCCTACCACGCCCTTCAGTTGCGCATAGACAGCCGACGCGTATCGCGGCTGGGCCTGGAATTTGGTGCCAACTACACCTGGAGCCATTCCGTCGACAATCGGAGTGTTAGCGGAGTCAGCCTCTCTGTAGCAGAAACCGGTGTCGGGTACCTCGATGCATTCAATCCTAGCCTTGACCGCGGGCCTTCAGATTTCGATGCGCGCCATCGGCTGGCCGCGCACTTCATCTGGGAAATTCCTGCTGCCGCCCACTCGCGAAGCTGGGCTGGACGCTACTTTCTTCATGGCTGGGAGCTCAGTGGTTTCCTAAGTTATCAGACAGGCCAGCCCTTCAGTCTCGCGGACTTTGGAACGCCCGATTCCTTCGGGGAAAGAACACGCCCGCGGCTAACAGGTGCCATGCCACACACCATACTAGTTTCTGATTCCATCTCTCCGAATAGTTATCTCTACCTGCCCATCAACCAGGTTTATGACTCAGTCAGCGGCTTGTGTAACGCAAATGCCGCGCCATTCGCCTGCGAAATCTCGGTGAACGGGCCGTTTCAAGACAGCCTTCCACGCAACACATTTCGCCAGCCTGGACTTTTCTTTCACAACGTAGCCGTGCTCAAGAACTTTCCCCTGTCCTGGCACGAAACGCAGCTGCAATTCCGCGCTGAATTCTATAATGTCTTCAACCATCCCAACCTCTACCTAAATCGCGCAAGTACCGACGTGAGCACTGCCAGTTTTACAACTTCAAACGGGGATTTCGTCCCAGGTGCCACCGCCAGTTTTCGAGACAATCGGCAGATCGTCTTGGCCCTCAAGCTCATTTTCTGAGCCTGCGGCGGTGCATCAAAGCCGTCTCGACTCAACTCGCGACAGCGTCCGAATTATCGCGCCACACGAAGAGCAAAATTTCAGTTTATCTTTCGCGGCTCATCACCATTGCTTCCAAAACTTGATTGGAGCGCCATCTGCGACGCTGTTCCTCGCCAAAACTTCGTCCATTCCCAGAAATGGTTTAATTTAACTTATTTGCGAGGGAGCATCTGAATACCACACGCGAATTGAACGTGCCCCGACCCTCGGTTGGCATCAGTTTTTCTCTATGCTTTTTTCGGGCAATCGGGACACTTCCGCCGCCGGAGCGATTAGATCGGTGCCCAGTCAATTCGTGGGTAGCCCAAGTAGCCCTACTGTGGGACTGAGAATCGTCGTCTTTCCCGGTAAGCGACACCAAACAAGGCATTTAGATTTTGCATTCTTCGGCTGTTAACCGAAGGGTCCTCGGGTTCGAGTCGTGAGACCTCTTACTCGAATACTTCGGTACAACTTCGGGACAATTAAGGAGCGGGAATTTTGACCGTTTTTCGTGTAAGCGACACCAACAAAGCAACTTAGTGTTTTTCCCAACCTGCTTTGCAAGCAGGGGGCCGCGGGTTCGAGTCCCGCCACGTCCACCATCTATATTTTTTTCAATGAAATAGCGTCGATGTTTTCTCAGCTTACCACCTGCTACTTAGGCAGGGGGTTAGGGGTTCGAATCACCTCACGTCCACCACTACTACCTCCTAACCTCTCCTATGACTTATGCCGCATTTTCGATTACCGACTCCGCGACATTTCCAGGAGCATTAGGAGCAACAATAGACTCGGCAAGCCGAACCACGGTGACAAACAAATGAAGAAAAAGGATAGGATGAGGACATCGCGCCATCCAGGCACGGTATCAAAACCCGAAAAAAACACGTAATTTTGGCCCAATTCAGTAATTCGCCATGGACAGGCTGTTCCGGCGTTTGCCCTAACCTGCTTTCCTGTCCGACTGGGGATACCGCGTTTCGCAGAATACTCAGAGTACTCGGATTCTTGACTCAGGTTTGGCTCTGGAGCACGGCAACCGGAAAATTCCGAACGACGTCCGCTAAGTCCAGAAACGATACTTCACGCGAGAATCTTGTTTTGAGCGTCTCGCCCGTCAGGACGTTCAGCCACGACTCTGGAGCGTTGCTCGGGAGAATAAGTGTCGAACCAACCCAAAATTTCCGTAGGTGGATTGAGTTGAATGATGCTTTAGCTCGAGCCAGCCATCTTGGCGCAATGGTCACTATCCAAGAAGTGCCCTTGCGGCGCGCATAGGAAATCACATTGGCTCGCTTGCCGATGGCCTTCAAAAGGAGAACTCTCCCTTCAAGGAAAACTTGGGGATGTTGGCGACGGAGATTTAAAATCCTCCAAGTGAGATAAAGCTTGATGCGGCCGTCGTGCCAGTTCTGAACTATATCCCGGCAATATTGCAACGTATCCTGTCGACTTTGTGTCTCGATTTCACGGAGTAAAGCGGCCCGATGTTTAAAATCCACGGGTCCGCGGTTGTCAGGGTCCACCAGACGAAGGTCCCAAAGTTCACATCCCTGGTAGAAGTCCGGCACACCGGGGCTCGTCATCTTCAACAGGACCTGTGCCAGACCGTTCACCATCCCACACGCAGCGATGTTGCGCTGAAATTTCAAGAAATCATTTAGGAAGGGATTGCCGCGGCCGGGCTTCAGTATGGCCTGGACAAACTTGATCACCGCTTTTTCATGAGCGGTATTGGGCACAGTCCATCGCGTGTGCACCATGGCCTCGCGAATGGCCTTAATGATGTACGCCTCCAAGCGCTCGCCGAATATGGGAATCTCCCTTTCCGCCAAAGGCCAGGCTCCAATGAGGGTCTGGTACAAGAAAACTTCCTCGTTCGGGTCTGGAACTGCGCGGCCGGCAATCATCACCTTCTTGCCCGCGTTCCATCGCGACCACGCGTTTAAGTGCCTTTGCCATTCGCCGGGGATTTCCGAGAGGATATTGATTCGAGCGCGCACATCTTCGCCTCGTTTGGTGTCATGTGTGGAGGTAGAATTCAGACCGTGTCGCCATCGGCGCTCCCGTTTGGTCGCCAATTGATGGAAGTCGAGCGCGGGTACCATATCGGGGGACGGGTTGCCACCCACTTCGTTGAGAGAGAGCAGCGGGCAGTAAACATAGAGGACCGTATCTTCAAGGCTCTTCGCGAATATGGGTCCGGTAAACTGTTGCCAACGCATCACGAAGGCCAGT
>Ga0310909_10001622_pt1 | contig 13359 bp, 9 predicted proteins | sample GREbulkMGT000H_FD_203449 | JGI IMG/M metagenome (GOLD analysis project Ga0310909, IMG submission 203449) | Lab enrichment of tropical soil microbial communities from Luquillo Experimental Forest, Puerto Rico - GRE.bulkMG.T000H | ecosystem: Environmental > Terrestrial > Soil > Tropical forest >... | reverse complement strand
TCGCGACCGCGAGCTGCGTGACGCTCATCGTCATAGCAGCGGTCGACGGCGTGCCCGCGAGTGAGGGCGCACATGAAGAGTGTGGCTCCGATCTACTGGTGAGCCGAGGAGGTTATCGTGCGAATCTACTATTCTGTGGCACTGGGTGTTCTCTTGTCCGTCGTCGCAAATACTCCTGCGCGTGCCGACACAGACTTGACTGGCACATGGACGGGACCATTCAGCGGGGTACAGGTCGAGATACCGCAGGAGCCCGGCCCATTCGGCTACGTAAGCGGAGAGTCCCGGGGCGCCCAGGAGGCGCCGAGGTTTGTAGAGACAACGTTGCAGATCAACTTTGAGACCCAGAAGAAAGGTCTTGCAGTGGGGACCTGGAACGCCGGGAAATTCAAACAAAGGTTCGCGTGCGCACAAATCAGCCAGACTGTTTGGAATTGCGTGGATGCCGGAGGTCGCGCCAGCGTAGAGATTACGTCGGCAACCGAGATAAAAGTGTGCTACTTGGACAACCGACAAGGCGCGCAGGGCGCCGGTTGTGCGCTTTTGCGGAAAGTCAAATGAGCCATACGGGGAATCGGGTTATTCGAGCAGCGCGGAGCCCGGCTCGAAGAGATAAGGAGAACTGCCGATGCTTACACTGCACGTCGTCACCTGCCTCGTCGCCTTTCGCTCGTGACTGGCAGCCGGGATCAGCCGGTCGGGACCCGATGACTTCAGTGCGACCCGACTCATCTCGGTCCTGGAACCCCGCCTATCGGACACCGACCGGACCGCATATGACTCGAATCGATCGGCTCAACCCTCGGGCACTGCGCTGTTATGCTATGGAAAAGTCAATCCGGTGCGTTGCCTAGTTGCGCCGACAAGTCCGAAGGCAGGTTTCCAGTTCCGGCTAGCCAACCGGCGTAGAACGCTGCCTGCTCACCCTCAGTAGCGTACTCCTCGATCAAATCAATCGGGGCCGGCATGTAGGGTATGAATGTGGCACCGGCCGTCAGGCTCTCTCGGCACCTCTCTTCAATCGCCTGAAGCGTCAGCCGTGTGCTTGGCCGTCCATGCTCAGCTCTTGACAGCTCCAGGCCCCGCTCGTAGGCACGCTGTTCTTCTCGTGTGTAGCGCATGCTTCGCGCAGATTATCTAACCGTTAAGGATGGCGGCGCCTTTAGCAACATAAGGTAAGAGGATCTTTGCGAGCCGATGCAGGACCCATGACGCTTCAAGGCCGCTGCCGCCCGGCTCACCGGTGTGATTACCCGCTTCCCCCGTCCCCAGCGACCGCCACTGGCAGGCTCAAGTGACCGCTTGGGTTACGGGCACTTAAGCATCCAATCATCGGTGTCTGCTTCAGGCGCTGCACGCGTCGGATGAGCGAGGTTTTCGTTGCTTGCTTGATGCACTGCGCACGATGCTAGGCGCCGGTGAGGTGGGCACCAGCCACGCCAGTGTGGGGCGCGATGAAGCTGCTGCAATTCTTTGCCTACGGGACGGAGCTTGGACGTGCAGAATTCAAGGGTCACGGGTGGTGGGAAGGAAGGACATTCAGATGGCAAAATGGTACTCGGCGTTGCTCGCGGTTTTGCTCTTGCCCGCAATTGGGCTTCTCCCTGAGGGTGCCATGTCCGTCACGTCGGTGTCCGATTATCAATCCCTGGTTGAGCTTTGGAAAAAATGGCGACAGTTCGAGCCCCCTGCGGTCGCGAACTGCGTGCCTGATTACAGCGCGGCGGCGATGTCGCAAAAGGCACCGCGGCTGGCCGAATTCCAGCGTCAGCTGACAGCCATCGACTCATCGGGATGGTCAGTAGCGCAGCTCGGCGATAAGAAGCTCATGACGGCCGAGATGAACGGCATGGATTTCGAGCTCCGCGTGTTGAAACCGTGGGCGCGCGATCCGTCCTTTTATGCGAATGTCTATGGCGAGGACAGCGACGTCCCCGAGCACGAAGGACCGTCGATCCATCCGGCGATCGACCTGCAGAGCTACAAATATCCGCTGTCGAAGGCGGACCAGAAGAACCTGACCTGCCTCCTGGGCGCGATCCCAGCCTTGCTCGAGCAGGCGAAAGTGAATGTCAGGGACTCTAACGCTCGGGATCTATGGCTTTTCGGTGGCCGCGCCTTCCGGGAGCAGAGCAAGACGCTGGCAGCGTACTCGGCGGGCAAGCTCGAGATGCGCACGCTGGAGGGGACCAAGCTCGCTGACATGACCGGTGTGGAGCAAGCGCTCATCGATGCGATCGGCAAGGCGCGCGCGGCAACGGATGCCTTCCGCGCTTGGATCGAGGCGGAAACCCCGAAGAAGACCGGCCCCTCCGGCGTCGGCAAGGAGAACTACGACTGGTACGCCAAGAACGTTCATCTGGTCTCCTATGGATGGGATGAGCAGGTGACGCTCCTGCGCCGCGAGCTCGATCGCGCGCGCGCTTCTCTCGCGCTGGAGGAATTCCGCAATCGCGGTCTGCCGCCGCTCGAACCGGTCAATGATCCGCGGGCCTGGCGAGAGATGGCAAGCGCGAAAATGCAGACGCTGGTCGACTTCCTCATCGAGAACCGGCTCATCGACGACCAAAAATACTTCCGGGCTGCCATGGCGGCTCAACTCGGCGACTATACGCCGCCGCAGGAGCGCAACTTCTTCGCGCACGGCGCTGCGCGCGATCCGTCGGCGCTTTACTCACACGAGTACCATTGGATCGAACTCGCGCGGCGCAAGCACGAGCCAAACCCGAGCCCGATCCGCGCGGCGACGCCGCTGTACGACATGTACGACAGCCGCTCGGAGGGCCTCGCCACCGCGATGGAAGAATTGCTGATGGATGCAGGGCTCTACGACCAGAGCCCGCGCGGTCGCGAAGTCGTGTGGGCGATGCTGGCCAACCGCGCCGCGCGCGGACTCGCCTCGCTCTATGTGCAGGCGAACGAGATGACTCTCGAAGAAGCTGGCAAGTTCCACGCACTCTGGACGCCGCGCGGCTGGTCCGACCCGAAGAGCGATCTCGTGGCCTTCGAGCAGCTCCTGTACCTGCGCCAGCCAGGCTATGGGACGAGCTACATTGTGGGCAAGCTCGAACTCGATCGCCTGATCAGCGAGTATTGCTTCGCGCAGGAGCGGAAAGGCAAGAAGTTCAGTCTGCCGGAATTTTTCAGCGAGTTGAACGCTTCAGGCGTCGTTCCATTCGAGCTGATCTCGGCCGATATGGTCCGCGACGCGCTGCCGGTCAAGGAAGAACGGGGAAAAATCGGAGCAAGGAGATAGCAACACCTCCATTCAGACAACAAACCTTGCCGAGCTTGTGGCGGTTGCGAGGTCTCGGCCGATCACTCCGGCAAATTCATCTTCTTCAGAAAGGCTCGGAACCTTGGATCTTGCCGCAGCGGGGCCCACGACAGGTAACACCTTACAAAAGGCAGGTCGACATCGTTCTGCGAGTAGGCACGATCCAGCCAGGAGAACGCATTGTCGATCTCACCGCGGGCCGCATAGACCTGAGAAATACCGCCGGCCCAGCTCTTGGCACTCGATGCAAGCAAGCGGGCAAGGGCGGCGTCTGAGTCGCTCTTGCGTCCCATCGTGAAGTCGACAATGGCGAGCCCTGCATCTCGGTTTTGATCGTCAACTTCACGCTCGATCTCCTTCAGCGCCGCCTCGCGTTGGCCTTGCGCGAGAAGGATGAGAGCGAGGTCATAATGCCCAGTGTCCAAGTCTGGGCTGATCTGAAGCGCCTTGCGGATTTCCGCTTCCGCCTCCTTCAGACGATGCGCACACAGGTACCCATACTCGGCGAGTTGATGTGCCGTCGGCCTCAGGGGATCGGTATCGAGCACTGAATTGAGAAATTGGATCGCGTCGTCCGACTGTCCGCGGATCATCGCGAGCTTACCCTCAACCTGCAGAAGCACCGAATTGCGCGGCTCCAGCCGCCGCCCGAAACTCAACTCCCGCTCCGAGGCTGCCCACTCCCGAGAGTTCAAGTGCATGTCTCCGAGCACCGCATGTGCTGTTGCCGAGTTCGGATCGAGCCGCAATGCCGCCAGCGCAGCTTGGCGCGCAGTCTCCTGTCGGTGGCCATCCGGGTCCGGAGCATAGTCGGCCAGTAGAAGGTCGGTCCTCGCAAGCAATTCGGCGGCCGGTGTGAAGGATGGGTCCAGTTCGAGTGCCCTTTGGAACTCGATGACTGCCCGCTCCCACTCAGCCTGGTTCATCTGATCCTCGGCATGCCTGCCGCGCAGGTAGTTGTCGTACGCCTCTGGCTGGACCGTCAGGGGTCGCGACCGCAGTTCGTCGGCCCCCAGCGTGACCTGCAGCGCGCGCGCGACGCCGGTTGCAACCTCGCCCTGCATGGCGAGAACAGCGCCAGCTTCTCGGTCGAAGCTGCCGGACCAACGGTGTGAGCCGTTCCCGGTGTCGATGAGCTGAGCGGTGATGCGAACTTCGTTGCCGGATCTGCGGACGCTACCTTCGAGCACGTAGGCCACGTTGAGCTGTGCGCCGATGGTGCGTGCATCTTCATTGCGACCCTTGAATTGAAAGGAAGAGGTACGTGCGATGAGTCTCAGGTTCGGGACTTTCGCCAGCGCGTCGAGGATTTCCTCTGCCATCCCATCGGCGAAGTATTCCTGATCCTTCTTTTCGCTCAGGTCGGCGAATGGCAGCACGGCGATGGACTTTTCGGGAATTGCGGCGGACTCAGATCGCGCAGCGCCAGAGCGTCCGGGGTGCAAGAGAAACCACCACAAGCCTCCTGCCAGCACCAGCAGGGCAATCAAGATCAACCCATACCGCACGGTGATCCGGTGCTTGACGACTTCGCCCGCGTCAGATGTAGCGGACGGCACCGGCTGGAGTTCGTCCTCAACCGGAGCCCGCCCCTCGGGTAACTCGGCTTCCACTTGAGGCTCGTCCGGCAGTGGCTGCGGATCCTGCCTCTTTGCCTCCGCTTCAATCGGTGCAACCAACCGGTATCCGCGACGAGGTACGCTCGCGATGTAGGTTGGGTCCCTTGCGTCGTCCTCGAACGCACCGCGCAGGATCGCGACGGCCCGGTAAACTGAAAACTGCGTCACGACCAAGCCCTGCCAAACCGTGTCGAGCAGCTGATTAACGCTGACGACCTCACCGCCATGCTCGGCGAGACAAATCAGGACGCGCATCGTGCGTGGCTCGAGCTTGACGGTTGTGCCATCGCGGCAGATTTCGTCGAGAGCCGGAATTACTCGCCACTGACCGATTCGAAAGGGCGCATCGCCGAGGTTCATCGACGTATGCCCCATCGTAAGTCACTGATGTCCCAGAGAAACTTGGGGCACGAAGAGCGTTTGCGATACCCCGCCATTGTGGCGCCGCGCGCGAGCATGGTGCGTTTTCCGTGGGGCGCGTGAGTCCTTAACTATCCCTCAAAGATGCATAAAGCAAGGATCGCGGCAACCTCAAGACGCCGCGCCTGGCAACCGGCACCGTAACGCTCCGTCGGCAGGCGGGCGTGAACTCGTCGCCGCGAACAACCCATTGAAAGTCATCGACATCAGGAGGCTAACTCGTATGAATCGTGAATATCGTCACGGCGGCAACGCGGTCAAGGGGATCGGCTTCGGCATAAAGTCGGCGGCCCTCGCGTGCGTGAGCATCGCCGCCTATGCCACCGAGCCGAACTACAACCCCCAGCACCTGAACGCTGCCCAGATCTCGCAGGTGGACGAGATCTGTCAGACGGTGATGGGGCTACGTCCTTCAGACGCCCTCACCGATAACCTCTGGCCGGGAAATCCGGACCACGGGTCGTCGACCAACGAATATCGCGGGTGTGTCGCGAGTCTCTCCCAGTCAATGGAGAACATCGCGGCTGCCCGCGCCGAGAGCCAGGCGGACCAGAACTGCCGTGCCAAAGGCTTCGAGCCCGGCAGCTCTGATTTCGCCGTTTGTGCCTTGCAGGCGGTAGAAGCCAAATCGGGTTCGGAACGGATTCAATTGGCGTCTCTTGATGCTAAGCCGTTCATCGGGCAGGCGCGCAAGGATGCCTCCGCTGCGATTCCGGGAAGCGTGAGCAAGGAGCGGCTGGCGTGCGCCGAGATCGGACTTGAGCCGAAGGCGGAGGCTTTCACGAGTTGTGTTGAAGGTCTCAGGGCCGTGAGGTCAGCCAGATTCATGGAAGAGGGCTACAGGAACTGACTCAGGGCTGGCTGACAGCCGTACCGGAAGACGCCACGTCCGTCAGCCGCCTGCCGTCGGGCGGACGTGGCGCCCATCGCCTGCACACACGATTGGAAGTCATCAACATTGGAGATTGCTGTGAAACACTTGGAAGCTGTTCTCGTCAGCGCACTAACCCTCTACTCACTGTCTTGGGATTGTCTCGCCGCGGCACCGTCGAACGACGTGCGTACAGAGACTGTGAGATTCGCCGATCTGGATCTTGCGCGTCCTGCCGGAGCGCACGAGCTATACCGCCGAATCCAGCAGGCCGCCCGAGACGTATGCGAACCGTACCGCCTCGGCGATATTACGAGGAACTATCGGTTGTGCCTCAGCAGCACGATCACACGTGCCGTGACCGAAGTCGGCGCGCCGCTCCTGACCGAGCATCACCAGTCGCAGTCACACCCCGCGATTCTGCAACCCCTGCCGGCAAGATAGAGAGCTCTCCGATCCGCGGCGGCGCGACAGGAACATTCGTGCCCTCGCCGATGGGACAGCGTTGAATGCTTGGAATCAGACATTCAACACCGGCAGTCTTTGGGTTCGCTTTTTCGGTGGGACGCTCCGTTTAACCGCCGCTTACGAGCGCGTAACGCTGCTGCGACTTATCACCACTCACGGATTCTCATTCTCCTCGAGAGCCTCACGTTCATCGTCCTTCGTATGCTTGCAGTTCGTGCCAAAGTGCTCGCGGATGACCTGAAGGTCCGACCAGTCCGTGTACCCGTCGTGGTTGAAGTCATACCAGCTCGAGGTGTAGGGGGCGCCGCTGGCGTTCAGCGGGAGAGGGTTGATCTGACGCGAGAAGAACTCCCAATCCCTGATATCTTTACCATTCACCCTCTTGTCTTCGTTGCCGTCACCCGGGCACGGAACTTCAGAGCTCGTTATATTTTTGAGCTCTTGAGACAGCGCGTGGTAATTCTGTAGCTGTTCCCCATGGAGTCCGCTCGGACAATCCCCGGAGCACAAATTCTCGTCCGCTTTGTCGATTTTGGGCGGCACAGCCTCGTCGATCAAATAGAATTCCCTGACTTTTTTATCCGCCTTTGGCTGGGGAACCGAGCAGTCCGGCTCTTCCCTCTCCACCAGCTTGAAATGCGCGTTGCGGGTGGAGGTCTCAGCATCATCCAGTATGTTCATGCCGCGCGGAAAATTCTTCGAGAAATTGGGATCATTCTTGATTGCACAGCAGGATGCATAGGGCGGGGTTGCTCCCTCTCCGTACCATGTTCCACCCTCGAGCTTGCAAACGTTCTGGTCGGGGAATAACTGCACACACGTGGGCTTGGTTCCCAACTGGACTACGCACGGTCCGGGAGTCTTATCGTTCAAGTGGATGTTGCTGGCTGTCTGGGTGAAATTACTCTCGCGAATACTGATTTGATTCGGGTTCGTCAGATAAGCCAGCATCGGCATCGAGTCGAGAGCATGCGATTTCGGCACTACGCGATGGACGTCCACTCCGGCGATTTCACCAAATAATTCGAACAAATCGGCGATATTGACCATGGCGCGCACTTCGCGCCCAGGAGCTTTGACCAAGGGTCCGGCGACGATCAAAGGCACCCATACGCCGGTCTGGAACACCGTACCCTTTGACCGGTCCAGGTCGAAGGGTAACTTCACCCCGGGAGCGAAGGTACCGTTGTCTCCAATGATGAGCACCATGGTGTCGGTCTCTTCCGGGTGATAGTTGAGGCTACCGTTCGTGTTGCGCGTCGCGAGACCGGTGTTGACCAGAACCCGGCCGATCTCCTCATCCATGGCTTCGACCATCTGGTTACTCAGGACGCGCATCTCACCGATCAGCAGGGGATTGTTGCCCGTGCAGTCGAAGTGGCTGGTGGGAACGGTGGGCGCGGGCAGCAGCGAAGTCGGGGGCGGTTGATAAGGCGTATGGATGTTCGCGTAGGCGACCGTCGCCATCCACTGCCCGCTGCGCGAGTTGATCCACTGTACCGCTGCATCGGTGGACGCTATCGACATGTAACCCCTTGAGCGCGGATCCGAATGCGCGACAACCTCCGTCGTGCCGTCCGAGTGGTTGATGACTCTGTCCCAAACGTAGTACGCGTTGTCCTGGTCGAAAGTCAGTTCACTTGGCGGGGTCGCCTGACACACTTCTTTGGGAACAAAGATACCCCCGCCCTCCAGGCAAGACCGACCGGGCGTAGGGTGTGCGGCATCTTTGGAGATCACCGCGCAGCGGTTATCGGCGTGATAACAAGCGCCGGTGTTCGCCCCCAGGTTGCCGTGGGGAAGGGGAAAGGGCTCCTCAGGCACGAACCCACAGGCGTAGGGGCCCAGGCCGGTGTTCATGTCAACCGCCCCGACGCCGCCTGCGGTAGTGTCGATGGGATGCGGTGCCCCCTCGATGAATCCATCGAAGTAATCCCAGCCCAGTGCGTGGGGGTAGCTGTTACCAAAGGGATTGAAGGTCGGGGCCCCCAGGTGAAACTTCCCAAACAGGCCGCTCTCGTAATTGCGCTTGTGCAGCACCTTCGGAGTGGTCATCTCAAAAGGTGAAACTTGGGAATTTGCCAGATCGTCGCTGACGATCGCCGAGAACACGTTGGTGCGAAATGGGAAGCGCCCCTCGAAAAAGATGGCCCGGCTGGGTGAGCATTCCGGCATCGACCATACGTTCCTGAAGCGCACGCCCTCGTGCGCGACAGCATCGATGTTGGGAGTCCTGGGTGCGGTGGTTCCTCCGTACCCAAAGATCTGCATCTGATCCATTCCGACGTCGTCCATCACAATGAACAGAATGTTCGGGTGGTGCCCCGCAGCGTCGGCGGGCGGATTGGCATACGCACCGCTGTTGTTGTGGTCCTGGCCAAGCGCCAATAGGCCAAGCGTGAGCGCGATCTGTTGTTTCGCAGACTTCTGTTTCACGGGCCCCTCCCTGTTGCGGCGATTTGTTTCTCCGAGGTGGCTATTCCCGCATTGGCGGACGGTCGCTGCGGCCAGGCTGAATGGCTCTCAAGTCATCTGAGGTTCTCAGGAAGCCCGCGGCATGGGCACTCGAGACGCGTGATAGAAACGACGGACTTTTGTCTTTCCATCGTCGCTCCTTACTTATCGCCGGGCGCCACGTTCCAACCGCGAACGCAAGACGTCTGCGCGAGAGCGAAGTAGCGCCTGAAAGTTGCAGCAGCCCTGACGTAGCGAGCGCAGGGTCGGCCTCCACGGCCCTTCGAGCAATCGACCTTTAGTCTTATTGCGACCCTCTATATCCGTCCCGAGGCAGCCGGACACCGCGGGCGGTGGCTCGGCATTTCGGGCGCTCGGGCAAAGCACGGCACTGAAAGCCGCCTCGCGGTGCGCGAAGCATCGCCTGGCAAACCGCGGCGGGTAGAATTACGAGCGCGCCGGGCGGCGGCGGCGGCGGCGGCAGGATAGCCGCCCTGCGGCTTTTGTCACACGATCACTCACATGCCAGCCGACGCATTCATCCAGTGTCGTGTGACGCCCGAGATGAAGACACTCGTCACTATTTGGAGTTAAAGAGCCCTCAGGTTGCAAACCCGCCTTGTCCCAAGGTTCCATGGCATGTCGACTCGGTAGACGAGGCCCTCGGGCTCAAGATCGGCCATTACCCCGCAAGCGCACTGACTCCACTCGCGCGCGGCTCATTCCTTGGACTTGAGGTTGTCATTGTTGGCCTCGATGAAGGCCTTAATCTCCTCAGCCATCGCGAGAAGTCTCAGCCACTGCTCCTTGTACAGGGTCACGGGGAATCGACCCATCCCGTAGACGGACAGAGCGCCCTTCTCGCTGACCTTCATGGCAGCCTTCCCTTGCCTGCTGCTTTTGAGGCGCTCGTTTTCGGCTCGCAGGCGCTCAATCTCAGCTTGCTGATCATCGGACATTAGACACCTCAAGGAGCGTCCAGGTAGGAGGCGAAGAATTATACGAGACGCCATAGCCGCGTGGCAGGTCGGAAGCGCTCATCCAACCCCAAATGGCTGAGACCCGCCCGGAGCGGCCGTAACGCTATGATGGTTGCTTCCTTCACTAGGAGGATTTGATGCACAAGGACGATTTCGACGAGCCGCAAGGACACTCAGCCCTCGGGTTTCCCGAGTTCATTGCGCTGGTTGCGGCCATAATGTCGACGCAGGCGCTCGCCGTTGATGCAATGCTGCCCGCGCTCCCCCGTATCGTGCACGAGCTGCATGTACCAAACCCAAACCACGGCCAGTGGGTGGTGACAACCTACGTGGCCGGCATTGGACTCGGGCAGCTATTCTGGGGAGTGGCCTCGGACCGTTTCGGCCGCCGTCCGATCCTGCTCATCGGATTGGCACTGTACGTCATCGCGGCAGCGCTGTGTGGCATGGCGGAAAGCTTTCGCGCATTGCTCTTGTGGCGATTCGTGCACGGTCTGGCCGCGGCCAGCATGGTCCTCAGCCGTTCGGTGGTGCGAGATCTCTACGCCGGGCGCCCCATGGCGCGCGTTCTGTCGCTTACTTTTGTGGTGTTTCTCATGGTGCCCGTCATTGCCCCGACTTTGGGGGCCTTGATCCTGAAGATCGCACCTTGGCGGGCCGTGTTCCGGTTATTTGCCGCATTTGCGGGCTTTGTGGGCCTGTGGACATATATGCGTCTGCCCGAAACGTTGCATCCAGAGTATCGGCTCGCGCTCGCTCCCGGCAAAATCCTGGCAGCCTACCGCGCTGTTCTCTGGAATCGCATCCCGCTGTGCTACTCGCTCGCCGTGATGCTGTTGATCGGAGCATTGATATCCTACGTCAGCATGATGCCGCAGATATTTGGCAGCGTGTTTCACCATGCGAGCTGGATGCCAACCATGTTTGCGCTGTGCGCTGGGTCCATGGGCATCGCTTCGCTCCTTAATTCCCGCATCGTCGAGCACTACGGGATGCGCCGGATCTCACACCTTGCGCTGATGTGCTACCTGGCCGTCACAGCGGTGCATCTCGCCGTGGCATTGATGGGGTTCGAGAGCGTCACCAGCTTCGTGGTGTTGCAGTCGATGAGCATGGGCAGCTTTGCCCTGGTCGCGCCCAATTTTGGCGCCTTAGCGATGGAACCGCTCGGCGCGGTCGCAGGTGTCGGCGCGTCAGTGCAGGGTTTCGTGACTACCTGTGGCGGTGCCGTGGTGGCCTCCGCCATTGGCCGGCAGTTCGCCGATTCCACTGTCGCATTGACGGGTGGCGCACTAGTCTGCGGCCTTTTGTGCCTCCTTGTAGTGCTCATCGGAGAACGTGGACACCTGTTCCACGGACACCCGCTCGGCCAGCACAGCGAACAGTCGTCAGTGTCTGAGACCGGGGACGCGAGTGTTTCAGCCGACCATTGCGGGAAGGTGTAGCGCAGATTCGGTGGACGGCCGCTTCCGGCCCCGCAATTCGCCCTTCGCTAGTCCGGTACGGGTTTCCAGGTAAGGGACAATCAGGCCTGGCCGTGTTTGGCGCCGTTCGGTCGCGGCGTGGGTTCGCTGTAGCTCGTAACCGCAGCACCTGTGGCATCATCCACCCGCCTGATCGACCACGAGCGAAGATTCTTACCAACGACAAGGTGGAGCACATGAAGAACGGTGTATGCCTCTGTCTCATCGCCGTCATGGCGCTGATCGGGTTCGCCTCACCTTCACTCGCCGCCGAGGTCCGCGCGGCGATCGAATCGGCCAACGCCAGGTTCTCGGCGCTCGCCGCGCAGGGAGATGGGGCGGCACTCGCGGGCCTCTATGCGACGGACGGTGCCGTCATGCCGGCGGGAAGCGAGCCCATCCGCGGAACTCAGGCGATCGCAAAGTTCTGGCAGAGCGCGCTCGACTCCGGGGTAGCTGCCATCGAGCTGAAAACCGTCGAGGTGTATGGCCAGGGCACGACGGCCACCGAGGTGGGGGAATACGCGCTGCACGACAAAGCGGGCAAAGTGCTCGATCGAGGCAAGTACATCGTTATATGGCGTCACCAGGACGGCCAGTGGAAGCTGCTGCGCGACATGTTCTCGACCAACGTGCCGCCGCCCAAAGGCTGAAGAAGAATCAGTGATAAGACCTCTCAGCCGCCGTACCTTCCTCGCCGCGGGGCTTGGCGCGAGCGCCGCTGCCTTCGCCAGCTGGACTACACGCCCGGACGCGGTTCTGTATAACGGCAAGATTCTGACGCTCAGCGGGCGCGAGCGTGAGGTCGAGGCGCTCGCGCTCTCAGGCAGCCGCGTGTTCGCGATCGGCACGAGCAGCGAAATGCTTGCTCTCGTTGGGTCAGGTGCGCGTCGCTTCGACCTGGCGGGGCGGCGTGTTACTCCGGGCTTTAACGATGCGCATTCGCACCCTTGCGATAGTGGGGTTGCAATGCTGACTCAGGTGCCGCTCGAGAAAGACTCGATCGAGGCCATCAAGGCAGCGATCCACGCCAAGGCGGCAGAGACGCCGCCGGGGGACTGGGTGGTCGGATTCCTCTACGACGATACCAAGACACCGCGACCCCTCGACCGCGCGGACCTCGACGCAGCGGCTCCGGACCATCCCGTCGTCGTGCAACACCGCGGCGGTCATACGGCGTTCGTCAATTCGCGTGCACTGGAACTCGCAAAAGTCACAGAGAACAGCCCGAATCCTCCGCACGGCGAATATTTCCGGGATGCGGCCGGGCATCACAATGGGCGCGTAGCGGAGGAGGCCGCGGCTGCGATCCTGACGCTCGCCGTCAAAGCTCCCTCCCGCGAGGACTACCGCAAGGGAGCAGCGCTGATCTCCAAACAGTTTGCGAGCCGGGGTATTACCTCGGCCTGCGAGGCGGACGGCAATCCAGCGATCCTCCAGGGGTACCAGGATGCTCGCGATGCCGGGGTGCTCGCGGGTCGCTTTTATACCCACATCGATTTGAGTGATCTCGACAAGATGATCGAAGCCGGTGTGCACACGGGCTTTGGCGACGAGTGGGTGCGCGTCGGAGCAGTCAAACTCTTCGCCGACGGCTCGATCTCCGAGCGCACCGCGCTTCTATCCGAGCCCTATGCGGGCCTCGGCGACTACCGTGGCATCAGCCGCGCCTCGCGCGAGACGCTGTATGAACAGGCGCGCAAGGCCTATGTGGCCGGCTGGCAGGTCGGCACGCACGCGAACGGTGATGTTGCCATCGACACCATCCTCGGCGTCTATGAGCAGCTGCAGCGCGAGTTCCCGCGGC
>Ga0310909_10001616_pt1 | contig 13379 bp, 19 predicted proteins | sample GREbulkMGT000H_FD_203449 | JGI IMG/M metagenome (GOLD analysis project Ga0310909, IMG submission 203449) | Lab enrichment of tropical soil microbial communities from Luquillo Experimental Forest, Puerto Rico - GRE.bulkMG.T000H | ecosystem: Environmental > Terrestrial > Soil > Tropical forest >... | reverse complement strand
CAGTGAACGCGGCGTGAAGTGGCGCAGCAGAAACCGTTCACCTACGTGAAATTTACGTAATGCCGCAGCGCATCATTCGTTCGTGTGCGATGAGGCGCGGCGGATTTGCGGTGAATATTGCTAAGCGTCCGGAGCTGTTGAGAACCGGTTAAGTTTTTTGGTGTGCCGCGCGTCACAGAGGGAATCGCTGAAAAGGGGTATTTCATACTGTGCAATTTTAATTCCAAGCATTGAAAAAGGGGCGACCTATGAACTCGGCAACAGACCTCTCGACGACAACCTCACTCTCGGCGACAACCTCAAATCAGATATCCGAACGCTCTGTGTACTTTTGGATCGGGTTAGCCTTGTTTGGGCTGGCGATGGTTGGTGGGGTCGCGGGCTCGTACTATATGAACCTCATCCACGCGCCGAACATCATCGACGCGTATGTCGGCCCGTGACTTTAGCGAAATGACCTTCGCGTAAATTTCCAAGCCCTCGGCGTTTCGCGCGTCGGGGGCTTTCCAGCTCATTCCACCATTGGGCAGGCGACGGAGGGCTCCACGATGCCGCAAATAATACAGTTAGTACTTGGCGTTGCAGCCATGGTTGCTTTAGTGGTCTGCGGCTGCATCATGACGCGCAAACCGACAAAAAAAGCACCAACAACTGGCTGACGTGCGACGAGGCGCGGCGGATTGCGGTGAATATCGCCAAGCTGCCGGAGCTATTGAGCCGGTAATCCTTGCGCCGTTAACCGGCCGACAAGTTTTGTATCGCATAACCTTTGGCAGCTTGGTCCCGCCGCACACAGATCGAGCAAAGCGCACCCCCTTTCACCTACCCCTCCACCAAACTGCTGAAGATCGATCCTCAGATGTCCCCGCACATGCGCGTTCTTAGTTTCGGTGATTTGAAACGCCTCAAGCACATCAGTTGGAGCGAAGAGTACATCGCAAAACTAGTCGGCGCGGGGTTGTTTCCCTCCCCAATTCACCGAGGCGCTTGGCGCGAATCGCACATTGACGATTGGATAAAGGCTCGTAAGGCGAAAGGCGATCTTAGTTGGATGCGCTTTTCCCTAAAGTACGGGCAGGCGATCTAAAAGTGAGTGGATATGTGCGATGTTCGGGACCGCGCGCCCCGCAGCTATGTTGCTCACCAAAGATGAGGCGCGGCGGATCGCGGTGAATATCCCCAAGCTGCCGGAGTTATTGAGAAGGTGACTTTCAGCTAAAGCTGATCGTGTTGGTCTAGATGGTGACGACGAAGGCGCGCTCCGGCTCGACCGTCTGCCGAGCGCGCGGCTGGCGGTGGGCCTTTTTAATTGTGAGACCCACTCCGATCATTTGCACGAGGACTTTACGACGGGCGCGATCATGAGCGCGAATTTGGCTGATCCATTTGTGGAGAAGTGATTGCTATCCGCGAAATCGCCATCTTGAAATTCGTCGATCGGGGGAATGAAGTTTGAAACCCCGATCGAGTCGGCTGTTGCTTTAAGGATGGCGTTGAAATGGTCTTGCAGTGGCCAGACATCCACATCCCGGACTAGTGGGAAAAAACCGGAGCGTTCTTTACTTTGCAACCCTGCTCGGTTCCACACCTGCCCAACGAAAATGCTGACAATATTCCGCTCCTTGTTAATGGCGGCAATTGCCTCCAGATGGCGGCGAAAGATCTGTTCGAGCCGCACATCGGTTCCGGGCACCGGCGGATCCTTGAGAAAATTCGGGGCTAAGGGCACGGTGTCGAAGACCGCTTGAAGGGATCGATTCACGATTCGCGCCAACGGCGAAAAGCGGACTTCAAGCGGTTTTTTTCTCAGATTCATAATGTCTATTGAGTTCAGTAGGTGAAAGTTTGCGTATGCGGGGTCTAGATCGGGCAGGTGAGCATTTTGAATGTCACTCCAGCCGAAATAGACGGCGCAGTGCGGCCGGACGCCGTAGGTGTCCAGATAGAAAAGCGTTTGCACAAGGCTCTCGACCGTGGAGTATCCTGGAACACCATGGTTAATGACAGCGTATCCGCGGCCGAGTTGCTGTTCGAGATCGTCCGACCAAGTTTGGCCGTTTGGCACGGCCAGATCGTAAGTCGTGCTTGATCCGAGCGTCGCAACGACCACCTGCTGTTTTAGCTCCGTACTCGTGCGCTCCGGCCCACGGATCCCGTTGGAGTCATGTGAGATCGCGAAGGGATGGAGACGGGAGTAATTTGGAGTAGGAATTACCTGAAGAAGTGGATGATATTGGAACTGTCCGGCGGGTGCCGTTCCGGCCGCGTTCGCAGGAAAAAGCTGCATTGGCAATACATGAATTGCGGCCAATGCATAGCCGCCGATACCGATAAGAAACTCTGTGAAGCAAATTGCAAGAACAAACCAAGCGATCCGTGGAAAGATGCTGAGTAACATTCCCGCCAGCGAAAGTACAACAAGGTAGAGCGAATACGCATCTCTCAGCGCTCCCCAATTCAGATACCCAGTGGCGGCAAACCGTGCCCCAGCGGCAACCAGTATAGTAAGCAAGAGAAAGAGACCTGCGAGGAAGGGAAGGACCTTGTGAAAGTCGTACGGTTTGTCGAAGCCGTAGAGTGCCTTCATCAAACCCTCCAAGGACGGGTTCCCTTCGGTGCGCGGGATATGACTCTACCGCGATCACGGATGTTGGCCAGAGCCGACGTGGCTGTTCTGCGTGCACCCCGGCACAGGCTCGGGCAGTTTCTCGACACCACCACGAACGCGGTTTCTTGTTGAACGCCGCAATATCAAAGTCGCGGCTTCCAAGTTCTGCCGATCCTTCCGACGGCCGTTCAACGATAACGACGGTCGGCTCGGGCGCAGGCGGATTGCGGCGAATATCGCCAAGCTGCCGGAGCTGTTGCGCAAGGGTGCGGAGGCCGAACTATCACCTTCAATGTGCGTTGAATCGCCGGGAGGCAAACCCTCCGCTCAAGTACCACGGAGGACAATATGAGAGCAGCTCTTGTTCTCGGAGTAGTAGCCACCTTGGCGCTTTCAGCAGGTGCCGCATCGACCCAGGAGGCGGTGTACCCCCGCCACGGCTATGCACCTCATGGGTACGGCTATGGCTACGCTTACGGCTACCATCACCGCCACTACGGCTACCATCATCGCTACGCACGGTATCGCTACTAGAAAACTTTGGGGCATCGCCGCTTCCCGCCGCCTTGGTCTATTGAAGAATTGGACGCCTGCTTTGTCGTGCGCGATCACAGCGGGCAGCAACTCGCATACGTGTATTTCGAAGATGAGCCGGGGCGCAGATCGGCGGCGAAGTTACTCACTAAAGATGAGGCGCGCCGGACTGCGGTGAACATTGCAAGGTTGTCAGAGCTATTACGCAAGAAGCGGGAATAGAGGGGCGGCCCGCTTGTGCCTTAGTCATTCCGACGACGCTCTTGAGCAAATTCGGTTGCTAACTCAAGCAGTGTCTCGGCCTTGCTGAGATAAAAGCTGGTTAGTCCAGCATCAAACTCGGCTACAGCCTTGACGCCAGCAATAGTGGCGAGTGCTCTCGCAATATCCTTAACGGTAATGCCAGACAGCCTCGCTTCCTGCAAAAGTCTGGCACGCTCGAACTCAACTATCGACACAGCAACGAAACTCAACATTCTGATTGAGACTTTTTGAGCATTGTATCTGGCCCAATGACCGTCAAGAGGGAAACGGATAGCGCGACGGATTGTAGTTAACTTTGAGAGGCTGCCGGAACTATTGCGCAGAGCTAAATGAGGCGGTGTCGGCGAGTGGAAGAGCAAAATGCTCACATAGCAAAGCCGTCGGGATGCGGAGCCGATGGCTTTGCCTTCGTCCCCCCATCCGCGCCGCATGTGAGGGATGCGGTGACGCGTTTGGGCTGTCGGCCGATACCTCCACGGTCCGACACAAGTTTTTTGTCAGGCTGTGATGGCGCGATTAAGGGCGGCGCGTGGCCAACAGCTGTACGCGGTGAGCGTTGCGGAGCCTGGCGGATGAATAGGCCGTCGCCTTAGCCTCTCTGGTAACGTCGCTCGCTATGCCTCGATGGCGTTGGCGTTCTCGTATAACTCAATAGCAAGCCCCTAAGATGTGTTTGAGGTTCTGGCGGATTTCTGATAAATTCAATGGTGATTACAAAGTGTAGCCTTGGCTACATCGCAGGTCGAATGGGACAGCGCCCTAATGGCTCCGCTCAAAAACCCCCGCCATGAGGCGTTCGTCCACAGCTATCTGAAATGCGGTGACGCCACCAAGGCGTTTGAGCTTGCGGGATACACCCGCGATTCCGCCAATGCCCATCGGCTACTTAACCGCCCTAAAGTGCAAGCCCGACTCCGCGAGCTTCAAGATGAGATTGCGGTCAAGGTGCCGATCACGATTGAAAGCCTGATTGCTGAGTTAGAGGAAGCCCGGCAGCACGCCACCGGCAAAAATCAGTATTCGGCAGCCATTAAGGCAATCCTCGGTAAAGCGCAGCTTGCGGGTCTATTGGTCGAGCGCAGCAAGCTCGAGGTCAGCACCGATCCATTCCAGGGCGCAGAGACTATGGACGAAATCGGGCTGAAGATGATTGACGGACATTACAAGTTTGAGTTTGCCCCTTATCACGATTACCGGGAGGAAGATCGCCAATACCTCGCCGACCTCTTTGTCCGCCGCACCAAGGAGTGTTTCGCCGAGATGGACGCCTACATCGCCGAAATCAAGGCCAGACCATACCGGACGGTCAATCTAGCGAACGTCAAGCAACCCGGTCTCAAACAAATCAAAGCTCTCCCCTCACCACTTAGCGGCAAATCCGACAGTCAAACCACGGCTGACTGACTGGATAAGACAGCTAAAATCGAGTCTTGTGGGCTTAAAGCGGAATTATCTGGACACCATCTGGCACAGATAAGCCAAGCCACAGTAATGCCGATGGCTCAAGTATAAGCTCAGCACCACAAGCTAGTGGGCGAGGATTAAGCGGGGATAAAGATAAGTGCGAAAAGGGATTGAGTTTGCGTTGGCCTGCTTCGCTTCCGCCGCGTTTTCAGCTTGGCAGTGATTTGGCGCTGACCTTACAGCAAAGCCGCCAGTCAGGATGAAAACCGACGGCTTTGCCTCGTTGTCCCGAAGGATGCGCCTTGTCTCACTAGGGAATTCATCGTCGGGGCTGTCGAACCGGAGTGAAAAGCAAAAAAGGCTCCGGTCCGACCACGGCAGTATACGCCCGTAGCGTTGACCTGCACAGCAAAGCCGCCGGTGTTGCGACGGTCCGACGGCTTTGCCTTGTCCCCCATACGCGCCGCGTGGGTGAGTCGCTCGCCGATCCGCACGCGGCAACGCTGGGTGTCGGACCAACACAAGGGAGCGGTACGGCAGGCTGGGCACCGCGCATCACATTCGACGGCAGTCCAGTCCTTGCTTGGTAATCCGTCGGTCGGACCAAGGAGTAGCGTGTCCTCGTTGCCAGAGTATTTGGCGGCCCTAGCAGAAGCCGTTGCCGTCCAACCGGAATGATAACAGGCAGCAAAGATTTTCTGCTGATTCGTTGCGTTGCAAATCTTGGCGGATTCGTCCCACCAAGCGCGGCCAAGGGATTCGTCTTCGCCCCAGGGTATTTGTTCAATCATGCCGCCACCCGTTTTGGATTGTTGAGAACGGACAGCGCCAGAGACACCGCCGTGTCCTTGGCCCTAGTCAGGTTCACCATGTCAGTCAGTCGACCGTCAAAACGAACCCGGTACATGTGCACTACCCGGTGCAATAGCCTTTGCACTGCTCTCTGTGTCGCTATAGCTCCGGCAACTTGGCGATATTCACCGCGATCCCCAGCCGCCCAAACGCTCATTGATAGCCCCGCGTTTTGTTGCTTAAACTGTAAAGACGGAGGGCGTCGTGCGGGCATTCCTTGCGCTAATGGCGACAGTGCTTAGCAGCAAGTTTCACAAACTCTTGAAAGCAAATATGTGGGCCAAAACGTCGATGCCCTTGTCTCCGAATTTGGACCTCCCGCAAGTACATTCAAAATGAACAGCGGCGAAACGGCATACACTTGGCAATTATCTAGCGTTACTGACATCGACACTTACCGGGGCAGCGGTACGGCAAGCACCTTCTTTTGCAAGCTCAACGTCATCTCATCGCCAAAGGGTATTGTTACGAAGCTTACAACAGAGGATGTAAGCGGCACACGTGGCATCCTCGGCGATGCGGGCGTTGACTTTTATGGGAGCCTTTGCGCGAGACGCCTCGGAATTCAGCGGCCCACTCCGCAGTGAGAATGCACCGTCGATTTGCAGCTTGGCACCACAGCGAGGGCATCGGCCGCGCTGCGCCCATAAGGGCAAGCGTAAGCACTGGGGCGATGTCACCGCTGCCGAGGCTATGGCTCGTATCGGCACCGGCAAAGAAACAGCGGGCGATGTCAGATTTTTGAAAGATCGGGCCAACATAGAGCAGGCTAAGCAGTCACGCATAGCATTTCAAAACATTGCCCTTATGGAAAGATACGGGCGTGACCGCAGCAAATGGCCCCAGCCGCCCGAACATGACGGCCCCGAACACGACGGCCCAACGATTGACGGTGAGGCGACCGTGGTCGCCACCGTTCCGGAATTACCAGCGCCCACCACCGAAACCGACACCCATTCCGAGGAGCATTGCGCGGAAATGCGCACCAAATTGCAGTCACTAGGAATTCGGACTAAGTAAAGGAGGAACACGACTGTGAAGTTTGAAGCGGCTCGTTGCGGGGTCGTCGCGGCGCATTCACTGTTCCGCGTTCAATCGCAAGCATCGTGAAATCTTGCGACAAAAATTCTCGCAAGAGCTTGTCATCGTCCCGAGATGCAAAAAATGAAAAAGCTACTACTCGCAACCGCAATGGCTATCGCTGTTACCGGTGTGGCGCTCGCTGGCGCGTGGCCAGACGTTGGCGATCAGTTCCGTACCGACGATGGCACGCTTCTTGTCGTCGCTAAAATCATCGTGCGTCCAGATGTTGACGAAAGTCTGGTCTGTATGCACGCGAGCGGCACTCGTGCCGAGGATACATCATGCGATTGGGCCAAGGTTGGTGATTTGCATGGTGATTGGATCACTTATGAAGGCGTTCCGCAGCACGCCGGAGATGACAGCGACTCGACGTCTTTGTCAGGGGTGAAGAAGATTCCGCCTTGCGATAACGAGGCCGTCATCGAAACAGCAAAGAACACCGTCAAAAACTCGCCGACTGGCAAAATGACCGGACTTATCGCGTTCGCTCTAAAGGATGCGCGGGAACTCGATTACAATGCCAAAGCTGACAAGCGCACTTGCGCGGCGACACCAATGCTGGCAAGCGCGGGATGATATACACCGTCGAATGGATGGATAAATCTGGCGGCCAAATTTGGGTGCAGGAAAACCTCGTACGGAGCCTCCCGCCAGCAATGGCGACGGACCCAGACGCTGACACTTATCTATGCCACGTTGGCCATAAGTCGTATCCGGTCACGCTTCGCTACGAGTGGAAAGATAATGATTCCGGCGAAGTCAAGGACGGCGGCACCATGACGTGGCGCGGCACGACGTTTCAGAACCTGAAACTTGGCGAAGGTTGCAAATTAGAACTCTTGGGGACCGCCAATGGCGTCACCGCTGATCTATGTATGAAAACCAAAGGTGTTGCAGATCTGACAGTCGGCAATCAGACGTTTCACTGTCAGATGCCGCGATAAGAACCTTGAGGGTGATGGGTCAGGCTGCTATCCTCGGCATCCTTGCGGCACCAAATCCGCCATGTCCGCGCCCAATCCAGCTTAGTCGCCCCGGCATCGGCCCGGCTCAACCAGTAATCCCGAAAGTTTTCCAGCGTTGTCGCAAACCCACTGTCGCCGAGGAGATTACGGGCATAAGCCTCATCGTCCGGTAATGGCCTCCAATCCTCGGGAAGCCTCTTACCCCGGAGACTCCGGTTTCTCACCAAAGACGGTTGGGCGATGGTGGTGACGTTGGTTCCGATCTTCACTTCCTCGGCTACCAACTTGGTCTGAATAATCGGATTGGAATCGGGGAGAGTGGGCGAGCCAGAATGGCGAGCCCCTCTCTCTTTCTTAATCAGAGGTTCATTCGGAGGTTCATTCAGAGGTTCGGGTTTCACAGCTATGACACTAGGGGGGTGTCGTAGCTGTGACATCAGGGTGATGTCATCTGTGACACCAGGGGGGTGAGGGGGTGGTGTCATAGCTGTGACACTACCCTTGAGCTTTGGTTGGTATTCGTTCGGGGCATTTTTGCTGCCGTTGCGCTGGCGCTTTACCGAGAGATGCCCGGCCTTTTCGAGCCGTTTCACGCTCCGGATAACGGTGCTGCGACCAATGCCTAGAATTCTTTGCAATCGTTTGTAACCCGGCCACGCCAAGCCGTTCTGCTTGCGGTTCATGTGCGCGGAAATTGCCAAGGCGACCCGGAGCGCACCGGCAGGGAGTGATTTGTCGGCTGCGATCTGTAGCTGCCAAGTCTCTTTGAATGCCTCGAATGATTGTTTGGTGGCGCTCGGGGTCGGCTTGGCCGGAATCGGAATGATGATCGCCGAGGAATCGGCGGTGATCGGCTCGGCGGTGCTGGAATTTTTTGTCGTGAAAGTCATTTTCCTTGCCCTCGACGGCAAGGACGCGGTATTTTGGCTTCGCTTCGAGCAATAGCCAAACCGCGTCCTAATTCGGTTGCACTCAAAGGCCCGCCGCTCCCAATCGGCGGGCCTTTTCTATGCGGCGGCTTTGCTTTCGGCTTGGCGCTCGGCCAGCCAAGCTGCGTCGGCTTCGATGGTGATATAGCGGCAGGAGCCGACCAAATAGGACTTCGGCGCTAATCCAAGCTTTAGCAGCTTGTAAAACATCGACCGGGAAATCCGGCGATGCTTCAGCCACTCATTGAGTTTGTAGGATGCGGCCCGCTGTTCGGCTCGCCGATGGGCTTCCTGTAATGACATTGCTACCTTCCACAGTTGAGTTCGTCGTCATGCTGACGTCACATCAAACTGTGGAGAGCAGTTTGCCCGCCTATCCCCCGATAAGCATGAATGTCTATGTTTAAAATGATTTGCTGCTTCGGCGCAAGCTCAAACTAATACGGAACGGATCAGCTAACGGCCCATGCAGTAACGGATGCGGAACAATCCAAAAATCTGCACGAGCCTAACGGCCAATGCAGTGCCGCGCCCATTGAGTCATTAATTCGCGGCGCTTCTGAAAATGATCGCTTCGCTGATAAGCCTGCTCGACTTTATCGCCGTTAGCGTGAGCTAAAGCGGCTTCGGCAATCTCGCGGGGAAAGTTCGTGCATTCGGCCGCCCAAGTGCGGAAGCTAGAGCGGAACCCATGCGGCACGGCGTCCTTGATCCGCATATACGTCATCGTCCGGCGCATTATCGTCGCCCATAATGGCTTGCCGGGGCTATAGACGAACACGAACCCACTGGCGTCCGGCGTGATGCTTTTGAGGATTTGAAGCACCGCTTTGGTCAACGGCACCTTATGCTCGGCACCGGCTTTCATTCGCTCAGACGGAATCGTCCAGATTCCTGAATCTGAATCTATCTCGTCCCATTTGGCACCGAGGGTTTCATTGGTTCTGGCGGCCGTCAAAATGGTGAATTCCAAAGCCTTGGCGGCTGCAGTGCCGCGTTCGTGAAGCTGCGCCATGAAGGCCGGAATGTCGGTGTAGGGCATCGAGGCGAAGTGCTGAGCCTTGCGGACCTTGGATGCGCGTGGCAGCAGCTTATCGAGATTGCCTTTCCACTGAGCCGGGTTCGGTCCAGAGCGATAGTTTAGAACCGTGGCCCAAGCCAAAATGTTTTCGATCCGGCCGCGCAGCCGAACTCCGGTTTGCGGTGTCTTCGCCCATATCGGCTGTAACAGCCGGTGAAGGGTGGGCACGTCTATTGCTGCCACCGGCAATTCGCCGATGGATGGCAAGACATGCTGGTCCAGTGAGTTAATCCATTGCTGGCGATGCCGGGCGTTTCTCCAGCCGCCGCCGTGAGCTTCGATGTAAGCTTTGGCGCATTGCTGGAATGTCATCGCCTTGGATGCGGCATCGAGGCGTTGCTGCGCCTGTCCAGTGCGCCGAGCCTGAAGCGGATTGACGCCTTGCTGTAAGAGTTGCCGGTATTCAAACGCGAGCGTGCGTGCCTGCGCGAGACTGACGAGGTGTAGGCTGCCAAGACCCATCTCGCGCACGCGTGCGCGTTCTGAATCCCAGAACCGGAAGACCCATGATTTCGCGGTCGGTGATGAGATTTGAAGATACAGATTGCCACCGTCGTTATATGTTCCGGGTTTGCGGTGCTTGCTGACGAAGGACGCCGATAATTTTCCGTATCCATTGCTACCCATGATCTACCCATAAGAATGTTTGCGATTGCGATGGGCATCCATGAACAGGTGAGGATAGCAAAATTGTGAAAGTATTAGAATCCAATTAGTTACGGGATAACTGTGAACACCAATGAACAGGGGTGCAGTAGATTGCAGTAGACATGGGCAAAACAAAATCGCCAGAGGAATTACGCTCCTATCGCTGGCTCGGCCGTAACGATCTGCGCTCGTTCGGTCATCGCTCGCGGCTGCGCCAGTTCGGCTATGACCGCGCCGATTGGGTGGGCAAACCCGTTATCGGCATCATCAATACCTGGAGCGAGATCAACGCGTGCCACGGCCATTTGCGCGATCGCGCCGAAGACGTCAAACGCGGCGTCTATCAAGCCGGCGGATTCCCGGTCGAGCTGCCGGCAATGTCGCTCGCGGAGCCGTTCGTGAAACCTTCCACCATGCTCTACCGCAATTTCCTGGCGATGGAATGCGAAGAGCTGTTGCGCAGCCATCCGATTGACGGCGCGGTGCTCATGGGCGGCTGTGACAAGACCACGCCCGGATTGATCATGGGCGCGATCAGCATGGGCATTCCCGCGATCTACGTGCCGGCCGGTCCGATGTTGCGCGGCAACTGGCGCGGCAATGTGCTTGGCTCGGGTTCGGACGCCTGGAAGTATTGGGACGAAAAGCGCGCCGGCCGCATCGGTGACGATGAGTGGAATGAGATCGAGGGCGGCATATCCCGTTCGTTCGGCACCTGCATGGTCATGGGCACGGCCGCCACGATGATGGCGATCACCGAGGCGCTCGGACTTGCGCTGCCGGGCGCATCGTCGATCCCGGCGCCGGATTCCAATCACCCGCGGATGTGTGCCGCGGCGGGCCGCCGCGCCGTGGAAATGGTGTGGGAGGATTTGACGCCAAACAAAGTCCTTACGCCGGCGGCGTTCGATAATGCGATCCGCGTTCATATGGCGCTCGGCGGTTCGACCAACGCCATCATCCATGTCATCGCCATGGCGCGTCGCGCCGGCATCAAGCTCGACATGGCGCGTTTCGACGAGATTTCCCGCCGCGTGCCGGTTATCGCCAACATCACGCCGTCGGGCAAATATCTGATGGAGGATTTCTTCTACGCCGGCGGCCTGCGCGCGCTCATGGCGCAGATGCGCGATCTGCTCGATCTGTCATGCGTCACGGTTTCCGGGCGCACGCTCGGCGAAGCAATCGCCGGCAGCAAGGTGCATCTGCCGGACGTCATCCACGCATTGGACCGGCCGCTTTATCCTGAAGGAGCAACGGCGGTGCTCACCGGTAATTTGGCGCCGCGCGGCTGCGTGATGAAGCCGGCCGCCGCCGAAAAACGCTTGTTGCGTCATCGCGGCAAGGCGATTGCGTTCGAGAACTACGACCACATGGCGCGCGAAGTCGATCGCGACGATCTCGACGTCACGCCTGATCACGTACTGGTGCTTAAGAATGGCGGACCGAAAGGCGGGCCGGGCATGCCGGAATGGGGTCAGCTACCGATCCCCAAAAAGCTTCTCAAAGCCGGCACGCGCGACATGCTGCGCATTTCCGATGCGCGCATGAGCGGGACGAGCTATGGCGCCTGCATCTTGCATGTGGCGCCGGAGAGTTTTGTCGGTGGTCCACTGGCGCTGGTGCAAACCGGCGATGAGATCGAGATCGATGTCGCCGCGCGGCGGATCCACTTACACGTCGGCGCCGACGAGCTGGCGCGGCGTCAAGCGGCCTGGAAGCCGCCGCCGCCGCGCTATCTGCGGGGATACGGCGCCATGTTTTCTGCCCATATCGGCCAGGCTGACGAAGGCTGCGATTTCGATTTTCTGCAGGGCCAGGCGGCGATCCCCGAACCGGAAATTCATTGATTGCAGACCACGGTTAGTGTCCCGATACGGCAGTGCCACGCGCTGCTTTGTTTTCGGCTTTGCCTCGCATCGCCGGATAATGCGCCAAGAAATCGGCATACATACGCTGTAAGCCTTCCTTCAACGGTGTCTGCGCGCGCCAGCCCAATGCGTTGATGCGCGACACATCGAGAAGCTTGCGCGGTGCGCCGTCGGGCCGCGAAACGTCGAACGTGATCTGACCGCGAAAGCCGACCACATCGGCGACCACACGGGCAAAATCGGCGATGGTAATATCTTCACCGGTCCCCACATTGATGAATTGCAGATCCGAATAGCATTTCATGACGAACACGCACGCATCGGCGAGGTCATCGACGGCGAGGAATTCGCGACGCGGTGTGCCGGTTCCCCAAACTGTCACGTTCGGGCTGCCAGCGATCTTGGCTTCGTGAAAACGCCGCATCAAGGCAGCGGGCACGTGGCTGTCCTCGGGATGGAAATTGTCACCCGGACCATAAAGATTGGTCGGCATCACCGAGACGAAATCGTCGCTATGCTGCAGGCGGTAGGCTTCGCATAATTTGACGCCGGCGATCTTCGCTATCGCATACCATTGGTTGGTCGGCTCGAGCGGTCCGGTGAGCAGCATTTCCGGCGTCATCGGCTGCGACGCCAGCCGCGGATAGATGCAGGACGAACCGAGATAGAGGAGTTTCTGCACACCGCACAGATGGGCAGCGTGAATGGTATTGCGCGCGATTGCCAAGTTGTCAGCAAGGAAGTCGGCCGGAAAGGTGCTGTTGGCGCGAATGCCACCGACCTTTCCAGCGGCGACAAACACGGCATCGGGTTTGGCTTGAGTCATGAAGCGTTCGACAGCGTTGGATTGCCGCAAATCGAGTTCGTGGCGCGACGCGGCAATTATTTTGCACTGCTCGCGCTCAAGCCGGCGCACGATCGCGGCGCCGACCATGCCGGCATGCCCGGCGACAAAGACGCGCTTGCCGCGCAAATCGAAGACGACCGGTGCGCTCATGCGCTAGTCATGTAGGTTGCGATGTGCGCCATCACGGCGCATTTCGGCCAAATCCAACTCGACCATTTCCCGCACCAGCTCATCGAACGTCACCTTGTGCCGCCAGCCGAGCCGCTGACGCGCTTTGCTTGGGTCGCCGAGCA
>Ga0310909_10001612_pt1 | contig 13399 bp, 13 predicted proteins | sample GREbulkMGT000H_FD_203449 | JGI IMG/M metagenome (GOLD analysis project Ga0310909, IMG submission 203449) | Lab enrichment of tropical soil microbial communities from Luquillo Experimental Forest, Puerto Rico - GRE.bulkMG.T000H | ecosystem: Environmental > Terrestrial > Soil > Tropical forest >... | reverse complement strand
GGCATCCAGATATCAATCACCACTAGCCGCGGATGATGAGTTTGGGCATGTCGCAGAAAGGCATGGGGATCACTGAACGTTGCAACCTCCCAACCTACGGACGAGAGCAGCCGGCCCGTCGCCTTCAGAACCGACGGATCATCATCGAGCAGGCAGATAGTGGAAGAGGATTTAGCCACAGTAGAAATAATGGTTAGGGCAGACTACACCCCCCCAATTGTCTCGGGTCATTTATGCCGCTGCGCTCGACTTGACCAAGGAATGGCCGAGCGCATCGTGGACTGTTTTCAAAAACTGATCGCCGTCAAAAGGCTTGATAAAGAAAGCAAAAGCGCCGCCCTGCATCACAGTGGCTTGAGCTGCATGATCTTCGTGAGCAGTAATGAAAATCACCCGAGTTCCCGGCGATCGGGCACACAGATGGGCGAAAAGCTCCATTCCAGTCATTTTGTTCATCCAGACATCCAAAACGACCAGTGGAACAGAATTTGCCGTCACGTATTCGAGAAAAGCTTCCGGCTCGCTGAAAGCACTCACCCGAAACCCATCAGACTCAAGCAAACGACCGACAGATTTCAGGATCGAGGGATCGTCATCAACGAGGCAAACAACTTCAGCTGGGACAATTTCGGAACGGTCATGGATCAATGGCGAAAGAGTTGCATCTCCTAGACGTGGGGTGCTGCCCGAATGAGGCATGTCTGGCGCGGCGCTGAATTTTTGCGAACCTAATCTTGACACGTTACTTTCGCTTGGGGCGGCAATTAGGTTTGGCATATTGGCGTTTAGCGCGTCGCTCGAAGAAAGAGAGTAAGACCTTCGTCTTATAAGAGTTCGACCGCACGCGTCGCACGACCGGGTTGTACAGGAAAACCGCGTGGCAAACGTCACGAAAATGTAACAACTGCCCTTTAGACCAAAGGCCAACGTCACACTAAATGGAGTTACGGTTTCTTTTCCACAGAGGTTCTGAGCAACACAACCCAGACTCCACAAGCTATGAGCATAGATTGCGAAAAAAGCGCCCCCGGGCCAGCGGTTAGGGGACCTATTCCCGAGTCCGACGGAGAGTTTTGCAACAACTAAATGCGCGCGCGCGGGCGCGATGGGTATTCGCGATGGCTCCGATTTGCGCTCGTGCGCAGGGGAGCGTAGATAGATGTGAGGCAGCCTAACGAGACAGACAAGAGTAACCGAGAGGGCATGAACGCGGCGAGTTTCTTCATCGCACTAAAACGGTGTTATGCCTGCCGGGTCGCGGTCACTTATTCGATGGCGGCGCGGTTGTCGAGTCAATCTTCGCCGACATCATCCAGGGCGAGATCGTCGAGCTTCAGCGCCTGCCGCGCCATTTGTAATTCTCTTCGATGCCGATGAGCTGGGTCACCGCTATTTGGGCGGCGTTGATGGTGGCATATGCCGCGATTGCTTTCCCTCATCTCCTCATGGCGATTTTTCTGCGTCGCGCAGTTGATCTGTTTTTTGCCTTGGCAGTCGCGTCTGTTATAGCGATCGCCGCCCTGGAGTTGACTATGATGCACTCGAGGTCCGTCGAACAGTTTGCCACGGCCCTAAGGTGGACCCATCTGCCGGTCTTTGTTCTGGTCGTGGCCATTGTTGGTTTTGTTCATCTTTATTTCGGCACGGGCCGGCTCTGGATTGGGATTGCAGCGTGTTTCGTTAGATTTGTCTGCCTGGTTGTTAATTTTGCCTTCCCGCCAAATCTAAATTTCCGGGAAATCACTGGGCTTCAGGGTGTGCATTTTCTCGGCGAGACGGTTTCGACCCCAGCGGGGGTAATCAGTCCGTGGACGCATGTCGGCGAGCTAAGCTCCCTGCTCGGGCTGGTGTTTGTGGTGGACACCTTGCTCGGTTTGTGGCGCAAGGGAAAAGCGGTGGATCGCCGCTTAGCTGTGACCGTCGGGGCGAGCATCATATTTTTCATAGTGCTGGCGACAGCCGGGACGGCGCTCATTCATTTGAAGGTCATTCGTGTGCCATATCATGTTAGCGTTCCATTTGTAGGAGTCATCGTCGTCATGGCATTGGAATGTTACGAGCGCCTTGGCGCAATGCGGACGTCCCAAAGTCTTAGAGCGAGCGAAGCGTTGCTGCACGAGAGCGAGACACGATTTGGGCGGGTGGCTGATGCCGCACCGGTCATGATCTGGATGGCCGGCCCGGACAAACTCTGCACGTTTTTCAACAAAGCGTGGCTCGAGTTTACCGGTCGAACCATAGCACAAGAGCTCGGCAACGGCTGGAGTCAGGGCATGCATCCGGATGATTTCGAGGGGTGTTTAAAGACTTACGTTAGCGCGTTTGAGGCGCTGGAGCCGTTCTTCATGACATACCGGCTCAGACGTCGCGATGGCAAATATCGCTACGTCACAGACACTGGGGTGCCACGCTATGGCTCTAAGGGAAAGTTTCGTGGATATATCGGTGCATGCGTGGATGTCACTGACATGCTCGAGAAGGAACGGACTCTGCGCGAAAGCGAGGAGCGGATGAGGCTGGCCTTGGAGGCGGCCAATCTCGGACTCTGGGAGTGGAACTTTAGCAAGGATGAGCTTTGGGGCACGAAAGAGCGCCGCGCTCTTATTGGGTTGCCTAGCTCTGGAAAAATCGGCTTGGAAGACGCTCTTTCTCGAGTGCATGCCGACGATCGCGATCGAGTTCGGGAAGTAATGAAGGACGCGGCCAGAACCGGTAAAGATTACCAATGCGAGTATCGGATTTTATACGCGGACGGCAGTATACACACTGCGGACCTGCGTGGACGCAGCGGGATCGGCGAGGATGGCAAGACTGTCGTCGTCCGGGGCGTTGTGAGGGATGTAACGAAGCGCAAACAAGCCGAGGAGCTCTTCCGACTGGCGACGGAGGCTTCTCCCAGCGGGGTTCTCCTCGTGAACGATCAGGGGAATATCGTATTGGTAAATGCCCACGTTGAAGAGCTGTTCGGCTATGGTCGTGAGGAGCTGATTGGTAAACCCGAGGAAATCCTTGTGCCAGATCGGATTGTCGGCGGACATCCAGCTCTTCGGGCAGGGTTCCTTGTAGCGCCAGAGACGCGGCCGCTCGGACGAGGCCGGGAGCTATTCGCCCGCCGAAAAGATGGCACTGAGTTTCCGGTCGAGATTAGATTGAATCCGATCCAAACACCGGAAGGCATTCTGAATTTGGCCACCATCGTGGACCTCTCTGCGCCCAAGCTGGCGGAAGAAGAGGCACGACGTCACCGCGATGAAATTAATCGCCTGACCCGAATCGCTTCGCTCGGTGAAATGACGGCATGGATCGCTCACGAATTGAGTCAGCCCCTCGCGGGAATCATTAGCAATGCCACGGCGGGGCGGCGCTTCATTAACCGAGGCGATCGCGATCCGGACAAACTGCTGGAAATCCTCGTTGATATCGCCGCGGATGGGCGACGTGCCCATGACGTGATTTCGACCATTCGAAACTCGCTCAAAAAGGGCGGAGTAGCCCGGCGGCGGCTGAACTTAAACGATGTGGTCACAAGGGTAACGCATATGATGCGACCGGACGCATTGGCTCATTCCTGCGAGTTGAAAGTGTCGCTGGCGAAGAATTTGCCGCCAACAGAAGGTGATCCAGTACAGATTCAGCAGGTTCTGATCAATCTCGTGAGCAATGCCTTCGATGCCATGCGCCAAACACCAGTTCGCAAACGCAAGGTGGAGATCAGTACAGAACAAAATGGCGATGGAGCAACTTGTGTGAGTGTGAGAGATCATGGAACCGGTATTTCCGATGAAACACGCGAGCAGATTTTCAACCAATTCTTCACGACCAAGAAAGAGGGCATCGGCCTCGGCCTGGCGATTGTCCGCTCGATTATTGAAGACCATCGCGGCACGATTGGGGTAGAGAATGTTGCGGGAGGCGGTGCTCGGTTCTATTTCATTCTACCGGCCAGCTCTAAAAGATGATCCGCTCTCTATCCCCCCTTGGGGCGCCGAACCGCGTCTGCGACACTGTGGTCCTTCCCGAACCACGACGTTGCGTAGCCGCTATCCCGAAGGATCTCGCCGATGGTGGCGGTGGGAACGAGCGCACAAGAGGTCTAACGAGAAAGAGATAAGCTGGGGCGGGATTGATGGCAATCTCGCGAAGGTTGCTTCTCCAAGGGGCGATTGGCTTCATCGAGGGGTTTGGTCCAGCAGCTTCGAATACGCGTAAAGCCTGACGAGAAAGAGATAAGCCACGGTAGGGTGTCGTGGCAAACACCTTCGCGATCATTTGGTCTGGGGCGCTGGCGCCTTTAACTTTGGAAGGCGAACCGCGATCACTCGGCTGGAATTCAGGGCTCGGACACGGCGCACGATCGCGTCGAGATGAGGGCAGTCCAATCAGTCAAAAACTCAGAAGGAAAACCGTTTTCGTTAAGTTAATTCCGCCAGTCGAATCTGAATCCCGGCCACCGCCATCCCGCCTTCGCCGACGGCCGCGGCGCAGCGTTTCACCGATCCCGAACGGACATCGCCGGCCGCAAAGATTCCGGGGAGACTGGTTTCGAGCGGACCGGGTTGAGATTTTCTCATTGTCCAAGCCGGTGCTTGAGCTACGTCGGTACCGGTTTTGATAAATCCTTTTTCATCGCGCTCGATCTCAGCTGGTAACCACTCCGTGCATGGCCGCGCGCCGATCATGGAAAACACTCCTGGCGTTCGGACAATTTTGCGTTCGCGCGTCTGCGTGTTCTCCAGCTCGACTTGTTCGAGTTTCTGGTCGCCCGACATCCGCCGAATCTCGGTCCCGTAAAGAATTTCTATATTCGGCTTTGCTTGCACTCGACGCGACAGATAGTCGGACATGTGTTTACTGAGATTGTCGCCACGAACGAGGAGCAACACTTTCGAACACTTGTATTTCGCCGCGCAGAATAATCGTTAGGCCAAAATCGCGCTGTCCGGCCTTGAGAACGATGTCGCCACGATTGAGGATGCGTCGGTGGCCGAGTGGCTCAAGTAAGGCGAGCTGATGATCGTCAAGCTTGGGAAACGCGACGCTCTCAGTATTGCGCTAAAACTGCTCGTCCCGTTCGTCCTCAGTCACTTATCAAATTCTACGCATGATCGAGGACAATCAAAACGCGAGCGGCTGCGGGAATCGCTGTGGAAATGTGCGAAACACCGCCAGCCACCGCTACGGTCGATATTCGCCGAGCGCAATGATCGGTTAGCCGGCTGAACGTTGAAGCGTCAACTTCAGGGCGCAGGAGTAGGGTTGGGCGAAGGCGCTGGAGCGATGGATGGCGTCGGAGTTGGAGTCGATGTTGGCGTTGCCGCCGGCTGGTTTTGATCCGCCGGAGTCGGCGCGAAGAAATCGTCTATCTCATCTTCCGATGGTATCGAGCCCGCTACGGCGACGGAGGTACCAGCCGAAGTTGCGGCAGTCACACTTGACGATGTGGCTGAAGAAGAAGTGCTGGGCGAAGCGCTCGTCGCGGAAGTTGATGCCGGGTCCGTTGGCGTCGGCGTCGGAGTGGCTTCGGCCATTTTCCTGTATGTTATAAAACAGTCGGCATCACCGCGCGTCACTGTGACGGTCGCGGGACCTGGAATCGTAACGGTCTTAATGGATTCGGGCGTACTAGTCACCGTGGGAGGGGAAGCAATAACCGTCGTCGTAAGTACGATGGCGGGTGGCGGCGTCGGTGTCGGCGTGGGCGTCGGTGTCGGCGTGGGCGTCGGTGATGGTGTCGGAGTAGGCGTTGGTGTGAGACTTGACGTCGGCGTAGGAGTTGGTGTGGGTGTGGGCGCGGGTGTGCCAAATGCCACCATCACAAAACCGCGCTGAGTTCCGCCTTCCTGAGTGAAGTTGCGGATCTGCAAAAAGTGTCTGTCGGGAACGGTAATAGTCACGGGGGAATTTGACGTCGTTATCAGCACACTCTTGAAATCGCCAGCTATAACAACAGACGCAATCCAAACCGAAATAATCAAGAATGGAGCAGCGTATCTCTTCATTTGAGGTTGGATTCCTGCGCCGCCCGAATTTTCACGGGCGACTGCACCGCTATTGCGAGATTTTTCTAAAAGTGATGAAGCAGTTTCCGGTTGCGTCGGATCCGCATGTAAAGATAACGGTCGCGGGACCCGCGATCACGACTTCGTTGATTACCTCAGGCGGGCTAGTGGGGTCCAAGATCGCTGCGGTAAGGACGGTGGTCATGCCAGTTTGTCCAAGCGGGATGACATTCACCGCTCCGCGTTGGTTTCCACCAATCTGGGTGAAGTTTCGAATAACCATGAACTGGCCATCAGGGACGTTCTTGTTGACACCAGGAGAGTTAGGCATGATGACCTCGCTGTTGAAGTCATTGGCGAAAAGAAGAGCCGAGGAACCGAATAGAAACAGGGCAAGCGCGAACCGAACGGTTTTCATCTTGTAGGCATGCTAGCGATCACGCGCTTTGAAAGCAATTCGTATTTGCCGCCTTGCGACAAGTTCGTTGCGTGGCCGCGAGAAAACTTGTAGTGGCATATCACGGAAGCGTGCGACTGCTATTGAGAATCGACCAAATGCTGTCGTAGCAAGTGAGTCGTTAGGCCAGAACCAAAGAAATCTCTTTGGCAAACCGCCCATCGTGGCGGAAGGGGTGGGATTCGAACCCACGGTGGGTTGCCCCACGCTCGATTTCGAGTCGAGTGCCTTAAACCGGACTCAGCCACCCTTCCATACTGATAATAAGCGACTTACGCGAACGCGTAGCACAAAGCCGAGCGCCCAATTTCGATGCAACTTTCATCGAACTAGCGCGATCAACATCACGCCCGTAACGGCGAATCGATGAAGCCACCGACTCCCTGATCAAGTGATCGCAAATGTTTTTGCCACGAGACCCCGCCCGTGGATTATCTCTTTCTCGCACGCAACGTAAATCGCCCTACACCCAGACTCTGTCACACAGATGACACGTGCTCAAATCTTTACAATGCGTTTCTCGACAATGTCGCACGGCTCTCTGTTACATTAGGGTAGACGAATAACTGCGCAGGTTAGGTCAGATACGACGCGACACAGGGAAGCGGGGGATTCCATTAGGGAGGGACCCCCGCTTCCGAAGTCTTCAAACATATGGGAAAACCGATGACGCCCGTGGCTATCTCTGTCTCGTTAGGCTATGGCCAATCGGATCGTGATCGCGTTTGAGCGTGCGCAGAAGCAGGTTAAGGGCGGCATTTTCGGCTAACGAACGATGGTTCGATTTCGAGCGTGCGTGAGCGATGGCCGATGGAAGAAACGCGGTTGCGATGGCGGTTGCGAGCAGGCCGCGAGAAATGCTTTTCGTCACTTTTAAAAGAAAGCGGAAAAACTGAAACGCTGGCAAGCTGAAATATAGAAGAAAAAGTTGAGTTGTTACGCGCTTACTTCGGAAGCTGTTGGCGGGCACGATCATTCTCGATAAAATGGCTTGGCGATGAGCTATCCCGTGCCAGCAAATGAGGCGGAGCGATTGCGGACTCTCCGCTCGTACAGAATTCTCGATACGAAACCGGAAGAACGCTTCGACGAACTCACCCGATTGGCGGCACTCATTTGCAGCGTGCCGATTTCCTTGATCAGTTTGATCGACACCGACCGCCAATGGTTCAAATCGCGGTTCGGTCTCGATGTTGAAGAAACGCCGCGGGCCCAGGCTTTTTGCACACATGCGATCATGCAGCCAGACATGTTTGTGGTTCCCGACGCGACAAAGGACGAGCGGTTCGCGCACAACCCGCTGGTGACGGGCGATCTGCATATTCGATTTTACGCGGGAGCGCCGTTAGCGGCGCGAGACGGACATTTGCTGGGCACGTTGTGCGTGATCGACCATGAGCCGCACACGCTTACCCAAGCGCAAAAAGAAGCGTTGAAAATTGTCGGCCGGTTGGTGATTGCAAATTTCGAGCTAAGACGTGACTTGCAAGAATTGAGAGACGCACTGGCCGCACGCGATGCCGCCGAAGGTTCGTTAGGACAATCGTCGGCCGGTTTAGAAGAGATCATTTCCCGACTTCAGGGAGTTGCTTCGGACTTGCTGGCAGTCCGCGAAGGAAAAACTCGATAAAGAAAGCGGAAGCTCCCGTCAGGCGATTTAACGCATGACGCTGAACTTCATCGGCAAAGGCATTATCATCGGGTTCTCGATCACGGCACTAGGCAGCGATCGCATGGAAGATTGACGACGAGCGATGAAATTCGTGACGCTTCAGACCGACCGACTTCGTTGCTCCCGTGCTTGCCGGCAATCGCCGACAAAACGCTAAAGGATTACGCCGAGAAAAATGGCGACCCGTACCATTCCACGCGCATGCGCAAGGGAAGCAGCTTACGAAACCCGCTGACGCCTTGTTGACGTTATGAGCGTCTAAAGTGGTCGTTGTTGGTCGCTAATGTTCGCACAAAGCACCGGCATCGGACGGGGCCGAACAGTATTGATCCGGTGCCGCTGGCTTCATCGGTTGGTTAGGCGGCATGATTTGCCTCGCTTTCGGGACAGTTGAAAAACGGTGTGGTCAGTAAATCCTGTCAGGCAGTTCATCTCATGCATATGCGTGGGATAAAAAGTTACCTAAATGTTTCAATTAGAATTCTCGGGGATCGGTTAGAAGTACCTTTTATGAGTCGCGGGCGACCAAGTGTTCGCGAGCTACTGCGGCAGCTTCTCGCATTGCGCACCGATGTCACCGACGTCGGAGAGATGCTTATCAACCGGTGGCGTCCGCTGGTTGCCGACACATCTTTCAAGCAAAGCGCTCGTAACCTCGCTTACTATCTCGCCCTTCGCCGACACGACCTTCGTCCCTTACAACAAGAGCTTGTGCCGCTCGGCGTGTCCTCGCTTGGTCGGTGCGAGGCCCATGTTTTGCCTACGCTCGATGCGGTGCTGGCCACGCTCGCCGTCATCGCCGGCGCCGGCGCAGGACCAATCCCCAAGCGCCCACTCCGCCGGAGCTTTGAAGCAGCTTCTGAAAATGTCAGACGCCAAGCGACCACGGTTCTTGGTCCGATTTCCGGGCCACGTAGCGTGCGCATCATGGTGACCCTGCCAACCGAGGCTGCCACGCAGCGTTCGTTGGCTCGCAAACTCATCGGAGCCGGCACCGACTGCGCCCGCATAAACTGCGCACATGACGACGCCGAAACGTGGCAAAACATGATCTCTAACGTGCGCGCGGCTGCGAGGGCGTGCCGCCGACAATGTAGAATCTTGATGGACCTCACAGGCCCGCGCGCCCGGACCGAGGAGGTGCTAATCCCAAAGGAAAGAAGCCGCGTCCATTTGCACCAGCGACTACTCCTTACACGCGACGGGTTCGTCGACGAGCGACATTTCCCCTTTCAAGCCCGGTGCTCGCTCCCGGCCGTGTTCGCCGAGTTGAAGCCTGGAAGCCTTGTTTCGTTCGACGAGGGCCGAATTGGCGCAAGGGTCGAAAACGCCACTGCAGAGCACGCAGAGCTCCGAGTGATTTGCGCAAGACCCTGTGGAGAAAAATTCCGGCCTGGCATGGCGCTCAACTTTCCTGACACCGACCTCCATATTTCGCCGCTAACCGAGAAGGATCTCGCTGACCTCGATTTCATCGTTCGCCACGCCGACTTGGTGGGATACTCCTTCGTGCAACGAGCCGAGGATATCAGCGGACTGCTAGGCGAGCTGGACTCGCGACGCGCCCGTTTCAAGCGCAAAGAGAAACTGGGCATCGTCGCTAAGATCGAGACTGCGCGGGCTGTCTGTAATCTGCCAGAGATAATCGTGCGCGCTGCCGGTCGCGGGCCCTTCGGTGTGATGATTGCCCGCGGCGATCTCGCCGTCGAGGTCGGTTACCTTCGTGTGGCCGAACTGCAGGAGGAGATTCTTTGGCTATGCGAGGCCGCACACGTTCCGGTCATTTGGGCAACCCAAGTGCTCGAAACGCTCGCAAAGAAAGGCGTTCCTACTCGTGCGGAGATTAGCGATGCGGCGATGGCCGAGCGCGCCGAGAGCGTAATGCTTAACAAAGGGCCGTTTATTCTTGAAGCGGTCAAAGCCCTCGACTCCGTGCTCACACGCATGGCAACGCACCACCACAAGAAAACTGCCACTCTACGCGCGCTCCACGCTTGGGATCACATTACGGCGTAGGACGAGAGAATGAACATTAACAGTCGCGGATAGGTAGAGTCCGCTCATGAGACGCACGCTTTTAGCAGTTGGAATCGCGGTGCTGGCTTCGATGACATTCGCGCGGCATTCATCTTTTTGGGGGTGGGATTTATGGGGGAGCGAGTGGGGATCGTATAATTGGGACTACTTCCCAGTGTTCGCTAAAGCTGACGAGGTCTTGTGGCGAGCCTTCTTTGCACAGACGGCCTTCGCCGGAGTGCTCGCTGCCGTGCTCGTGAACCTGCGGCGGAGCAAGCGAGCATTGCCAGAAGGGAAGGGTATGACCAAAGGCCTCGGCCTTGGCAATCCTTCGCCACCACCCCTGCAGCTCCATAAAAGGCCGCCTACACCAGTCTTGGTCGCGCCTCCTCCAAGCAACTCCCCGCCACCCTTAGGGGCGAAACCCATCGTTTCGGGACCGGCTACGAACAAAAGTCCCACACCGACACCGACGCCGACAGGAACAACGATCTTTGCGAAGCCGAACCCAACGCCAACACCGAAGCTCACGCCGAAATCGCATAGAGACCAGCATCATCACGGCTGAGGTTTTTAGGTTGACGGCCCGTAACGTTACAACCGCGACTTTTGGTCTCTACACCATCCTGCTTTAGACGCGGACCTATCAGAGCGCACACGAATGCTTTGGACGCTGGCAATCAGTGTGCACATCTAACCAACCGATGAAGCCAACGGCGCCTCAGCGAAACACTTTTAGCGTGTTTACCACCGACCCCGCCCGTGGCTTATCTCTTTCTCGTTAAAGGTCAAAAATCAAATCGAAGCCCCGGCGATCTCTACGCGGACGGATTTCGTAAACGTGCAGCGGCTTGTTACTTCTCAATGGAGACTTCGGTCGCCTTAATTATCGCAAAAACGCTGTCGCCTACTTTGAGGTTCATTCGCTTAACTGAACCAGTTGTGATAATCGACGTTACATCTCCAGCCGCAGTTCGGATGGTAAGTTCTGAGACTACATTGTCAGAAACAATTCTCTCAATCGTGCCCGGCAGGCGATTTCGAATGCTCGTGCTCATTTTTGCTAGGAAAATCTGCGAACGCGGGGGGCGCAAATTGAATTTGTCGCCATCCTCTGGAGTTTTTCCCCGGTTCGGTAAGATGCTACGTCCCTCTCTCCCTCGCGCACGCCCGTAGTTGTTCGGCGAACCGAATCGGCGACGATACGTCCGGCGGGCCAGCCTGTTACGATTCATCGCCAGCCTGTTACGATTCATCTTTAGTTCTGGGGGGAATTGATGGCCGTCTCCCTTTTTGCCTCTCTCAGGTTTTTGGGAGGCGGCTTTCTTTTTGTCCTCGCGCACCAACATCCACCGCAAACCGTAAGTAGGAAAAAAGAAGTAATAATATGAACAAATCGAAGAAAACGAAGAAAAACACTAGAGTTCGTGACATCAAGCCGAAGAAAGACGCCAAAGGCGGCGGCCCCAAGAGCACACTCCCCATCACCAGCACACTTGGCGGCACCGGCGGCCTCGGCAGCGGCGGCGGCGGCCTAACAGGCAACTAGCCCACAAGGCGGCGGCGAGAGCACCAACTGATACTGATCGTCTACAGAGACGGCACCGACGGTTCCATCCCCACGGTGCGGCTTTTTGTGTACGCAGGGCGTGCTTGTTGTGGTCTAATTATTTAAGAACCACTTGAAGCCAACGGCCCCAGACCAAGTGACTGCAATCGAATTTGCCACGATACCTTGCCGCGGCTTATCTCTTTCTCGTTAGACGCAGCTTATACGTGTTGCCATGCATGACTGAGTATTATCGGCAGTTTGCGTTTGTCACATCTGTGCTGGGAGGGTTCGCCTTCGCCTTGTTCGGAACTCTGCTGCTAGCTCCGTCCTCCCGGGCGGCGAGTTGGGCGGCGCTTCTGAGTGTCACCGCCTCGGTCGCGTTTTTAGTCGACACGCTCGGCATGACCTTTGGCGGTATCTATTCCGCCAGTCTACCTGCGGGTGGGACCATGGCACCGCGCATCGCGTCGCAGCTGGGATTGCTTTCCCAGTTGTTTTGTTTGGGCATTTTGCTTCTGCTCGCGAGCTTTGCGCTCGGCGGCTGGGTCAGGTCTCGATGGGTTGGGATTGTCACTACAATCGTAGCGGGGCTCGGCGCGGTCGTCGCCTTCGTGGTTTTAGCTCCATATATGAATCACTAGGCGAGATTATGCTCAAGAACCATCTAACCAAACGATGAAGCCAATGGCCCCATTGCGAAATAAGTTCAGCGTGTTTGCCACGACACCCTGCCGTGGCTTATCTCTTTCTCGTTAGATGTCCCGTTTGTTCTTCATTCGCTTTGAAGCTGCATCTGTGGTTGCGGCCTTTGTCCTGACAGTGCCGCTGGTTGGATTCGCTGCTGAAAAAACGAGAGACCGTTCTCCGGATGGACGGTTCGCCATGTGTTTGGAGGATGGGAAAGATGGTGAGGTGAGGATAACGCTCGTCGAAACCAAGGCGCACAAATTCCTGCTTAAGTTGGATGACAGCGGTCATCCATATTCCGACGCTTCGCGCATCGTTTGGTCACCCGATTCCAAGCGCTTTGCCTTTTACGAGGAGGATCGAAAACGGAACTGGACGTACCTTTACATCCGCAAAGATTCCGGATTCGAACAGGTTGAGTTACCCGATCTTCCTGAATGTGATCACCCTGGTCTGGCAGGATACATCAACAGCAATCTGACGCCAAAGAGCTGGGTGAAGCCAGACACATTGGTGCTAATGGCACATGACGAATGGACCACCGAGGACAACAGAGCTCACGAATGCAATAGGACAGTTACGATTGCTATCGACTCGAGTGGAAAAGCGTCCATTCAAAGTGTTCAATAGAACAAAAAATGATGGTAACATGGGCCTGAGAAATAGCCCTGCGATCTAACCAATCGATGAAGCCAACGGCCCCATTACGATACAACTTCAGCCTGTTTCCCACGACGCCCTGCCTTGGCTTATCTCTTTCTCGTTAGGCAAAAAAGAAGGGCTCGCGTGAACTCATCAGAAGCGGAAGCGGAATCTTGGCCTGCGCACTTGGATGCGCTCGTGGCCGCCCCGGAGCATCACACTCTGCTTTTTGAAAATGATTCGGTGCGCGTTCTCGATACCCGAATCGCGGCGGGTCGCAGGACGCCGATTCACACCCATCGTTGGCCAGCGGCACTCTACATCCTAAGTTGGAGTGCGTTCGTTCGTCGAGACGCTCGTGGCGAGATCAGCCT
>Ga0310909_10001610_pt1 | contig 13401 bp, 10 predicted proteins | sample GREbulkMGT000H_FD_203449 | JGI IMG/M metagenome (GOLD analysis project Ga0310909, IMG submission 203449) | Lab enrichment of tropical soil microbial communities from Luquillo Experimental Forest, Puerto Rico - GRE.bulkMG.T000H | ecosystem: Environmental > Terrestrial > Soil > Tropical forest >... | reverse complement strand
GAATGGACCCTAATGCGAATATCTTCGAAACCCTGGAACAGGGGATTGAGAAGCAGGCAGGCTTTTTGGCCGAACGGCTTGGGACCATTCTGAAAAACATTGCCGCCTTTGTTTTTGATCTGTTCGTCATGATTTTTGCGATGTTTTATTTCTTCCGCGACGCCTTAAAAATCCTTCCCGCCGTGCGCAGCATTTTGCCGTTTGATGCCGCGCATCAGGAAGCGATGACCGTTCAGATCCGCGAACTCATCTCCGCCAGCGTCACGACCAGCCTGGTGGTCGCGGTCGTGCAAGGGGCTCTCGGCGGCCTGGGCTTTGCGGTTGTGGGTCTGCCAGCGCCGGTCTTCTGGGGTGTGGCGATGGCCTTCTTTTCCCTGGTGCCCGTCGTCGGCTCCGGCTTGATTTTTGTGCCCGCCTCACTTTGGCTCGGATTGAGCGGACATTGGTGGCGCGCGATTGTGCTCCTGGCCATCTGCGCGGGAATCTCGACCATCGTGGACAACGTCCTCCGGCCAGTGTTGCTCGGTGGCCGCACGGAATTGAGCGGTCTGGTGATCTTCATCAGCATCCTGGGCGGTGTACGCTTGTTTGGGATGCTGGGCCTGGTGCTGGGGCCAATCCTGGTGGCCATGGCTGCGGGAGTTCTGAGCGTCTACCAGGAAGGCGCGGAGGGTCCTCCGATAACCGCTGGGTAACAACGGTGCTGTCCCACGGTTGGTGCCCGGCGTGACTGTGCTAGAGTAACGCGCTCGAAAGGATTTCATGGCCACGAAGCCTGCACCGAAGCCCGTCGAGCTTCCTCCGGCAAAATTGCGCTGGAAGTGTGAGCTTTCGCGGATCCCCTTCGAAACGACCGCGCAGGCGGATCGCCGCGAAGGGTTTATCGGGCAGGAGCGTGCTTTGCGCGCGTTGAAAATGGGCGTGGAGCTTTCCGCGCCCGGCTACAACGTGTTTGTCTGCGGTTTGGCGGGCACCAGCCGCGGGGGCACCATCGCCCGCATGATTGGAGAGCTCCATCCGCCGACCAAAGAATCGCTAGACCGCTGCTACGTCAACAATTTCAAGCTGCCGGACCGGCCTCGGCTGCTCACCCTTCCGCGCGGGCAGGCCGATTCGTTCAAAAAAGACATGCAAGCGGGAATCGATTTCTTGCGCCGCCGCATTCCTCAGGTTTTCGAAGGGGAACCGTTCCAGCGGCAAAAGGGGAGAATCGTCGAGCGCTTCACGGTACGCGAAAAGGAATTGATGGATGATTTCACACGGCGCATCGCCCGCGATCAGTTTGCCCTTGGACACATGCAAGTCGGCGCCGTGGCTCTGCCGGAAATTTTCCCGGTGCTGGAAGGACAGATGGTGCCGATCGAGGACATCTCCAAGATGGTCCACGAGGGAAAACTCGACGGGACCGTGGCGGAGGAAATCGAGCGCAAGTACGAGCAATTCCGCCAGGAATTCACCGTGGTTTACCGCAAGACGCTCACGCTTTCGCGCGAACTCGCCAGCGAGCTGAGCTATCTCGAACAGGAAGCCGCTTCCGTCCTGGTGGATGGCGTCATCGAAGAGCTAAAGGAAAAATATCCCGGCTCGAGCGTCGCGGAATATCTCGAAGAGGTGCGGCATCATTTGCTGGACAATCTGGACCCCTTCAAGGAGCGCGAGGGGGAAAGCGAGCAGGAGGAAGAATCGACCGATGGTTCGCCGAAGACCCAGGGCGGCCCGGAACGCGATCCTTTTCGCGTGTACAGCGTCAACGTCATCCTCGCGCACAATCACGAAGAAACTTCTCCGGTAATCTTCGAAACCACACCGACTTACGCGAATCTATTTGGCACCATTCAGCGCGCCTATGACGCGCGCGGCGGCTGGAGCAGCGATTTCATGGACTTGCGCGGCGGTTCGCTGCTTCGCGCCGACGGCGGTTTCCTGATCATGTACTCCCTGGAAGCTCTATCGGAACCCGGCGTGTGGCGCGCCCTGAAGCGCACGCTAAATCACAACCGGCTGGAGATTCAGCCGCAAGAAATTTTTTACCCCTTCGGCGGCAGCGCGCTCAAGCCGGAAGCCGTCGACATCAATGTGAAAGTCATCCTCATCGGCGACCGCCAGCTCTACGAGCTGCTTTACGAATATGAAGAGGACTTTCGCAAGATCTTTAAAGTGCGCGTGGAGTTCGACGAGGAGATGGCTATGAGCGACGGCGTCATCGCCGAGTATGCCGGGCGTTTGCGCGCGCTCTCCGAGAAAGAAAACCTGTTTCCTTTCGACCGCGGTGCGTTCGCAGCCATGCTCGAATACGGAGTCCGCCAGGCGGGCCGCAGGAACAAAGTCACCGCGCGCTTCGTCGACATCGCCGATCTGGCGCGCGAAGCGCACTACAACGCCGCCGCCGCCAAGGAATCCGTGGTCCAGGCATCCCACGTGCGCGGCGCTTTGTGCTCCAAGATCGAAAGACACAACCTCATCGAGACGCGCATCCGCGAGATGATCGAGGAAGGAACGCTGCTCGTCGATGTTTCGGGCGCGCGCGTCGGGCAGGTGAACGGACTCAGCGTGCTTGAGATTGGCGGCTACTCGTTCGGCAAACCCGTGCGCATCACTGCCACCGCCGCCTTGGGAAAAGCGGGACTGATCAACGTCGAACGCGAAGCCAACTTGAGCGGGCGTTTTCATGACAAGGGCGTGCAAATCATCGCCGGATACTTGCGGAGCCAGTTCGCACAAGACAAGCCGCTTTCGCTGGCCGCCAGCATCTGTTTCGAACAGTCGTATTCCGGGGTGGATGGCGACAGCGCCAGCTCCACGGAGATTTACGCCCTGGTCTCCGCGCTTTCCGGACTGCCGCTGCGGCAGGACATTGCGGTGACCGGATCGATCAATCAGCAGGGAGACATTCAGGCGATTGGCGGGGTGAACGAGAAGATCGAAGGCTACTTTGACGTCTGCCGCATCGAAGGCCTCACCGGCACCCAGGGCGTGATGATTCCCGAAGCGAACGTCGAAGACTTGATGCTGCGCGAAGACGTGCTGGACGCAGTGGCCTCGGGAAAATTTCACGTGTGGCCGGTGGCCAAACTCGCGCAGGGAATCGAAATCCTTACCAGTGTTTCCGCCGGAAGCAGGAATGGCGCGGGCAAATTTGAAGCGGGAACCGTTTTCGCGCTTGTAGATGAACGCCTGCGCCAGATGGCCAAGACTCTGAAGGAATTCGAATAGTCTAAGGCGAAGCGTGGCCCTCGAGCCAGCCAGAGCTACTTTTCGGATGCGGCGGTGGCAGCAGCAAGATACGCCTGTCGGTGGTCCGTTCTTCGGCCGAGTCCTTCCACCTTTACGGTAATCGCGTGAATCTGGCCATCGTGAGCAGGCGGCGTAAATGCGAGACTGTATTCGTGGCGAATGAGCTGAGCAATCTCCACGTAGGCGCGGTCAAAATCCTTCTGATTCTTCGGGAAATAGACGCGCCCGCCGGTAATGCGCGTAAGCTCGCCGAGCGATTGGTCCGCTGCGGCAAAGCCTTGCTGTAGCAAGGCGCGATCTTTCTTTTCCTCGCGAGTAAGAACCTTGTGCTTGAGAGGTTTGCGAAAATCCCCGGAAAGCGAAACCGCCAGGATGCGCACATCGGAAGTCTCGAGTTTTTGCTGCATCGCCTCCCATTTACCCGCCGGGGTACTGTCCACACCCGTGGACAAAACCACGATCGTCTTTTTCCCGTGCGACGCGCCAAGCCAATCGATGGCCGATGCGAGGTTCGCGGACAGGTCCAGTTCGGCGAACCCCAGCATGAAGTTCAGATTTTGTAATGCGAGGCGCGCAGCCATCTTATTCGCGGTGAAGTCGACCAGCAGCTCGGGGTCCTTCGAATAGCTCGCGATCGCGACGCGATCGTCGCTCGCCAGGTTGTCGAGTAGCTGGTCCGCAGCGTGAAGGTGATCTCGGCCCAAAAAGACCACGGCCGGCCCGGATTCGATGAAGAGCAGGACTTCCGCGGGCTCTATCACGGAAAGAAAATCCGTGATTGGCTGCTCCACCCCGTTGTCGAAGACGCGAAAGTCTTCGCGCCGCAGGCCGTCGACAAAGTTTCCGTCTCGGCCCGTAACAATCACACCCACATTGACGCGGTCCACGGTTACTTGAATCTTGGGCGCCTGCTCTTGCGGTTTTTCCTGCGCAGCCGCGCCAAAGCAGCAGCCCAGCGCGACAGCGAGGAACATGGTGGGGCGGCAATACGGCTTCATCGTCAAGCTTCTACGCGATCCGACTACCTGTTTCCATTTGCCGGCCTTCGAAAAAGGCAGAAGCCCCCTCCCGCGCATGGATTCGGAGAACGCAGCGCAGGGCTTGTAGACAACGATTCGAACGCGAAGACCGTTTACGGCTTGTCTGTAGAAGGCGCGGTTGGCGCAGCCGCCGCCGCTGGCGCTGGTGCAGCGGCGGGAGCTGGCGTCCCGGAATCCTTGGGCGTGGCGAGGTATCCCGTAATCTGATTCTTGCCCACGTCAAAGACCACGATTTCATACGGCGCCATCCGCGTGCTGCCCTTCACGTAGAATTGCACAGGTTCGCCTGAGGTCTTGTCTTTCTTTTCGATGATTTTGTCGTCAGCGATCACGTTGATGGTGTACTTGGATCTCTTGGGATCCGTCCTAATCAAGTTCACCTGTACCGGCCCCACCCGCTGCGCGTGTTTGGCCTTCTGTATCGTAAATTCGTAGTAGTTGCGGTCGCCGCGGCGCCTCAACTCCTCGAGGTCATCGCGGTTGTGGGCGATCAACCCGCTCATCACGTTCATGTCGCCCATGCTCCGATCCAGCTTCCCTTTGGTGGCCTCCAGGTCCGTTTTGGTCGCTTCCAGGTCCTTCTTCGCGCTCCCAACGTCGGTTGCCACCGCGCCAATCTGTTCCTGGCTCGCCTTGATCTGGGTCGTGAGCTCTTGGTCTGCGGCTTGCTGCTCTTTGCGAATGTCTTCCGCGCGGCTCTTGGCCTTCGCCAGTTCCGATTGCGTCAAACCCATTCTTTGCGTGGTGATTTCCACCTGGCTTTTCAGGTCCGCGATACGCGAATTGGCCTGGTCCAATTGCGCGCTCAAAATCTTGTTCTGGTCCCGCTGTTTCACCAGATCATCGCTCAGCCGCGCCTCCGCGGTATAGCCGAAATAGACCACCACAGCCAGCCCGGCAATCATCAGCCCGAACAGCACGGATATCCACCTCGGCGTGCCCGCAGACTCGTATCCCCAGGATTCATGCGCGCTTGGTATGTTTGGAGAAATGCTCATTCTTCCCTCTCTGTGATAGGTAGTACCCCTGGTAATGGCCCAATAGGAAATTATGGCCTGCAAAAAGCCTTCTGTCCATCTTCTCCCCCTGCGCTGTGCGCCCCTGCGCACGGCCATTTGACGCTTCTCGAGCGAGCTCACCGTTTCGACGACCTGGCCGCATCTTTCAGCGAGGGCCAGCGTGCGAACACCGTCGTCGTCAATCCGCCTCGCGGGGTAAATTCCCCGCGCACCACGCACCACTCCGGATGCACCGCCGCCACGATGTCGCGAAGAATTCGATTCACCGCGTTTTCGTAAAAGATGCCCAGGTTGCGGTATGCCAGCAGGTACATTTTCAGCGCTTTCAGTTCGAGGCACTCCTTGCCGGGCATGTACTGGATCGTGAGCGTGCCGTAATCCGGCATTCCGGTCTTTGGGCAGACCGACGAATACTCCGGGAATCGCGTCGTGATGACATAGCGCGCGAACTGGTTCGGCCAGGTTTCGAGCGCGGGCAATTTCGCGTCGATTCCGGCGCGCGCGTGTTCTGCGGTGTAGTCGGGCATGTTTACTCCTTGGGATTTTTATTGTATCGTGCCTCCTCTTTCCATGAGCACTGGCGCGTTCCGGGCCCAGCCTTTTGGAGGAGACCGAAGATCGGCGTTGAACTCGTTTGCCCGGCGTGTGGCAGCCCGCGATTCCGCCGCTCGCACCGCCGCACGGCCGTTGACTACCTGCTGGCCATGGGGGGAATTCTTCCCTGGCGCTGCGAATCCTGCGAAACCAGGTTTCGCGCCCGTCGCCTTCCGTTTCCTGGCCTACTTTTTGCCCACTGCCGCATCTGCGGCAACCCCAAGCTGCAGCGCATAGCGCCCGAGCATGTCCCGGGTCAGGCTGCGTCCCTTCTGCGAATCCTGGGAGTTCCCGCATTCCGCTGCGCGCACTGCCGCAATAAATTCTTCTCCATCTTGCCGCCGCGGGCGGAAAGCCACAAAGCAGCGGCCGTCGAAGATCGCTGAGGTGCCGAGTACCTGGCACGCCTGCTACACTCAAAAGCAGAAAGAATCGAGGAGCTAGCCATGTCTGAAGCCGCAAAAGCCCCCACCAAAGCTCCCACTCGCGTCGAGTCCGACTCGATGGGAAAGATCGAAGTCCCCGCCGACCGCTACTACGGCGCGCAAACCGCCCGCTCGCTCATTCACTTCGCTATTGGCAAGGACACCATGCCGCCCGAGCTGATTCGCGCCTTCGGCATCCTCAAGAAGGCCTGTGCGTTGGTGAACCAGGACTTGGGAAAACTCCCACACGAAAAGGCTCAACTCATCGTGCAAGCGGCAGACGAAGTCATCTCCGGCAAGCTCAACGCGCATTTTCCTTTGCGCATCTGGCAGACCGGCAGCGGCACCCAGACGAACATGAACGTCAACGAAGTGATCTCGAACCGCGCGATCGAGATCGCGGGCGGAGTGATGGGCAGCAAGACGCCCATCCATCCGAATGACCACGTGAACATGTCGCAGTCCTCGAACGACACGTTTCCCGCGGCCATGCACATCGCCGCGGCCACGGAGACGGCCCGGCGGCTGCTCCCTGCGGTGAACACGCTGCGCGACGCGCTCGACGCCAAAGCCAAGGAGTTTGCCGGCATTGTCAAGATCGGCCGCACGCATTTGCAGGACGCCACGCCGCTCACGCTGGGCCAGGAATTTTCCGGCTACGTCAGCCTGCTCGACCGCGACGGCGGCCGCCTGGCTGCCGGTCTCGACGGGCTCTACGATCTCGCGATTGGCGGCACCGCGGTTGGTACCGGCCTCAACGCGCATCCGGAGTTCGCCGAGCGCGCCGCGCGCAAAATTTCCGAACTGACCGGCCTGCCGTTCCGCTCGCATCCGAGCAAGTTCGCGGCGCTCTCCGCGCACGATGAAATCGTTTTTGCCTCGGGCGCGCTGAAAACGCTCGCCGCTTCGCTCATGAAAATAGCCAACGATATTCGCTGGCTTGCCTCCGGCCCGCGGTGCGGGCTGGGCGAGCTGACGCTCCCCGAAAACGAGCCGGGATCGTCAATCATGCCCGGCAAGGTGAATCCCACGCAGTCTGAAGCGCTCACGATGGTGGCCGTGCAGGTGATGGGCAATGACGCGGCCATCGGTTTCGCTGGCTCGCAGGGCAATTTCGAGCTCAACGTGTTCAAGCCGGTGATGATTTTCAATTATCTGCACTCCGTCGAGCTGCTCGACGACGCGTGCCGCAGCTTTGTCGAGCACTGCGTCCACGGCATACAGGCCAATCGCGAAACCATCGAACGCTACGTCCACAATTCGCTGATGCTCGTCACCGCGCTCGCTCCCAAGATCGGCTACGACAACGCCGCCAAAGTTGCCAAAACCGCGCACAAAGAGCACATCAGCCTGCGCGAGGCCGCCTTGAAGCTCGGCTTCGTCACCGCCGCTGAATTCGAAGCCCTGGTCAAGCCGGAGGACATGACGCATCCATGAGCGGCGAGGCAAGCGAGCTAAGTGAGCGCAAATGGCACGAGGAAAATCTCCAGGCAATTTATGATGTGCTCCTGCAAAGACCAAACGTGCCAGATGAACCCGGACCGCGTGCAGGCCAAGCGCCTGCGTACCGTTATCCGATCGAATGAGCGGTTTCCCGGCGACTCCGTCGGCGCGATGCGTATGGCGAGGCTCGATGGAAGTCCCGGGAGGAGCGGATCGGCGCGACGATGAGATCTATCGAGGCAGGCCATGGCTGGTAGGACGAAAGCGGACTTGATCCGGTTCCTTCTTGGTTCGCTCGAGATTCTGAACCTGAAGCCTTGCTGCTCATGACCTATTTTCTGAAAGACATATTGAGGCAGCCGGCGGAATTGCAGCGGACCGTCGAGCTTCTGACGGGACGAAAGGGTGCCGGGCGAGGTGCACTTGATGCGGCGACGGCGACGATTCGCGCCGCGCGGCATGTCTACTTGACGGGAATCGGCAGCAGTTGGCACGCGGCATTGAACGTCGGCGCGCTGTTCCATCGGCACGCTTGTCCGGTGTACTTCGAGGACGCCGCCGAGCTGCTGACCTTCGCGACGTTTCCCAAAGACTCCGCGATGATCCTGATTTCGCGCAGCGGCAAGAGCACGGAAATTGTGCAGTTGGCCGCCAAAGCCCGCCGGGCCGGCGTGCGTGTTATTGGCATCACGAATGCTCCTGAAGGAACGCTGGCCAAAGAGGCACACATCGCCATCGTCGTTCCCGTCGCTTTTGATCACGCGATCTCCGTGAACACGTACACGACACTGGCGCTGGCGGCCGCGATGCTGGCGCACCGAGTGATTCAGGGAGGGAGCGGTTCTCTTGAGGACTTAGATGAAAAGGGAACAACCGAACTCCGCCAGACATGGAGCAAGGTGCGCAACAAGGAAAAGCGGCAGAAAGTTGCCGCACTTCAAATGGCTTCCGCCGAATATCGCCGAAGACTCAAAAGTGCGGTGGAGGCCTGCGAAGAACCCAAGCGACGGTCTGCTAGCGATTCGGAGCTCGCAGACTCGCTTTCGGGAGCGATCGCAGAAGTTGAGCGCGCCCTTCCCGGATGGCAGGAGCAGATTGCCGCCTCCGTTTGGCTCGCGCCGCACAGCACCACTTACTTTCTGGCGCGCGGCCCTAGCCTCGGCAGCGCCTATGAATCGCGACTCATTTGGGAAGAAGGCGTCAAAACGCCAGCGACAGCTATGGGCACCGGGGCGTTCCGGCATGGTCCGCAGGAAATCGTCGGCAAAGATGTTCGCTTTGGCGTATGGATCGACGGCGTACTCCTGCGCGAACAGGATCTCGCCGTCGCAAGCGACCTGCGGAAGCTCGGCGCGCGCGTCATGCTGATCGGTCAAAAACTTCCTGACGATGCCGGTGATCTGCTGTTTCAGCTTCCCGCGATTCCCGCCGAGTGGCAATTTCTGATTGACATCATTCCGGCGCAGCTCGCGGCGGAGCGGCTGGCGCGCCTCTCGGGAGCAGATTGCGATTCCTTCCGTCTTTCTTCCTACATCGTGGAAGACCAGGGCGGATTGCTGCCGAAAAAGGCGGGGAAGAATTAAACACTCCAGAGGTCCCGAGCGGAGTGGTCACCGACAACAGTTCCAAGAGTTTAAGATGCAAGGGCGAGGGATGGCAGGCAAGAGGGGCCAAGCTCGAAATGACAAAGGACAGGAAATGATTGGGGCGGTGGACGTTGGAGGGACGAAGATTGCCGCGGGCATCGTGAACGATGCCGGCAAAGTCCTCGCAAGACTGGAAACGCCGACGGAAAAAGCCCGCGCGTATCCCGACGGGCTCGGCCACATCGTTCGCATGCTGGGGGAAGCGGCGCAACAGGTCAACACCGGACTTTCCGGCATCGGCATCGGCTCGACCGGCTGGGTTTATCCCTTCACCGGCGAATTTGGCGACGTGGACTTTCTCCCTGGATGGAAAGGCGCGAATCCGGTGAACGATTTAGCGCGTGAGTTCGGCGTGCGCGTGGCGCTCGAAAACGACGGCGACGCTGCAGCGCTCGGGGAAGCTGTCTGGGGCGCGGGAAAAGGGAAGTCCCGGCTGATTTACGTCACCGTGGGCACGGGGATTGGCGGCGGAATCATTCTGGATGGCCAGCTTTACCGCGGCGCGGACAAAGGGCATCCCGAAGTCGGCCATCACGTGATCGACGCCTCCGGCCCGCGGTGCACGTGCGGCTTCCGTGGCTGCTGGGAAGCGCTAGCGACAGGGCCCGCGCTGGCTTCGTGGTTTAATGCGAAGGCGCAAGCGGCCGATCCCCAGGCGAGAGCCCTGACCGCGAAAGAGATTTTCCAGTGCGCTGACGAAGGACATGCGTTGGCCTGCGAAGCCGTCGCGCGCGAAGCGTACTATCTCGGCTTGGGTTTGGCCAACCTGATCAATTTGTTTGTGCCGGACCGGATTGTCCTGGGCGGGAGCATCATGAAGAGCATACGCCTGGAAGACCTTCGCCAAGTCATTGCCGAGGGCTGCCGCTTCGTTCCGTTTGAGAAGACCGAGCTCGCCTTGGCTTCGCTGGGTGAAGATGCAAATCTGATTGGCGCCGCGCAGGTCTGGTATCATCGCTTCGCTTAAAGTGCCACGCAAGCTCGGGGAAAAAGGGGCCGCTTGCTTTTTCGTTTTGGGCGGCGCACGATTTCTCAACCTGCCACTTTGTCGATCTCGGAGGATCAGAATGCGCCGCATTGCTTTGCTCGGAATTTGCTTGGCCTTGCCGCCCGTTGCCCAGCGAGCCGCCGCTCAAGCAACATACACGTTGAAGCCGACGCCGAAGACCGTAGCGTGGGGCTACTACGACGCGAAGACGCCTCCCGTGCTGCGCATCAAATCGGGCGACACGGTGGAAATACAAACGCTCATCACCAACAGCCCGAAGCGGCTGGAAGAAGCGGGTGTGCCGCCCGATCAAGTCGAGCAATCGCTGCGCGACATCACCGACCAGGTGAAAGACAAGGGCCCCGGCGGGCACATCCTCACCGGGCCCATCTACGTTGAAGACGCGCAGCCGGGCGATGTGCTGGAAGTGAGAATCCTGGCGGTCAAGCTGGCGATTGCGTACGCCTACAACGCCTTTGGGCCGGGCCGCGGATATCTGCCGGACGATTATCCTTATTCGAGAATCAAGATTATTCCGCTCGACGAAAAGCGCATGGTGGCGAAATTCGCCTCGGGGATCGAGATTTCGCTGCATCCCTTTTTCGGCAGCATGGGCGACGCGCCGCCCGAAAGCGTGGGCAAGTGGAATAGCGCGCCGCCTTGGGTTATCGCAGGCAACCTCGACAATAAGGACCTTGTGGCGGGATCGACGCTGTACATTCCGGTGCACGCCCCCGGAGCGCTGTTTGAAGTGGGCGACGGGCACGCGGGGCAGGGCGACGGCGAAGTGGACATCACCGCGCTTGAAACCTCGCTCATCGGCACGTTTCAGTTCCTCGTGCGCAAGGACATGCATTTGAAGTGGCCGCGCGCGGAAACGCCCACGCACTACATCACCATGGGCCTCAACGACAACCTGAACGCGTGCGCAACGCTGGCGGTGCGAGAAATGATCGACTTCCTGGTGACCGAGAAACATCTTTCGCACGACGATGCGTACATGCTAGCGAGCGTCGCAGCGGATCTGCACATCACCGAGCTGGTCGACGGCAACAAAGGCGTGCACATGATGATCCCCAAAGCGATCTTCGTGTCCGCTGGGAGGTAACGCGGCCATGAAAGTCTTCGGGCTCAACTTTCTCATCGTTCTTGCAGCCATCGTTGCCGGTACAGCCAAAACGCAGCAGCAGGAAACAACCCGGCCCGGTGAGGCGCTCTACAAGCAGCGCTGCGCCCCCTGCCACGAAGGTGCGGTGCCCCGCGCGCCAAACCGCGCTGCATTGAAGCAGATGTCGCCCGAGAACGTCCGCGTTGCTTTGCTGGGCGGAAGCATGGCAGTCGAAGGAATGGGACTGTCCCTGGCGGAAATCGCCGACCTGGCTGAATTTCTCACGGGGAGGCGGCCGGTCAAGGAGCAAATCCCTGCGGCCGCCTTCTGTGCTGCGGATCAAGAACGCGCCTTTGCGGATCCGCTCGCGAAGCCGCACTGGAACGGCTGGGGCGTGGACCTCGAGCAACACCGTTTTCAGCCTGCAGGGATGGCACAACTCGCTGCGGAGCAAGTGCCGAAACTCAAGCTGAAGTGGGCCTTCGGTTTTCCCGGCGTTTTACGCGCCCAGGCGCAGGCCACGGTGGCGGGAGGGCGTGTCTTTGTTGGGAGCTTTGAACGAAGAGTCTATTCGCTCAGTGCGGAGACTGGTTGCATCTTCTGGGTGTTTGACACGGATGCTCCGGTGCGGACCGCGGTCAGCTTGGGACAGAACGGCAGCGGCTGGGCGGCGTACTTCGGCGACCAGCACGCCAGCGCTTATGCGGTAGAGGCCGTGACCGGAAAACTGCTGTGGAAGACGCATGTGGAGGAATTTCCGGGGGCGATGATTACCGGGGCGCCAGCGCTCGCCGAGGGAAGACTCTATGTCCCTATGTCCTCGGCCGAAGAGGTCTTTGCCGGGAATCCTGGCTACGAATGCTGCAGGTTTCGCGGGAGCGTCTCTGCCCTCGATGCGGCCACCGGAAAAGTTGTTTGGAAGAGCTATACCGTCGTGGAACAGCCCCGGCCCATACGCAAGAGCAAAGTCGGTGTGCAACTGTGGGGGCCCTCGGGAGCGGGAGTGTGGTCTTCGCCAACCGTGGACTTGAAGAGCCGAACGCTCTATGTGACCACGGGCGACAGCTATTCGGACCCCGCGGCGCCGACCTCGGACTCTTTTCTGGCTTTTGATTTGGAGACGGGAAAGCTGAAATGGTCGCAGCAAATGACCAAAGGCGATGCCTTCAACGTGAATTGCGGAGCGCCGGCGGAGATGCGCACGAACTGCCCCGAGGCGAACGGGCCCGATTTCGATTTTGGTTCTTCGCCCATTCTGGTTGAACTGCGCAAGGGACGCCGTGCGTTGATTGCGGGTCAGAAGTCAGGAGTGGTCTACGCGTTGGACCCCGATAAACAGGGTGAGGTGCTCTGGCAGCGGCGCGTCGGCCGCGGTGGACCGACCGGCGGGGTGCAATGGGGATCCGCAACAGACGAGAACAACGTGTACGTGGCGCTGTCGGACGTAGTGATGAAACCCGTGCCTGCGGGAACGCCGGGAGCGCGCGATACGGCCTTCGGCTTCGCGGCGCAATTGGATCCGAAAATCGGCGGCGGCCTGTTCGCGCTGAAGCTGTCGAGCGGCGAGATTGCCTGGCAGACGCCGCATCCGGGCTGCGGAGACAGCCCCGGATGCAGTCCGGCACAATCGGCGGCGGTGACCGCCATTCCCGGCGTGGTCTTTTCCGGCGGACTGGACGGGCACTTGCGGGCGTATGCCGCCGAGGACGGCCACATCCTTTGGGATGTGGACACCGCCAAGGATTTCAAAACCGCGAATGGGGTGAAAGCGCATGGTGGCGCGCTCGACGGCCCGGGAGCGGTCATCGTAGGAGGGACGTTGTTCGTCAATTCGGGATACGCCTTTTTGGGAGCGGCCCCAGGAAACGTGCTTCTGGCTTTTTCCGTTGACGGTAAGTGAACCG
>Ga0310909_10001609_pt1 | contig 13406 bp, 9 predicted proteins | sample GREbulkMGT000H_FD_203449 | JGI IMG/M metagenome (GOLD analysis project Ga0310909, IMG submission 203449) | Lab enrichment of tropical soil microbial communities from Luquillo Experimental Forest, Puerto Rico - GRE.bulkMG.T000H | ecosystem: Environmental > Terrestrial > Soil > Tropical forest >... | reverse complement strand
GCCAAGATGGACGGCGTCGACTGGGTCGTTGTGGTCAAGCACACCGGTGCCAAGGTGGACATGAAGCCCTCGCGCGACCTCTGGTATCACGAGGCCGCTGCAATGGTGACGACCGAATGTCCGGCCGAGCACATGCACGCGGAAGATCCGCTGTTCATCCTTTACACGTCCGGTTCGACGGGCCAGCCCAAGGGCGTGCTGCACACGACCGGCGGCTATCTCCTGTTCGCGGCGATGACGCACCAATATGTCTTCGACTATCACGAGGGCGATATCTACTGGTGCACCGCCGACGTCGGCTGGGTCACCGGCCACAGCTACATCGTCTATGGGCCGCTCGCGAACGGCGCCACCACGCTGATGTTCGAGGGCGTGCCGAACTATCCGGACAATTCGCGCTTCTGGAACGTCATCGACAAGCACAAGGTCAATACCTTCTACACCGCGCCGACCGCGATCCGCGCGCTGATGCAGGGAGGCGACGAGCCGGTGAAGAAGACCTCGCGCAAGAGCCTGCGCCTGCTCGGGTCGGTCGGCGAGCCGATCAATCCGGAAGCATGGGAATGGTATCACCGCGTGGTCGGCGAAGACCGCTGTCCGATCGTCGACACCTGGTGGCAGACGGAAACCGGCGGCATTCTGATCACGCCCCTGCCCGGCGCCACCCGGCTGAAGCCGGGTTCGGCAACCAATCCGTTCTTCGGCGTGGTGCCGGAGATCGTCGATGCCGACGGCAAGCTGCTGGAAGGCGACGCCACGGGCAACCTCTGCATCGCGCGGTCATGGCCCGGCCAGATGCGCACGGTTTACGGCGATCATGCCCGCTTCGAACAAACCTACTTCTCGACCTACAAGGGCAAATATTTCACCGGCGACGGCTGTCGGCGCGACGCCGACGGCTATTACTGGATCACCGGACGCGTCGACGACGTCATCAACGTCTCCGGCCACCGCATGGGCACCGCGGAGGTCGAGAGCGCGCTGGTTGCGCATGCGCTGGTGTCGGAAGCCGCGGTGGTCGGCTATCCCCACGACATCAAGGGTCAGGGTATTTACGCCTATGTGACGCTGATGGAGGGGACCGAGCCGAGCGAAGAGCTGCGCAAGGAACTGGTCGCCTGGGTCCGCAAGGAGATCGGACCGATCGCCTCGCCGGACCAGATCCAGTTCGCGCCGGGCCTGCCGAAGACGCGATCGGGCAAGATCATGCGGCGCATCCTGCGCAAGATTGCCGAGGATGAGCCCGGCAGCCTGGGCGATACGTCGACCCTGGCCGATCCCGCCGTGGTCGACGATCTCGTCAAAAACCGGCAGAACCGGCGGCAGAGCGCAGCATAAACCGAAGCGGCGCCGTTTTTCCTGCCACTCTTCCCGCATGCAGATCGTATGCGGGAAGAGCAAGAACGCGCGCAACCGCGCGCCCACGCGGCATTTGCGTCATCGCCAAAGGAATGTCGGAGAGCTGTGGCGCGGCCGCGGCGGTTTTCCGGCGAGTGTTGTTTTCAAGTCATTTACTTTGTTTGGAACTTTTTCTTTTCTTCGCCTCGTCAGGCCAGTCCGGCAGCCTGTGTAGAAACCATCCGGTTAAAGCACGCGGTTAAAAATACGCGAGCAGACCGCCTTTGAGAGCGGTTTGAACCAGTTGTGTCCCTTCAGGGGTGTGCGAGCGGAGTAGGATTGATGCGGAAGCGGATTGCTATGGCATTCCTGGCCACCATCGGGATGGTTGTTCTGGCGACCGATGCGGCGCAGGCGCGCGGCGAACTCGTCGGTGTTCCCAACGGCGAATATTCGCCGGGAACGATCGTGGTGAGGACCAACGAGCGCCATCTCTATCTCATTCTCGATTCCGGCCACGCCATGCGTTACCCGGTCGGCGTCGGCAGGCACGGCAAGCAGTGGGCGGGCGACACCCGGATCGACGGCAAATACCGCAACCCGGCATGGTCGCCGCCGCAGGAAGTCAGGCGCGACAAGCCCTTCATGCCGGACGTGATTCCCGGTGGCTCGCCGCGCAATCCGATGGGCGTCGCGGCGATGACCCTGGCCGGCGGCGAATACGCGATCCACGGCACGAACACGCCGGGTTCGGTCGGCGGCTTCGTCTCCTATGGCTGCATCCGCATGCTGAACACCGACATCACCGACCTCTTCGAGCGCGTGTCTGTCGGCACCAGGGTGATCGTGACGCACTGATCGCTTCTCTTTCGAGAATGCAAAAGTCGCGCCTCTCGCGCGGCTTCAGAAATCCGAGGCGATGCCCTTGTTCTCCCAATCGCCATAGCGCGTGGGTTCCGGCCCCTTCGGCCCCTGATATTCTTTTGGCCGCGGCTTGGCGTCGGCGGCAGCCGCCTGCCGGCGCGCTTCGGCTTCAGCGAGCGCGCGCTGGGCGGCCGGCGTCAGCGGCTTGCGAGGCGGGCTTGCTGCAGTCGTCGCGGCGTGTGAAGCATCGTCGTGTTCAGGCACTGCTCTTTCCTTGAAACCGGGCTTCTCCATCAACACATCGTGCATCGCAGCGAAAAAGCCAGAGGGGTTCTTATATTTTGCATATTCGCATGGCAGAGCTGTGGTCTCGTCAATGGCATGCGCCGGACTCTCGCGGATTTGCCTTTCCCCTGAGTAATGGTCCAGCATGCCTCCAAGATTAGCTCGCCCCTCCGAAGTGCCCGGTCTTGCGGCGCGGCGAATCGCGGCGGACGTGCTCGACGGCGTTCTGCACAAACATCGCACACTTGACGATCAGCTCGATGGCGCAGCCGCGCATCCCGGCCTGAAGACGCTGGCCGATCGCGATCGCGCGCTGATGCGGAAGCTGGTTGCGACGATCCTGCGCCGGCTCGGCACGCTCGGCCATTTGCTGTCGCGGCTGCTCGACCGCGGCATCCCGACCGACGCGCCGCGCGCGCAGAGCGCGCTCCTGATCGGTGCCGCGCAAATTCTCTGGATGGACGTGCCCGATCATGCCGCCGTCGACCTGTCGGTGCGGCTCGTCCAGTCGGACCGGCGCGCCGCTAAATATGCAGGTCTCGTCAACGCCGTGCTGCGCCGCTGCGCACGCGAGGGCCCAAGCCTGGTCGATGACGTGAAGTCCGAGATTCTCGACATCCCGCCCTGGTTGCACAAGCGCTGGATCGCCCATTATGGCGAGGCCACCGCGCGCGCCATGGCGCTCGCGCTCGCGCACGAGCCGTCGCTCGACATCACCGTGAAGTCCGATGCGGCGCAGTGGGCGTCGCGCCTGCATGGCGAGAGCTTGCCGACCGGCACCGTGCGCACCCTGTTGCAGGGATCGGTGACCAACCTGCCCGGCTTCGCCGAGGGCGAGTGGTGGGTCCAGGACGCCGCCGCCGCCTTGCCGGCACGTTTGTTCGGCGACATCAAAGGAAAGACGATCGTCGATTTCTGTGCCGCGCCCGGCGGCAAGACCGCCCAATTGGCGCTGGCCGGCGCGCGGGTCATCGCACTCGACCGTTCGCCCGGCAGGACCGCACGGCTGCGCGACAATCTGGCGCGCCTTCGGTTGCACGCCGAGGCCGTGGTGACCGATGCGGTCGAATGGCAGGGGGACGCCGTGGGCGCCATCGACGGTGTCCTGGTGGATGCGCCTTGCACCTCCACCGGCACGATCCGCCGTCATCCGGATGTCGCCTGGCTTCGGCAGGAGGCCGATCTCGCCGCGCTGACCACGCTGCAAAAGCGCCTCTTGCAACGGGCCGTCGCCTTGCTCAGACCCGGCGGCACGCTGGTTTACTGCACCTGTTCGCTGGAGCCGGAAGAAGGCGAAACGGCGATTTCCACGCTGCTTGCGGCTGAGCCTTCCTTGCGGCGAGTGCCGGTCGACCGCGGCGAGGTCGGTGGCCTCGCCGAGATCATCAATCCCCAAGGCGATCTGCGCACCCTTCCCTGCCATATGCCGCATAGTGATCCGAGGCTGGGGGGACTTGACGGGTTTTACGCCGCGAGGCTGGTTAAGAGCTGATTTTTCAAGGATTTTCCCAATACCCGCGGTGATTCGCGCGCTATCAAGAGGGTGTCATCCCGGCGTTTCCAGATTAAAAGGATTCGCAAACGAATCCTCTCCCCGACCAAGGCAAGGCGTGTCGGTCGCTCAACGCAGACGCATTTCGACGCTAGTCATGGGCCGTTTTGCGCGGTCCATGATGGCGCGCGTCGGCGGCAGCTCCATGGCGGTGTCGCGGCTATGGCCGGGGCGCACCGACCGCCTGATCATTGCGCCGCACGATCTGCGCACCGCGGATGCCACCCGCGCGGCCGAGATCTATGCCGGCCGCTTCGTATTCGCCGGCAAGATCGTCACCTGCCACGGCCGTTCGATCTTCGATCTCGATCCGCCGTCGGAGGATTGGGAGGTGGCGCTGCTCGGTTTCGGCTGGCTGCGTCACCTGCGCGCCGCCGACACCGCGCTGACCCGGGCGAACGCGCGCGCGCTGGTCGACGACTGGATTTCCAATCCGCACGGCAAGCGCCCGATCGGCCGCCGCGCCGACGTGCTGTCGCGCAGGGTGATTTCGCTGTTGTCGCAGGCGCCCCTCGTGCTCGGCGACACCGACAGCAAATTCTATCGCCGCTACTTGCGGGGGCTGACGCGGGAAATCCGTTATTTGCGCTACACGATGCTCGACATCCCGGACGGGGTGCCGCAACTGCAAGTCTTGATCGCGCTGTGCTACGCCTCGCTGTGCCTCGCCAACCAGGCGAAGCACATCCGCAACGCCAGCAAGAAGCTTTCCGATGAATTGCAGCGCCAGATCCTGCCCGACGGCGGGCACATCTCCCGTAATCCCGGCGCGCTGACCGATCTTCTGATCGACCTGTTGCCGCTGCGGCAAACCTTTGCCGCCCGCAACATCGCCCCGCCGCCGGCGCTTCTGAACGCGATCGACCGCATGATGCCGATGCTCCGCTTCTTCCGTCATGGCGATGGCTCGATTGCGTTGTTCAACGGCATGAGCGGCACGCCGTCCGACATCCTGGCGACGCTGCTCGCCTATGACGACACCCTCGGAACGCCAATGGTGGGCATGCCGCACACCGGATTTCAGCGCCTCGATGCCGGCGCGACGACCTTGATCATGGATACCGGCCCTCCCCCGCCGCCGAATGTCAGTCACGAGGCGCATGCCGGCTGTCTCTCCTTCGAGTTATCGTCGGGGACGAGCCGGATCGTCATCAATTGCGGCATGCCCTCGACCGGGCGCGACAATTGGCGGGCCTTTGCGCGCGGCACGCCGGCGCATTCGACGCTCACCTATCACGACAGCTCGTCCTGCCAGTTCGTCAAGCTCTCGGCGATGAAGAAGTTTTTGCACGGGGCTCCGATCGTGTCGGGACCGGCGAATGTCGAGAGCTTGCGCGAAACAGTCTCGGGCGGCGTGCTCCTGACCACCTCGCATGACGGCTACGTGTCGCGGTTTGGCGTGGTGCATCGGCGGGTTCTGATGATGGTGCCCGACGGTTCCCGGATCGACGGCGAGGACACGATTTCGCCGGCCCCGGGCGCGCGCGTCCGCGAGTCCGACTTCGCGCTTCGGTTTCACCTGCACCCGTCGGTGAAGGCAAGCCGGCTTTCCGATGCACGCGGGGTCATGCTGGTGCTGCCGAACCGGGAAGTCTGGACGTTCGAGGCGCTGGACGACAAGGTCGAGCTCGAAGACAGTGTATTTCTGGCCGGCAGTGACGGACCACGGCGCACCGCCCAGATCGTGATCCGGCAGGATTCGCGCCACGCCTCCGCGGTGCGCTGGAGCTTTGTGCGCTCGCAGAGCTCGCCGGCCGCGACCAGCGCCCGGCGGAACGCACGGCGTGAGCCGGAATTGCCGCTGTAGCGAGTTGGCCGGCGCGATCGGGATTCGACCCAACGGCATCGCGCTTCAGGCTGACAGTCTTCCGATCAGCCCGTGGATGTCGCCGAGGACCCAGAGGTCTCGGACCTTTGCGCCTTCGAAGGTAAAGAACGGCGTGCCGTACCACCAGACATGCTTGCCGGTCGGTGGATAGCCGAGCAGTTCACCGCGGTGATAGCCGTGATATCTCAGCTTGGCCCAGACCTTGTTGCCTTCCTCCACCATATCGAGAATGTCGGAGGTGTAGTCGCCAAGCGCCGTGGTGACGAGGTCGACATAACCCGCGAATTGCTCGTGGCCGCGAAGCTCCCGACCAAGGGAGCCGCGAAAAGTGAAGTCCGCATGGAACAGCTTCGGGATCAGGCTCTTGTCGGCGTGGTCCCACAGCTCCTTGAAGAAGATGCGGACAACTTCCTTCTGGGGTGACAGGACCTTGCCCTCGAACTCCATCGCTGGCTCATGCATGGCGATGCTCCAGACCGTGCACGAGAAAAATGCCCGAAACGGTCGGAGATTTCCACATGCGGCCGGTTTCGAAGCCGGCAAAACCATGCTACCCGGCGGCCTTGACAGCCAGGATCTCGACATGAGCGACCATCCCCGCCGCGTCACCCGCGCCCTGTTATCGGTTTCCGACAAGGCCGGTCTGATCGACTTCGCCCGCGCTCTCGCCGGCCACGGTGTCGAACTCGTTTCGACCGGCGGCACCGCCAAAGCGATCGCGCAAGCCGGGCTTCAGGTCAGGGACGTCTCCGATCTGACCGGCTTTCCCGAGATGATGGACGGACGGGTCAAGACGCTGCACCCGAAGGTGCATGGCGGCCTGCTTGCGATCCGCGACAACAAGGACCACGCGCAGGCGATGAAGATGCACGGGATCGCGCCGATCGATCTTCTTGTCGTCAACCTCTATCCGTTCGAGGCGACCGTCGACAAGGGCGCAGGCTTCGAGGAGTGCATCGAGAACATCGATATCGGCGGCCCGGCGATGATCCGCGCAGCCGCCAAAAACCACGACGACGTGGCGGTCGTGGTCGAAGCCGGCGACTATCAGGCGGTGCTTGATGAACTCAAGATGTATCAGGGTTCAACCACGCTTGCGTTGCGCCGCCGTCTCGCCGCCAAAGCCTATGCGCGCACGGCCGCCTACGATGCCGCGATCTCGAACTGGTTCGCGGCAGAACTCAAAATCGAGGCGCCGGATTTCCGCTCATTTGGCGGCAGGCTGATCCAGACCCTGCGCTACGGCGAGAACCCGCACCAGAGCGCCGCCTTCTACCGGCTGCCCGACAGGCGCCCCGGCGTTTCCACCGCGCGGCAGTTGCAGGGCAAGGAATTGTCCTACAACAACATCAACGACACCGACGCGGCTTACGAGGCCGTCAGCGAGTTCGATCCGAAGCGCACCGCGGCCTGCGTCATCGTCAAGCATGCCAATCCCTGTGGCGTCGCCGAGGGAAAAGATCTCGTCAGCGCCTATCGCAAGGCGCTCGCCTGTGACTCGACCTCGGCCTATGGCGGCATCATCGCGTTGAACCGGACGCTGGATACGGAGACCGCAACCGCCGTCACCGAAATCTTCACCGAAGTGATCATCGCACCCGACGCGACGGATGAAGCGATCGCCATTGTCGGAAAGCGCAAGAATTTGCGGCTATTGCTCGCCGGCCAGCTTCCCGACCCGCGCGCCGCGGGCTTGACCGCAAAGACCGTTGCCGGCGGCCTTCTGGTGCAGAGCCGTGACAATGCGGTGGTCGATGACATGGCGCTGAATGTGGTGACCAGACGCGCGCCGACGGAGGCCGAGCTGCACGACCTCAAATTTGCCTTCCGCGTCGCCAAGCATGTCAAATCCAACACCATCATCTATGCGAAAGATCTCGCGACGGTCGGCATCGGCGCCGGTCAAATGAGCCGGGTCGATTCTGCACGCATCGCCGCGCGGAAAGCCCAGGATGCCGCCAACGAATTGAAGCTTGCCGAGCCACTGACCAGGGGATCCGTGGTCGCCTCGGATGCGTTCTTTCCGTTCGCCGACGGCATGCTCGCCTGCATCGAGGCCGGCGCCACTGCCGTGATCCAGCCGGGCGGCTCGATGCGCGACGATGAGGTGATCAAGGCCGCCGACGAGCATGGCATCGCCATGGTGTTCACCGGCATCAGGCACTTCCGGCATTGACGCTTGCGCGTCGCGGCAATTACTTCTTGACCCGCGCGAGCAGCACGAGTCCCGTCGCGAAGAACAGCACCAGCGTCGCCATGCCGGCCTTCTGGCTGCCGGTCGCCGCGGTGACGATGCCGATCAACAGCGGCCCGATAAAGGACGTCACTTTTCCGGTGAGCGCGAACAGCCCGAAATATTGCGCGATACGGTCCTTTGGCGCCATCCGGATCAGGAGCGAGCGCGAAGCCGCCTGCAGCGGGGCGCCGGCCGCGCCGATCAGGCAACCGAGCACGAGGTAGGCGCGCTCGGCGCTGGAGGAAAACAGCGCACCGCCCGGCACCGGCGGGCTGATGGGAATGAACAGGATGGAGCCCTTGTTCACTGCAAGGATCGCGATGATCGAGATCAACAGGATCGTCATGCTGCCGGCGATCACGCGCTTCGGCCCGAAACGATCGTCGAGCTTGCCGCCGAAGTAGCCCCCGAGGGTGCCGGCGATCGCCAGGATGATGCCGAAGGTGCCGATCTGAATCGTGTTCCAGCCGAAAGTGCCGGCGGCATAGATGCCGCCGAACGCGAACAAGGACACAAGCCCGTCGGTGTAGATCATGTTGGCCAGCAAAAACAGCGCAAGCGAGCGATGCTTCGGCAGTTCGATCAGCGTCTGCTTGAGTTCGGCGAGCCCTTCGCGCAATGCCACGCGAAGCGGGTGACGCGCCGGATAGTCGGGGGTGAGCAGGAACATCGGCAGCACGAAGACGATGAACCAGATCGCCGTGAGCGGACCGGAGATGCGGTCGCCCTGGTGGGTGAGCGGATCGAGACCGAACAGCGGTTTGAAGCCGAACAGCGTACGACCGGTTTCGGGGCTTGCGGCCAGAAAGCCGAGCACGAGAATGAGGCTTAAGATGCCGCCGACATAACCGGTCGCCCAGCCGGTGCCGGAAAGACGCCCGATGCGATCGGGCGGCACCAGGGTCGGCATCATCGCGTTGTTGAACACGGTCGCGAATTCGACGCCGACGGTCGCAATCGCGTAAGCGAACAACAGTGGCGGGATGATCTTTACATCGCCCGGCCGGCCGAACCACATCAGCGCCGAGCCGATCACCAGCATCGCGCCGAACGCTGCAATCCACGGCTTGCGGCGGCCGCTTGCATCCGCGATCGCACCCAGAACCGGCGACAGCAACGCGATCGCCATGCCGGCGGCGGCGGTGGCAAAGCCCCACAGCGCCTGCCCGCTCGCCGCATCCGGTGCAACATGCGTGGCGAAATACGGCGCAAAAACGAAAGTCGTGATCAGCGTGAAATAGGGCTGCGCGGCCCAATCAAAGAAAATCCAGCTTATGACCGCCGAACGCGGGGGATAGGCCGTAGTAACGGCAACGTCATCCACCTGCGGTGCGGCCACAAAAAAGTCCTTCGAAATCACGCCGACGCGTTTTGCCATTTCGATCCGACCCTCTATAGCATGATGGCGACGGTGGATTGACGAATGGCAGCGGCGGAATTTTGATGATCTCGCTCGTGACCAACCGACGAAACCTGATTGCGGGCCTGGCCTTGCTGATGGCCGGCATCTTGCCGGCCATCGCACTGGACGGGCGGGGTTCGATCGTCGCGCAGCAACGGCCCGCCGTCTCCACGCGTCACGGCATGGTGGTGGCGCAGGAGAAGCTCGCGGCGCGCGTCGGCGCCGATATCCTGCGGCAGGGCGGCAACGCGGTCGACGCCGCAGTCGCCACCGCTTTCGCGATGGCCGTGACCTATCCGCGCGCCGGCAATATCGGTGGCGGCGGTTTCATGGTGATCCATTTGAAGGACCGCGGCGAGGATATCGCGATCGATTACCGCGAAACCGCACCCGCAGCGACCACGGCCGAGACTTTCCTCGGAGCCGACGGCAAGCCCGACAATGCGAAGTCGCGCGATTCCGCGCTCAGCATCGGCGTGCCCGGTACGGTTGCCGGGCTTGCGCTCGCGCTCGAAAAATATGGCTCCGGCAAGTTCACTCTCGCGCGGCTCCTGCAGCCTGCCATCGTGCTGGCGCGCGATGGCTTTGTCCTCGATGACGACATGGCCGACACCTTGCCCGCCGCACAGCGCCGAATGGCAAAGTGGCAGGCATCCGTGAAAATCTTCTCGCAGGCCGATGGCACGTGGCTGCGTGGAGGCGACCGTCTGGTCCAGACCGACCTCGCGGCGACGTTGTCGGCGATCGCCGAACAGGGGCCGCGCGGCTTCTACGAAGGACCGGTCGCGGAGAAGCTCGCCAACGCCGTGCGCGACGCCGGCGGCATCATGACCAATGACGATCTGAAATCCTACTCGGCCGTGATCCGCAAGCCGGTGCGCGGCAGCTATCGCGGCTATGACGTCGTGTCCATGCCACTGCCCTCCTCCGGCGGAACCGTGCTGCTGGAATCCCTCAACATCCTCGAAGGCTTCCCGCTTGCCGAGATGACACAGGGCTCTCCGGCGTCGCTGCATCTGTTGATCGAGGCGATGAAACGCGCCTACGCCGACCGCGCGCGCTATCTCGGCGATCCCGCTTTCGTCAATGCGCCCGTCCCCGTGATGCTGTCGAAGGACTATGCCGCCAGACAGCGCGCCAGCATCGATCCCGACCGCGCCACCGCGTCCGCCGACGCGGCGGCGATCAAGCCGCTGCGCGAAGGCAGCAACACGACGCATTTCTCGGTGATCGACGATTTCGGCAACGCGGTCAGCAATACCTACACGCTGAACTTCCCTTATGGGGTCGGTCTCATCGCCGAAGGCACCGGTGTGCTGCTCAACAACGAGCTCGACGACTTTACCGCCGCGCCCGGCGCGTCGAACGCCTTCGGCCTGGTCGGATTCGAAGCCAACCTGCCGGGTCCCGGAAAACGGCCGCTGTCGTCGATGTCGCCGACCATCCTGCTGAAGGATGGCAAGCCGGTCCTGGTAACAGGTTCCCCCGGCGGCAGCCGTATCATCTCTACCGTGCTGCAGGTGATCGTGAACGTGCTGGACTATCACATGGACGTTCTGGCGGCAGTGTCGGCGCCCCGGCTGCATCACCAGTGGATGCCCGATGAAGTGCGGGTCGAGCGCGGTTTTTCCGAGGATGTGCTGGCGCAGTTGAGAGCGATGGGTCACCACATCGTCGAACCGATGGGACAGACCTCCGCCAATTCCATTGCCGTGGTCGGCGACGAGGCGCTCGGCGCGCCCGATCCCCGCACCCGCGGCGCGGAAGCTGCAGCGCAATAGCTTTTGTCCGCATTGCCAGCGCCGTGCATCGGAGTAGGATTTGATCCTCATCCGAGCGCCGGCTGCGGACATAGACCGCCGGCAAAAAGCTTCTGGGGAAAAAACATGACCACGGCCGAGCCATCTCGGGCGATCGAAACCGCCACAATAGAAGATACCAGCCTGCTCGCGTTCTATCGCGACATGGATGTCGCCGAGCGGCGGACGTTCTGGGCTTGCGCCGCGGGTTGGGCGCTCGACGGCATGGATTTCATGATCTATCCGCTCGTGATCGGCACCATCATCGCGCTCTGGAAGGTCGATGCCGGCGCTGCCGGCCTTGCCGGCACGGTAACGCTATTGTCGTCGGCGGTCGGCGGCTGGCTTGGCGGTTATATCTCCGACCGCATCGGCCGGGTCAGGACGCTGCAGTTCACGATCCTCTGGTTCTCGTTCTTTTCGCTGGTCTGCGCCTTCGTGCAGAATTTCGATCAGCTCCTGCTTGCGCGAGCGGTTTTGGGCCTCGGCTTCGGGGGCGAATGGGCGGCCGGCGCCGTGCTGATGGGCGAAGCGATCCGACCGCAATATCGCGGACGCGCGGTCGGTTCCGTGCAATCGGGCTGGGCGGTCGGCTGGGGCCTGGCGGTGTTGGCGCAGGCGATCCTGTTTTCGCTGATGCCGGCAGAAACGGCATGGCGCTGGATGTTCGCGATCGGCGCGTTGCCGGCGCTTCTGGTGTTCTACCTCCGCCGATACGTCACCGAGCCCGAGGTCGCCGCAGCGACCCGGGCCAAGCAGGCCCAAACCGGCGACAGGCCGCCGCTCTGGGAGATTTTCTCGCCTTCGATTCTCAAGACCACCATCCTCGCCGCGCTGATGGCAACGGGATGCCAGGGTGGCTACTACGCCATCACCTTCTGGGTGCCGCGCTTCCTCACCACCGAGCGAAAACTCTCGATCGTGTCCTCCACCGGCTACCTCGCCGCGCTGATCATCGGCTCCTTCGCCGGCTATCTGGTCGGCGCCTGGCTTGCCGACCGCATCGGCCGGCGCAATTTGTTCCTGACCTTCTCACTCGGCGCGATTGCCGTCGTCCTGCTCTATACCCAACTGCCGCTGCCGAACGGGTTGCTCTGGCTGCTCGGCTTCCCGCTCGGCTTCTTCGCCTCGGGTTATTTCTCAGGGATGGGTGCGTTCCTCACCGAACTCTATCCGACGCGCCTGCGCGGCTCCGGACAGGGTTTTTGCTATAATTTCGGCCGCGGCATCGGAGCACTGTTCCCGTTCCTGGTCGGCGCGCTCTCGACCACGACCTCGCTCGCCAATGCGATTGCGATCTTCGCTGTCGCGGCTTACGCCGTGTTTTTCCTCGCCGCCTACGCGCTGCCGGAGACGCGCGGCCGCGTGCTGCACGTCGAGGGCTTCTGAAACGGAGGTTCTGCGATGACATCGCTCAAGGGCAAGACGTTGTTCATCACCGGTGCGAGCCGGGGGATCGGGCTTGCGATTGCGCTGCGCGCCGCGCGCGACGGCGCCAATATCGCAATCGCCGCAAAAACCACCGAGCCGCACCCGAAGCTGAAGGGCACCATCTTCACCGCCGCCGACGACGTTCGTGCCGCCGGCGGCAAGGCGCTGCCGGTCGTCTGCGACATTCGCGACGAAGCGCAGGTGATCGCGGCAGTGGACAAGACGGCCACGGAGTTCGGCGGCATCGATATTTGCGTCAACAACGCGAGCGCGATCAGCCTGACCGACTCGCAGGCCACCGACATGAAGCGGTTCGACCTGATGATGGGGATCAATACCCGCGGCACCTTCATGGTGTCGAAATATTGCGTCCCGCATCTGAAGAAGGCCGAGAACCCGCATATCCTGATGCTGTCGCCGCCGCTCGACATGAAGCCGAAATGGTTCGAGCGCTCGACCGCCTATTCGATCGCGAAATACGGCATGAGCCTGTGCGTGCTCGGCCTCTCCGCCGAGCTGAAGAGCTCGGGAATCGCAGTCAATGCGCTGTGGCCACGCACGACGATTGCGACCGCCGCGGTCGGCAATCTCCTGGGTGGAGACGCGATGATGCGCGCGAGCCGCACGCCCGAGATCATGGGCGATGCGGCTTACGCCATTTTCACCAGGCC
>Ga0310909_10001603_pt1 | contig 13430 bp, 16 predicted proteins | sample GREbulkMGT000H_FD_203449 | JGI IMG/M metagenome (GOLD analysis project Ga0310909, IMG submission 203449) | Lab enrichment of tropical soil microbial communities from Luquillo Experimental Forest, Puerto Rico - GRE.bulkMG.T000H | ecosystem: Environmental > Terrestrial > Soil > Tropical forest >... | reverse complement strand
AGCGGACCACCGGTCGTCGCCAGGCCGGGCTCAACTGCGTTCAGGATCTCGACGTCCGGATTTGCGTAGGCTGCGTCCACATACCAGAAGGCAAGCTCGTCGGCGATCACCGCAACATAGGTCGGGCCACGCAGCTTGCGGAAAGACGCCGGGCGGACTTCTAACGTAATGCCATTGGTCAGCTCCAACGCATCCGTAGTTCGGCTCACGATCAGCTGCTTCAGGATCGGACTGCGTTCGAAGGAGGCCTCCGCGTAGTCGAGAATGATCTTCGCCACCCGCTGATCGAGCGCCACGCAGAGCAAGACGCCGCGCTCACCGGGCACCAACGCGTCGCTATGATCGCAGAGCCCCGCGATGTAGGTGGCGAGCGTCGCCATTGCCCTGGACTTGCCACCTCTTCGCCCGATCACGGCGGCGAACTCGTCGACACGTTGCAGCGGCTCGCGAACGCGGCCGGTCAGCTTGGTGAAGATCTCGCGCTCGTCCTCACTGAGCTCTTCGCCCATCGCAGCAATCAGCAGCCCCCGCCATGACCTCCAACTGTCACCCGCGATCGCGGTACCGAGCAAGTTTGGATCGGAGAGCGCCTCGCGCAGCGGAACGCGTGGGATCATTCGGTCCCCTCCGCGTCTATGCTATCGGCACCGCCATTGGCTGGTGCCGCTCTGCCGGCCAGGTACTGGTTCAACGACGGCGTCACGTCGCGCGTTCGACGCTCCAGGCCGAGGCGCTGGCTCAGCCGGACCGTGGTCGAAGCCAGGGTGCAGAGTGTGGCGATATCGATCGCCTCGCCGTTCACATGCGCGCCTCGAGCATCTCTGCCTGCACGGTGGTGGCCGCGAGGCGGCGCACCAGCCCGAGCTTGATCTCCGAACAGCGATCGAGGCCGCCCATGTCGGCGACGAAGGCGTTGACCAAATCGCGAAAGCGGCGCGCAGTGGCCGAACGGCCGTCGAGGCCGGGCAGGAGATCCTTGTGATTGGTTACGCGCGCCCGGAGCGCCGGCGCACGAGCGCCGACCGAGGGGCGATCGAGGGGCGAACTTGTGTCCATGCCAGAAATTATGCTCATCATGAGCACAAGTCTAGGCCAAAGCGCCGGGCGCGGATGCGCGGATGGCTCAATCGTGCCAGAAGTTCTTGAAGCGGGTCGGCGCCAGCTCGGTGTAGCGCACTGTGTGCTGGATGTTGCGGTGGCCCAAATAGGCCTGCAGCGACCGGGTATTGACGCCGTCATTGGCGAGCTTGAAGCCGCATGCGTGCCGCAGCATGTGCGGATGCACCGGGAAACCGACATCGGCGGCAACGCCAAGCCTCGCGACCATCTTACGAAACCCCGCGGGCGTGAACGGCGCACCGCGCTCCGACGTGAAAATGAACGGTAAATGAGGCTCTTGCTGCCGCTTAAGCCGGCGCAGGGCCCGCAGCTCCCGGCCGGACAATGGATGGACCGACTCGGAGCCGCCTTTGAGCCGCCGGACATGCAGGCGGCCGTGGGCAAAATCGACGGCGTCCCACCGCAGCGTCACCAACTCGGCCGACCGCAGGCCGTGCCGATACGCGACCAGGACCATGGTCGCATCACGGTGGCCGTAGCGATTCCTCGCGGCGGCGGCAATCAGGCGGGCAATCTCGGCGTCGGTCAAATACTCGCGCGCACGGACCTCGGCGTTACGTTTGCGGCGCGGCGGCATCGGGCGATCGCTAACTGTCCCAATAACGGTGATTGGCGCCACGCGTCAGATGCGGACTTGTCATGATTTTTCAGGCTCTTCCGCGTGCTACTGTCCCGAAGAGCCCTCACGGGACACTGCGCAAGGCGAGAAACGCCGATTTTATAAACACAACTTCGATCTCGGGGCGGCGGCAAAACCGGTCAGCAAAGCAAGAGACGCCGAATTGGCAGGCATTTTCTGTAGGTGGGCAAATCGATGCCACCGCAGCAATGGCCAGCAAAGGTCAGCAAGTGCGGATACGTATACGGCGATTCACCCGTGAGATTTTTTTGAGGCTCGCAGGCATTTCCAGGGTACGAGGTCGTCGAAGAGGCCGTTATGCTCCTGCGGCACGAGGCGCTTCGGCATGGGGTTACTACGGAGCTCGAACTCGAATGGGGCCCGCTCCCGGTGCGCGGCGATCGAATCCAGCTGCAGCAAGTCATCATCAATCTCGCAGTGAACGGGATGCAAGCCATGGCGAACGTGCGCGATCGCGACCGCGTGCTCGTAATGCGCACACAACGCCAACAATCCGATCGGGTATTGGTGGCGGTCGAGGACGCCGGCGTCGGTATCAAGCCTGAGAATACAGACCGACTGTTCAGCGCATTCTACACGACCAAGCATGATGGCTTGGGCATGGGACTTTCGATCTGCCGCTCGATCATCGAGGCGCACGGCGGGCGGGTATGGGGGTTCTCCAATGCCGGCCCAGGCATGACGTTTCAGTTTACGGTTTCGGCATATGGGGCCGGATCTGTCTTGACTTAGAATAGTTACGGCGGCCGCTTCTAACTTCTAATTGCGCGCCTGATCGATTGAGGCGGTTGTCCGTAGATACGGATGAATGCCCGTCTCATGTTTTCCGCCTCACCGAAGCCAACCGCCTCCGCGATGCGTTCGACAGATTCGGCAGTCGTCTCTATGCGGCCTCGGGCCAGATCAGCGCGGAGCCGTTCCACCACACGCGCGGGTGTGGTGCCAGTCTGCGCCCGGAATGCGCGGCTGAACTGGCGCAGGCTCATGCCAACCGCCTCCGCCAAACGCTCGACTGTGAGCACTTCGGCGATGTGATCGCGAGCATAGCCAACGGCAGCGGCCATCCGGTCACTCTTTGGCGCCAGATCGATGGAAGCTGCGAATTGCGATTGTCCGCCATAGCGGCGATGGTAGACGACGAGGTGCTGTGCGACGCCTTTGGCGATAGCAAAACCATGGTCCTCCTCGATCAAAGCCAACGCAAGATCGATACCGGCCGTGATGCCAGCTGACGTCCATACGTTGCCGTCCCGACAGAAGATGCGATCTGCCTCAACCCGGATGGATGGGTACTCTCGCTGAAGGCGCGCCGCATATCGCCAGTGCGTCGTCGCTCGACGCCCTTCCAATAATCCAGCCGCCGCGAGAGTAAACGCACCGGTGCAGACACTCGCAACGCGCCGGCATCGGCTCGAGGCCTGCGCAATACGGCTCAGCGTGCCAGCGGATAAGAGCGGATCGATCCGCCCGCCGATGACAATGAGAGTATCGAGCACGGCAGCATCGAGCGACGCGGCAGCAGTAGCCATGCCGAGGCTGTTTGTTACGGCACCCGCATCAGCTGCGAGCACGTGGAGCCGATAGGCGGGGGTGTCGAGCTGGTCATTTGCCGCTTCAAACGCGCCGGCCGGACCGGCGAGGTCCAGCATCTGAAACCCTGGGGAAACGTAGAAACCGATCGCATGCATGGCCGAATTATAGGGAAGTTTTACCTTTCGGTCATACAGCCTCGGCTGTAGCTTGTCTACCAGGAGGACAGGCGATGACACAGCCAATCAGCGTGGTGATGCCGGTGTACGACGGCGTGACCCAGCTCGACTTCACCGGTCCACACCAGTTCCTCTCGCGCACGCCCGACCTGGATGTTCGAGTGGCTTCGCTGAGCGGCCAATCGATCACGGCGGATCACCTCATCTTCTCGGACCTGGATGACCTAACTGCCATCGATACATGCGACGTGCTTCTGGTCCCTGGCGGCGGCGGTTGCATCGCTGTCATCGAGAACGAACTCTTCATCAAGGAGATCGCCCGGCTGGGAGCGGCCGCGCGCTATCTGACCTCGGTCTGCTCCGGATCTCTCATTCTGGGTGCTGCCGGATTCCTCACCGGCCGCCGCGCGGCCTGCCACTGGGCGTGGCGGGAGTTGCTTCCGATCTTCGGTGCCATCCCCGACGATGGCCGCGTCGTGAGGGACGGCAATATCCTGTCCGGAGGCGGCGTCACGGCAGGCATCGATTTTGTGCTGGCCCTTATCGCGGAGCTGCGTGGCCAGCGCGTGGCGGAAATGGTGCAACTCGGTTTGGAATATGCCCCTCAGCCGCCCTTCAACTCCGGACGCCCGGACACGGCGCCGGCGGAAGTATTGGAAGCGGTGAACGTGCGCACGGGGCCGAGCCGCGCTCAACGACGTGCACGCCTCGAAGCCTGGGCCACCGCCCGTCATGCCTGAGGTCGCAGGCGTGCGAGACCGCCGGGCCTTTCTGACCTTCGTCGGAATGCAAGTCGCCGCATGGTCGGTCCCGGCTTCCGCCATCCCGATCCATTCCGGAATGTAGACGAACCACGCCTGTTTGTGACACCCATGGAGCGAGATGTGAGCGGAAGCGAAAAGCCCGATTTCAACCATGTGCTGGCAATCGGCCGAGCGTTGGATTTGACCTTGCCCGACAGTCACGCCGTCCGGGACGCCTACGCGCAGGCGGAAGCTGAATCGCCGCCTTGGCTTTTCAACCATGTGGTGCGCTCGTGGCTCTATGGTGCCAAGCTGACACAGCATCGCGCGCTCACTCCAGATGCCGAACTGGTTGCAGTGGCGGTGCTTCTGCATGATCTCGGCCTAGCGCGCGGTGGCGCTCCCGATCGTCGCTTCGAGGTTGTGGGCGCGGACGTTGGCCGCGCCTTCGCCCTTTCGCACGATATGGGGGAGCGCCGCGCGGAGACGATTTGGGACTCGATCGCGCTCCACACCACCGCGTCGATTGCGCAACATAAGGGCACCAACGTGGCCTGCTGTCAGCACGGCATCGCATGCGACTATGGCGGCGTCGGCTATCAGGAGCTGAGCGACGACAACAAGAATGCGATCCTGTCGGCCTATCCTCGCCTTGACATGAAGAACCAGCTGACGACGTGCCTTTGCGGCATTGCCAAAAATCATCCGAATACAACAAGGGACAATTTCATTGCGGACTTCGGCATAAAATACATTCCGGGATATACGCGCGTGTCATCGGTTGACTTTCTACACCAAGCACCCTTTGCCGAGTAGGCGATCAGCGACGTTAGTGAGAAAGCAACGTCGAAGGGCGCCGCGCCGTGGGATCTCGGTACGTCATCGCTGCCGGGTATGCGACAAAGCGTCCGCTTTCTTCCCGTCTCGTGCTTCCGCAGTGCTTCCGCGGCGTTTGTGCGTGCAAACTACCGTTCTCTAAGTCTTTGAATCTGGCGCGCCTGAAGAGATTCGAACTCCTGCCCCCCAGAGTCGTAGATTGAGCAAGAATTCCATTATGTAGAATTGGGAATTGCGAAGATAATTTTTCGTAGGGGGCTGGACTCCGCGGAAGAACATAATTTTTCGTAGCGAGCTGGTACGACGTGTCTCTCCTCCTGACGCTTCATTTAGACGAAACGTCAGTCAGTTCACCCGAAGCAATTAAAAGATCTGTCTTTCGGATTATGTTTCGTCAGCCAGCCAGTCTGGTCGGGGTATTGTGGCTAGTTCGCCGTGACAGCCCGGTGCCGTACCATACGGGTGGTATCCCGCAACAGAGTGCACATCGCACGCCAACGGTCTTCGCCGATCGTCTCGATCAGCGCCTCCTGCGCTTGGCGCCACTTCGGCTCAGCACCCTCGACGAGCTTGCGGCCTTTGTTCGTGACAGAAACGATACGGATACGCTTGTCAGCGCCGGACCGACTATGGATTAGCCCGTCCCGCTCCAACGGAGCGAGCGCGCGGGTAATGCTGGTCCGATCCATGACCATGTAACGGCCAAGCGTCGAGATCGACAGCTCCTTTTCGACACAGATCAGGCGAAGCAGCGAGAACTGCGTAACGTTCAGTCCTGCATCCCGCAGGAAGTCGTCGTACATGCGCGACACGGCACGCGTCGCCCTGCGCAGGTCGAAACACGCGCATTCAGTTAGCAACTCACTGCGTGTCTTGGCTTGCATCCCTCATCCCCGTCTCGTCCGCCCAGGAGCGGCGGCAGGGGGCCTCACAAAAAAGTGATTATACACCTAATATACACGTATTGCGATATCTTCGAGGGTGCCAATAATACGTGCGTACACATGCATTCGTCAAGTTGTGACACAAGGAGATTTACCTATGCGGCTACGGACCGGCTTGCGCGAGCAAGGTACGCACGTCTTGGGTCTGCATGCCGGTCCGATCGACACCGATATGGCGAGTGAACTCACGCTTCCAAAGGTCAAGCCCGTAGACGTCGTTCGGCAAGTGCTGAGTGCAATCGAAGCTGGCCGTGATGAGGTGCTCGCCGACGACCTGACCCGACAGGTCAAGGCTGGCCTGTCGAATGAGGTGGGCATTAACTTCGATCCGGGGCGCACTGTTGCGCCCGCGACTTTGGAGCTCGCGCAAGTCTGAGATGCACCATCTCCTCCTCTCAGGAGGTTTGCCATGACATCGCAGCGTTCGGTTGTTTTCGCAGAGCCGGTTCGGACGGCAATCGGCACCTTTGGGGGCTCGCTCAAGGACGTTCCGGCTCCCACTCTCGGTTCTATGGCGATCGGCGCCGCGGTCGCGCGCGCGAAGCTTCGCCCCGAGGAGGTGGAAACCGTCGTCATGGGCAATGTCGTGCAAGCCGGCACCAAGATGAATCCCGCCCGGCAAGCCGCTGTCCATGCCGGGCTGCCGGTCACGATTCCGGCGCTCACGGTCAACCGGGTCTGCGGCTCAGGGGCGCAAGCCATCGTCTCGGCAGCGCAGGAGATTTCCCTGGGCAACATCAATGTCGCGGTGGCAGGCGGCATGGAGAACATGGACCAGGCGCCTTATCTCATCGCGCGCGGTCGCTGGGGCTACCGCATGGGCGACGGCGCGCTCTATGACAGCGTGTTGCGCGACGGGTTGAACGACGCTTTCTCGGACGCGCATTCCGGCTGGCATACCGAGGATCTCGTCGAGAAATACCAGGTCACCCGCGAGGCGCAGGACCGTTGGGCATTGCGATCGCAGCAGCGCTTCGCCGCCGCGCAGGCCGACGGTCGTTTCAAATCGCAGATCGTGCCGGTGGAAGTACCCGGCAAAAAGGAGCCAACGCAGTTCGACAAGGACGAGCACAACCGGCCCGATACGACGCTCGAAACACTGGCGCGGCTCAAGCCGGCCTTCCGTCCAAACGGCACGATCACCGCCGGCAACGCCCCCGGACTGAACGATGCGGCCTCGGCCATGGTGCTCGCCGACGGCGCGTGGGCCGACAAACGCGGTCTCGCCCCGACAGCACGCCTGGTCTCTTACGGCATCGCTGCGGTCGAACCGGGCATGTTCGGATTGGGACCTGTGCCCGCGGTCAAGCAGGCCTTGCAGCGCGCCGGCTGGGATATTCGCTCCATTGAGCGCGTCGAGATCAATGAAGCCTTCGCGGCCATCGCCATCGTTGTCGCGCGTGAGCTCGGGCTGCCCGAAGACGTTGTCAACATCGAAGGCGGCGCCGTGGCTCATGGCCATCCGATTGGCGCCACCGGCGCAGTGCTGACGACCAAGCTGATCCATTCGATGCGCCGCGACGGTCTGACGCGTGGCCTTGTCACGCTTTGCATTGGCGGCGGTCAGGGCATCGCGCTGGCCATTGAGGCGATCGCATAGCCGCAAGGAAGTTACAAACTCCAATGATCAAAGGAGCCGCACATGCCCGTTGCAAAAATCCACGTACTCGAAGGACGATATGACAAGGCACGACTCGGCGATGTGTCGCGCGCCGTGCAAAATGCGCTTATCAGCGCACTGGACATTCCGACGGAAGACTTCTTCCAGATAATTCACGTTCTCCCGCGTGGCCAGTTTCTTCATACGCCATCGTTCTTGGGGCTCAATTATTCGGATGACCTGATTGTGCTGGAGATCACGTTCATCTCCGGCCGTCCCAAGGAGAAGCGGCTGCGATTATTGAAGGCCTTGAACGAGGCCGTGGTATCGGCCGCCGGAATCGCTCCCGATGATCTTTTGATTACGCTCTACGAGACGCCTGGCGAGAACATCTCATTCGGCCGAGGCTTAGCTCAACGTGCCCACATCTCGGCCGAGGACCCAAAGGCTGCCTAGTTAGGCCGGCGAGACGTTCGTCTGACAGCGGCCTGAAGGAGGATTGCCATGCCTTACCTCCACCTTGATTTACCCGGCACCTATCCCGTCGCGGTCAAGCGCGAATTATATCATGGAGACGCAGCTGTGGCGGCCCAATGTCGGCATCGCTGAGCTCGGCGAGCATAACCTTTATCATCTCGGCGCCGACGGCCTTGAGCCCATTACCATGGTCATGGTCGAGTTTCGTCGTGGGCGCCCGGCGGAAAAGCGCCTGGCTTTGGGTCGAGCAATCGTCGATGTCTGCGTCGAGCTGCTCGGAGTGCCGCGTCGCTCCGTCATGATCGAGTTCACACCGCATGTCGGTGAAGAAATCCTCCGCGATGGAAACTGGGTCGCAGACTGGACGCCGGCTGAGGCCGTCGCGAGTTGACATGCACACAGCAAGCCATTCGATCGTCCGGTCGGCTAAACGCGTTGTCGGGAGAGGACCATGAGTGAGCCCGTGGTGAAACAGATCGTGCTTGCGTCCCGGCCCCAGGGGCTGCCGACCCGCGAGAACTTCCGCCTGCAGGAAGCGCCGATGACCGAGCTGCCGCAGGGCGGTTTATTATTGCGCGTGCTCTACCTGTCGCTCGATCCTTACATGCGCGGCCGCATGGACGACCGCAAATCATACGCGAAGCCGGTCGGCGTCGGCGAGGTGATGACGGGTGAAAGCGTGTGCGAGGTGATCGCGTCCGACCAAGCTGGTTACGCCGTGGGCGATATCGTGTTGGCACACACCGGCTGGCGCACGCACGCGGCCTCGGCAGGCGTGGCCTTGCGCAAGCTCGACCCCGCCGTGGCGCCGATCACCACCGGCCTCGGCGTGCTCGGCATGCCCGGATTCACCGCCTATGCCGGTCTCAACCTGATCGGTAAGCCCAAGCCGGGCGAAACCGTCGTTGTGGCGGCCGCAAGCGGACCGGTTGGCTCACTGGTTGGGCAACTCGCCAAGCTCTCGGGCGCGAGAGCGGTCGGCATCGCCGGCGGCGCGGAGAAATGCCGCTCCGTCACCGAAGAATTCCGCTTCGATGCCGCTGTCGATCATCGCGCACCCGACTTTGCCGAAAAGCTCGCAGCGGCCTGCCCGAACGGCATCGATGTTTATTTCGAAAACGTCGGTGGTGCCGTGTGGCAAGCCGTGCTGCCTTTGCTCAACAAGTTTGCGCGCGTGCCGGTGTGCGGGCTGATCGCCCAATACAACGCAGCGGGTCCCGCTCCCGGACCAAATCTCCTTCCTGCGACCATGCGTGAGGTGCTGAGCAAAAGTCTCACGCTGCGCGGCTACATCAACTACGAATTCGCCGCCGAACACTTCGCGGCGTTCCTGCGCACCGTCGGCGTCGCCGTCGCCGATGGCCGCATCCGCTATCGCGAGGACATCACCGACGGTTTCGAGAATGCGCCTGCCGCGTTCATCGGCATGCTGGAAGGCCGCAATTTCGGAAAGGCACTGGTTCGCGTCACACCTTCAGTGTGACATCGTTCGAAGATGGTCGAGTTCTAACGGGAATAAAGAGCGGAGTTCCTACTTTACACAGAGGACGCTCCCGCTGGGAAATTGCACATCTGCGTAGAAAGGAGAGGATCCCATGGCGTTCACCATTAAAGTCAACGATAAGACGCACAGCGTCGACGTCGACGGGGACACCCCTCTGTTGTGGGTTTTGCGCGACGTGCTGGGCATGACCGGCACGAAGTTCGGCTGCGGGATGGCGCTGTGCGGCGCTTGCACCGTGCACCTCGACGGCGCTGCCATCCGTTCCTGCATCACGCCGGTCGACAGCATCGGCAGCTCTAAGATCACGACCATCGAGGCGATCGGCGCAACGCCGGCAGGCGCCAAGATCCAGAAGGCCTGGCTCGAGCGCGAAGTCGTTCAATGCGGCTACTGCCAGTCCGGCCAGATCATGTCCGCCACAGCGCTGCTTGCGAGCAACCCACATCCGACGGATTCCGATATCGACAACGCGATGTCCGGCAATATCTGCCGCTGCGGGACCTATCTGCGCATTCGCGAAGCGATCAAGCAGGCGGCGCAATCGAGCGGACAGGGAGGCTGACAATGATGATGCGTCATCTCGAATCTCAAGCCGTCGGCCCGGATCCGTCGCCATCACTGAATGATCTCTCCCGGCGCAAGTTCCTGCAGGTGGGGGCCGTGGCAGGAGGAGGCCTGATGCTGGGTCTGCGCCTGCCCTTCGCAAACGGCGATGTCGAAGCGGCCGGCGCCGATAGCTTTACGCCCAACGCCTTCGTGCGCATCCAACCCGACGGACAGATTGTCCTGACCATGCCTTACGTCGAGATGGGCCAAGGCACCTATACCTCCATCCCGATGCTGATCGCTGAAGAGCTTGAGGTGGATCTAAAACAAGTGCGGCTGGAGCACGCTCCGCCCAATGAAAAGCTCTACGGCAATCCTTTGTTGGGCGGCATACAGGCAACCGGCAATTCCAACGCGGTACGCGCATCATGGCAGCCGCTGCGCCAAGCCGGTGCGATCGCGCGAACCATGCTCGTATCGGCCGCGGCAAAGCGCTGGAACGTCGATCCGGCATCCTGCCGCGCGCAAAGCGGTGAAGTGCTTCACCCGCCGTCGGGAAGACGGGCCAAATATGGCGAACTTGCCAACGATGCCGCGCGCATACCGGTCCCCGAAAACCTGGCGCTCAAGCGACCCGAAGATTTCAAGCTCATCGGTACGCCGGCGAAGCGGTTGGATGCATCGGGGAAGGTCAACGGTACCGCGATCTACGGCATCGATGCCCGGCCGCCGGGCGTGAAGATCGCCACCCTTGCGCAATCGCCTGTGTTTGGCGGTCGTGTGAAGAGCGTGGACGATGCGGCCGCCAAAGCCGTCAAGGGCGTGCGCCAGATCGTTCAGCTCGAGGACGCTGTCGCCGTCGTGGCCGACCACATGGGGGCGGCGAAGCAAGGGCTGGCGGCCTTGAAGATCGAATGGGACGACGGTCCGCACGCCAAGCTCAATACGAAGGACATCGCGGACCAGCTTGAAAAAGCGACGCTCAACGCGGGGGCGGTGGCGCAGAACATCGGCGACACCGAGAGGGCGATGGCGAACGCCGTCACCAAGGTGGAGGCGATCTACCAGGTTCCGTTCCTCGCGCACGCGACGATGGAGCCGATGAATTGCACGGTTCATTTGCGCAAGGACGGCTGCGAAATCTGGCTCGGCAGCCAGGCGATGGCGCGAGTCCAGGCGGCAGCCGCGAAAACCGCAGGGCTGCCGTTGGATAAGGTCGTGGTCCACAATCATCTGATCGGCGGTGGCTTCGGGCGACGGCTGGAGGCCGACGGCGTCATCCGTGCCGTCCAAATCGCGCAACACGTCGACGGCCCGGTCAAGGTCGTGTGGACGCGCGAGGAAGATATCCAGCACGACATGTATCGGCCTTATTGGCTCGACCGGCTTTCCGCCGGTCTCGATGCGAAAGGAATGCCGGTCGCCTGGCACAATCGCTTCGCCGGCTCCTCGGTCGCGTCGCGATGGGCATCTGGGTGGTTCAAGAACGGCCTCGATCCCGACAGCACCGAGGGCGCGATCGATCTCGTCTACGCGCTGCCGAACCTGCACGTCGAGTATGTGCGGGTGGAACCTCCAGGTATTCCGACCGCGTTCTGGCGCAGCGTCGGGCCGTCGCACAATGTGTTTGTGACCGAAAGCTTCATTGACGAGTTGGCGGCCGCGGCCAAGCAGGATCCGGTCGCGTATCGACTCGCGCTCCTCGACAAGAACCCCCGTGCCAAAGCCGTCCTCCAGCTCGCCGCGGAAAAGGCCGGCTGGGGACAGCCTTTGCCTGCAAGGGTTGGCCGTGGCGTCTCCCTGCAGTTCGTGTTCGCGAGCTACATGGCGCACGTCGCCGAAGTCGAGGTCGGCAAGGACGGAGCGGTTCGCGTCCGGCGCGTAGTCTGCGCGGTCGACTGCGGCACCGTCGTCAATCCCGACACCGTGCGCGCGCAGATCCAAAGCGGGATCATCTTCGGCATCACCGCGGCGCTCCACGGCGACATCACCTTGAAAAACGGACGCGTGGAGCAGACAAATTTCGACACTTACCAAGTCATGCGCATGAACGAGGCGCCGGCCATCGAGGTCCATATTGTGCAAAATTTCGAACCGCCGGGCGGGATGGGCGAGTGCGGTACTTCGGCCATCGTTCCGGCAGTGGCCAACGCAATCTTTGCTGCGACCGGCAAGCGTCTGCGCAAGATGCCCGTCGACGCCGCCGCGTTGAAACTGCCCGTGTGACGAAGACATCGTGCCAAATAGGTGATCGGCCGATTGTTCACCCCATGACCGCCTTTGCAATGGCTGCTGGCCCCATTCCATTATCGAGACTCGGCGTCACCAGATGTTTCCGATTCTGGCGCCGGCCGAGATCGAGCGTATGCGCCGCTTTGGCAAAGCCCGCTCGTATCGTGCGGGCGAGGCGCTGGTGGAGGTCGGCAAACTCGGTTCCGGGCTCACCATCATCCTCGACGGACACGTCGACATCACTCAGCACGACGAAACGGGCCGCCGCCGGCACATCGTTACCCACGGGCCGGGATCCTTCATGGGCGAGTTGGCGCAGCTCAGGGGCCGGCCTGCTCTCGTCGATGCGCATGCGCAAGGGCCAGTCGAGGCGCTGATCATCCCGCCTGACCAATTGCGCGCATTACTGATTGCGGAAGCAGAGCTTGGCGAGCGCGTTATGCGCGCGCTGATTCTCCGTCGCGTCGGTCTGCTTGAAACCGGCGCCGGCGGACCGGTCATCGTGGGACGTCCGCAGAATGGGGATGTGCTTCGGCTTGAGGGTTTTCTCCGCCGCAATGGACATCCGTACCAAAGCATGAACCCCGAGGACGATGCAGACGCCAAGGCACTAATCGAGCGTTTCCATGTCGACACCGGTCAGTTGCCTATCGTGCTTTGTCCAGGCGGGCAGCTCTTGCGCAATCCGACCGAACCCGAACTTGCCCGCTGCCTCGGCTTGCTGGGACCAATCGATCCAGACCGCCTCTACGACGTCATCGTGGTGGGTGCGGGGCCCGCGGGTCTCGCCACTGCCGTCTATGCAGGTTCGGAAGGACTCTCGGTGCTCGTGCTCGACTGTCGGGCATTCGGCGGTCAGGCCGGAGCATCCGCTCGTCGAGATGGCGATACCGGATGAGGCGATGGGGCTCGATCGCTTGGACGGTGCTGAGAGCGGACCTTTCGTCCTAAAGCTTTCCAACAACGAGCGGGCAAAGGCTCGCTCGATCGTGATCGCAACCGGCGCGCGATATCGGCGGCTCGCCGTTGCGGGTCTGGAAGCATTCGAGGGCTCCAGCGTGCACTACTGGGCATCGCCT